>Ga0315280_10011997_pt1 | contig 10555 bp, 8 predicted proteins | sample YL17G06_40_MG_FD_203697 | JGI IMG/M metagenome (GOLD analysis project Ga0315280, IMG submission 203697) | Sediment microbial communities from Yellowstone Lake, YNP, Wyoming, USA - YL17G06_40 | ecosystem: Environmental > Aquatic > Freshwater > Lake > Sediment | place: USA: Wyoming | collected... | reverse complement strand
GCTCTCCCCGGGGCACGACGCGCGTGACGCTGCCCTCTTCATCCAGCACCTGCTTGCTCAGGTCGGAGTCGTACCGGACGGTCATGAGGAAGCGACCGTCGCCGGTGCAATAGGCGAGATCGTAGCCGTAGGGCGGCTGCCCGCCCGACCACCAGCCCCCGCTGGAGCGCGAGACCAGTCCGCGGATGGTGACCTTCGAGAGCTCCCTGGATTCCTGGCGGGCCTGCCATTGCTTCACCGGGCGCAGCAGGTCGTCGGTGTCGTCGCCGTTGAACCCCTCGGAGACGTAGACCACCTCGATGCCATTGCGGCGCAGCTGGAACCGGTAGTAGCCGGCCTCGTCGTTGTCGAGCCGCCCGAAGCGCTTGATGTCGTAGACCAGGACGTAGCGCCAGGGACATCCCTCGGTCGCGGCGTCCTCGATCAGCCTCAGGAAAGCTTTCCGCTCGTCGGCGGAGGTGCCGCTGATGGCGTCATCCACGTACCAGTGCAGGATCTCGTAGCCGTGCTCCTCAGCATAGCGCTCGATGGCTTTGCGCTGGTCGCCGATGGACTGTTCCTGGCGATCGGTGGACCGGCGCAGGTATCCCACCGCCGGCCGGTATCCCTCGCTTCTTTGGGCGGCTACTGACATGGCGTCTTCTCCATCTGTGAGGTTCGGGGTGCATTCATGGCTTCCGCGCGCCCGCAAGTCAAGTGGAATCTAAGTCCGGTGTGTGGGCCCGGGCGGCCCGTACAGCCCACGTGGCGACGAGGTGCGGGGCCTCGAATGCGATCCCGCTCCGGCTGCTCAGCGCCCCTTCTCGGCCCGCTTTCGGTCAACGCCGTCTCCTCTTCCCGCTCGCCTTCCCGCTGGAGCCGTTGTCGCCGCGCGGGGAAGCGAGTTGCCACACGGCTGCATCCCAGCTCATCCCCGGCGTCCCGGCGAGCAGCCGCTTCACCGCACTCGGCAGGTTCTTCGGCGCCGTCACGCTGTCGTGCTCGGCCTCCTGGGCGAGCTGCATCTGCGTGGCGTCCAGCTTCTGCAGAAACACCGCCCGGCGGCACGGCTTCTTCGATCCGCACCACCTCCAGCACCAGCATCACCCGTCGCTGCTGCTCACTCAGTGGCGGCAGACATTCCTGCACCTGAAACAAAGCCTGCTGGACACGAGACCAGATTCCTGCTATCTTCCCCATCGGCGCCTCCCGTCACGTCTGGTTTGCCAACCGCTTTCTTCGACGGCAGGCGCCAAAACTCTTCGTATCAGTCCAATTCTGCAACTACCTCTTAACAGAGAGTTTTATAGGGACCGCTACAAATGGCCTCGGATCAGTTTTGGAACACTACTGTAGATGCGCGGAGCTGTGGAGAGGTTGAAAGCCGTGCCGTCGAGGCTGTAGGTGGCCTCCCCGAAGAGGGCAATGCTGCCCGTGGCCGGTTTGGGGACATCCCCAGCCAGCGTGTTCCCGTTCCGCGTCATCGCCACCGCGGTCCACTTGGACTGCCGGAAGTCCTTCGTAGGGGAGGTGGCGACCCAGATTCGCCCTTCGCTGGGCGCAGGGGCTGAGGTGATCGTGATCGTCAGCTTGTCGGCGCGCTCGTGGTGCTGCCAGGTGGGGTAAGGGAACGGTTTGCCTCCTGCCACCGCCCGGAAGAAGCCCGCCTCAGTGCTGATCACCCGCGCCTGGTCCTCCAACCCGTGACCGGCGTTAGGTACGTCGAGCAGCGCTTTCGGGCCAATCAGGTCCTCCCAGTACAGCGTGACGGCATCGGTGGTCCAATAAGGGTCGTTGGCGCCGTTGACCACCAGCTTCGGCATGCTCAGGGCTCCCCGGTAGGCATAGGGGTCCACCATGCTGGCCAGTTCGAGGCCGCGGGCGGTCTGCGACTGGTCCTGGATCCCCCGCGCGGTGTAGTCCCCGAGCAGCCAGCTATACCCGCCCCACAGCACCAACTGGTGCGGCATCTGCGCCGCCAGGTTCAGGAAGTCGAAGACCATGGGGATGATCGCCTTCACTCGCGGGTCGCCGGAGGCAGCCGTCAACCAGGTCGTCCAGCCCCGCTTGGAGGCGCCAGTCACCACGAACTGGCGGACCTCCTGTTTGAGCTCCGCAGCCATGAACTGCTGCACACTGTCCATAGCCTTGATGGCGCTCTTGGTCATGGGCAAGAGCAGCGGCCAGGTGGCGTCGCCGGTCTCCAGATACTGGGCGAAGGTGTAGGAGATCAGGGCATCTTCGGACAAGCCATCGAGCAACGGCTCGTTGGGGACATGGGTGAGTATGGCAACGGGTGCGCCCATGATCTCCGCGAGCTTGACCCCAAGCTCGCGGCTCTCGCTGTCCATGGAGTCTCCGGTGGCCGGACCACTGCCATGGTAGATCATGAGTAGGACGCAGTCGGGGTACGCCGGCTTCTGAGGCACGAAGACGTGCACCTCGTGCGTCCAGGGAATGCCCCGCCAGACCTGCGAGGTCATGACCAGGTCGTAGGTCCTGACCGGGCCTGCCGCAGAGGCCGCGACCTTCTTCCACCCGAAGCTGGGTTCAGGCCGCCCAAGGTACTCGGCCAGCGGACCTTGGGCTGGCGCCGCCAATGCCTGCAGGCTCACGGCCAACATTGCACCGAAAGCAACGACCAGAGCCAAACCGGATCCCTTCGTCACCATTCCCTCGCTTCTACTACGACTATGTCCCAACCGTAGTATAAGGTTGGGCGACTCTCTCGCGTATCTCAGGTCGCAACGCGGCCCTCGTCGATGGAAATCAGCCATTTCTCGGTGGCTGACCGGCCTTCGTCGAGGGCCGAGTTCTCAGGGGAGCAGGCCGGTGCCCCGCATCGGCCCACTCCTGCGGTACTGTGCAGGAGTGCAGCCCAGGAACCTGACGAAGTTGCGGTGCAGGTGACTGGCGTCAACGAATCCCGTTGTCCGTGCGATCACCTCCACCGACAGATCGGTCCACAGCAACTGCTGGCAGGCCAGGCCGACACACGTGCGGGTCATGTACCGCCCGAACGGCATCTTAATCAGCTCGCGAAAGAGCGCGTCAAAGTGAGATCTGCTCAACCCACAGATGTGCGCGGCGTGGGCGGCACTGATCCTCTCCCCAGGGTGGGAATCCACCAGCTCGAGCGCCGGCCTGATGCGCGCGAAGTGGTCTCTCCACTCCGCGCCTTTCACCGGCCCCGACCAGTGGCAGTCCATCTCCACAAGGAGACGGTGCAACCCGAGGTAGATGAGGGCGTAGCGGGACGGAGTCTGCTCGATGATCGCTCGCCAGACCTCGGACGCGACGCGGAGGACGGCGTCTCTCACCTTCGACTCTGTCACCCGCGGTCGCTGGGACACCGGAACTATAAACATCTCCCGCCAGTCCCGCTGAAACAGCCTTCGGTCAATGGCCTCCGGCATGAACATGAACGACAGGATCTCCGCCGTGGGACTGGAGATACGCCACTCGTGCGGCTCCCACATGTCCCGCAGCCAGATGTCGCCGGGCCACCAGGTGGATCCGCCATCGAGTCGGCTATCGTGCCTCCCATCCAGCACCATCCCGATCTCCATCGTCATGTGCCGATCCGGCGACCAGTCGCCGGCGCCCAACCTCGCCGCATACACCCAGATCGGCCGTTCCGGGTCCTGCGCTCGCTCGAAAACCTGCACGTAGGTAGGGGTCTCCGGCATCTGCCACTCCATGAAGCCGTACAAGAAATCAGTTAGCCGATGCAGTGACAGACTCCTTCCCGGCGCTTATGATGTTTCGTATTCCGGTATGTCCGCAGGGGACACCCAGTTCCGGCACATCACGGCGAATACGTACAGATGAGGTCGGGCCAGTGGGGTGTGCCGCCGAGCGTGGCTGATCTCGACTCCGGCCAGGCTCCCGCGGCCAATACCAGAGAGGAGGTGAGGAGTAGCGACGCACCCGACGTTTCGGTCGTCTTGTGAACCGACTTGCCACTCCTAGGGAGGTGGAGGCAATGAGTGCACGACGAAAGGGATTCACCCTTATCGAATTGCTCGTAGTGATCGCGATCATAGCGATCCTGGCAGCGATGCTGTTCCCCGTCTTCGCCCGGGCGCGTGAGTCGGCCCGGAAGATCCAGTGCCTCTCGAACGTGAAGAACATCGCGTTGGCAGTCCAGATCTATCTCACTGACTACGACCGGTTTCCTCCGAGTGAGTTCAACCCGGAGGTGGTCGCCTACTTCAATGCTCGGGGGGGGGCAGATTGCTGCTGCAGGTCGACATTGGCCAACCCCTACCTGCGCTGGCCGGTGATTCTGGATGAGTACACCAGGAACCGGGACGTCTGGCGCTGCCCGAGCGCTGGGACGACCAGCCAGTTCGGGATCAACGGCAGCCCGGGCGGGGACTGGTTCGGCTACCTGAAGGCGCACCTGGATGACCTCGTGGCGTCCGGAGACCCGGAGCGTGGCCACAGCAACTCGTGCGCCTTGGTGATGTGCTCGATGCCATATCCTCCGGGCTGGGGAGGCAGCATCACGGACACCATGACGCAGAAACAGTGCGCTGGAACGGACTCAGGAGGGTTTGACCTGAGCATCGGCTATAACACGGGCGAAGGTTCTGTCCGGACTTTCCTGACCAAGCCTGGACAGATCAAGGACCCGGCCAAGTTCGTCGTCGCGGCCGATAGTAACCCCACCCACCAGGGCATGGCAAAGGCCACCTGGATAGCTTTTCCGGACGCGTGTGTCATGGACTGCGTGGACTGCTCCTGGGACCCGCGCTTGCAGACCGATATGGAGTACCTCAAGCACCAGGTGCCGCCCCGCCACCTGGGCGGCTCCAACATCGGGTTTGCGGACGGGCACGCGGCCTGGATGCCTTCCCAGGTTATCCTGGTCAGCGGCGAGAACTGGAGAGGTCCGGCCCAGCCCTCATCCGTCGGTCGGTACGAGGAGCTCTTGGAGGGCATCGGCGTGTGTGGCACGTGGGGATTGTGATTGCCTAGTTTAGTGACACAAGTCTGAGTGTCTATCCTTGAGGGGCGTGGCATGGACGCTGGCGGCGCGGCACTCGAAGGGAGCGGCGGTCTGGAGGCAGGCGGCGATGAACCGGTCGATCGCCCGCCCGCAGCTCGCGCACGGTTCGGAAGCTGGCTCCTGTTGGCGCGGGTGGGAGCGAAATGGAAGTGCACGTTGGGATGCCGCGCCGCCGGCGATCATGCTTGGGCTTATGGGCGTTGAGGTTGTCCAGGATCACATCAATCTCCATCTCGGCCGGGTAGCCCGCGATCACCTGGTTCATGAAGTCCAGGAATTCCCGCGGTGGGCGGCGCCAGGTACAGCCCCACGACCTCCGCGCCGCCTTCCGGCTGAACTCTGGGTGGGTGCTCACACACCAACTGCGGCGTCGGTGCGAGCTGATGTCATGGGCCGCCAGCACTCGCCAGACCGACCGTGGGTGCACCCCCAACGTCCTCGCCGACGGCGATCCATTCCAGCGCACCCGGTCGCTGGGCGGCGGCGGCCTCGCTCGAGACCGAGAAGCACCTCGATAAGATCGTCCGACATCGCGACCTGTAGATGCTGAAGGCGGCCCTCGACGAAGGCCGGTCAGCCACCGAGAAATCGCTGATTTCCATCGACGAGGGCCGCGTTGCGGCCTGAGATACGCGAGAGAGTCGCCCAGCCTTATACTGCGGTTGGGACATAATTGCTTGTCGGCTCGAAGGCAGGAGGTTGTCCCATGACGGCGTTTTTCTGCGCGCTGCTCCTCATCACGGTGCTGACACTATCGACATCGCTCTCACCACAGCAGTGCCCCCAGTCGGCGAAGCCAGCAGATGACGCGCCGAGAGCGGCGGTGAGGATCCGCATTGCTCCCGAGGTGGTGATCACCGCGATCGCGACAGTCCCCAATCCCACACCAAGAGAGAGACTCGCGGCTGATGGACTTGCGGCCTACCTGTACCAGATGACGGGCATGCAACTGGCGCACACAGAGCTTGCTGATGGCCGGGTTCCGACAGGCGTCATCGCGGTAGGGACGCTGGCCCGCCAGGCCGGGTTCATCTCCCAGGCGGAGATGGACCCGCTCGCCCCGGACGGCTACCTGGTACGCGTGAAGGCCGGCAGAGCGGGCGTCTGCGGCTGGCGCGATGTGGGCACCGTGTACGGCGCGTACGCGCTGCTGAACAGGCTCGGCGTGCGGTTCTACGCCCCGGGGTGTGAGGTCGTGCCAAGGCAGCGAGACCTGGTGATACCCGAATGTCAGCTCAGCGCCAAGCCGCACTACGAGTTGCGGGGCCTAACCGGCGACATGAAGCTGGGCCAGACGCCCTTCGATGACTTTGGCGAGCCAGGCGAGATTGGAGAGCCTGGAAGCTGGGTCCACAGCGCCGACTTCCTGCTGCCGTTCGACAAGTACTCGGGTGAGCATCCCGAGTACTTCGCGCTTGGCAAAGATGGGGCCAGGCTTCACCGCGATCCAACGCAGCATACGTTCGACGTGCACCTCTGCCTGTCAGACCCCGACGTCCGCCGCATCTCCGCCGAGCGCTTGCTGGGTCTGATCGAGAAGCAGCCGAACCGCACGTTCTTCAGCGTCTCGCAGGGCGATCGTTTCGGCTGGTGTGAATGCGACCAGTGTAAGGCGCTGGACGGTGTGCCAGGCCTGGAGATGACCGACCGCCTGCTGGACTACGTCAACTACATCGCGCGGGCCGTGGCTGGGAAGTACCCCGACAAGCGCATCCTCACCCTTGCCTACACTTTCGCCACCTCGCCCCCTCCCCGGCGGGTGCTTCCAGAACCGAACGTCATGGTCCAGTTCTGTCCCTATCCGGGTCGGGTCGACTGCCAGAGCCACGATCTTGCCTGTGAGAGGAACGACCAGGGGCTTCAGGACCTGAAGGGCTGGCTGGCCAAGTGCCCCGGGAACATGTACATATTCGACTACCCGTGTGGATACCACAACTACTACGAACCATTCGGCAGCTTCTACGCGATGAAGCGGAAGCTAGACTTCTACGCCGCGGACGGCATTCGCGGCATCTACTACTGCGGCGTGCCCACAAGTTTCCGGGACCTGTTCGTTTTCGTTCAGAGCAGACTGCTGTGGGAGCCGAAGGGCGATGTTGAGGCGCTCATAGATGAGTTCATGCGCGCCTACTATGGCCCGGCCGCTCCCTCCCTGCGCGAGTACTTCAACTACTTCCACGGGGAGATCGAACGGCGCAGCATCCACCAGATGTGCGAGGGGTCGAACCCCGGATTCGTGACCGCGGAGTTCTTGCAAACGGGGCTGGAGATGATCAGGAGGGCCGAGTCGGCAGCGGCCGGGAATGAGAGGATACTGCCGCGGGTATGGGCGGAGAAGTTCTGTTTGCTGTTCGCTGATGTGAACGAGCGCAATCTCGGCAATGGCAAGATCGCAGACAGTGAGGATGCGTTCGCCCGCCGCCTCGCGGAATTCGTCCGGATCGCCCGGAAGAAGGGAATCCGAAGGCTCGCCCGCAGCGATTCGCAGGCGGCCGTCCCCGCGGACTGGGTCTATCGCATCGCCGGTTTGCGGCTGGAGTCTGACCCCTGGTACAGCGATCCGGCCTTCGGCCGCCTGGTGGGCGGCCGCGGCAGTGAAGGCCCGGATTCCGGTTATGATGAGACCAACGAGGAGAAGGGGAATGCGACTGCCTGATCGCGTCTCGCCTGCGTTCATCGTGGGCCTGTCCGGCGTGCTGATATTCCTGCTGACTGTACTGGCGCCGGCCGGTGAGGTCGGGCCGAAGGCGACGAAGGGCTGCCCCCAGTTCACCTGGGAGCCGATCGGGCTCTCGGGAGGCGGGATGATATGGATGGCCGCCATCAGTCCGGTCGATCCGGACCTGATGATGGTCGGCTGTGACATGTCCGGGGTCTACATCACCACGGACGGCGCCCGGCACTGGCGGATGATCCACCATGAGCAACTCAGGGACAATCTCGCGTGCCGGCCGGGCTTCCATCCGAAGGACAAGCGGGTGATTTACGCCTCGTACGGAAATACCGGCCTGCGGGTGAGTCGGGACACGGGCGCGCACTGGAGCACGCTGGGACCCGTGCCAGGCGGGTTCCGGGGGGAGATCAGGTTGGACCCCGACTACCCCGAGACCATCCTCATCGGCGGGGATGACGGCGCCTCCATCTCCCATGATGAGGGCAAGACCTGGAGGCTGTGCGAGGGCCCGACCGGACCGGGGGTGAGTTTCGCCTTCGACCGCAGCAGCCCGAGGGATGCCCGCGTCATCTTCGCCGCCACTACGCGCGGCGTCTGGCGTTCCGACGACGGCGGCAAGACGTGGGCGCCGAAGACCAACGGCCTGCCCCACGAGCGGAGCTTCACCTTCGTGGCGGATTGGTATGGCCGTTCGCCCAGGACCGAGACCACCGAGCTGCCTCAGCCGTATATCCTCTCCTTCGCGGGGGCGAGTGACCCCAAGACGGGCTTGACCATGCTCTACTGCTCCACCCCGAGCAAGAGCGAGAACGGGGAGTTCAGGGGCGGCGTGTACCGCTCCCGCGACCTGGGGGAGCACTGGGAATGGGCGATGGCCAATGGGATCAACAAGGACACTCACGTCTATGGCGACGTGTGGACGCCCGGGCCGGTACCGGAGTACCGCTGGGTGTTGGCGGCGGATGCGAAGCCGCTCACCGTCTACACCATGAACACCGGCACCGGGCTGGAGCCGCCGCACCACACCACCGCGTTCCGCAGCGATGACGGCGGGGACAACTGGCGCCCGACGCTGTACCTGGACCCGCGCTTCCCGGAGTTCAACCTGTCGCCGCCGGACTACGGGACCGCCACTGAGCACCGGGCGATGCTGGCCTGGCCCTTTGCCGCCGCGATCGCCAACTCCGACCCGGAGCGCGTTCTCTACGCGGAGGGGGCGATCTGGGTGACGCGCAACGGCGGCCGCACCTGGGAGCCGGGGCACACCGCTCTCGCCCCGGGACAGAAGGCGGAGCCAGGTGCGGCCTGGGTGTGCAATGGGCTGATGCTCACCGGCGCCTGGCATTACTACACTGACCCGTTCCAGCCGAAGCGCCACTACATCGCCTACACCGACATAGGGATAGCCACCTCCGATGATGCCGCGGAGACGTGGCGCTGGTGGCGGCTGGAGGGCCGTGCGCCGTGGATCAACACTTGCTACGAGCTGGCCTTCGACCCCGAGGTGCCCGGCGAGGTCTGGGGGGCGTTCGCGGATGTGCATAACATTCCGATGAGCGCGAGTGGCCCAGACGAGTACAAGGAGGAGGTGGACGACTCCCGAGGTCCGGGTGGAGTCTGCCTGTCCACAGACTCGGGCGAGACGTGGCAAGCGCTGAAGGGGGGCTTGCCGAAGGCGCCCTGCACCTCGGTGGTGCTCGACCCCCGCAGCCCCAAGGGCCGGCGCACTCTCTACGCGGCCTTCTACGGTGAGGGCGTGTACAAGTCCGACGACGACGGCAAGACCTGGGTGCGAAAGTCCCGCGGCCTGGGCGCGCCGGAGAACCTGCACGCGTGTCGCCTGATCCTGTACCAGGATGGCACGCTGTTCGCGCTCGTCACCGCCAAGCGTCAGGGGGGCGAGTACCTGGAGGGCGGCGCAGGGCTGTGGCGCTCCCGGGATGGGGGCGAGAGTTGGGAGTGCATCACCACCTCGGTTGGACTGCTCTGGCCCAAGGACTTCTCGGTCAGCCCGCAGTCGAGCGAGATCATCTTCCTCGGCGCCTCCAACGCCGGCAACCAGCAGGGCGGCCTGTACCGCACCATTGACGGCGGCAAGACATGGCAGCGCGTTTCTCGCCAGGGCGTGGGTCACTTCGGGGCCTACTTCGACCCGAAGCGGCCGGGCTGGGCCTATGCCACTGTCGCCGACTGGGGTAACAGCCCGACGCTCTGGCTGACCAGGGACAACGGTGACACCTGGGAGGCCTTCGAGGAGTTTCCCTTCATCGACCCCCTGCGGGTGGAGTTCGACCCGGCCGATCCCGACGTCATCTACGTGACGACCTGGGGCGGCGGCGTGTGGCGCGGACGGATGATAGACTAAAGAGGTTCTTGCATTCGGGTAAGAACCGTAATGCAGGAACCTCCAGCCAGGACGGCATCTGAGATGTTCCCGGGGCCACGATCGAGTCGCCGTAATGCAAGAGAGCCATTAGCCCATATCCCCCATATCGCCCGGTGAGGGATGAAGGGCGGCGGCCACATCTTTCACTCCGACCACTCGGTGCCGCCGACGGTGTCCTGGGAGGATCACTGTTGCGCGATGGGACTGCTGGACAAGTACGATCAGTACTGACCCGAAGGCGCGGCGGCTTCGGCCGCAAGCAAGAGATGGCAGGAGGCAAGCTCCTGCCCTACGGGCTGCCGAGGCGACAATAATAGGATCAAGGACGAGCAACGGGGAGGGTGTGATGGCGTTCGTGCTTCACGGCGCAGACAAGATGAGACAGACCATCGAGGTGACTGACGAGGTCACCCACACTATGGCCGAAGGATTGGGGTTCAACTGGTACGCGGCCTACGAGCCGAGGACATACCCGGGGCCGCACGACGAGGAGCGTTGGCAG
>Ga0315280_10011996_pt1 | contig 10555 bp, 19 predicted proteins | sample YL17G06_40_MG_FD_203697 | JGI IMG/M metagenome (GOLD analysis project Ga0315280, IMG submission 203697) | Sediment microbial communities from Yellowstone Lake, YNP, Wyoming, USA - YL17G06_40 | ecosystem: Environmental > Aquatic > Freshwater > Lake > Sediment | place: USA: Wyoming | collected... | reverse complement strand
ATCCTGATTTTATCTGCCGAAGAATCACTTTTTACTTCTATGATTTTAGGAGGATTCAAAGAAATGAAAATATCAACACGACCAGAATTTGTTATTTTTTGTTTTTCATAAGGAATATTTAATTTGGTTAAATCATCGCAGATTTTTTCTTGTAATATAACCTCATTTGTAATAAGTGGATCATCAGAGAGTCTATCTTGATGTCTTTGACTAAGCTTGTAATTATCATGGCTGGTCATGTAAAGTGTGCCATCATCTAATTTCTTAACTTTCTTGAATTTTAGGCATTTCTCTAATGTTCTTTTTAGGAGTTCTGGTGTAATATTCAGCAAGCCACAAAGTTGGCTTTCAAGATAAGGCACACCTTCATTCGCACGAATAAAACCATCATCTTTTTTTGAGAGAGATATAAGGTCAACAAAAACTCCTCGCTCATCTGGTTGCAATTCAATTCTTGTAGAACCAAAAAGCCATTTGTCAATCCAAAATGGAAACCAGGGATTTGTCTTGCGATCTTTCATTTATCCCTCGTCTTTCATGTCCTTGAATACCAAAAGACTATATAAAGCCAGAAGCCTGATTGAGTATTTCAGCCTGCTACCCTTTTCATATAAGATGAGCTTTTGGCCTTCCAAGTCCAACGAAATAATGAGAGGCCGCCTCATCTTGGGAAGTTCAATTTCTCTTTTGATGCTTCGCTTTAATTTTGTCATTCAATCCTCCTTTCAAAAATGGGGGAAAGAGGGAGAGGAACGGCAAAAAAAAGGAGGGTTTGGAAATGAAAAGAAGGTGCGAAAAAGCCGCTCTCTCCGATTGGCTGCGCAATCACGGTCTCTTTCCCCGTATCCCTATTAGCCGATATGCCTTTCCGGTCCGCCATGCCGAAGTGCGATAACTTCCAGTGGCGGCTTCCCGTCCCGTATCAGCCAGCAAGTTCCGCATTGCTGACAAATACGGTATCGGCCATAGTTAGAAATATTATGCTCTGTGCAAGCCTGGCACTTATCACACCAAATGTAAGCTCTATTTTCGACCATCATTTCCCTCCCGATAATAGAGAGAGAGGGGAAGGCATGTGTTGAGATGGGCGCCCATCCGCTCAATAAGATTTCCCAACAAATTCTTAGCACTTCTCCCTCCCATTAATTGTTCCTTTTGCTTAATTTCTCGGTTTCTAATTGATAAAATTTAATCGCCAATTCAAACTCATCTTTCGTTTTTAGCGCGCAAATTCTATCATTTTGTTTCTGTGTCAATTTTCCACCGGCCTCTTTGAATAGGGCGACCTTTTCAGCCAGATTTGCCTTCATGGCTGACAAATCCTCCTCTGCTGCTGCCGCCGTCTTCTCCTCTTTCGATTGCTCCTCCTCTGGCTTGAATCCATTAGGCGGATAGAATAATTCATCTTTCGATTCGTCAGGCGGCGGCAAAAGAATCATCTCCGGCTTAACCTGGGCGGCTTGTTGAAGCTGGCGAAGGCTAATATTCTGCAAGTCTAACTGCAGGGTATAATGTTTTGTTTTTTTAGGTTTCCCATCCTCAATCCTTTGTGTCTCGATTTGAATGCGGCGAAGTATGAGCGGTATCATGCGGATGCGGCCGCAAATAGACCTCACATAAGTTATCCCGCTATTGACATCGATAATGGAATTTTTAGAGCCAGTCGTGATTTGCCACACACCGGCACCTTCGACTTCGGGGAGAAGGAATTGCAGGATTCCAATTCGTGCACATTTCCGCTTCTCGAGCATTTCACATGGACATGGGATTTCTTTCATTCCGCCAGAATTTTCATCCCAGGTAAAAGCCCGCTCTCCATCACCTTTGCATTGTAAAAGATTTACCGTGTACCGCTTATACCATTGCTGGAAAAAGATTTCTTCATTCTCCACGGGAAACATTATTCGTAGTTCCCTTGGATTTTCGCCAAAAATTTTTGCCACCTTCTCGGGCACAACGAAATGCTCAACTTCGACGGGATATTCCTTGCCCGATTTCTCAGATATTTTTTTCACGCCGAGTGAAATTCGGCCAAGGCGCGGCAAGCGACGCACGTTTGAAAGATTCTTAATCGGCATGTTTTACCTCCTTTGATTTTTTAATTCTTAAACGCTCCTGATATTCATAGCGTTTTGATACCTCGAAAATTTCGGGGTCTAATTCGCCCTTTTTAATCGCCTCCTTTAAAAGTTCCATTTTGGGCTCAGCAATAAGCGTCCATTTTTCGGCGCACTCAGAAAGAAGTTTCTCTCGGTCAAAAATCGTTATTGTGGCAACTTCTCGACAGATTTCATTGCCATCTGCAAAAATTCTCTCGGCCCCAGTAGCCTTGAAATATTTCAATAAAATATCTTTGGCTTTTTGAGCTTCCTCTTTGGCCTTGGCCTCCTCACCTTTTGTTTTAACATATTGTCTCGCCATGCTCTCTACGAGTTCTTGCTCCGGAGGTTCGATAGTCTCATCTATAACAAGGATAGGCTTTTCTGGTTTTGGGATGCCTTCCCAACAGAATTCTCGGAATCTACAATATTGGCATTGAACCGAATCTCTATCGTGAGCCCGCATGGGTAATCTTCTTTCCTGGATTTCGGACCAGAGTTTTGAAAATTCTTCTCGCATGGCCTCGACTTTTTCTTCAGAATATTCGACTTTCCACATACAGAAAGGCGAATCAGATAATCCCCCTCGGTCCACATAGAGAAGATAACCATAATCGGCAACGCTCATTTTTTTGGCTTGTAAAGACTTATCCCTTTTGCATTGATAGATGTAGAAAAGAAGTTGGCCAACCTCATCTTCGCCCGGTTCGTCCTGGAAGGCATACGGGTTTTTGGATTTGATGTCGGTGATAACCAGTTGATTTTGCTCAACAAGAAAAAGGTCTAACCGGCCCCTGGGGTCGAATGGAGCATTGCCAAATGTCCCGAATTCTATATCTTTCGAGGTTGTATATTTCAATCTTTTCAGGTTTTGCTCTACCTCATCATGAAACAAGTCTCCTAACTTGAAAATCATTATTGTTCTTGAAGACATGGGCTTTTTTTGCTCGGGATTGATGAACTGGTAGAAAAGTTGTCGTTTGCATTTTCCTGCGTCGCTCACGTAGAAATATAATCTTGGTTTTTTGTCGTGTGGGTGGTCTTTTTTCCAGTCGGACTCGTAAAGTTCTTTGAGGCTATCGATTATTGGATGCGATTCAATCTTTTCAATCGCCATTTTCACCCTCCTTGAAGATTTGCTCGTTTTGTGTTGCCTCCATGCTTTTATGGCAGCCTTCGCACCAGCCACCTTTGAGGGGGTCTTCATCTTCAAAAAAGAACGTGCCACAGATAGCACAGGTTTGACCCATTCTGTCGGCATTTTTCTGAATGCGAGCCCATCGATTTGTTTCGTCAATATCCCTTATTAGATTTTGCTTTGCTTGTTCGTCTATTTTCACTTCCATCTTTCCCTCCCGATAAAATGCCAGGCAAGTCCGATTACTGCAAAGGCGAAAAGAATGAAACAAATCCAAAGAAAAAACTCAATGGCCTTTATTGTCATTTTCTCTCCTTTTTTCCCATTTCAAATAATATTGTCAGCTTTTCTTTTATGTTTTCCGAATATTCATCAAACCAAGTTTTATCTGGACAAAGAAATATCTTGAGTTCATGCTTGTTGGTTTTTATAATTGCCAAATGGGAAAGTCCTGGATAAAAAATTAATTCAGCACAATGAGATTGATATGGGAGAACATTAAAAAATGTGTCTTCATCAAATCTCATTTCCATCCTTGCTGTATTTTGTATTGCGATTTTCATTTTCCCTCCTTTTTAAAAATGGGGCAGAGGAAGGCATGCCTTTTGTAGGATTTCCCATGCCTCCATTAGCACTTCCTCTATGTTCATTTTTTCCCCATTTTCCAATCATAATAATTTTGTTTTGTTTTTTTTATTAGTGAAAAAAACGCAGCCTCTATTTCCTCCGAGGAGAAGAACGGCTCTATCTTTTTAACGTCGCCGTCCAACAGGTCATTCCAAAGCATCCGTTCTGTATCTGGTCTCATTTTTTCTCCTTTATTCTCGGCCTAAAAATTTCCAGGTGCTGCTCAATTATGGCAAGCCGCCGCTCAATGCCTTGTTCCCATTCACGCCTTATCTTCTTGCGCAATTCGTAAATCTCTATGATGGTACCAATGTCATCCACAAATCTTTCTTCAAGATTAGATGGTTGTTTCATTTTCCCCTCCTTATGCCAAACAATCATCCAGGAGTTCTGCTTGTTTAATCATCTTATCTTTTATGATTGTCTTGCATTCTTTGGTATCAAATAACCTAACGCTGATAGTTAGGTTATAATTATCTGTTATTGGATAATAAAATTGTGCCAACAATCCTGTTATAGAACCTTCATATTCCCAAGAATCCTTATGCGGTTTTTGTTTGGTAACCTGTTCGACCAATTTATTAATCAATTTGAATTCCTCCACAGGATGTCCTCCTTCAAAAGAAGAACGCATTATGCAAAGACCCCTCCATCCAGCGATGACAAAACTTGTTTTCCATCCTTTGGGCAAAAATAATTCAATCTTTTCTGCAATCCAACAAGCAATTTTTGCCTCCATCCTCGAATCCTCGTAAATTTGTTGGATTTCGTCATAGACCTTTTGTTTATCCATTTTCCCCTCCTTTATTTTTTTTCATGATTTATAATCCAAGTTTCTCCTCAATTTTTTTGAGGCGAGTTTCAAGGTCTCGAATTTTTGGGCCATCTAATTTTCTTCTACGCATCCAAGCTTTATACCGACAGGAATCGCAATGATATTCTTGCCATGACCTTTTGGGTTGAAAAAGAACAGAACATTCTTTGCATGGCTTCGATTTTAAGGCCTCTTTATTTTTTCCTGTCACGCCTGATTTCTCCTTTAAACAAGCCGTTAGCCCTGGTTGGCGTTGTTAACGCATTTAACGCAACCTGGTAAATGCTAATGCCTATCTGGTAAGCACGCCGGGAGCCGGTATCAATTTTAAGCACTAGGCCACCTCTCTCTTAATTTTTTCTTTCAATTCCCCCGCCTTCTCTTGAACCTTGGTTAAGAGGCTGTGGATTTCCTTATATTCGGCCTTACTAATCTTTCCATTCGCAAAAGCCCGCTCAACGGATTCAAGGCTTTTCCCCAAAAAAATAGAAAGTTCTATTTCATCCCTCTCTCGGGTTTCCTTGTTTAGCTTTGTTCTGTTTAATTTGATGGGGATGTACCCGACAGGTTCACAGAAAAATTCAAGATATTCGATGTCTCCCGTCGCACTAACAAGGTTGATAATCCTGTCTGGCGGGATTATGTTTTCGCCCCGAATGTATCGGTATAAGGTATCTGTGGCAATTCTCATCTTTTGGGCAATAGAATCGACTCGGTATTTCTTCTTGATTATGAAATTCACGTAACATAGGGCTGAGAATCCTGAAATGGGTGATGAATTTAGATTGTTTACATTATTCATTTTGGTTTATTTTGTTTCTTGATGATTAAATTCCCTTGCTTTCCTAACCTGGTCAATCTTGGCAGGATCGAATCGCTTGCCACAAGGCCAGACCTCGAAGGGCAGGACGCCATTGTGACACCAGCGCTCAATGGTTTTAGGACAGACCTGGAAGAACTGGGCTACCTGCTTTTTGGTCAAGAGTTGGGTAGTCAAATTCCATCTCCAATTAGTTTTTTGATTTTATATATGGTTCTTGAATGAGGATGATTCGTCTTTCTGGTCAAAATTTTATGAATTCCCGATGGAGACATTCCCATTGATAAGGCGACTTGACTAAGAGTTAAATCTTGAGAAAAAATAAATTCTTGAAATTTTTCTATTATGTCAGATTTAACTTGTTTATTCATTCTGAAGTAATGATATAACAACAAATATAGACTTGTCAAGACTTTTTTTACTTTTTTTTCTTATTTGATTTTTATGCATAAATCGCTAAAAATAATGAAGTAAAATGCCTTGGTTGAGATGATTACAAAAATAGATATAGGCTACAATATCAAAAAGATTAGAAAATTAAGGAATTTAAATCAGGAAAAATTAGCCAAAAAAATTAAGCCAAAATCGATCACGAAAGATACAATTTCTCGGATTGAGAGAGGAAAAAGTAATTATACAATTGATATGCTTTTTAAAATTGCTGAAGTATTGAATTGTGGTATTGAAGATTTTTGCCCAACAAAAGAATCAAATGAAGATGGGATGGGTAAATTTTTAAAATTTATCGCAGAAAAATATGAAGAATATAAAAAACTTAAAAGAGAGGCTTAAATGAAAAAAATTTTATCGCTTTTTTTGGGTTTTAGTTTCTTGATTGCCTGCGGAATTCCGTTGGTAAAAAACACAACTATCTATAAAATTTCAAGTCCTGATATTGCAGAAGTTTATTATGGGAAAATGTTAAATGTTCTATCTGAATTAGATTGGATTATTGAGAAAACAGATAAACCGAGTTTATTCATTCAAGCTAAAAAATTAACATCAGGAGAAGCCTTCAGTGCCGTTTTAGGTGGAGAACCGGGTTATCACTTAGTCAATATTAATTTCATATCAAAAGACGAAGAGATAGTTCTTAATATTCAGGTCTCACAGCCAGGTAAAATTGTTAAATATACGACAGTTTGTAAAAAGTTAATGAATGAGATCGTTAAAAAATTTGAAGAAAAAATAAAATGAAATACATCATCCAAATCGATAAAAAAACTGGCAAAAAGACCGATTTTCTATGGCCAGAAAAGGGCGAGCCTCCGCCGCTGATAAAACCTCAAATTAAAAAAAGACAATCCAATCATCGATCCAATAATGAAGAGGAAGAAGAAAAACCCAGTTAATGGCCATTAAAAAAAAGGGTTCTCATTACTGGCTGGACATCCGAATCAAAGGGAAGCGGATCCGCCGATCACTTGGAACGAACGAATACAGTTTAGCGATTGAGAAAGCCCAGGATTTACAGCAAAAATTAAAACGAGAATATGATAGCCCTAGCGTAAGGTTTTCAGATTTCAAGAAAAAGTATCTTGAATGGGCATGGTCATCTAAACCAGCATCGGCAGATAGGGAAGATCAGCGTCTCCGCAAGACACAGTCTTTTTTTGATAACCTTGGCATAGTTCATCTGGATGAAATAACGCCTTACCACATTGAGCAATTACGGACTAAATTAAAAAATGATGGTCTTGAAAAATCCACCATCAACCGTTACCTTCAACTTCTGCGAGGACTATTTTACCGCGCTATTGACTGGGAGGTCTATCAAAAACAAAATCCTTTGAAGAAAGTTAAGTTTTATCGAGAGGAATCTAGGGTCCGGGCATTGTCCAAAGAGGATATGGCACGGGTGATTGAGGCAGCGCGGTCAATTAGTCTTGAACTAGGATCGCCAGCACAAAAAGCAATCTATGAAATTATTCTATTGGCAGTCAATACTGGTCTAAGAAAATCAGAGCTTCTCAATCTTCGGTGGCGTGACATTCGAGATAATGAAATCTTGGTCAAGGGAAAAGGCGATAAAAAACGATTGGTTCCGCTGAATCAATCTGCCCAAGAGATTATTTTTAAACAGCCTCGACGAGGGGAATTTATTTTTGACATTCCAAATCGCCACCTGCCTCACCTTTTCCGCCGGACAACAGATCGAATCAAGGTGATAACTGGCCTGGATTTTTCTCTTCATGATTGCCGTCATTTCTTCGCTACGGCACTTCTTGAAAAAGGGGTTGATCTGGTAACAATCGCCGAAATTCTTGGCCATAGTCGTGCCACGATTAGCTTGATTTACTCGCATACAGACCCCGAAAGGAAGCGGCGAGCTGTAGATTTGCTCAAAATTTAGTTTGCTTTTCTGGCCCCATTTCTGGACACAGCCACAGATACCACATTATGGTCAACTTCTTTACCAGATTTATTTTCAGCGAGATAACTGGTACCCCTGGCCGGACTCGAACCGGCGACACAGGGATTAGGAATATCAGGGGAAAACGGATAAGATGCTAAAAAATAAGGGGAAAACCAGGCAGAAATTGAATCATATTAAGACAATATAAGACTCATAAAAAGTCAAAAACGTGGACACGTGTCCTTGAGAGGATTGGTTTAAGATTCGTTATTTGGATTTTCTGAATGGGCAAATTTTGGGCAGGATTTATGTGCCAAAAATCTGATTGGCTAATTCCTTGACCACATCGAATTTGGCTCGGGCTATATCGCATTTTTTATTGCTTTCTGTTGCTCTATTGAAATAACAATACCCGAACATCCCCTTGAGCAACTTCCCCATCGCCTTAGCCTGACTAACGCTCGGCTCTCTCCAATTTTGATAGTCTGCTCGTCCTTTTGCAAAGCTATCGTGGCCGTCGCCGTTAGGAAAGCCTTTTGAGAATTTAGCCAGGCCAAGCTTCAGCGTCTCGGGACTGTTGACGCCATGATATTCAAGCCGACAGCCGAGTGCTTCTATTTCTTTGATATTTCTGCTTGGATTCATAATTATTCTCTCTTTTGGCAACCCCTTAGAAGTCAAGTCCTTCAGATACCATTTATGAAAATCTATATTTACTCTGTCCTTTTCTTCCTCGCTCCAACCTCCGTCAACAACGTCAGCCTCGTTCATGGGGATAAAGAAATATTCTTTTACACCAGCATCCTTCAGCTTGTTAATTAGAACCTGATTTAATCTTGAATAATACTTCCTAACCGGCACTTCCCAAATCCCACCATGAAGCTCACCTTCCTCTCGCTGGATATTGTTTACAAAGCAGTATTTTCTCTTACCAATACGGTCTTTCAGAGAACAGAAGTCGTGGATTCGGATGAATGGCGTGATTTTATTTTCTGCACAAGACTTGAAAACTTGCTTCCACTTAGCCCAAGCGAGCAAGTTCCATTTAGACAAGTCACAGACTGGAGAAGTAATATTGTCTTCTGTTTTATAATTCACAATCGGGTAGGGCTGCCAGACTTCGCCGCCACACCACGTAAAAATGAAAAACATCTCCGTAGCATTCCCACCAGCGTCATGCAACTTCTTCAAGAAAGTTTTGATAGCCTCCAAGTCCTGTGTTATAATTTCGTAACAAGAGCTACCAATATATGTTTTCATTTTTTTCATCAGCCATACCAAAACATAATGTTCAGAACCCTTGCTCCTTCAAGCCGGTGCTATAGTTGTTATGGTCCCCGATGAGCCTCGCCATTTAAGTGCACCTGCCTCAACGTAGAGCACCCCTCCGCCCCCAGGGTTTGTCGTTGGAACAGTTGCGGCATTAGCAATTCCGATAACTTTAGCTCCAGAACCAAATTGGTCCGTCGTTCCGAAGCCGACGTTGCCAGTGTTTATGTAACTGTCTCCGTAACTTCTGAATAGATGTGTGGTGGCACCTGAAGAATTTGTTAATGCGAAATATATCCCGTGGCTCGCGGAATTTTGTAACACTCCTTGAGAACTCAAATAGCCATCAACAGCAAGACCTTGCGAATTGACATTATTAGTATTAATTGTGAGTAAATGATCTGGATTCGTCGTCCCGATACCGACGTTTATCCCGTCCGTATAAATCGGGGAATTCGCCAGCCCTGAAGCATCGCTCACATGGTAGGGAATATAGCCATCGGTAAGGTTGGATAGCTTGACGGTGGCAAAGATGGGAGATGCTATCGTTTTGACTATTTGGTCAAGATAACTGTCAATCGTTGCGTGGGTCAGTGTCCCGATGTCTGAAAGAACCGTGTGTGACCTGGTAGCAATTTCATTTAGATTAGAACCAGCTTTTGAAATGTCTGTCCAGGCCCAGGGCGTATCGGTTATATCAGCCTTGACGTGAGTATGGCTCGAGCCTATAGCGGCAAAGCCAAAAGTGGTTGACGTTAATGCCATAAGGACATGCCCCGGGGTTAACCCTGAGACCGTATGTTTTGTCCCATCTAAAACATGAGACTCCGCATGATGGTCATCGGCTCCAATATTTGTTAGTCCCGCATGTTGTCTCGTCGCCAAGTCTGTTAGATTAGACCCAGTTTTGCTAACCTCACTCCAAACATGCCCATGACTAGCAGGGGCTGCACCAACATCACTATAACTCAAGCCATGTGCGGTAAAACCGAAAGTAGTAGGGCTTAAAGCCTTGAGGAAATGGCCCGCCGTCAATCCTGAAACGACATGCTTGGCGCTATCCAGGGTGTGGATTTCGACGTGATGCTGGTCGGCATTTACGCCCACAAGTTCATCATGCGTCAAGCCAGCATTTTTGACATACAGAATAACCTGGCCGGTATGCGCCTGGTTGAGGCCGCGCCGCATATGCTCTTCCAAATCTTTCTGCAGGGCGAATGGTTGTCTTATCATTCCACAACCTCCGCTGTTATTTCCGTTCTACTTGATGAGATCAGTTTTTTGATATCAAGAATTCTCATGACGATATTATTTGCGAATCCGTCGGAGTTGTAATATCGATCCCTTGAAAAATAAAAGAGGTCGCCAGCTTGACAGCCATAGAGAATCGCGGGTACAACGAAATTTGGATAGCTCTTATCAAGTTTTTTCA
>Ga0315280_10011995_pt1 | contig 10556 bp, 10 predicted proteins | sample YL17G06_40_MG_FD_203697 | JGI IMG/M metagenome (GOLD analysis project Ga0315280, IMG submission 203697) | Sediment microbial communities from Yellowstone Lake, YNP, Wyoming, USA - YL17G06_40 | ecosystem: Environmental > Aquatic > Freshwater > Lake > Sediment | place: USA: Wyoming | collected... | reverse complement strand
GGAGAAGAGGTCGAACAGGCCCACGAAGTTCCGCGAGTTGTTCAGGTAGTGGGCTGCGTCGATATCCAACACAAAGACGCTATACACGTACCCGCCGACGACCCCCATGAAATCGGCCATGATCGTCAGCGTGGGGATCAACACCAGGCAACCGAGGAACCGCGGCACCACCAGGTAATGGATGGGATTGGCGCCCATGCTGGCCAGGGCGTCGATCTGCTCGGTGACCCGCATCGTCCCCAGCTCGGCGGCCATGGCGCCGCCGATGCGGCCGGCCAGCATCGTGGCCGCCAGCACGGGCCCCAGTTCGCGGACCAGGGACATGTTGATCACCGCCCCCAACCGCGTCTCCATGCCGAGCTTGCGAAACTGGGCGTAGCTCTGCACCGCCAGGACCATGCCGATGAAGGTGCCGGTCAAGGCCACCACCGGCAGGCTCATGACGCCGATCTGATAGAAGTTCGGCATGAGCGTCCCGCGGCGCGGGAGCCGGGTGAAAAGCCATTGCAGCGTGCGCAGGCTGAACAGGGCGATGCTCCCCAGGCCGGAGATGTAGCCCACCACGACCTCTCCGAGGTCGGCAACCCAGTCGGCCACCCCGTGGGCTGCGCGCTGGAGCGCCCCCGTGCGATTGGAAATGGATCGCGACTGGTCGGAGCCGGAGGACATGACGAGGGGTCAGGGGCCAGGGTTCAGGGTGGGGCGACTTTCAAAGTCGCCCCATGGTTCGCAGTTCAGGGTCCAGGGTGCGGAGGTCAGAGCCGGGCCGTGTCGGCCCGGCCTCTCATTGTTTCTTCGTCGTCAAGAGAATGCGGCTTGAGTCAACCTTGACGGCTAGATGGACGTGGTAGAGCAGGCAGTTTAGGATGTTCAGGCGGACCCCGCGTGGCTCTCCGCTCTCAACTCTCCGCTCTCAACTCTCCGCCTTCAGTTGTCCGCCGTGTCGCGGGAGGGGCGGTAGCCCGGCATCATCCGGCATAACAGGATGCCGCCGAAATAGAGCAGGCTGAGTGGGCCCGCCAAGAAGGACATGCTGAACGGATCGGGGGGCGTCAGCAGCGCGGCGATGACAAAGATCACCAGGATCGCCACTCGCCAGTACGACAGATAGCCTTTCACCGTGAAGATCCCAACCCGTTCCAGGAAGAGCATCACCAGCGGCAACTGGAAGGCAATTCCGAACCCCAGCGGCAACAAGAGGAAGAAGCCGAGCCACTCGGTGATCCGCGGGTCGGGGCCGAAGCCCAGCGAGCGGTTGAAGCTGAACAGGAACCCCAACACCGGCCGAAAGACCCCGAAATAGGCCACACAGACCCCGAGCAGGAAGAGCCCGATGCTAAACGGAAGGTAAATGTGGACGTATTTCTTCTCGTGGGGATACAGGCCGGCGGCCACGAACTGCCAAATCTGGTAAAAAATCCACGGAGCGGAAAGGATGACCCCGACCAGGAGCGATGCCTTCAGCCAAATCATGAACGGCTCTTGCACGCTGAAGGTCTTGGCCTGCACGCGAGGGTCGCTGGCCGAGCGTCGAAAGAACGTCAGGGGAATGAGCCCGCTCTCGCCCCCCTTCGGGTCCGGGTTGCCAGGCAGTTGGAGATTCTTGAACTGAGCGGGAAACTGCTCCTTCAGCCGGGCAACAAGCTCCGTCGTGCTAACGTACATCTCCTCGGGCAAGTACTTTACGAGGAAGGCAGCGACGCTCTTATCCTCGTCCTTCGCTTTGACGAGTTCCGCCGGCAAGTACTTCTTCAGAAAGTCCTTGACGCTTTTCGGCTGGTCCGGGGGCAGGCGACCCTCCTCCTCGGCGGCCGCCACCGCCTTCTTGAAGTCCTCTTCAGCGACCTTCGTGTAATGCTCGACGAGGGCGTTTTCCAGCGGCGCCTTGATGGCCTCGACAACGTAGCCCCCGATGCAGAACCCGACGATCACCCCCGCCACCAACCCCAGGATCGCCCGGAATAGCCGGACCCGGAGTTCCTCCAGGTGTTCCCCGAAGGTCATGGTTGATTCTTGGAAGATGTCTTCGTTGTATTCAAGTCGGGGCATGGTGGGTTCGCAGCCATAGCTGACCCAGCTTGCACAGGGCGAAACCTCTATCTTACACTCCCCTGGGGCGCAGGCGAATGCTCGCCGGGCGTCGGGCCTGGTTTTGCGGGCCTTTTCTTGCCTTTTGCTTCATCCGACATTGCGGGATCGACCGTTAAGAGCGTCCCAGTGTGAAGCTATAACACGTTGGCGTGAAAAGACTTATAGATTGTCGACCGGGTGGCCGATGCAGCTTGGGGGAGGCGGCCGCGGGGGGCAGCGGCAAGAGTTGCCTTCCGCCGCGGAAACGGCCACGGTACAATCCGCGGCCCCCGAGGAAAACCTGAGGACACCGGCCCATGAACAGGACGCGGACCCTATCTTGCGCGATGCTCCTGATGTGCATTGTGGCGATGATCGTCGGGGGATGTGCCGGCCTGAAGGGACCGAACTGGTTCCACCCCGGGCCAGCGCCTTACCAGCAGAAACAGGCGGAGCGGTTCGACCCGTACCCCGACAGCCAGATCGCTCCGCCGGTGGTCGGGGGCCGGCCCCGCGAGTTCCTAAACCCCGTCGCAGAGCCGGAAAGGGCCCGGTGGCCCGTGCCCGGTATCCGGCCCGCCGGGCCGAGTCTGAACCAGCCCTTGCCGGGCGGCTAGTCTCCTGTCGCCGCCCCCCCTTCTCCGGTATACTCTTGGCTGGAGAAGAAAACGTGCCCACCAAACTGGAGCGATTGCAAAAGGTCTTGGCCGCGGCCGGGATCGGCAGCCGCCGGCAGTGCGAGGAGTTGATCCGCGCCGGCCGGATCGAAGTAGACGGGACCATCGTCACCCGACTGGGGACGACCGTTGACCCGGAGCGCCAGGAGATCCGGGTGGACGGAGTTGTGCTCTCCCGGTCCAAGCGGACGTACTACGCCGTTCACAAGCCGCGGGGCGTGGTGACCACCCATCGAGACCCCGCCGGACGCCCGCGCGTCATCGACCTGGTCCCGACCACCCCCGAGCGGCTCTTCCCCGTCGGCCGGCTCGACCTCTACAGCGATGGCTTGATCCTGCTGACCAACGACGGGGAGCTGGCCAACCAGTTGACCCACCCGCGCTACGGCGTCGAGAAAACGTATCGCGTCTTGGTCGCCGGAGAGCCGACCCGGGAGGTCCTCGATAAGCTCCGGCGGGGCGTCCATTTGGCCGAGGGAGTCGCCCGGGTCCATCGCGTGCAGGTCAAGAATCGACAGCGAAAGAGCACGCTCCTGGAGATGACTCTTCGCGAGGGCAAGAATCGGGAGATCCGCCGCGTGCTGGCCCGGGTGGGACACAAGGTCCTGCGTCTGACGCGCATCGCGGTGGGGCCGGTCCGGCTCGGCAATCTCCCCCCCGGCGCCCATCGCAAGTTGAGCCACCATGAGGTGGAGGAACTCCGCCAAGCCGTGCGACGCCGACCCGCTGAGAAACGATGAGCGATCCCGCCCAACGCACCCGCTACGCCGACCACGCCTGGCAGGGAACGGTCTATCCGGACGAGAACGTCCGCATGGCCTGCGACACGTATCGGCTGCGCTTCCGCTGCCCCGAGATGGCGCGGCAGATCGTGCCGGGCCAGTTCCTGATGCTCCGCCTTGCGAAGACCAACGATCCGCTCCTGGGGCGGCCCATGGCGCTTTACGATACGGTCTTGGAGGATGACGGGCGGCCGTCGGGGCTCGAAGTGGTCTACCTGGTCGTGGGGAAGATGACCCGGCGTTTGGCAATGCTGACTGCCGGTAGTCCGCTGGAGACCTGGGGCCCTTTGGGCAACGGCTTCCCGCCCACGCCGGCCGAGCATTTGCTGATGGTGGCCGGCGGCATCGGGCAGACGCCGTTTATGGCCCTGGCCCGGGAAGCCTTGGGGCTGCGGTCCTACGGCGATCCTCCCCGGCAAGTGCAGCGGGCGGCCCGGGTCACCCTGTGTTACGGCGTGCGATCGGCGCAGTATTTGGCCGGGGTCGAGCAGTTCCAGCGGATGGGCGTGGAGGTCCGCGTGAGCACGGAGGACGGATCGGCCGGACATGCCGGACTGGTGACCGAGCTGATCGAGCCGGCAGCACGCACATCGGCGGCGGCCTGCCGGATCGTCGCCTGCGGCCCGGAGCGGATGATGGAGGCCACCGCGAAGATTGCCAAGCGGCTGGGGGTCCCGTGCCAAGTGTCCTTGGAGTCGCCGATGGCCTGCGGGATCGGGGCCTGCTTCAGTTGCGTGGCCAGGGTCCGCGACCGCTCCGGGCATTGGGACTACCGGCGGACGTGCGTGGAGGGGCCGGTTTTCGACGCGGAAGAGATCGAATTCTGATGGAAGGCTGTCAGGTATCAGCCGTCAGCTTTCAGCAGACTTCGATCGGGCAAGCGGTAAGCCGATGGCTGAGAGCTGATAGCTGAAAGCTGACAGCTTTGCGCGGCGCGTCAAGTCTTCGGCGCGGCGGCCTTGAGCCTGGCGGCCAGGCGAGACTTGTGCCGTGCGGCGGCGTTGCGGTGAATGGCCCCCTTGGCGGCGGCCTGATCCAACTTCTTGGTGGCAACGCGGAACAACTCCCTGGCGCTTTCCGGATTTCCGTCGCGGAGGGCTTGGTCCACCTTCTTCATCCGGGTATGGATGTCCCGCTTGATGGAGCGGTTTCGCGCCCGTCGGAGCACGTTCTGTCGGAGCCGCTTGGCGGCACTCTTGATCGTTGGCATAGGATCGCTAGGTTTGGCGGAGGGATTAGCCGGAAAGTGAAATCAAAACAAACAGGTTATGCCTCAGGCCGTTGAGTTATGCGGAAGCATAACCTGAACGTCTGGCAGGAAAGGAGTCAACTCGATCCGGCGATCGGCCGGGGCGAACTACCTTCCCCTTCCGCGCCGACGCCGGGCGCCGTCCCTTCCTGGTGCTGACTTTCGATATTCTTACGAGTCGCGGCAATCTTGTCCAGGAGAGCCGAGACGTCCTTGTAACTGAAATCGAGGCCGGCCAGGGCGGAGAGGTGGCGGTCGGCGGTTTCGAGATCCCGCATAGCGAGGGCAAGCTTCCCGGCCATGTAGAGGGTTTTTTTCCGGTTTTCTGTCTCCCGATCGGGGAGCTCCTTGAGCGCCTCCTCGTAGTGGCTCATGGCCAACGGATACTTCTTGATGTGCCGGAAGCATTCAGCCAAGCCGAGAAGGCACAGCCCCTTGCGACGCGGATCGTTTCGCGCGAGCTGAAACTCCGCGATGGCCTCATTGTATTGCCCCGTGATCTGATAGCGGACCCCCAACTCGTATTTGTAGGCCAGGTTGTTCGGGTAGCGGTCCACCCGGCTCCTGCACATCTCCAGGTCCTTCTCGAACACCAGGCGCTTGGTCTCCTCGTAGCGGCGCTTGTCGTCCTCGCGGCTGGTCTGTTGGAACTGCATCTCGGCCTTGGCCAATTGCTGCCGCAAATCGCGCATCTGGACGTCTTCCAGACGCTCGCGCATGTCGAGGTCGCCGCCGGAGACCTCGACGGCCTTGGCGAGCACCTCGGCTGCCTTCGAGAAGATCTCCTCACGGATGTACAACTCCGACAGCTCGATATACTTGGAGAGGTCCTTGGGATTGCGGCGGATGTCGCGCTCCAGACGCTGCTCGGGGGTCAGTTCCGCGGCATCGGCGCGGGCCCCCGCCCGGCCGCCGACTTTGGACGGGGCCACATCCTCGGAGTATTTCCCCTCGACGATGGTCTTCTCCACCGAAAGGCTGGCGATGGCCCGGGCCGCCTCTTCATTCCCGGGCCGGGCCTGTTCCACCCGGTGCCAGCAGGCGATCGCCTGGTCGAACTGCCGCTTGGCCTTCAAGGCGACCGCGCAGGCGCGGTTGACGTCCGGATCCTTGGGATCGTGCTCCAGGGCGGTGCGCAGGAACCACAGTTGGGAATCCAGGCATTCGATCGCGTCGCACGCCTTGGCCAGGTGCATCAGAGTGCCCACGTGCCAAGGATTGAGCCTCAGGGAATTCAGGCCGTTCTTGAGCACCGCCGGCCAGTCCTTCTTCATGGCCGCGGCCCTGACTTTGGCCCGGGCGCCGATCCCGGTGATCGCGGCGAGGTTGCTCCCCTTCTTGTTGTTGTTATACTTCTGTTTGAGGTTGGCCAGGAAACTCTGCACGTAGGCGGGGTTGGCAGGATCGCCGAGGACGCACTGGGTAAACAGCTCGTGGGCGTAGTCGTGCTGTCCCTGACGCATTTGCATGTTGGCGGCCTCGAACGCCTGCTGCAAGCGTTTGCGCTTCGCGGGCGTAATCTGTGGGAGGGCGGTTTCGCCGCCATCGTCTGGGGACTTGAGAGTCTTTCCTTCGGATGCCATGTCGTGCCCGATCAGTTGACGATGCCCCGAGACGAGGCGCTACCCTCCCGGCGAGCCGCCTTGTCGTAACTGCGCAGCGACTTTCCTAATGTCCTTTATTCTAACAGTTTCCGTGCTCAACACAACCTCCTACCCGGACGGCCTGAGGCGTCGATAGCCAACGCCGCTCTCACTCGCCGATCCCGCCTGCGTGTCGATGGGTGCGCCTCGCATGAATGACTCACGAAACCCCCAGTTTGGCAAGGTGTACCTCGTGGGGGCCGGGCCCGGAGACCCATCGCTTATCACCCTCAAAGGGGTGGAATGCCTGCGACAGGCCGATCTGGTGTTAGCCGACTACCTCGTCAACCCCGTCCTCCTTGGCTACGTCCCCCCCTCGGTGGAGGTGATCCGCCTAGGCCATCACGATCAGGCCGACCCGATCTCCGCGGACGAAATCAACGCTCGGATGATCGCCGCAGCGCGAGAAGGCAAGACCGTCGTGAGACTGAAGGGGGGTGACCCGAGCGTTTTCGGCCGCGGCGCGGAGGAGACCGAGGCCTTGCGGCAAGCGGGCATTCCGCACCGCGTCGTCCCCGGCATCACTGCCGCCCTGGCCGCGGCGGCGTATGCCGAGATTCCCATCACCCATGGGGAGTCCTCGTCGGCCGTGGCCTTGGTGATCGCCCACGAGTCGCGAGGCAAGAAGGGCCCCGCTTTGGACTACGCCGCCCTGGCCGATTTCCCCGGCACCCTGGTCTTCTACATGGGGGCCGCCTCGGCTCGGCAGTGGAGCGAGGCGCTCATGCGCCGCGGCAAGTCGCCGGAGACGCCGGTCGCGATCGTCCGCCGATCCTCGTGGAACGATCAGGAGACGATCCGCTGCACCCTGGGAACGGTCGCCGAGACCATCGAACAGACGGCCGTGCGGCCGCCGACCGTGGTGTTCGTGGGTCCGGTGGTTGCGCTGGCTCCGAAGGCCTCCTGGTTCTCGCAGCGTCCCCTGTTCGGCGTTCGGCTGCTGGTCACCCGGCCGCGGCACCAGGCCGAGTCGCTGGCCGAGCGATTGGATGAACTCGGCGCGCAGGTCAGCTTCCAGCCGGTGATCGATATCTCCGATCCGGCGGATTGGGAGCCCGTGGACCGTGCCCTCCGAAGACTCGACCAGTACGACTGGCTCGTTTTTTCCAGTGTCAACGGCGTAAGCTACTTGCTGGACCGGCTCTGGACGATTCACGGAGACTTGCGGAAATTGGCTTGCGTGAAGCTGGCGGCCATCGGCCCGGGAACCGCGGAAGACCTTTCTCGATACCGGCTGCGGGCCGATCTTGTGCCCGAGCAGTACCGGGCGGAAGCCTTGGCCGAGGCCTTGGCCGGAGAAGCCGCGGGCCAGCGGTTTCTCTTGGCTCGGGCGAGTCGAGGCCGGGAGGTGCTAGCGGAAGGGCTTGTTCGGGCCGGCGGGCTGGTGGACCAAATCGTCGTTTACCGGAGCAGCGACGTGGCAGCGCCGGATCCGGAAATCGCCGCCGCCCTGGCGGCGGGACAATTCGACTGGATCACGGTCACCAGTTCGGCGATTGCCCAGTCGCTGGCGCGGCTTTTCGGCGACGACCTGCGGAAAGCCCGGCTGGCGAGCATCAGCCCGGTCACCTCGGAGACGCTCCGCCGGCTCGGCCATCCGCCTGCGATCGAGGCCGGCCGGTATACGATGGAGGGATTGGTGGAGACGATTGTGGCGGCCCAGCAACGGGGGCAAAACGTGCGAAGCGAACCGTAAAGCCCAGGGGTTGCAACCCCTGGGCTTTGAAGGGCCCGCTGGGTGAACAAGACACAGCGTTACCTCTGGTCCCGCCACGTGGACCAACTGACGTACCCGAGGATCACCGCACAAACGAGGAACCCAAGGTCCATGATGGTGCTCATCGTCCGCATTTCCTTGCCGGCCATGTGAAAGAATGCCAGGTCGAGCAGGAAGAGGAGCCCCAGCAGGAAAGCAATGACGATTCCAAGGATGCAGAGGGCTTTGGGCATCGAAGCTGTCCTCGAGGCTGTCGGACGGCCGGCTGTACTCTCGTCAGGCTATCTAGTATAGTCCGACCCCATGGCCGTCTCCACTTTCCACCCACGGTGACGGTGGGGGAGACACGCTAAGTCCAGGGCGGCGGCAACGGGTTGCAACGATGGTAACGGATCAAACGATGGAAGGAAAGCAAGGCGGGCCGACTTTGCAGGCCCCAGGACCGGGCGGGCCCCTGGGTGCCGACTGGACGGAGTTTCGACGGCTAATGCCCGTGGTCCAGCAGTGGACCTATCTCGATCACGCCGCCGTCGGCCCGCTCCCGGCTCCGGCCCAGACCGCCGTGGTCGATTGGGCCCGCGAAGCGGCCACCGGCGGCGGCGCTTGCTGGCCGGGTTGGGAAGCTCAGGTGGGCGAACTCCGACTCGCCTTCACGCAACTGATCGGGGCCTCGCCCGAGGAAATCGCCCTGGTCCGGAACACGACGGAAGGAATATCCCTGGTCGCCGAGGGGTTCCGTTGGCAGCCCGGGGACAACGTCGTCACCCTGGCCGACGAATTCCCCACAAACCAGTACCCCTGGATGAACCTGGCCGAAAGAGGGGTTCAGACGCGGCGGGTACCTACCATCGAGGGGAAGGCCGACCTCGATCGCATCGCCGCAGCCTGCGACCGCCGCACGCGGATCGTGACCATCAGTTGGGTCAGCTACTCGAGTGGCTGGAGGAACAACCTGGACCAGTTGGCGGAAATCGCCCACCGCAGCGGGGCACTCCTCATGGTCGACGCCGTCCAGGGGCTTGGGGTGATCCCCCTGGACGTCCGCCGCAATGCGATTGATTTCCTTGCCGCCGACGGCCACAAGTGGATGCTCGGACCGGAGGGAGCGGGCGTGCTCTACGTCCGCCGGGAGCACTTGGACCGGCTCCGACCGCTGGGAGTGGGCTGGAATAGCGTCGTCCACAGCCACGAGTTTGACCGGATCGAGCTGATCGCGAAGCCGTCCGCCGCCCGATACGAGGGGGGCTCGCGGAACATGGTCGGCTCGCTCGCGCTCTTGGCCAGCCTAAGGCTGCTGGCCCGATTCGGCACCGAGGCGATCTGTCGGCGGATCTTCGAGGTCACCGATCTGGCTTGCCAACGACTGGTCCAATCGGGGGCAGAGGTTTGCAGCGATCGCCGGCCGGAGCACAAAAGCGGGATCGTGGTGTTCAAGCTCCCGGGCCGCGAGCCGCAGTCGGTTCGCAAGGACTGCCTCGCTCAAGGGGTCGTGCTGAGCTGTCGGGGCGCCGGGCTGCGGATCAGCCCCCACGCTTACAACGATGCGTCGGATATTGACCGGTTGATCGCCGCGCTCGGATGACGCCGGCCGTGCAGTAGACTTGAGGCTCAACCAGAAAGAGGCCATCATGAGGGAACTAAGTCCCCGAATTGCCGTCTATCCCGGCTCGTTCGATCCGATCACGCTGGGGCACCTGAACGTGATGGAGCGGGCCAGCCGGTTGTTCGATCGTCTGATCGTCGGCGTGGGCATTAACGTGGACAAGGTGCCGATGTTCGACACCGAGGAGCGCCAGGCGCTGATCCGCGCCAGCACGTCCCACCTGAAGAACATCGACATCCGCACTTTTCGCGGGCTGGCCGTGGAGTTTGTGAAGGAGTGCGCGGCACGGGTGATGATCCGCGGGGTCCGCCCGATCACCGACATCGCCGCGGAGTTGACCATGATGATGGCCAACCGCCGGCTGTCCCGCGAGGTCGAGACGCTCTTCATGATCGCCGATGGAGACTTGGCCCACGTCTCCAGCGCGCTGATCAAGCAGATTGCCCCCTTGGCGAGCGACGAGGCCCTGTCTCGCTTCTTGCCGCCGCCGGTGGTAGCCGCCGTGCGGGAGAAGCTGTCGGGGGGTGCGGGGCTGGAGTACCGGGTCTGAGTCGGCTTCCAGCTATTAGCTATCAGCAGTCAGCTATCAGCGGCCAGGTGACAGCAATTGTAGGTCGCCTTAGATGGCAGTATACGGAGCGAGAAACCCGTGCTCTCATGGAAAGCCACGCTGTCTTGCCCACAGAACTACCGGTGCCTCTTCTCTGTTTCGTCCGGGAAAAAGGGGCACGAACAGAGAAGAGGCACCGGTACTTGCCTCGCAGGTACCGCTCCGGAGACTCGCCGTCCCGACTGAAGAAGCATCATATCAATTG
>Ga0315280_10011994_pt1 | contig 10557 bp, 11 predicted proteins | sample YL17G06_40_MG_FD_203697 | JGI IMG/M metagenome (GOLD analysis project Ga0315280, IMG submission 203697) | Sediment microbial communities from Yellowstone Lake, YNP, Wyoming, USA - YL17G06_40 | ecosystem: Environmental > Aquatic > Freshwater > Lake > Sediment | place: USA: Wyoming | collected... | reverse complement strand
AAAAATCCACTTACAATTAAATCTATTGCTTCTTTTTCTGTTAATCCTCTCATCCTTAAATAACTCAGTTCTTCCTCTGAAATTTTTCCAATCGATGCTTCATGGGTAATTTGGGCATCTTTGTTTTGGCAAATGAGAGCTGGTATCAAAGAAATTTTTGAATTTTTATCTACTAAAAGCCCTTGGCAATCCAGATGACCTCTCGATGGAGCTTTTGCCAAAATCATGCTTTGGGCTAAAATTCTTGAATTTTTCTTTCCCACTGCCCTTATTTTCACAATCCCCTGAGAATTTTTTTCTTCCAAAAATAATCCATCCTCAATTTTTATTTTTGAATTTATTCCATTGACAATGAAATTAATATTAGCAGAAGAATTTTCTTTTAAATGCAAAATCGTTCTCAAATTCAAATTTTCTGGAGGAAATAAGTTTTGATAATTGTAAATTAATTTTGCACCTTTTTCTAAAATGAACTCATAATCTGGGTTGACAAAATCTTTTTGGCCCCATTGGTGAATATGATTGTATTCTAATGAAACTCCACTTTTTAGCAAAATTTTCCCTTTTGCATTATGGATTCCATAAAGATTATCTTTTGTCGCATTACAAAAAACATTTGCTTTGGCTTTTATTCCTTTTTCAATGACTAATAAATTTCTCAAATTTTGAGAAACTTTCGGAGAGGCAATGGTAATACAGGTCATTAACGGAAAATCAACTTCTTTTTTTACCCAAACAAAATATCCTTCCTTTGGCTTTTTTTCAAAAATTTTCCTTACAAAATCAAATTTTTCCCAAGCTTCTGGAGAAGATAAGATTTCAATTCCCTTTCCTTTCAAAATCTGAAAAATTTTGTGGTCTATTTGCCAAAAATTAAATCTTTTTGAGGCATTCTTTGCATTTCTCATAGCCATATTTTTTAATTGTTTTTAAAACCTTTTTGAAATCTTTACTTTTACAAACAATCTTTCCATTAAGCATTACATTTGTTAAATCTGGTTTTAAAAAATTCAAAATTTCTCCTCTGTGGGTAATCAATAAAACTGAAAATTTTTTATCGATAAATTCCTTTTTTATTATCTTTGCCACCTTTTCCAATCTTTTGATATCTAAACCAGAATCGATCTCATCGAAAATGACAAACTTTGGATTTAAAACCAAAATCTGTAAAAGCTCTGAGATCTTTTTCTCCCCGCCTGAAAGATCAAAATTCACTTCCCTTTCCAAAAGGGATTTTCCATCTTCAATTTCCACTTTCCTTTTTGAAATCCTTTCTAACAATTGAGAAAGTTTTACCCCTTCTATTTTCGGAGGAGATTGCCAAGCCAAAGCCATTCCCAATTTTGCCCTTTTTTCTGGAAGAAATTTTGTAATATCTTTCCCTTCAAAAAGAATTTTCCCTTTAATTATTTTATATTTTTGATTTCCCAAAATTGTTTGAGTTAAAACTGTTTTCCCAGAACCATTGGGACCTAACAATGCCTGAAACTCCCCCTCTTTTATTTGAAGATTTACCCCTTTTAATATTTCCTTTCCATCACCTTCAACTCTTAAATTTTTAATTTCTAATAAGATTTCTCTCATATTACTTTTTAATTAAATCAGATAAAGTAATTGAATTTAAGGCTGAAATGAGAACTTTTTGAATTTTTCTCCAAAAATTTTTTGCTAAACAATTCTTTTCTCTGGGACAAAAATTTTCAATACATTTTACTAAAAAAATTTCTTTTTCCAGAGTTTTTATTATTTCTCCAATTTTAATTTTTGAAGGTTTTTTCGCTAAAAAATATCCTCCCTGAAATCCCTTTTTCGATTTGATAAATTTTGCTTTTTCTAAACTCGAAAGTATTTTTTCCAAATAATCAAAAGAGATATTTTCATTTTTTGAAATTTCCTTTAAAGAGCAAATTTTATTTTGTCTTGCCAAATATACCATTGCTCTGAGGCCGTATTGTGATTTTGTAGAAATTTTGAACATAAAAACCGACTAATTTTGTCGGTTTTAGTTTATCAAAAATCAAGAGTATCTGTCAAGATTTTAATTATCTGTCAGGGTTTTATAAACAACCCACAGTGGCAATGGCCATCTTTTTCGATTTCATCCCAATGCCATTGACAAGGACAAATTTTTAGCCAATCTTCTTGAAAATTTCCCGTTACTCTTCGGCAAGGACAATACCTCCAGCCATATTTTCTTTCATTAGCCAAAAGTCCGTTGATTATTGTTTCGACTATTTTTTTATCAGGATTAAGTTTTATAGCGTGTTTTTTTGCATAATCCTCCATCTCCTTTAACAATTCATCAAGCTCCCTTTTTTCTTTTCCAGCTAAAGTTTCTTCAAGCCAATTTTTTATTTCCATTTCAGATCTTACCCCAACGAATCCACTTATTGGCTTTCCTTTCTCAAAATAAATGACCATTGGGATATTGGTGATTCCAAATTTTCGACTAATTTGCGGGCAGGCATCGGTATTTGCTTTGGCAAAAATAACTCTATCTTTAAATTCCCCCTCTAACTTTTCAAGGATAGGAGAAAGAATAGAACACGGTGCGCACCATAAAGCCCAAAAATCGACTAAAACAGGTTTGGCTGAGGTCAAAATTTCCTTTTCAAAATTTTCGTCAGTTAAAGTAATCATTACTCTTCCTCTTTTACCTTCTCAATAGCTCCGTAAGGACAAACATTTTTCCCTCCGCATTTTTCTAATTTTTCTGAATCTATCACTTTTGCCTTGCCATCTTCTTCTAATTCGGTCGCTCCTTCACAAGAAGCCACGCAAACACCACAACCCAGACATTTTTCTTTATTGATTTGATATTTAGCCATATTTTTATTCGCCAACTAATTTTATTTTGGCAATTTTGGCAATTTCCGAATTTAATGCCCTTAAGTGACCTTTGTTTAATTTATGAATATTGTTTTCCCCGCAAGAACCAGCAATCATTTTTACTTCTTCAGTACAATTTTTGATAAAACTCGCCACTTTTTGAGAGGCCTCCTCTATATTTAATTTCTTTCTCAATTCTGGATCTTGGGTGGTGATGCCGGCTGGACATTTCCCAAGATAACAAAATCTACAATAAGTACAACCCATGGCAATTAATAATGAAGTGGCACAAAATACAGCATCGGCTCCCAAAGCCAAGACTTTAGCAAAATCTCCCCCATTATTTAACCCTCCCCCAATCCACAATTCCTGCCTTGCTCCAATTTTGTCTAAGATTTCTTTAGCTTTAACCAACGCAGCTAAGGTTGGAATCCCAATTTCATCTAAGATTACTTCCGGAGCGGCTCCCGTTCCTCCTCCTTTTCCATCAATAGCAATTATGTCTGGATTGGCTTTAACTGCTAATTTTACATCGTTTTCTATATCTCCGGCTGCTAATTTAATAATGATTGGGACACCGCCGCTAATTTTCCTTAACCACTCAACTTTTTTTCTTAAATCACTAATATTTTTAATATCTAAATGATAGGCCGGAGAATGGATATCTTTGTCAAGCGGCACATTTCTCAATTTGGTAATTTCTTCTGTCACTTTCTCAGCGGGAAGTAAACCCCCAGAACCTGGTTTGGCGCCTTGACCAATTTTAATCTCAATAGCATCTGCCTTTTTCAAAATTTCCTCTGTAATCCCGAATCTTCCAGTACTATACTGGACTATAAGATGTTTTGCAAATTCTCTTTCCTCTGGCAACATTCCCCCTTCGCCGGTATTCTCAATGGTTCCAGCTAAAGTTGAAGCTTTGGCTAGAGCAATTTTTGCCTCTTTACTTAACGCTCCAAATGACATTGCCCCAAAAATAATTGGAGTTTCGATTTCAATTGGTTTTTTTGAATTTTTTCCAACGATTGTCTTTGAAGAAATTTTCTCTCGGTAATAATCAACCGGTCTCTTTGCCAGTTGGGCAGGCAAAAAAACCAAATCATCAAAAGAAATTTTTCCGAATTTATTCCCCCTACCGCTGGAAATTGGCACTCCTTTTACCCTTTTTTGAATCTCTCTAACAAAATCTTCCATACCCAGTATATCAACTTCCAGTGCCAAACGTCTTTTTTTGATGTTGGTACTGGATTAGACGTAAGCCCAGAAATCTTCTTCCTTGGGTACCTTTAAGATAGTCTTCTCGACGTTTGGCATCGTCTTGGTTCAGACAACCCTCAAAGTAGATTAGCTTGAAGGGTAATCTAAACTTTGTCGAAAAAGATAACCCTTTCTTATGTTCTTCTATTCTTTTTTTCAGGTTGTTGGTATAACCTATGTAGCGATTACCGTCTTTCAAGCTCTCAAGTACATAGACATAGAAGAACATACTGGAAGTTGTATTACTAGGCATATTCTAAAATTTTTTTCATTAAATCAATTTGCTTTATTTTCCCGAGTTTTCCTTTTTTACAATTTCTTTCTGAAAACCCGGCCAATTTTTGTTTTTCAAAACTAAGGCGGGCTCCATTACTATAAATTAAGATGGGTATAGGTATTTTACAATGGCTTTTAAGTAATGAACAAGTGGAATGATCGCCGGAGACAATAATTAAAGTATCCTTTATTTTTAATATTGGCTTCAAATTCTTGTCGATTTTCTCAATAAATTCTTTTTTTCCTAAAAAATTTCCATCTTCAGCCAAAGAATCAGCTGCTTTAATGTGCAAAAATATAAAATCGTATTTCCTTAACGATTTTTTTGCCGCCAAAATTTTTCCTTTTAAATTTGTGTTTGAAAATCCATTTGCCCCTTCAGCTTTTATCAAATCCATTCCTAAAATTTTTCCGATTCCTTTATATAAAGCTCCACCAGCGATACAACTCGCTCTCAATCCATATTTTTCTTTGAAAGATTTAATCTTTTTTAATTTTCCCGCTCCTCTTAATAAAATATAATTTGCTGGCAATTTCCCTTCCAAAATTCTCTTTTTGTTTTGGGAATGATTTTCCAAAACAGACCTCGCCTTTTCCAAAAACTCATTCAAAATTTTTTCCGTCTTTTTTGCTCTTTTTTCTTTTGGCAAAATTTTTAAAACTTTCACTCCAACTTTTTTAGGATCGTTCGAACCCACTTTTTCTGACAAATTTTTTCCCTTTAAAATTATTCCAATTCTATGCCCAAAAGCTTTTTTGACCAAAATTTTTGCTCCTCTTACCTTAATTTTATTTAAAGCCGAAATTAAACTTTCTGTATTCTCAATCCTTCCTGCTCTTCGGTCAATGATTATCCCATTCTCATTAACCGTAGCAAAATTTCCCCTTAAACAAACATTCCCTGGCAAAATTTCCATACCAATTCCCAGAACTTCCAAAACTCCTCTTCCTGGATTTTCTTTTTTAGGGTCGAAACCAAAAAGAGCCAAATGGGTGTCTTCGGAAGTTGGCAATTTTCCTTTTTCTAGCCAAGGCAAAACTAATCCGCAAATCCCATTTCTTGCCAAAAAATCTAAATTTGGAGTTTTAGCTGCTTCCAAAGGGGTTTTATTGGAAAGAAAGGGAATTGGCTCGTCTCCCAAACCATCAATAATAATTAAAAGTATTTTTCTCATCATAATTCTACGTTTAATGCGGCCGTCTAAAATGTAGACATCTTAGGTTATAACTTTAATTCTTCTTCAATTATCAAGTTTTTGCTCGGCAAAAACGCAGATAGAGAAGAAGAGCTTTTCCTCTGATTAATTTTTATGTAGCTCTTCTTCAATCTCTAATAATCTATTGTACTTTGTCATTCGTTCTTTTTTGGCAGGAGCACCGGCTTTTATAAAATCGGCTCCGATTCCGACAGCAAAATCGGAAATAAAATCGTCGTTTGTTTCGCCAGATCGATGAGAAACAACTATTTTCCAGCCAAAAGATTTTGCCAATTTCACTGCCTCTAAAGCTTCGGTTACGGTTCCAATTTGATTTATCTTTAAAATCATTGAATTGCAGGCATTCTTTTCTTTTGCTATTTTTATCCTTTTCGGATTTGTTGCAGTCAAATCATCGCCAATTATCAACAACTTTGGCCTTTGCCCTTTGATGTTGACGTCTGACATCAACATCTGCCAAACTTCCCAATCATCCTCGGCAAATGGATCTTCTAATCCTAAAATTGGATAATTTTTTATTAACTTTTCATAATATCTCATTAGACCCTCTCTGGTGAAAACACCGATTTTCATTTTATACTTTCCATTTTTAAAAAACTGGGAAGCAGCAACATCCAAAATAATTTTGATTTTGTTTTCATACCCGAGATTTTTTGCCGCTTCCAAAATAAGCTCTATCGCTTCTTCTGGAAATTTAATTGGAGGCGCAAATCCTCCCTCATCTCCGAGTTGAATCCCTTCTTTTCCATATTTTTTAAATAAAATTTCTTCTAATTTACGATAAATTTCTTTTCCAATTCTTAAATTTTCGGAAAATAACTCATCCTGGGGAACGACCATAAATTCCTGAAAATCCAATTCATTTCCCGCATGAGCGCCACCATTAATCACATTAAAACAAGGTTTTGGAATTCTATTGATTTCGTAAATCAATAGATTTGGGATGTATTTCCAGAGGGGTAAATTTTTTGCCGCGGCACCCGCCCGACAGACTGACATAGACACGCCGCAAATGGCATTAGCCCCTAATTTTGCTTTATTTTCCGTTCCATCCAATTCAACCATTAAATCATCTATTTCTTTTTGGCAGGCTGGGTCTTTTCCAATAAGTTTTGGGCCTATGATTTCATTGACATTTCTCACTGCCTTCAAAACCCCCATTCCATGATATCTTTTTCCTCCATCCCTTAATTCCACTGCTTCATATTTACCTTTCGAGGCCCCTGAAGGAACCGATGCTAAAAATTTTCCAAAATCAGTCTCTAATTCAACTTCAACAGTCGGATTGCCCCTCGAATCCAAAATCTCCCTTGCTTTAATAGATTTAATTTTAGAATTTTTTCCCATTCTATTTACTTTAAATTCTGGAGGTAATCATAAGCGGCCAGGGCGGCTTTGGCTCCTTCGCCAGCAGCAATGACAATTTGACCACATAAGACATTAGTCACATCACCACAGGCAAAAAGGCCTTCAGTTTTTGTCTCTAAGGTTTTGGGGTCAACAATTATTTCATCTTTTTCATTAAAATCAACCAGTCCTTTGATATAATCTGTGGCTGGAATCTCGCCAATCATAATAAAAACTCCTCCAATTTCAAGTTCCTTTTCTTTTTTTGAAACTAAATCCTCATAAATTAATCCTCGAACCTCATTTTCACCTAAAATTTTTTTTACTTTAGCGTTCAAAATTACCTCAACCCTACCAGTTTTCTTCGCCCTTTCCTGAGTTATTTCTTCAGCCAAAACTTTTGAAGAGGATTCTAAAATATAAACCCTGTTTCCATATTTTGTTGCTTCAATTGCGGCATTAAAGCCTGAATTTCCACCGCCAACGATGGCAATTTTTTTATTTTGAAAGAATGGTAAATCACAAGTTGGACAATAACTTATTCCTCGACCTATCAATTTTTTTTCTCCCGGAACTTCCAAAGGTCTGGGGTCACGACCAGAAGCCAGAATCACTGTTCTTGAAAGAAAATTTTCTTTTTTTCCAGTTTGAACAATAAACTTGTCTTTGACCTTTCTAATTTTTCGGACAACCGTTTCTTTCACTTCAATCTCAAATTTTTTTAAATGATTTTTAAACTTTTCCATCAATCTTATTCCCGAAATTCTCTCAAAACCAGGATAATTCTCAACCCAAAAAGCCTTACCCGCCTGGCCAATGAAATTTTTGGTAATCAATAAAGTTTTCAACTTTTTTCTGGCAGCGTAAATACCGGCTGTAATTCCAGCCGGTCCTCCGCCAATAATAATAAGATCATACATAAAATTATGCGAACTTCTATGCTAATTTTATGCGAATACTTTAGTGTAAAACTTCGGGAATGGCTTCGATTAATTCAGTGGCTAATAATCCTTCTTTTAATCTTTGAGTGACAATTTCGCCGGCTTTTTTATTTATAAAAGAAGCAGCGCAGGCAGCCTCAAAAAGATTACAACCCCGAGCCAATAGAGCTCCACAGATTCCCGCTAAGGTATCTCCACAGCCACCTTTCGTAAGCCAAGGACTGCCCCCCTTGCTTAAGGCCACTTCTTTTCCATTAGAAATAACATCGGTTGGCCCTTTTAATAAAATTGTGGTTTGTAGGCGTTGAGCTTCTGCTTGAACGATCTTGATTTTTTCTTCCTCAGGTAGTTTGTAAATTTCTTTACCAGTCAAGACGAAAAATTCGTAGGTATGAGGAGTGATCAAGAATGGCTTTCCTGAAACAATTTCTGGTTTTTTTCCTACGGCATGGATGGCATCGGCATCAATCACAACTGGAACTGAAACCTGTCCTAAAAATTCCAAAATTGCTCTCTGAGTTTCATCCGAACGACCCATTCCTCCACCAATGACGACAGCTGTTTTTCTTTTAGAAACTGCCTTGGCTGCTTCGGTCATTTCAATTAATGTTGCCAAGTGCTTCCTCTCTAACCATTTTCCTTCCAAAGGATAGGCGGCTAAATTGGGCGAAAAAGAAGCAATAATGTCAGCTGCCCTTTTTGGAGCAATAATCCTGACCATATCAACGCCTGATTTAAAGGCGGCCAGGGCTGCCAAGGCCGGGGAACCAGAATAAAAATCCGAACCGCCGATGACAATCAATAACCCGAAATCATATTTTTTGGAATCCTTTGGCCTCTCCTTATAAATATTTTTTAAAATATCTTTTGTTACTTCGCTCATATTTTGTAGAAGCGGATTTACGCGGATTATAACGCGGATTTACGCTGATAATTTTCCGCGTTTTTCCGTTTCTATATTTTATTAAGTTTTTTTCGCAAAAAAGTTGGTGTTTCCCAAATCTTTTCTTTTGCCAACATCTCCGCTTCTTCCTTTTCCGTCTCGTTTTTTAATGCCAGGGCATTTTTTCTAACTATTTCAGCTTCTTTTTTGATTTCCATTTTTGGTTTTTCTTTTTTAGGGGGTTTAACTTTCTTTTTTTCTTCAAATTTCTTCCTTTCTTCTTTTTCTTTTGGTTTCGGTTTTCTTGGTCTTCTGGGAAAAATTTTTTTAGCCGGCAAAAGAGGAATCTCGTTTCTTCCCAGAGAGCAACCGGTGGCTAATAAAGTGAGCTTAATTTTTCCTCCTTTTTTGACCTGGCTAATTCCGAAAATAATTTTTGCCTCTTTACTTACCCTTTCAAAAATGCTTTTTGAAATCTGGCTAACCTTTGCCAGAGAAAGTTCTTTTGGACCGGAAATATTAAATAAAACTCCTTTAGCCCCATCAATACTATAGGGATAAAAGGGAGGGCTGATTGCTTTCTCAATCACTTCTTTTTCTTTGCCATTTTCAAGCTCAACCGAATTCAAATAGGCCAATCTTCCCCGGCCCTCAAAAACAGTTTTTAAATCGGCAAAATCAATATTAATTAAACCAGGCTTATAAATTATCTCAATGAGACCTTGAAGATTTTGGGCTAAGGTTTTATTGATTGTCGAAAGGGCTTTTTTGAGGGAGGTGGTGCGATTAATAACTTGGAAAATTTTTTCGTTTGGTAAGACGGTAAAGGCGTTTAATCCTCTCCTCAATTTCCCTAAAGAATTTCTGGCAATCTCCATTTTCCTTTGACTTTCGAATTCAAAAGGTAGGGTGAAAATACCATAGGTCAAATTTCCTAAACTCTTGGAAATTTTGGCAAAAACTGGACTAGCCCCAGAACCCACTCCTCCTCCCAGAGAAGCAATTAAAATAACTAAATCTTGACCCTCGAATATTTTTTTAATTCTCTCTTTTTCATTTTCGGCTGCCTCTTTTGCTATTTGAGGACTCATTCCGGTTCCTAAACCATGAGTTAAATTTTGGCCAAATTGAAACTTTTCCACTTTCCTCGGAACCCCTCCTAAGGCTTTTAAATCGGTATCGGCAACAAAAAAAGAGGCCTTCTTTACCCTCGGGGCTATTTCCGAAACAATGTTTCCTCCTCCCCCACCAATCCCAACCACTCGAATTTTAATCTTCTTTACTTTCTCAGTTTCAGTCTTTGGAAGAATTTTTTCGACTTTTTTGGCTACCTTTTGAGCTATTTTTTTAAATTTTTTAGCCATTACTCAATTTTACCCCGTAGTAGAAATTTGACAACCCCGCCCTCTATGCTCGTTACTAAAGTCATTAAACTTATCCTATTTTATCTTAAAGATGGCAACTTTGATGGCTTCGGAGATGTGCTTAGAGGACGGGGTAATTTGCCGAAGGCAGTCAAACTTCGTTTAATTTGTTCCGCTTTAAGCGGAACAGTCCAAAATCTACTACGGGGTTTAAAACTTTAAAATAAAATAATCAATTTGCTGCGGGGCCTGGACTCGAACCAGGATGACGAACTTCAGAGGTTCGCATGCTACCGTTACATCACCCCGCAAAATTCGCATATCATTCGCATATCATTCGCATATAATTCGCATATTAATTCGTGTAATTTTCAATTAACTTTTTTACACTCTCAAATATTTTCTGATGGCGATGAGGCTGGAAATCACGGCTAATAAAATTC
>Ga0315280_10011993_pt1 | contig 10557 bp, 8 predicted proteins | sample YL17G06_40_MG_FD_203697 | JGI IMG/M metagenome (GOLD analysis project Ga0315280, IMG submission 203697) | Sediment microbial communities from Yellowstone Lake, YNP, Wyoming, USA - YL17G06_40 | ecosystem: Environmental > Aquatic > Freshwater > Lake > Sediment | place: USA: Wyoming | collected... | reverse complement strand
AAAAAAACAAGTTTACCTGTATATACTCTCAGCATCAACGTATAATGACGAGTCTGGATAAGGACGGTTGCGTCCGGTAAACTATCCAATACCAACCGAACAGTGATTGTTTGGCGAATCCTTCGGACATAAGGATAAAAATTATGCTGGATAACCTCATAGGCCCCCAAAGACCCATAAGCTGGGTCATCCAGTTCTGGCCTGTGCTGGTGTTTTCATTTGTCTCGGCCTTAATAGCAACTTCGCTATGCAAAAAGATCGCACTCAAGTTCGGGATTGTTGACAAGCCTGACAACCTGGTAAAAACTCACAAAGGTTCGGTTGCGTATCTGGGCGGCGTTGGCATGCTCGTGGGATTAACTGTCGGCATACTTACAGGCATCTACAATATCCACGGCCTGCAACACTTCAACTCAGCATTCACCTGGCTTATCGGCGTACTGGCGGGCGGAGCAATAGCATGCCTGGTCGGCCTCGTGGATGATATATTCAACTTAAAACCCCGGCAAAAAATATTAGGCCAAATCATAGCGGGCACAGTGTTAGTTCTGGTCGGCATCAGACCCGCCCTTTATTATCCACTGGCCTTTCTCAACATACAAATCTCCGAGACGGCGGAAATGGTCTGTGGAATCCCAATCATAATCATTTTTGTGGTCGGTGCAACGAATTCACTAAATCTTCTGGATGGTTTAGACGGCCTTTGCGCAGGGGTTACAGTGATAATTACCCTGGCGATGCTACTGGTGGCGATTCATTTAGGGACGTGGGGTTTCAGCGAAGTTGGCGACCCTGTTCGCGTAATAATATGTTTGGGACTTGTCGGTGCGGTGTGCGGCTTTTTGCCTTTTAATCGCCACCCCGCCAAGATATTTATGGGAGATGCCGGCAGTATGCTGCTTGGATTTGTGATAGCTGCCCTTATGATTCTATTCGCGGAAAGAATCCCGCGATGGTGGATGGCCTCCGTAGTAGTTTTTGGCCTGCCAATTCTCGATACGACCGTTGCTCTGGCCAGACGATTTCTCAATAAACACCCGCTGTTTGTTTCAGACCGTGGGCACATATACGACCAGATGATTGATAGAGGAATACCACTTAAAAAAACAGTCGCTATCTGTTACGCCTTATCCGGAATGTATGCGGTCATCGGCCTTGTGATGAGCCAGATAAGAACAAGATATGCCTCGGTCGTTTATATATTCGTCTTTGTGGTTTCAGCTATCGTGGTTTGGGCAAAAGGCTACCTGAAGATGGAAGGCCTCCGCGGCGCAATCCGCAAGGAATAATAGTCTTTTCATACTCTTACCTTCGGCCAGACCGAATCGGTTTGCGCCGAGTAAATATTACTGATAACACCGTGATTATCAATTTGACCGACAAGCTCAAAACCGCAGTTCTGGTACAATTTATTTGCCGGTTCATTGTCCGCCCCAACCAGCACCTTTACTTTTTCAATTCCCCTTAGTCTGCATGCTTCTAAACCCTTTTTCACTAGTTCGGTCGCTAATCCTTTGCCGCGAGCCTCTTCTGCAACTACGATCGAAAGCAGTTCTGCATGGGGCAAATCCATTTTCTTTATCCTGCTTGGATAAAACAGTGTCTCGAACACTTTTTTTATTCGCTTCAGCGAGAACATCTTGCCCGCCAGCAACAAAGCGAGGCGGTGGCCCTTTTTCAGAATGACTGATTTGTAAAGTTTACTGAGATTTGTAGTAAACGCTACAAACCCAAGCACCTTTTCATCTTCCTCCGCCACAAAGCCGAAGCCATATTTGCCGTCCACAATCGCCTCATATAAAGACCTCACAAAATCGATACCGAGCGAACTTATAAATCCTGTGCTTATGCCGGTTATGTGCAAGGCTGCAATTTCCCTGGCGTCTTCGATTTTGAGAGGGTTAAACTCGATTTGTCTATTCAGGTCGTTGGTCATATGATGACTTCACCGACAAAATTTCGTCGAGGGCCTGCTTTGCCAACTTATCTCTATCAAATTTTTCTTCTGCAATTGCTTCATACAAAGAACTTACAAAACCGATACCCAGCAAGCTGATAAAGCCGGTCTTGATACCTCCTACACGCAAAGCGGCTACTGTTGCCGCCTGTTGTTTTTCTCAGACATAATCTCATTGATTAATATGTCCAAATACCTGTTTGCAAGAACGTCTCTACCGAAATTTTGCCTTACGAAATTCAAGCCATTCTTTCCATATTCAGTACACAATCGAGGATTTGCCTTCAGTTTCAATACCGCATCAGCAAATTCTTCTGCGTTCTCCGGCTCAGTGTAAATACCAGCCCCTGCCCGTTCAACAAGTTTTCTTGCGACTCCGTCAATACCAATAATCACCGGTTTTGCTGTGGACAGGTAATCAAAAACCTTGTTGGGATAAACCGTCTTGTATGCATCAACCTTTTTAAGTACGGCGGTGCAAACATCGCTAGCCCTGACATAATCCACTATCATATCCTTCGGAACCGAGTCAACGAAAAGCACATTATCCAGCTCCCACTGGGCGGCTTTTTCCTTCAGCATCGGCTTTTCCATTCCGTCACCAACGAGCATGACCTGTACTTGTGGGTCCCTTTCTTTTAATAATTTGGCCACTTTTACCAATTGCATTAATGCATTCGCGACACCGTGAGCCCCCACATAGGTAACCACAAACTTATCACCCAAGCCGTGCTTTTCCCGAACCCAGTTATTACGCTCGCCGGGCGTGAAAATATCAAGATCGGCTCCATTGGGTATCATGCTTATCTTATCAGGGCTAACTCCTTTCTTTTCTATCAGAGCATCCCTAAATGCAGGCGTCAAAACATTAATCCATCTCGCCGTTTTATAACTTTTCTTCTCCAGCCAATAGGACATTTTTATGAGCCATTTATTTTTCATTACGCCGATGTCAATCACCGATTCAGGCAAGAGGTCACGCACCTCGAATACCATCGGAACTCTCTTTAGCTTGCTCAATATCCACCCGGTAAGACTAACGGTTAGGGGTGGTGACGTACAAATAATTACATCGCATCCACGCGTATGAAACAAACCTGCCCAAATAGAACTGAACGCAAATGTCACATAAGCCCAGAACCTTCCAATAAAGCTCTTATTATAGCTTTTGCTAACATAACAGCGAAGAACTTCGACGTTTTCTGTTTCCTGTTCACGCACGACGAGTTTACCTTTGTATTCGGGCCGTTTTTTTCCTGTAGTATAGTGTACCGTACCAGCCAAAACAGTTATCTTATGGCCTGCTTGCGACCAGTACTTAGCAAACTGGTTCCACCGGGACCCTCCGGCATCGTTCTTGCCCAAAAAATATTGGTGAACTATCAGGATATGCATATTTCGCCTTTTTTGAACTAACTGTTAATCCAGAAATGTCATCTCAAAACCCTGCTGAGCGAAAACAAAAGTATTCCTTTCCGAGTTGTCAATTGGATTTAGGGCTACGACCCGCTTTTGCCCCGAGACCTCAGATGTCCAAGTTACGATGCCTGCTGTCCGAGTTAGACTTGCATCTCTGATGGTGTCACCAAGACTAAGAATCGTTACGATTCGAACAGGCAGAATTGCCCTCTGGGAGTAAACCAGCATAGGTGCAGCCTGGCGATTTCCATAATACAGAGACTGCCAGCCCCTAGGCCAATCGTCGCCAGCAAAACATTCACATTTGCCTCTCCCTGCAGAATCCAATATCGCCAAAGAAGCTGTGCCTTCACTCGTCTGCAATAGTAAGGTGCTGTCTTTCAGCTTATAATCACAATTGCACAACTGCCAATTGAGAATAGTCTGGTGAATTCCTGTCCCCAACACATCATCAATAATTAGCCAGTAAAGGCCGCCCCAAGACAAAACTGCTCTGCGGTGAATAATATTAGTCGACCTTCGAGAATAACCATAATGTTCACCCTGCATAATCTTGAAAGCGCCTCCCTCAAAGCTCTTATGCTCAACAAGCTTCGCCCTTACCCAGTCCAGCCACAAAAATCTTGAGGCTTTTGTCATCTGGTTGGCACCGTCTATGGTTACGGCATTATGGGCGGCCGTTGAAGCGAAATAGCTCTGCCAGGGCTCGTCGCAATTGTACATATAGCTGCCCGAATCGCGCAGAATGTTGACACCTTTCCACCACAAATCCAGATGTAGCATGTCGGCATGGCTAGGCCGGTCTGAATAACTGTGACAGCGCATCATTGCCCAGTTGCCGCCATTACGAAGCGTATAGTACCCGCCCGATACATATTTCATGCTCACGCGTTTTATTTGTTCTAACGGAGCTGTCAATGCCTCCGGCCCAAAAAACCAGACCAAATCTTCCTCATAGGTCCCTGATTCATATAGCCTGGTCTTGTTGAATAGATAATGTACCGCTTGCAAAACTGGCCGATGATCCAGGTAATCACAACTATTCAAGGATATGATTAATGACCCGTCATTTGCCCCATAGTTGGGGACTCCGCCCGTAACTTCATCCTGCATGTCAAACAGAAAACACCCAGCTTTTTGCACCTGCTGCTTCAGCTCAACACTAAATGAGTCGTTGTTCAGTTGTGCCAGCCTCAGCACGTAGAGGAAATCCTGGAGCATCAAGCGGTGATAATTCATCGAATGCTGAATATAAGAGCCATCCGGATATATTTGCTTTAATCCTTCATTGGTAAGAACCTTTTTACCTAGCTTTGCCCAATTCTCTGAATATTCAAACTCCGGAAAGAGCAGCCCTACCGTATATAATCCCGCAGATTCAGTCAATGAATGGTTTGTTTGTGTGGAAATTGCAAAATCAATGTTCTTCTCAATTCTCTCTGCGTGAAACGCTATTGTGGCTATAAGCTTTATTTTTCTCTCAACAGTGCTCGCAGTTGCGTTGGCTAACGCGTAAAATGCGAAGCACATCGCCATAAGCCGGATGGCGCATTCCTGTCCGCAAGCATAATTAGGCCCCATGTTAGGTGGATTTGCCTTTAACCAAGACTCAAAGAGCGACCAGAATTTTTCCGCGTACTTCTGCCGTCCTGTAGCCGAATAAGCCCTCGCCAGAGTGTAAACCCAACCAAACCGCGATACCTCCCAGATAAATTTTATGTCACCAACATCGGGGTCGAACAAATCGATGTCACACCAATGAAAGTCCGGCTTTGCCCTTTTGCCGGTGGCGGGATTTAGGAACCAGTCGGGCCCCGGTCCCAAATCATAATTCTTGTCAAAGAAGTACTTGAATCTATTTTTCAGTACCTCGTCAGCTTGTAGCACAATTTTTTCTTTATAGTTTTCTAGCGTAGGCAGATTACTGCTGTCAAAGAAGAACCGCCTGCCATTAGATTGGTGTGCCTGGAGAAAAGCTTCCGGCCGGTGGTCGACCTGGGGCTTGAGCCAATCACCCAAAGTTATCTCTGACCACGACCTGATAGGGAATTTACGTCTTAACAACCCCAATTTCTTGCGCAGTCCATACTGCGCACGAAATGTGCAAACGCCGAGGCCATAATGGCGAATAATTTGATATGCCTTTGTAATTTTACGCAATGTCAATTTTCAAATATTGATGGCGCCTGCACCTTCAGCCGACTCCACTGCCACAAAACTGGCGAGTGTCACATTTTCAATTTCTTCAAATGGTATCACAGGCTGTCCGCCATTTGCAATACGCTCAACAAAGTGACGAAATTCCGCTTTATGTCCTTTATCCTGGCTAAGCAAATTCATCTTGCTGAAATTGTTCCAGCCAAATCCTCTAAGCTTTTTAAAATTATCCAAGCACAAAATTTTCCCATCGCAGAATAGCTCAAACGTCTCCTTGTGATAACTTTTATGGCCGTTTGCAAAATAATGTAGCGTTCTGACTTCGACTCTTGCGGAATCACCAAGGGCTTCCTTCATTACTTTCAGAAACTGATTTTTTCTCAATTCGGTCAATTGGCCTTCTACTAACAAAGCATATTCTTTTTTATCTAACTGTTGAAGCTGGTAGTTTTCAAACGGTTTCAAAAGAGGCTTCACTCTCATTCGAACGGAAGCCGGAAATATAATACCTCCATCGGAGGAGAATATTATGTCGTCTATCCTGCCTAAAATTCTCTTTATCATATTAAATTTGCTTTTTCATAATTGAGTCATAAAATGTAAGCAGGCGCTTTTCGACAATACTCCAATTATACTTTTCAACAAATGCCCGCTGGCCTTTACGACCCATTTCCCTGGCAAGCTCTGGGTTGTCTACGAGCCTAATTATCGCATCTACATATTGCTCAACAACATCAGTTTTTACAAGTATTCCACATCCCTCGCTACCAACAAACTTTCTGCTTGGTGGCAAATCAGAAGCGATTATAGGAACTGCCTGAGACATATACTCAAAAAACTTTGCTGGTATAGCAATTTGGTACTGACCCACATCCTGAATCGGACTGAGTGCAATGCCTCCTTGCCTCACGACTTGCGGAAGTTCTTTACCGCTAACATGGGGGATGAATCTTATAACATCTTTATACTCTTCAGAAGACATTTTTTTCATCATTGTTTCTTCTTGGAAACTAGATAAGAATCTTCTTGTTACATAAAACTCTATATCGGGACACCTCTTTCTTGTTTCTTTGGCTATATCTAATAAAATAAGAGAACCTCTCGAAGGGTCAAGAGTTCCGGTATGAATCACCTTTTTATGCCGTTGCTCCCATAATTCATCTGAAATCTCAATAGGGACAAAATCTTTTATGGAGGCAAAGTTAGTGGTTAGAATAGTTCTACAACCAAGCTTTTCGAATCTTCTTATCAACTCCTCGCACACACCAGAAATATTCCTGCACAATAACCCAAAAAATGTCTCGATAAGCCAAATAAAAACACTTGCAATCTGCCTTAATGGCCAGATATTAGGCAGTCGTCTATACGGTATGTTAATCCTATAAAATTCATGTATGTCGTATATTATGGGTTTGCAGGAAAAAAATTTCACAAAAACTGCTGGTATAAGCAAATCAAAATCATGGAAATGATAAATGTCGCTTTTTTGCTTATAAGCTAAATATGCAATACGAAAAACCGTCTTGACCCTTCCCCATCCAGATTTCCATTTCTTTATGCCAATAACCTTTACACCATCATCATAATATTCGCCTTCTTTTTCAGATATTCCAATTAACGTTACTTTCCAGCCCTGCTTTACAAAAGAATGGCACTGACGATTAAAAATTCGTAGGTCTTTGACAGGATGAATTGTAAAGACGCATATTTTTATTTTCTTTATCTTGTCCATTGATATTGAAGTTACGTGACAACCTTAAAATAGGCACTTATAAGCCTTTGCATTGTTTTAATCAAGTTTTATCTATCAAAACCTAAATCCTCTAACCTATTAACACCGGTTGCTCCTCGTACATACGCTATAAAATGTCTGCCCCAGGCAGGGGATTTTGAGTAAAAAGGTGCTGGGTAAAAAACGACGAGGTTAGCTCGGTCATATGGGGCGTATGTTTCGGGATGTTTTGCAAAATGCGCCTGGCGGGATTTTCTCTGCTACCTAAAACTTTGCCTTTTTTGTTTGAGCACTTCACAAACAGCAGGCATAATAGCAGATAGCGACGCATCCAGCGAAAACTTTTCCCTGATTCGTTTTTGGCCTTCCAAACCCATTCTAATCCTTAGCTGCTCGTCTTTAAGTAACTTCGACACCGCCTCGCAAAACTCATCAACATCGCCTGGCCGAACAAGAAACCCTGTCCTGCCATTTTCGATAATGTCACGAACTCCACGAACATCATAAGCTACCGCCGGCTTACACGCAGCATAAGTCTCAAGAAGGATACGAGGCAGCCCCTCTCGATAAACGCTTGGCAGCACCACCAGAGTGGACCGGGCAAGAAGCGGCACAACGAGGTCGGTAAATTCAATTACTTTTACGTGTGGTCCTACCCGCTCCGCAGCCCGTCTGGTTTGCTTCCATAAAGGGCCTTCGCCAGCCAGAACAAAGTCCACCTTTGAGCCTATCCTTTGAGCCAGCTTTAGAACATCAGCCGGTCTTTTAGACTTGATGAACCGACCCAAAAATAGAACCATTGGTTTACCAGCCGTTAGCCCTAATTGTTGCTCGAGTCTGGTTACCAGATACTCTGCCGGCCGCGCAGCGTATCTATCCACATCAATGCCTACCCCGGGCGCATAATACCATTGTCCGTCCGCGCGGGTTAACCTAAACCTCCGGCAAGCAACCACATCATCACTGTTCATCACGATGACCGCATCGGTGTATCTTGCCATAAACTGCTCAATGTATCGAAAAACCAGATGAGGAATTCGCCCCTGCTCCGGCGTAAATGGTAAGCCGTGAGAAAAATATATGCTCGCAGCCACCAAACCATAAGCAGCAGGCCGAGCTATCCAGCTCATCATCGGTGTATGTACAATCATCAAATCAAATTTGCCTGTTCGCAATAATAATCGCACTGTGCGATAAACTGTCCACCAGCTTAACGGATTGCTCCATCTGGCCGGTGGTAATTCGTGCAGCTTGAATCCGGAACGTTTCAGCAGCTCCCACAACGCTCCTCCAGGCATACATGCCAATTCCACCTCAGCCCCAGCCTGCTGCAATGCTCGAGATAATGGTTGCATAAAGCAGTATAATGGCCCTGCGTAATTGGCGACCTGTATAATTCGAGGCGACGTTTTCATTGCCTCCGCATTCTTGTGCCGACCTGGGCACACAGTTCTAACAATCTTTCAGCCACACGCTTCCAACTATACTGTTCAGCTACCATTTGGTGAACATCCTTTCGCCTGGACAGATGATGTTCCGTCCGCGCCAGCACCCCAAGTATCGTTTCTGCAAGGTGCTTTTTGTCACCGGCCCGAAAAACGCCCGGCAAATCCAGTTGTTGTAAAACATCTTCTAACTGACAACCCTCCGGGACAAGTACAGGAACGCCGACAGAAATAGCATCCCAGAATTTCAAGGGACTCAGTCCATATCGAAGCTTCCTTGGGTCATAAATCGGAATGACCACCACATCGCAGGCGCTATTGAAAATAGATACTTGCTTATACAGTACCGGCTCCAAAAAAGAGAAAAACCGACCCAGCCCAAGCTGCTCAACCATTTCCTCCAACCGTTTTTGGAACTGTCCCTCACCAACAAGGATAAACCGCACAGTTTGCTTTGCATTATCAACAATCTCCCTGGCAGCTTGTATAAGCAGGTCTAATCCCTGCCATGGAGCAAACGTCCCTGTAAATCCGACGATGTAGCCATTCTCCACCAGTCCCAACTGTTGGCGGGCCTGGTGCTGGTCAATCGGCTGCATAACATCTGTTCGCGAACCATTATGAATTACAACCGTGGTTTTGGGTTTCGCCCCTCTGCGTATTATCTCTTCTCGCAGCCCTTTAGTTACACACACAATAGCACTGACAAAGCGGCAGTTAAGTTTGCAAAGAATCTTGAGCATAGCAATCAAGACCCTCTGCTGGCCTCGCATTTCCGCTTCTTCATCAACAATAGCATCAACCTCCACAATCAATGGGACACGGGCAAGCCGACAAATCAAACGCATCAGAAAAGCCAAAAAGCATGCTCTGACATACACCGCCTCCGGCCGATACCGGAGCAGCCAATACGGCATACAGAGCACCGTTGCCATCTGCAACAGCAAGAAACTGAAAAGGCAGCGAGGCGGCAGTGACACAAAAGAAATGTCTTCAACATCGGAAATCTTCCCCCGCCCATAAGCCGGCACAATTGCTCTGACCTGCCAGCCATTCAACTTTATTCCGTGCACCAAACCCCGGAAGTGAACGCTGCCGCCGGTATGCCGCTCAATGCTTTCCGCCCAGATTATTAATATCTTCATCAGCGGTTTCCAGAAGCACGCGGTTTATGAAATGTCTCTGACAAAACTTGTTCATATATCTCAAGCAACCGTAGCTGTTCCTTATCCCAATTTTCACTTTGTGCGGCCCGCAAGGCCTCCGTTTTCATCTGTTGATATCGCTGCTTGCTGCTCATACACTCGGTAATGGCCCGCTCAAGGGCCGTAGAATCGTTCCACGCAAAACAAACTCCATAGTGGTATCGTTCAAGTATGTCTCTGCATGGGGGGAAATCAACCGCCACAACGGGCAACCCGGACATCGCAAATTCGTAAATCTTATTCGAGGCACAATAATAGTTATTCCTGTTGGTATTCGGATAAATAACTAACCCTAAATCCGCGGCCCTGAGATAATTTATAAGCTCAACGTAAGGGACCTGCGGATGCAAAAATACCCTGTTTTCAACACCGTAGCGTTTGATTAACTGCTCTACTTTATGTCCAGCACTGTTGATTTGCTGCCCAATCAACACTAACCCGATATTTGCCGGCATCTTTGCAATCGCTGACAACACCAATTCTATACCTCTAGAGATAAGCCCTCCGGGGTGAACAATAATGCGGTCAATATCCGGATTTTGCTGCTTGACAAACTCTCGTAACCTGTCATCGCGCTCGGCTGGCTGGGAAACCGGCGGAAGGTTACGAATAACCTTCGGTAAAAATGGTGCACCGTATTCC
>Ga0315280_10011992_pt1 | contig 10557 bp, 7 predicted proteins | sample YL17G06_40_MG_FD_203697 | JGI IMG/M metagenome (GOLD analysis project Ga0315280, IMG submission 203697) | Sediment microbial communities from Yellowstone Lake, YNP, Wyoming, USA - YL17G06_40 | ecosystem: Environmental > Aquatic > Freshwater > Lake > Sediment | place: USA: Wyoming | collected... | reverse complement strand
GCCCTCCCCAGCTTCCGTTGTCCTGAAGTCCGCCGTAAATGAAGTAGGGCTTTCGCAGATCAAACCCGACCTCGTAAAATTGTCCGAGCGGCAGGGTGTTGACAAAATCCCAGGTCTTTCCCCGGTCGTAGGAAAAATGAATGCCGCCATCTGAACCAACGATCATGTGATTGGAATTGGCCGGGTCGATCCACATCGCGTGATGATCCACATGAATCTGTCTCACCAAATCGGTCCGGAAAGTTTTTCCGCCGTCATCCGAGACATACATCGGCGCGCCCAAAACCCAGATCCGCTGATCATTGTTGGGGTCGATGCGGATTTGGCTGTAATACATCGGCCGGGGATTTGTGTCCGACATTTTTTCCCAGGTGAGACCTTTGTCCTCAGTCCGGTAGATGCCACCATTTTTGTGCTCGATGATGGCGTAGATGATACTGGGATTGCGGCGGTAAACATCGACACCGATGCGGCCGATGTTACCCTCGGGCAATCCTGAAGCAAGCCGGACCCAGGTTTCGCCGCTGTTGGTCGTCTTGTAAAGCCCACTTCCCGGGCCGCCTCCGTTAAAGCCATAGGCTGTCCGGCAGCGCTGGTAGGCAGCCGCATACAGGGTGTTGGGATTCTCATAATCCATTGCGACATCAACGAAGCCGGTGTTTTCATCGATAAATTTAGTGTTGACCCAGGTTTTGCCTCCGTCAGTGGTTTTATAGAGGCCTCTCTGCTTGTTCGGGCCCCAGAGATGGCCTAACGCCGCAACATAGACAATATCAGGGTTTGTGGGATGGATGACGATGCGGCCGATATGGTGAGTATCCTCGAGGCCCATATTCTTCCAGGTCTTTCCCCCATCCTCAGACTTATAAACGCCATTTCCCCAGGAAGAGCTCTGGCGGTTGTTGGGTTCTCCGGTTCCTACCCAGACAATATCAGGATTGGAAGGAGCGACAGCGACATCGCCGATTGTGCTTGATGTCTGATCATCAAAAATCGGCTCAAAGGTGACGCCATTGTTGGTCGTTTTCCACAAGCCTCCAGAAGCTGTGGCAACATAGATAATGTGAGGATTACTCTCGACAACGGCAAAATCATCGATCCGGCCGCCCATGTTGGAAGGACCGATGCATCGCCATTTAAGTCCATCGAGCAAAGATTCAGTGAGAACAGCAGCAGGCTCTTTGACTGCTTTTTTCTCAGCGGCAAAGGGATTTAGGGCCAATCCGAAATATAAAATAATCAAGATGCTGAAAAAGAATCTTCTTCTCATATCTCGGACTCCTTTCTTCTTTGCTTTAGGGACACAATCCATGTTTCCGCATTTCCTGAAAATTTTTAAGCCAAGAATAACAAATTAGGAAATGGGTATTGTGTCTCCATTTATACCAAAAGCAGAATTAACACAGAACAAAAAAGAAAGTCAATGATCGTGGAAGGCATCTCCTGACTTTACTTTTGGAAGCATCCCAAATTCCACGATGCTTACTTAACTTTCCGCTGCTTGCAGGCTTCGAGAGAAACGGGTATTATAATCACTTAAAGATATGACAACATTTAAAGTTATGACCTAGAATAAAAAAGAATGTGCGGTGTAATTGGAATCTTCGCTAACGATGATGTTTTCCGGGACCTTTACCAGGGGCTCCTGGCTATTCAACATCGAGGGCAAGATTCCGCCGGAATCATCACCTATGACGGTAAATTCCATACTAAAAAAGGGAATGGCCTTGTCTTGGATATATTCACAGCAGAAAACCTGCAGCGCTTGCGAGGGAATATCGGGATCGGCCAGACCCGTTATCCCACGATCGGAGGCGGCCGCGGAGAAGATGCCCAGCCTTTTCAGGTCAACTCTCCTTTTGGAATTATCATGGCCCACAACGGAAATGTCGTCAACTATGCCGAGCTCAAGAAAGACCTTTTCGAAAAGCACCATCGTCTCCTTAACTCCGAAAACGATGTCGAAGCCATCCTGAATGTCTTTGCCGAGGAGCTCGCCAGGCAAAAAGCAAAAAAATTAAGCCCGCATCATGTCTATAAAGCCGTGGAAGGTGTCTTTCGAACAGTCAGAGGCAGCTATTCTGTTGTCGCTTATATCGCCGAACAAGGTCTGGTGGCTTTCCGTGACCCCTACGGAATCAAACCCCTCGTCTACGGGAAAAGAATGGATGGTCTCATCCCGTCCTATGCCGTTGCCTCTGAGAGTGTCTGTCTAAACATTATGAACTTCGGCGAAATTCAAAATGTGGAGGCCGGCCAGGCCATCTTCATCGACCAGAACCGCAAGCTCCATGCCAAAAAAATCGCCCATTGCCCGCACACACCCTGCCTCTTTGAGTGGGTTTATTTTGCCCGGCCAGATTCTTTTATTGACAATGTCAATGTCTATGATTGCCGGGTCAACCTCGGGCGATTTCTGGCTGAGGAAATCAAAAAACAAAATCTTGAGATCGATGTGGTGGTCCCTGTGCCCGATTCAGCGCGCGACGCAGCCATCGAAATCGCCCGCAGACTCAACCTCAGGTACCGAGAGGCTCTGGTCAAAAATCGATACATCGGCCGAACCTTTATCATGCCGGCCGATGAGAAGAGGAAAACTTCGGTGCGGCAGAAATTGAACCCGATAGCTTCCGAGCTCAAGGAAAAAAATGTCCTCCTCGTCGATGACAGCATCGTCCGCGGAAATACTTCTCGAGCCATTGTGGAAATGGTTCGCGACTGCGGAGCCAAAAAGGTCTACTTTGCCGCCTATTCCCCTCCCTTAAGGTACCCCTGCGTCTACGGAATTGATATGCAGACCAAAACTGAATTTGTTGCCAGAGATGCCGACTTTGAACAGATTGCCCAAAAAATCGGAGCGGACAAGGTCATTTATCAAACTCTTGATTCGCTCCAAAAAGCCGTCCAGCTCGGGAACAGCCGACTGACTCACTTCTGCGGGGCCTGTTTTGATGGAATTTACCCCACAGGGGACATCACCCCGGAAATCCTTCAGACTATTGAAAGAGAAAGAATCGAGAGTCAAGGAAAACAGCTCGAGCTTGAGATCTAATTTTTTTATTTTTGCTTTTTTCATAATATCCTTCATGATCGCTAATCTTTCCTTTGGAGTGTCTTTCTATCTGAACTCTTCGATATTTTTAGGCTTTTGATCACGGCTCTATAACGAAAAGTGTGGGAGATGCCTTCTATTTAACCTTCTCCCGCCAATAGTCCAACAAATCTCCCAGCGTTTTCTCCAGGGAGATCTGCGGCTCCCAGGAGGTCAATGTTTTTAGCTTCTCGTTATTTCCCACAAGCACCGGAATATCCACTTTCCTGATTTTTTCGGGATCGGTCTCGATCGAAATTTTCCGTGAAGAAAAAGAGAGAAGCAGCTCCAAGATATGTTTGAGAGAAACTGCCCTTCCCGAACAGACATTATAGACTTCCCCTCTCTTTCCCTTTTGGATGAGAAGAAGATAGGCTCTGACCACATCCCTCGCATCCATAAAATCACGCCTAACCTCGATGTTCCCAACTTTGATTACAGGCTCTCGAAGCCCCCTCTCAATCCGGGCAATCTGAAAGGCCCAGTCAGCGCAGACAAAATCTGCTCCCTGCCCTGGACCCGTGTGAGGAAAAGGCCGGGCAATAACGATATCCAGGTTTTCAATCTGGGAATAGAACTGGCTCAATAGCTCTGCACCAACTTTCGTGAAAGCATAGGGATTCACGACCTGGAAAGAATCGTCCTCCCTAAGCATTCTTTCTGAAGGGGAGTGAATCCCATAAATATCTGAAGAGCTGATAAAAAGAATTCTGCACTCCGGAACATATTTTCTCGCCGCTTCGAACAAGTTAAACGTCCCAAGGAGGTTTGTTTCCAGAGTTTCTTTTCTCTCCTGCCAGGAGTGGCGGACATTGGAGATGGCAGCAAGATGAAAAATCCAATCTGGTCTAGTTTTCTGAATGACCGCATCCATCTTCTTGTCTGACCTGATATCCAGGAAAAAAATATCTTTTTGGGAACGGAGGGGCTTTTGGGGAAAAGATGTCCCGTAAACATTGTATTCGGAGGGGTCAAAAAGAGGAATCAGATGGCTGCCGACAAAACCGGTCGCGCCCGTGATTAATACTTTTAAATTCTGTTTCAATCTAAAATCTCTTTGACTGACAAATCAAATCCCCCTTTATCAACAAAGAGCGTAAGACCCGAAAGAAAATTAAGAAGAGCCCTGGACGCTCCCCGTGTGTTCGTAGACCTAGGGGGGATGGGTGGGCTTGGTCGAGAACGCACAGGCAGTGGCCAGGCCACCCAGCGAGTGATGCTTGTGCTTTTCCATCTTCCGCGTATGAATAAATTGAGGAGAATTATTAAACCCTTTCCCTCCAGTATTCGAGAAGGTCAGCGAGGGTTTGCTTGAAAGGGATTTGAGGCTCCCAACCTGTTAATTTTTTGAATTTCGAGCTATCCGCTAAAAGTATGGGGACGTCCGAAGGCCGGAGTCTTTGCGGGTCTACCTCAACCTTAACTTTGACTTCACTCAGCGAGAGAAGGATGTCCAGGACTTCTCTCATGGAATAAGCTTTGCCGGTGCCGATGTTATAGACCTCTCCTGGCTCTCCCTTTTCCAGAGCCAGCCAGTACCCCCGGGCAATGTCGCGGATATCGGTAAAATCCCTTTTTGCCTCCAAGTTGCCCACACAGATCACGGGCTCTCTCTTTTTCTGTTCCACTTCAGCGATCTGCTTGGCAAAGCTGGAGGTGACAAAGACTTCTCCCCGGCGAGGGCCAGAGTGGTTAAATCCTCTTGTCCTTATGGTCTTCAACCCATAACTCTTAAAATACTGAAAGGCCAAAAGATCCTGGGCCACTTTGCTCACGGCATAAGGACTTAGGGGCCTGAGAGGGTTTGTCTCTTTCATGGGGATTTCATTAGCAAATACTTGACCGTACTCCTCGCTGGAGCCCGCGACATGAATCCTGGGAGAGAGCTTAAGGTCTAAAAGAGCCTCAAAAAGATTGATCTCGCCGATGGCGTTCGTGGCAAACGTCTCGATCGGGGCCCTCCAGGAGGTAGGCACAAAACTCTGGGCAGCAAGATGAAAAACCCGGTCAGGCTTTATCTCCGCCAGGCTGGATTTTAAAGACACAATATCCTTTAAATCCGCTTCAAAAAGTTTGATCTTGTCCCGCAGATGGATAATATTTTCCATGCGGCTGCGCCAGCGAACCAGCCCAAAAACTTCCACATCAGGATGGTTGAACAGGACGTACTCAGCTAAGTGGCTTCCTGCAAAACCGGTGATTCCTGTGATTAAAACTCTCATCCATCCTCCTTGAAAATTCCACATTATATCCACCCCTTTTTTTAAGGGGGATAGAGGGGGATTATATTCTACTTGCGATTCCGATAATATTCCTCATAAAAAGATTTAAACTCCCGGCTCCGTTCTTTTATCTTCCTCCACCAGTCTGGATTTTCTTGATACCAGCGCACAGTTTGAGCCAGAGCCTCATCAAATCCTGTTTCCGGCTTCCAGCCAAGAGCCCGGATCTTGCGGCAGTCGAGAGCATAGCGCATATCATGGCCCAGCCTGTCGGGAACAAATTTAATGAGGTTTTCAGGCTTTCCCAGAAGCGCGACAATTTTTTTGGCGATGGCGATATTCTGCACTTCGTTATTGGCTCCCACGTTGTAAACCTCGCCCGTCTTTCCTCTCCGCATAAGAAGGTCAATTGCCCGGCAGTGGTCCTCCACATAGAGCCAGTCTCTGACATTGACTCCGCTCCCATACAAAGGAAGAAGTTTATCCTCAAGGGCGTTTGTCACAAAGAGAGGAATAAATTTTTCTGGATACTGATAAGGCCCAAAATTGTTGCTGGGCCTGAGAATGATGATGGGAAGGCCATACGTCACATGGTAGGCATAAGCCAGGCGGTCTGCTCCTGCCTTGCTCGCTGCGTAGGGAGAGGATGGAGACAAAGGGTCCTCTTCTTTAAAAAAGCCTTCATCCCGGCTGCCATAGACTTCATCGGTGGAGATGTGGAGGAAGAATTCGACCCGAGGCGAATTTTTCAAAGCATCCAGGAGAATGAAGGTCCCAAAGACATCGGTGAGCACAAACTCCCCGGCATCCAGGATGGAACGGTCCACATGGGTCTCGGCGGCAAAATGGACAACACCCTGAACTTTTTTAAAAATAGGACGGATAAGTTCCCTATCTCGGATATCCCCGTGGATAAATTCGTAGCGCGGGTCTTTCTCCACATCCTTCAAGTTATCCAGATTGCCAGCATACGTCAGTTTATCCAAGTTGATTATTCGGGTGGAGGAATGATGTTTGAGCAGATAATGAATGAAATTGCTTCCGATAAAACCCGCCCCTCCGGTAATGAGAACTGTTTTGTTTTCAAGACTTCGCTCGTTGGTCATGTGACTTACTTATCTCCTCTAAGATTGATTCGTCGCTTCAATCACTGCAACCATGCTAGATCCTAATGTAGCAGTGCGATTTATCGCATCTCTTAAATAAGGTCGGATGAATCCGACCGCTACCAATCTGCCGAATGTTCATTTATACCTTGTTACCCATCCTTCCGCTTCCAGTCATAGGGAATCTCAATCTGGTGAGGGGGCAATCGCTGCTCATCAGGCTGTTCATAATTATAAACTTCTGTGGGGATGTTGATGATAATCGCTTCTTCCTCACTGATACACATCCAGCCGTGATAGACTCCAGCAGGGATTTGGACCAATAACGAATTGTGAACCCCAAGATAGAATTCATTGATTTCTTGAAATGTGGGCGAATTCGTTCGCCCATCATAAAGAGCGAGCTTAATCATGCCCGCCACACAGGCCACATTGTCTGTCTGCTTTTCATGCTTGTGCCAAGCTTTCACAACCTGGGGATAAGTGGTCGTCATATAAACCTGGCCAAAATTCTGAAAAAGCGGGTCGTCACGACGGAGAATCTCCATCAGCCTTCCTCTTTCGTCAGGAATCACTCTCAACTTCTTCGTTTTGACACCATCGATCATGGCTTTCCTCCAGACAAATCCCCCTTTATCCCCCTTTCAAAAGGGGGAAAGGAGGGGAATTATTTTATCCCTATCTCACTCTTATCACCGACCATAAACCGGTAAGCCGAAGGTTTGGGCGGGCATTTATAGATCTTTACTTCCCGGCCGATCAAGCTTTCATCGATCCTGCTTCCCACATCCCGGATTTCGCTTCCCTCCAGGATGATGCTGTGCTCGATTTCAGTCTGGATGATCCGGCATCTTTTCTGGATGGAGGTAAACGGTCCAATGTAGGAATCGATAATTTCAGTTTCGGCGCCGATAATGGCCGGGCCGCGGATCACGCTGTTTTTGACAACGACATCTTTTTCAATGATCACATTGCCGTTGATTCTTGAAGCCTCGTCCAGCGAGCCTTCAACGCAAGCTGTGATTCCTTCCAGGATGAGACGGTTTGCCTCCAGGATGTCCTCAATCTTTCCTGTATCCTTCCACCAGCCAGAGACGAGATGGGGCTGGACTTCATAACCGTGGTCGACCAAATATTGGATGGCATCCGTGATTTCGAGCTCATTCCTCCAGGAGGGTTTGATGGCTTTCACAGCCTCAAAGACATGGAAGTCGAACATGTAAACCCCGACCAGGGCGAGCTTGCTCTTCGGCTTTTTGGGCTTCTCCACCAGCCTCACCACCCGGCCCTCCCTGAGCTCTGCCACTCCAAACATCTGGGGGTTGGGAACTTCAGTCAGAAGAATGAGTGAATTGGGTGTCCGCTGTTTGAACTCTTGGACGAGCGACAGGATTCCAGTCTTGAGGATGTTATCACCCAGGTACATGACAAACGGGTCTTTGCCCAGGAAATCCTCTGAAATCATGACCGCATGAGCCAATCCCAGAGGCTCTTCCTGCTCGATGTATGTCACCTTGACATCCCACCTTTTACCATCCCCTACGGCTTCTACGATTTCCTGCTTTGTATCGCCGACCACAATCCCAATCTCCTCTATTCCTGCTTCTTTCAAAGCTTCTATCCCATAAAACAGCACAGGCTTGTTGGCCACCGGCATCAACTGTTTGGCCTGGGTGAAAGTCAGGGGCCGAAGCCTCGTCCCTTTTCCTCCACTGAGAATTAATCCTTTCATTTAAAGCCTCATGTCTCAAATTCCCCTTCATCCCCCTTTTTCTAAAGGGGGAAAGGAGGGATTAGAACCCTATTCCTCCCAAGAAATCTGTTGTCTTCCCGATATTTCCCAGCCCGAAGGAAATTCTGAACTGAGTTTCAGGTTTTTCGCGGAAATAAAATATTCTAAGATCTGCCTTAAATTCAAGGCATTGGTAATCGTAGACAAAAGAAAAGGCACTGTAAAGCATTTTCCTCTCCTGGATGTTGAAATCTACTTCTGCTTGAGCCTCGATGGAGAGCGCTGGAATCTTGACTCCAGCGTAACAGTCTATTTGTTGCCGATTCCACCAAGACATCGGATACCAAGGATTAATACTTTTATACCAGTTGACTCTTAAGAACAAAGAATCGGCGGGGTTGCCCAAATTGCCGCCTAACCGGATGCTGGAAAAAGTCTTATAATAGGGATTAAAACTCGCAGAAAAGTCCGCACTGTATTTTGTCGTTGGATAAAACCTCAAGTAACTGGTGATGTCAGAAAATTTGGGAATTTTGCCCTCGAACTTGTAGACCTGCATCGGGCTATCTTCAGGGGAAAGATAGAAGACCTGCCCCACCCCCAAAGTAAAAACTTCCCTAGGCATGTTATTCTGCTTGATCAGGAAACGGTTTGTCAAATTGTAGCTCAATTGGTGGTTGCGGACAAAGAAATAAGCGGTAATCACTCTATCTGGAGAAGTTACAGGGCTGTCATAGCGATAGCTCAGAGAGGGCTCTATAATATGTTTCAGTTTTGGGGTGCTGTCAGCTCCCCTAAAAAGCCTAAAAAAGACAGGGCCGACAAGCTCAAAGTTGAGTGAATAATTTTTGTTGAAGAGTGGTTCATCCACAACTCTTTTGCTATTTGGCGCAAAGCTCTGCCAATAATAAGTAAAGTTAGTCGCCACAGTCGAATTAAGAGTGAGCCAAGGTATGGAGGTGAAGGGAAGGGTCAAGGAGGGGCTGAAGATGAGGCTCTGGGAGCGCGTCTGGGTCTTAGCTTGATAAGCTGTTTTCCAGCCCCATTGCCAGCGATTAAAGGAGGAAGATAAGGAAAAATACAGTGGAGAAAAGAGCTTGACTTTAAAGGAACTTAAGCTTATTTGCGGAAGATACCTAGTGATAATTGAATTTTCTATTCCTGCCTGAGGGAAATAAGTCTCAAATTGTGAAGCTCTCACATTTAAATTGAAATCTGCCCAGGCTCTGGAAAGATAGACTTGAGAGCTTCGATTAGAAATAATAGCTCGCATAAAATTATTGTCAAATTCTCTTAGAAAATCAAATGAACTCTGGTAGTCTACATCAGCCACAAGATTGAAGTTCCCGGGAAGAGATTGATTGTGCTTGAAACGGAAGATAGAGGCATTAGCCGGCGTTTGACCCAGCGGGTCCTTTTTAAAAATGAAATAATACGCATTTAAGTTACCGCCGGTCCCCTCTGAAAACAAGTATCTGTATTCAAGGCCGCCCCCTAGGCCTCTGGCTGAATAATAATCCACGTTGAAAGTGGCATCCATATTGCGCGCTATGGCCCAATAAAAGCTCTCCCCGAAAATAAATCCTTTGGCGCCGGAATAACCCGCCTGGGGCATCAGAAATCCTGTCGCCCTCTCTTTGTTCAAAGGATACCGAAGGTAAGGAAGATAAAAAATGGGAATTTTTTTTATGGAAAAGACCGCATTCCACATTTCCATGTAATCATCTTTTTTAAAGTTCGCCCGGGAACAAGAAAAATTCCAACGCGGGGTGGGCTGGGTGCAAGAGGTTATCCAGGCCTTTTGAAAGCTGTATAAATTCTCGTTCTTTTTATCTATGGATTCGGCCTCGTAGTAAATATTGGGTTGAATCATCCCGAAGACTTTTTTCAATTCACCCTTGGAACTATCCAAGTTGAAAAATACTTTATCCGCGCTCATCACTTCATCAGGCGTATGAATGACAACGTTTCCTTCAGCATAAGCATCTTTGGTATCAGGATTGATCTCAACTCTATCTGCAAAGAGTCTAATGTCTTTATACCGGACTTCCACATTGCCCACAGCAAATATTCGCTCCTTAGTCCTTTCCCAGGACCGGGCAATAACTTTGACTTCCTCAGAAGAGCTCGATTCTTGACTGAAAACTGCCTTCGATCCCGAAAAGAGACTGAGGATCAGCAAGATAACAGCTATATTCCTGGCCATTATTTAAAATTTAACACAACCCCCCCTAAGAATCAACTCATACGGCAGGACCCGATAGAAAATTAAGATGAATCCTAAAGAATATGTTATGATGGAAGGGATCATGGGGAATAAAAACCAGAAACCGCCGCGGAAAACCGGTTACCGAAGATGGGCGGAATTGAGTTCTCTTGGTCTCATGCTCCCGTCATCGATCGCCA
>Ga0315280_10011991_pt1 | contig 10558 bp, 3 predicted proteins | sample YL17G06_40_MG_FD_203697 | JGI IMG/M metagenome (GOLD analysis project Ga0315280, IMG submission 203697) | Sediment microbial communities from Yellowstone Lake, YNP, Wyoming, USA - YL17G06_40 | ecosystem: Environmental > Aquatic > Freshwater > Lake > Sediment | place: USA: Wyoming | collected... | reverse complement strand
AGGAATTAATGCTTCTCGCTTCCAAACGACAGAAGTAGACACCGCTGGCTAAGCTGGCTTTGGTGTGCCAGTTGATTGAATGTCGGCCAGCGACTTCTGTTTGGTCAGTTAAGGTAATCACCTTTCGACCCATCACGTCGTAAATTTCCAATTTGAGGTGACTGGCTTCAGGCAGGTCAAAGTGGATCGTCGTTGTCGGGTTGAAGGGATTGGGGTAGTTTTGCTGCAAGGCGAAGGTCTTTGGTGTTTCCAGATTTTCAATTGGTGCAACCGGCAGTGCTTGGGAACAGTTGTAGACGCCAAAGTTGTACCCGTCGGCTAAGTAGGCGTAATTGCCGGAAACCGTCACGCCGGAAGCCAGCCCTTTGGTGTCGTAACTGCCGACCAGATACGGATTAGCCGGATCGGCGACATTCAACACGCTTAGACCGGCGCTGCTTCCAGCGATAAACGCATGTTCACCGACAATCGCGATATCGCCGCCGCTGTATCCTGCCAAACTTCCTACCAGCACAGGACTTCCTGGATCGGAAATTTGGTAGATCTGCAAATAGGCGGAGAGCGAAAGGACGTAAGCGTAGTTACCGGCTACGGTGATACTGTTATACCAACCGCCTTGACCGACGTTGCTTACCTGGAACGGATTAGCCGGATCGGATATGTCAATTACCCGAAGGCCGCTTTCACCATCAGCCAGGTAAGCGTAATTTCCGGAAACAGCTACGTCATAGGCGTCCCACGGCGGCCAACTTGGCGGCACAAACGAGCCGGCTTCAAACGGGAAATAAGGATTAGACACGTTGATGATCCTTAATCCACCGGGCACTCCTGCCGCCACGTAAGCGAAGTCGCCTTGCAATTCAACGCTTTGGGCAACTCCAGGGAAAAGGCAATAGCCGGTCTCAACGGGGTCTGTTTTGCTTGCGATGCTGTAAACCCGCAGGCCGCTGTCACCATCTGCCACGTAAGCGTAATCTTCCCTGACAGTAATCTCGAAGCAGATTCCAGGAGTGGCTGATTTGCCCACTTCAACCGGGCTGGCGGGTAGAGATATGTCCACAATCTTAAAACCCGCGTCAAAGAAAGCCAGGTAAGCGAAGTTTTCCGAAACAGCTACCCCATGGATAAAGCCGGGTGTAGAGTACTGGCCGATTTCAGTCGGACTTTGCGGATTACTCACGTCTATCGCCCGAAGTCCAAGGTAGCCGGTGACAAACGCGATGCTGTCTTCACCGAGAGTTACGTCGGGGCACAAGGTGGCTAGATCGCAATAACCGAGAAGCCAAGGACTGGCGGGACTGGAAACATCCAGAGTATACAGCCGTCCGGTTGAGTCGCCTAAAGAAGTGCCTGTTACATAGGCATAGCTTCCGGAAGCGGCTACGGCATCGGCATACTCCATGGCAGTAAACGATCCCACTTCAAACGGGTTGACTGGATTTTCAACGTTAATCACTCTAAGCCCAGCAAATCCGTCCGCGACAAAGGCATAACCGTTCAAGACGGCAATCCCGTTCAGAGCGCCGTTCAGCTGTAGTTGCCCGACTACCGTAGGGTTGGCAGGATTTCCAACATCCACGATACGCAGGCAGTCATCGTCGCAGCCGATATAAGCGTAGTTTCCAGAAACGGCGAGCGAATTGACGGTTAAGCCGCCGTTTAGGAAACCGATTTCCTGCGGTTCGGCTGGATCAGAAACATCAATGATTCTGAACCCCGCCCAATTCGCTGCTACGAAAATGTGATCGCCGGAAACTGCCAGGTCAAACGCTTCCCAAGTAACAGGTAGCAATCCCACCCTGGTAATCAAAGCGGGATCGGAAACATCCAGCACTTGGAATCCAGCGTCCGCAGTGGCGACGTAAGCATGCGTTCCGGAAATGGCAACCGCGTAGACATTCCCGATGGTGTCGGCAAAACCCACTTCAATCAGATTAGCTGGGTTGGAAACATCCATTGCTCTTAAACCGGTTATGCCGGTAGCAACGACAGCAAGATCATTCGAGATCCTGACCATTCGTCCGGCATCCCAGTTGTTGTAGATGGTTGATACACATTCTATATTCCAGCCCCAGGCGTTAGTCAAACAAAGTGCCAGGACTGGAATTAAGGCAGACCATTTCATGTTCATGAGTTGCCTCCTTTCAAGTCGGCTTATTTGACCAGCACTAGCTTTTGAGTTGCCTGGTGTTTGCCCGCGGTTAAGCGGTAGAAGTAGATGCCAGAGGGCAGAAGCGAACCGTCAAAGGTAAGTTCCTGGCTTCCCTGTTCGCACCAACCATTGATCAATGTTGCCACCACGCGACCGGTTGCATCATAGACATTCAAGTTCACCTTGGCCGCTTCCGGCAAAGTGAAACTAATGGTTGTCGCGGCATTGAACGGATTGGGTGATGACGAGATGCTGAATTGCCGCTCTGGCGTTACCTGAACCACACTGCTTCCTTCACCGCCTAAAATCGGCTTAATGTGTGGGTTGTAGTTATACAACCATTGATAGCGCAGATAATTCGGCTTGGTAACGGTAACCGCCAGGTAGTTGTATTGGGTCTGGGTTAGGGTGAACCAGCAGGTATCGCCTTGGCTTATTTTGGTAGCGACGATATTATAACTGCCGCTTGAGGCAGAGCTTAAGCAGATAAGCGCGTTTAGCTCTTGGCATTTTACCCAGAAATTACCATTTGGCGTAGTAGACAAGCCGTCACTCTTGACAACGTTAAGTTCCAAAGGAATTTGGGTGTAGACAGTGGTGTAGGGATCGCAAAGTCCCTGGTAGAGGTTACTGGTTTCTTTCTTGTAGTTGTAAGGATCAAAGGGTGGTTCTGACATGAAATTGCTCCAGTCCGTGCCCACGAGGTAAACCAGACCGTTTACTCTGGCAAAGTTCGGACAATTTCTGGTCGGGCTCTCGATATTTTCGCCGTAGTAGGGGTCAAATTCCGGCCAGAAATGATCCACATTGCCCCAGAGAAAGGCATCGTTGGCAAAAGACCACGAGGTGTCGGAAGCGGCGATTATCCCGAGTGCTCCGCGAGTTGCTACCACGTTAGAATGCATCCTGGTAACGGCTTCGGCAAAGCTGCCATCAGTCCCCGGATGATTAAATTTACCCGTCAAGCAGGTGACGCTGTAAATAAACGGGTACTGACCTGCCGGATGGGTTTGGTTAGCCCAGTTGCTGATCTGGTAATTGAGATACGATACCGGAGCACAGTTCCAGCCAGTGGGTGACCCGTGATTCCGATAGAAAATGAAGGGCACACCATTGGTTATGTAGCTGACCACGCCAGCGGTATTACCGGTTAGCTGGTTGTTGAGGTAACTTGAGCTTGCCTGGATGTAACCAAGCCCTGGCGCTGGCCCAAAGTAATCAACCAATTCAAAGGTGGTCGGTCCAGCGTATGGATTGGTGCACCACCAGGCTCCAGGACCAAGGTAAGGCGGCGGGTTGGTGCCGCTCCAGGAGTACTGGATGTGAGTGGTTTTGCCCAGTTCATTGATAAAGTAGCCGCGGATAATCTCGTTGCACATCAGAAACCACCGATCGCTCTGCCAGCCGCCAGTAAAGAGGTCGTTCTGGTAAAACGACGGGCTTATGGGCGGCGACTCTTCGTAATTCAGCAGGCGAGTAACCATGGTAGACAGCTCGGTGACATTGCGGGCGCACATGCGACCCACTACCAAATCCGGGATATCATTATCATCCCCGTCCATATCCGCGTACCAGTTGTCCGTTATGCCGAAGTGAGTCCCGTGGAAGTTATAACTACCACTGGGAATGCCAAGGGTGCCGGATTCGTCCGCCATTAACAGCATGGCTGACGGCGCGATGTAGTGTTCTGGATCCCACGTACCGAACACGTAAAAAAACTCCATTAGTTCGTAGAGTGACCCGTAATATCCGCCTTCCAGCGTATCATTAAGGACTATCTGGGTTTTGATGCCTTGTTTTGTCCGCCAGTTTTTGATCCGATTGGCTTGGTAGACAAAGCTGGCGTTCGGGACAATGATGTAGAATTCGGCGCCGATCCTGTCGTCATCCGTCGTTCCATAATTATACCTTTGCCAAATCGTGTAGATGTTTTCCAAGGAAGCGTAATTCAGCAGATTGCCCGCCAGAATCGGCTCGTACCAAATGCTGCGTAGGCCATCTGCTCCGAAATGCCCGTTGCCGCCGACGAAGTCAACCCTGACCCGCAAATCTTGGTAAACCAGCAGTTGCCTAGTTACCGGATTATACTGGAAAGGACAGACTCCGAGCAGGACCACGTCCACTCCGCGAATTCTGCCTGCATTCATAATTATCACTGGATTTTCAGGATAGAATTCATTAGCTTGGTAGATGAGTGGATTTGGCGACGGGTTTTGCCAAACAGCGCTTTCAAATTGAGGTTCTGGAGCAGCAGCAATGTTTAGGTTCTGGTAGGTAATCGTCCGGGATGCCTCAATGGTGACTATTGCGGTCGCCCCTTGCGGAATGGCGATAAAGCGGCAACCGGCAGGCAGGTTAGGCGCACCAGCAATGTTAGGCAGGTAGACACCCGGGATACTTATGGCATCTAGAGTGTCGCCATCCTGAATCAAACTTTCAATTTGCAATTGCGTGATTGAGAAATTTACCTCTACACCGCTTGAACTTTGAGTCACGACACTGTAGCCGTTAGGACCCCAATTCGAGGAAAAACTGATGTTGACTGCGTTGGCTCCCTGTATCAACGTCAAGATAATAAGCAGGGTCAACCATTTTACCATGGATTTTACCGTACTCATGATTCCTCCTTTTAAGAGTTATCACTATTATGGGATTTCTAGGCAGTTCTGTAGTTAGCTTTTTGTCCCCCATTCTGGTAGTTACTTGACTTTTTATCGTCTTTCTCTATCATTTACATTTTTATTCAAGATAATTTTTGTGATCAATTGTCAAAGGCCACATTACCACCATTATTTGCTTATCTATTATTTTTGTCAATAGCATCAGCCACTCTTTAAGAGACGGTTTTTTATTAGTGGGTAAGAAACCATAAACGCCTTAAAAATAACCGTCACTTATCGTTTTCTTTGGATTTATTTAAAAAATTTTGATATAATTAACTCACATGAAAGAAAAAAATTGGCATAGTTTATCAATAAAAGGAGTTTTCGAAGAATTGAACGCTAACTCAAATGGTTTAAGTCAAGCTGAGGCATTTAATCGTTTGAAAAAATTTGGTTATAATCAGTTACCAAAAAAAGCACCGCTCGGCAAAACTATTATTTTTTTTAGCCAATTTAAAAATTCCTTAGTGGTTATTTTAATCATCGCTTCCATAATTAGTTTTCTTTTAACCGATAAATTAGATGCTTATATTATTTTAGCCGCGGTTTTTTTAAATGTTGTTATTGGCTTTTTCCAGGAGAACAAAGCCCAAACCGCCCTGGAAAAATTAAAAAAATATATCACAACTCAATGTCGGGTGATTAGAGATAAAAAAGAGTATTTAATTGAAACCGAAAAATTAGTTCCCGGAGATATCATTATCATAACCGCTGGTGATCGGCTGTCGGCTGATGTTCGGCTCTTAGAAGTTAATAATTTAGAAATCGAAGAAGCCAATTTAACTGGCGAATCATTACCAGTAGTAAAATCAACAAAAAGTCTGGAGGTCGGAGTAGTTTTAGCGGAAAGAGAAAACATGGCTTATCAAGGAACGGTTGTCATAAAAGGCAAGGCTAAGGGTTTAGTCGTGGCCACTGGACAAGAAACGGAAATGGGAAAGATCGCCACTCAATTGAATGAAGTTTCTGAAGAAAAAACTCCTTTGCAAAAACGTTTAATTAAACTCGGTCATCAAATCACTTATTTGTTTTTCTTTCTTTGTTTGTTTATTTTCATTGTCGGGGTTTTGGCTGGTCATCCTGTCTTAATGATGTTTTATACCTCTGTGGCAGTAGCAGTCTCGGCTATTCCTGAGGGTTTATTAGTTTCAATTACCGTTATTTTGGCGATTGGCATGCAGACGATTTTAAAGAAAAAGGCCTTAGTGACAAAATTAATTTCTGCCGAAACATTAGGTAGTACGACGGTAATTTGTACTGACAAAACTGGAACAATCACCACTGGGGAAATGCAAGTAACTCATATCGAGGCATTTAATCAGAAATATTCTTTAGATGGTAAAAGACTCAAGGAAAAATTAATGATTGGTCGGGAGATTTTGCTTTCTTTAAAAATCGGTATGCTCTGTAATGAAGCTGTTATTTTAAATGAAGAGGATGAGCTAACTGATTGGGAGATAGTTGGCAGCGCGACCGATCGGGCTTTGCTTTTGGCCGGTGTCCAGGCTGGTTTAAATAAAAATCAATTAGAGAAGGAAACGCCAATGCTAGATGAAATTCCTTTTGATTCAGAAATGAAAATAATGATAAGCTTAAGAGAGCTTGATGAAAAAGAAAACATTGTTTATGTTAAAGGCGCGCCGGAAAAAATTTTAGAGCACCTTTCTTTTGTTGAAAATGGTAGCCAGCGGCAGAAAATCGATCAGTCAATGAAACAAAAAATTACCGAAATCTCATATGACCTGAGTAATAAGGGCTTGCGTTTAATTGCCTTGGCTTATCAACCACTTTCCAAAGAGATAAAAAAAATTGAAGATATTTTCCCGAAAGGGGAAATTAAAGATCTGACTTGGGTGGGATTAATGGGGATTAAGGATCCTTTAAGAGCGGAAGCAAAAGAAACAATAAAACTAGCCAGGCAAGCAGGTTTGAAGGTAGTAATTTTAACTGGCGACAATCGGGTCACGGCTAAATCAATTGCTCAGGAATTAGGTTTAATAATCGAAAAAAATAATATTATCGATGGTCAAGAACTTTTAAAATTAAATGATGAAGAATTAAAACACCGAGTAAGAGAAATAAAAGTTTATTCACGGGTCACCCCGGCTGATAAATTGAGAATTATTAAGGCCTGGAAAGAAGTTGGTGAGGTCGTGGCTATGACTGGCGATGGCATTAATGATGCCCCGGCCTTAAAACAAGCAGATATTGGCATTGCTCTAGGTTCGGGAACGGAAGTGGCAAAAGAGACCGCTGATCTAATACTCCTGGATAATAATTTTTCAACAATTATTGCGGCAATAAAGCAGGGTCGGGTAATTTATGATAATATAAAAAAGGTGATTTTATATTTATTATCTGATAGTTTTTCAGAAATTTTTGTTATTTTCGGCAGTTTTATTTTGGCCTTACCTTTACCCTTTTTAGCCGCTCAAATATTATGGATTAATTTAATTTCTGATGGTTTGCCTAATTTTGCTTTGACAATGGAACCAGAAGAGAAGGGCGTAATGGAGGAAAAACCATTAGCAAAAGATAAACCGGTTTTTGGCAGTCAGCAGCGAGTTTTAATTTTTATCATCAGTTTAATTACGGGACTGGGAATATTATCGCTTTTCTACATCTTCTTAAAAGCGACAGCTGATTTAGATTTAGCCAGAACCATTGCTTTTACTGCTTTAGGGGTTGATTCCTTACTTTATGTTTTTAGTTGTCGGTCTTTTCGCCATTCATTATTTAATAAACAATTTTTTACCAACATTTATTTAATAGGGGCGGTAATCATCGGTTTTTTTCTCCAACTCCTGGCGGTTTATTGGCACCCTTTGCAAATTATTTTACGAACAAAACCATTAACTTTAGAACATTGGTTTTATATAATTATCTTTAGTTTACTCGTGATTTTTGTTATTGAATTAACTAAAATGATTTCCTTTATCCAAAAAAATAAATTAGCAAAAATTAATAAATTAACTAATTAAAAAAATGATAAAATTTAAAAAACGTAAATTTATCTTGTGGTTTAAAAATACATCAATAAAAGATATTCCGCTGGTTGGCGGTAAAAACGCCTCTTTGGGTGAGATGTATGTCAATTTGTCAAAAAAGGGCGTTAGTATCACTAATGGTTTTTCAGTCACGGCCTATGCTTATTTTTATTTTTTAGAAAAAGCTGGGATAAAGAAAAAAATAAAAGAAATTTTAAAAGGTTTAAATGTCGGCGATCTTAAAGATTTAAGCCGACGAGGATCACTGATTAGACAGACGATTTTGAGAAGCAAATTACCTAAAGAATTAGAAGATGAGATTGTAAAAAATTATAAAATTTTGGAAAAACAATATGGAGCCAATACAGATGTTGCTGTTCGTTCTTCAGCGACTGCTGAAGATCTGCCTGACGCCTCCTTTGCTGGTCAGCAAGAAACTTTTTTAGACGTTCGTGGGTCAGAACAATTACTAGTAGCCTGTAAAAAATGTTTTGCCTCACTTTTTACCAACCGGGCAATTTCTTATCGTCAGGATAAAAAATTTGACCATTTTTCTATTGGTTTATCAATTGGTATCCAAAAAATGGTCCGAGCGGATAAGGGTTGCTCCGGAGTAACGTTTAGTATTGATACGGAAACTGGTTTTAAAAATGTAGTTTTAATTAATGGCTCTTGGGGTTTGGGTGAAAATATTGTCCAAGGAAATGTTACCCCAGATGAATTTTATGTTTTTAAAGAAACACTGGGTAAGAAGAATAAAGCTGGCCGGGAATATGCCCCCATCATTAGTAAAAAATTGGGTTCGAAATTAATCAAGATGATTTATGATACGGAAAATAAAGTTAGGCCAGTCAAAAATATTCCCACCACAATTGCTGAAAGAAAAAGTTTTGTCATCAATAATCGCGAAATCCTACAGCTTGCTAAATGGACAGTGATCATCGAAAAACATTATTCGGAAAAAGCCGGCTATTTTAAACCAATGGATATTGAATGGGCGAAAGACGGCAATACCGGAAAACTTTATATTGTTCAGGCCCGTCCAGAAACCGTGATGTCCCAGAAAAATTTTAATGTTTTAGAAGAATATCAATTAGTAAGCTCAGGCAAAATTATTGTCACTGGTTCACCGGTTGGCGCAAGAATTGGCCAAGGCAAAGCCAACGTAATTTTAAATGTTAAAGACATTGATAAATTTAAAAAAGGGGAAGTCTTAGTCACCGACATGACGGATCCTGATTGGGAGCCAATTATGAAAATCGCCTCCGCCATTGTGACTGATCGGGGTGGTCGGACATGTCATGCGGCCATTGTTTCTAGAGAACTTGGCATTCCTTGTCTAGTTGGGACCGAAAGAGGATCAAGAATGATAAAAACTGGTCAGGAAATAACCGTATCTTGCGCCGAAGGGGAGATTGGTAAAGTTTATCAGGGATTATTAAAATTTAAAGTTAAAACCACTAATTTAAAAAATATCAAAAGACCAAAGACTAAAATTATGATTAATATTGGTGAACCAGATTTAGCTTTCTCAATGAGCTTTATTCCCAATGACGGCGTAGGACTGGCTCGGGAAGAATTTATTGTCAATCATTTTATAAAAATTCATCCCTTGGCTTTAGTTAATTTTGGAAGGATTAAAGATAAAGGATTAAAAAATAAAATAGAAAAATTAACTTCAGCTTATAAAGATAAAAAACAGTTTTTTATCGATAAATTGGCTTATGGGATAGCGATGATTGCTGCCGCTTTTTACCCAAAAGATGCAATAGTTCGTTTCTCAGATTTTAAAACAAATGAGTATGCCAATTTAGTTGGTGGTAGCATCTATGAACCAAAAGAAGATAATCCCATGATTGGCTGGCGTGGTGCTTCTCGTTATTATGACGATAAATACAAAGCCGCTTTTAAATTAGAATGTTTAGCTTTGAAAAAAGTCAGAGAAGAGATGGGTTTAAATAATGTTAAGGTAATGATTCCTTTCTGTCGGACTATTTCCGAAGGGAAAAAAGTTATTAAAGTTATGGAAGAATTTGGGTTAAAGCGCGGCGTGAATAATTTAGAAGTTTATGTCATGTGTGAAATTCCTTCAAATGTCATTTTAGCCGAAGAATTTTGTAAGATTTTTGATGGCTTTTCTATCGGTTCAAACGATTTAACTCAATTGGCATTAGGCGTTGATCGTGACTCGCAGTTAGTCAGCCATATTTATAATGAACGTGATCAAGCAGTAAAAACTTTAGTTTCCCAGGTAATAAAAATTGCCAAAAAAAATAAACGAAAAATTGGGATTTGTGGTCAGGCGCCATCTGATTTTCCTGATTTTGCCCAGTTTTTAGTCAAAGAGGGAATTGATTCAATTAGTTTGAATCCGGATACGGTGATAAAGACAACTATCGATATTGTGAAGTTAGAAAAACGTTTAAAGAGATAGGGGGGCCGAGTTTGTTTCGCTTTCGCGAAACAAACTCGGCCTAAAAAAATAGAAAAAATATTAGGGAGAGTTCGCGTCCTCCTACGCTAAGGCTTCGGAGGACAGGTAGTGGTCTTAAAGTAATAAATAAAGAAGTTACTTTTATCCCGAATAAAGTGGAGGGTTCGCATAGTGGCCGAGTGCGCCTGCTTGGAAAGCAGGTATACCTTAACCGGTATCGTGAGTTCAAATCTCACACCCTCCGCTTTATTACAGGTAAAAACCGCCGGCTTTAGCCGGCGTGTGCGTTTAAAAGCATCGCTCTTGGCTTATAATAAAATCA
>Ga0315280_10011990_pt1 | contig 10558 bp, 9 predicted proteins | sample YL17G06_40_MG_FD_203697 | JGI IMG/M metagenome (GOLD analysis project Ga0315280, IMG submission 203697) | Sediment microbial communities from Yellowstone Lake, YNP, Wyoming, USA - YL17G06_40 | ecosystem: Environmental > Aquatic > Freshwater > Lake > Sediment | place: USA: Wyoming | collected... | reverse complement strand
TCGACTCCCCGGTCTGAAGCCCGGGGTATGCTCAGGGTTGATACTGCACTTCGATAAAACTCAGTGTCCTGAGCCTGTCGAAGGAAGCGGCGCTTTTTACCCCGATTTAAAAATCGGGGTTTGGTGCCGTCGAACGTATCAATTCATATGAACATCGTCATTACAGACAAGGATGTGAAGAAAATTAATTATTGTTTAAATAAGATGGTGTCTTCATCGATGGCGCATTCTGTTCTGCTGATCGATCGATCGGGGCAACTGATCGCCCATCATGGGAACACAACGGAGATTGATATTCTATCCCTTTCTGCCCTGACAGCAGCTAACTTTGGAGCCACTGCGGAAATCGCCCGAATGTTGGGAGAGGAAGAATTTACTCTCTTATTTCATAAAGGAAGAAGCGAAAATGTTTATTTTTCAGCGATTGGTGAGCATGTCATCATGGTCACCCTCTTTGATAATAAGACCTCTCTCGGGTTGATTCGTTTGCAAATTAATAAGATCATTGACGAGCTATCAATCATTCTTTCATCCATCTTTGAAAAAGGAAGGTTGAAACCGATTGAGCCCTTTCGATCTTCTTAAAAAGGGGTAAACCCCGTTAGAAAGTCTTTGACTTTCCAACGGGGAGGCTCACCCCGTAAGAGACCAGAGGTCTTACGGGGTTCATCCTCGCTGCAAGCAGCGGGGCTTTCTAACGGGGAAAAGACTTTAATGCCTTTCATTAATTTTAGTAAAGACGAGATTCAATGCAAAGTTGTTTACTATGGCGCAGGGTTTTGTGGAAAAACTACCAATCTCCAATACATTTATGCTCAAACGAGGGAGGATATTAAAGGTAAAATGGTGTCGATCGATACCAAGGGGGATCGGACACTATTTTTTGATTTCTTGTCTTTGAGTTTAGGGAAAATCAGAGGATTTGATATCCGGGTTCAACTTTATACGGTCCCCGGGCAGGTCCATTATGACGCAACGAGAAAATTAGTTTTAAAGGGGGTGGATGGAGTCGTCTTTGTCGCCGATTCATTAAAAGTGCAGAGGAAAAAGAATATCGAAAGCCTCATTAATTTAGCCAAGAATTTAGCGGAGAAGGGGATTAGCATTCGAAGCATTCCATTGGTGATTCAATATAATAAACGCGATTTAGACGGAACAGATTCTGAGATTCTTCCCATGGATATCTTAGAGAAGGATCTCAATTCGATGTTGAAAGTTCCATCCTTTCCTGGCAGCGCTTTGAAAGGAAATGGAGTCTACGAAACCCTGAGAGAAATTAGCAAATTGGTTGTGAAAGATGTCAGCAGAAAGATTATGTTACTGGATAAACAATTAAGATAATCTTTCATGAAAGGGCGTCACCCTCGAACAATGAAAATGGTCAATAGGTCACGGTTAGGGTTAGGAGGCCCGTATCGTTTAGCGTCAAAGGGTAAGGGTAAGAATTTAAGACGATTAACATAACCGAACGACGAAACGGGCATCTTTACCGTTGCCGTTGGACGAAATCCTTATTTTCTTAGCAAAGGGGAAATGGGAAATGGATAAAATGACAGGAGAAGAAGATCTTAAAGTTCTGGAAGAAGAGATTGACGACGCCGTGGATCGGCTGTTCGTAGAGAAGAAAAGAGGCGGGGTGGAAAGCTTTTTAATGGAATCTCCGCCTATAGAACCTCCTTTGAAAACTCCAGTGTTAGAACCTTCTCAGAAATCTCCTATTTTTGAGCCTGCCAGGGAACCTTCCCTCTTGGAACCTTCGTATGAAATGGAGAATATTTTTGACCGGGAGAGTTCTCTCCACCCCCCTTCCGTTCCCATTCCATTCTTAAAATCTATTGAGAAAATGGAAGCCCAGCTTCTCTCATTAGAGTGGGAGATTACCGAAGAGAAACTTCAAAAGACAAGGGAAGAGGTCCTTGCTTTGCGGGAATTGTTGAAACAGAAGGCCGATATTACATCCATCTTAAGTGATATGGAAAAAGTGTTAAGCCATATGATGAAAAATGAAGAAAATATCAAGCCCCCTTGTATCAAATTCTTATTGGATTCCAAGGAAACGATAAAGCTCCTCATGAGAAAAGAAACAGAGGGTGAAATCGATATTTATAAACAACTGGCTTATCTGGGGATCGAAGCAAGATTCTCCTGCTTGGAAGGAAGACAAGAGTCCAAGATCATCCAACCCTCCTTCAGCAAAGGGGAAGGAGTTGAAAAGACGGAGGTGTCCATCCCTGGAGAGAAAAAGATCGAAGACATGTCTAATAAAATGAGTTGTTTTATGGAAAAGGTGGAAGAAATCTTTAGAACAATGAAGCAGCAAATATCCAGACTCGAGGAGACGATTCGAAAACCCCCAGCAGCCTCGCTGGAGGCTGGGCCCAAACCTGTAAACGTAATCATTTTTAAGGTGGATGAAAAATTGTTTGGGGTGGAGAGTGAAAAAGTTTTTAAATTATTTAAAGTTCCAAATACTTTTCAGGAGAAATATTCAAACCAACAAAAAATACGATTAAGAGATTTTGAAGTCCAAATGATCAATCTAAAGGAAATATTTTCTATCCAAGGGGGAGGGTTAAAAGGGGAAATCAAGATACTCACAGTAAAGGACAATGGGGAATATAAGGGATTCATGGTGGATCAGGTGCTTAAAAAATTATCCACCCTCTCCGAGAAGGGGGGGGAATTGGGTGAATATTTTTCGGGGGTCATTCATTCCACCTACCAAGAGCAACCGGTGGAGATTCCCATTTTAGATTTAAAAAAGTTTTAAGGCTTAGATTTTTTTATGAACCGAAATGTTTCAACCAATGAAATCGAAGAAAAGATGGCTCAAAAAGAAGAAGTCATCGAACACCTGACACGGGAACTGGAGGATGTCAAGAACTTTACGGAAAGTATTATTCAGAGCATTGGAAGCGGGATTATTATCACGGAGATTAACGATACGATCATCTATATCAACAGGGCAGGGGAAAGGATTTTGGGGTACTCCAAAGAGGATCTGATGGGTAAGCCTTTTAACATTTTCAGTTTGAGAGAAAAACAAAGTGTGATCCCTTCTTTTCTTAATAATCCAGATGACCTGGAAACAAGGAAAGAAGGGTGGATGAGAAAAAAGGACCATAGCGAATTTCCCGTTGGGTTTACCATCAATAATCATTTGAGTATCCGGGGGGAAAGAATAGGGAAGATTGTCGTGTTTCGGGATTTGACAAATGTTTATAAAATTCAAGAAGAAATATTGAGAATGGATAGACTTGTATCATTGGGGAAGCTTGCTTCAGGCATTGCCCATGAGTTACGGAATCCACTTGCCGGGATTAAAACGACCGCTCAGGCCCTTGGCGAGGAGATGTCCGGAGACGATTCAAGAAGAGAATATTTACATCGAATCACTAAAGAAATTGACAGACTCAATGATCTCCTCAAAACATTTTTTTCATTTGCTAAGCCACAAAATTTGAATTTGGTTCATTGCCATATCAAAGACATTATCAATGAGATCATTCCATTTCTTATTAAAGAGATCGCTGATAAAGGAATCCGATTTATTGAAACCTATCATCCTCAACTTCTTAAAGTCAAAGTTGATAAAACCCAAATGCATCAAGTTTTTCTAAATTTGTTTTTAAACGCAATTCAAGCCATGCCTAACGGGGGCGAGCTCAAAATCGAGGCTAGTCCATTGATATCAAACTCCTTGGAGGGACTTAAACAAAATTTTATCAAGGTGGTCATTTCGGATAGCGGAAGAGGCATTCCCCCCCATATTGTTCATAAAATTTTTGACCCTTTTTTTACCACAAAACCTAAGGGGATAGGGCTGGGTCTTTCTATTACCTACCAGATCATTAAGAAGCATGGAGGAACCATTAAGGTGGAAAGCCAATGGGAGAAGGGCACTTCTTTCGTCATTAATTTACCAGAGGCATTGGAAAACTTATGAAACCGTCTATTCTTATTGTTGATGATGATGAGGTGATGCAAGAGACACTCTCAGATGTATTAAGGAAGAGAGGGTACGAAATTTTTTCAGTCGGTTCAGGAAATGATGCCCTTTCAATGATGAAAAAGAATGTTATTGATCTTATTCTCCTGGACATGAGATTGCCCGATGTAAATGGTTTAGAGGTTTTAAAAAAGATTAAAGAATTTGATACTGAGATTTTAGTCATTATGATGACCGCCTATTCTGATGTGCAAACGGCAGTTTCAGCTATGAAATTAGACGCTTACGATTATATTAATAAGCCCTTTGAATTGGAAGAACTGAAATTACTGATTGAAAAGGGGTTAGAGACAAAAAGTTTAATCAATGAAGTGAGAAGACTCCACCGACAGCAAAAAGGGAAGTACCAAAACAGTCAAATTTATGGGGTAAGCCCTCAAATTGATTATGTTAAAGAATTGATTGGAATGATTAGCAAAACTCATAAAACGTCTGTGTTAATTCAGGGCGAAAGTGGCACGGGAAAAGAATTGGCCGCCAATGCCATTCATTATAATAGCGGCCGAAGTGATAAACCTCTAATGAAAATCAATTGCAGCGCTATACCGGATTCTTTATTAGAATCAGAACTTTTTGGATATGAGAAGGGCGCTTTTACGGATGCCAAAAACACAAAGAAAGGCCTTTTTGAATTAGCCGATGGCGGGACAGTCTTTTTAGATGAGATCGGAGATATGAACCCCTTTTTACAATCGAAGATTTTGAGAGTCCTTGAAAACCAAACCTTTATGAGGGTAGGGGGGGAGAGAGAGATAAAGGTTGACGTTCGTATCACCGCAGCCACTAATAAAGATTTAGAAACCATGGTAAAAGAGGGGTTTTTCCGAAAAGATTTATATTACCGATTAAAAGTAATGGTCGTGGAGATGCCTCCCCTTCGTGACAGGTTGGAAGATATCCTATTGCTTTCAAATTTATTTATCGAAGAAAACAATAAAGAATATAATAAAAAAATTAAGGGCTTTTCTGAGGAAGCGAAGAGACTGATGGTTCAATATTCTTGGCCAGGGAACGTAAGGGAATTAAAAAATGTTATTGAAAGGGCAATGATTTTAATAGACCAGGAGGTGATCACCCCAAAGCATCTTCCATTTGAATTGAAACAAACTGAAAAAATTATTCATGGAAATACAGAACACGAAATTTTTGAAACCAAAGATGATATGTCTTTAGAGTATATGGAAAAAATACATCTCTCTAAGGTATTGAAAAAATTGGAGTGGAATAAATCAAAAGCATCCAAATCTTTAGGTATTTCTCGGGCCACCCTGAGGGCAAAGATTAAAAAATATGACCTCTTAGATAATTGATTTGGAATATTCATGAGTTATTAAAAAATTCTAAAACGATTTATTAAGTTTGAGTGAGTACTTATTAGAATTTTATAAATTAATGAAATATTTTGCTTGACTTTTTGGAAAATTTGTTAATAATTTACTTCGTTCCATTATATAAAAAAAGAGGGGAAAAAATGATGTGGAGTAAAAAGAAAGATGTCATTGGCCTAGATATTGGATGCAGTTCAATTAAACTGGTGGAATTAAAAGAGGATAAAAATGGGTATAAGTTACAAAATTTGGCGATATCTCCTCTTCCCCCAGAAGCAATCGTTGATGGAGCCCTGATGGATTCGGTTACGATTATCGATACCATACAAGACGCTATCTCTACTTCGAAGACAAAAACGAAAGATGTCGTGACCTCTGTCTCTGGTCATTCTGTCATTGTTAAAAAAATTTCCTTGCCTTTTATGACAGAAGCGGAGCTGGAAGAATCTATCCAGTGGGAGGCGGAAAGATATATTCCGTTTGATATCAATGATGTCAATATCGATTTCCAAATATTTGGGTCTACGCCAGAAAATCCGGAGGTCATGGATGTTGTTTTAGTCGCGGCCAAAAAGGATATCATCAATGATTATGTCTCCGTCATCATGGAATCTGGATTAACCCCTGTCATTATCGATATTGACTCTTTTGCCTTGGAAAATATGCTAGCCATTAATTATGAAATTGGAAAAGAGGAGATCCTTGCGATCGTTAATGTGGGAGCGAGCATTACCAATATTAATATCATCAAAAACAATATCACTGCCTTTACCAGAGATATTTTCAAAGGCGGAAATCAAATTACAGAAGAAATCCAAAGACAACTCCATGTCGACCATGAAGAGGCTGAAAAAATTAAAGTGGGCGCCAAAGTCGATTTCGCCTCCCAACCAATTATTCAAAATGTTTTGAAAACAGCCTCAGAATCATTGGCTATCGAAATAGGGAATTCTTTAGATTTCTTTCAATCCACCACCACCTACGAAAAAATCGGCAAGTTATATTTGAGCGGAGGAGGATCGAGGATTAAAGATTTTGATATCATTCTGCAACAACAGATTGGGATACCGGTTGAAGTCGTTAATCCATTTAAAAAAATAGATTATAGCGGTAAAAATTTCGATCTTGAATATTTAAGAGAAATTGGGCCGATCATGGCTGTGGGAGTGGGTCTTGCTTCAAGAAAGGTAGGAGATCGATGATCAAAATTAATTTGCTTCTGGCGAGGAAAGAAAAGAAAAAAGTTGGGATAAGGAAGGAATTCATTGTTCTCATTGGCTCCATCGTGGTTTTATTAGTAGTTCTCGGTCTTATTCAATGGAGATTAGGAAAGGAAAAGGAATATACACAGGCAAAGATAGTCGAAACAAGACAAGAGATTAAACGCTACAAGTCTCTCACGACGGAACTTAATAAACATAAAGAAGCGCAAAAAGATCTGCAGGATAAGTTGAATGTTATTAACGCCTTAAGAAAAGAGAAGGCAAGCCCCGCGAAGGTTTTAGATGAATTGAGTATTGTTAAGCCGGAAAAAATGCAATTGGAATCTTTGAAGAAAGAGGGGTCAAAGTTAGGAATCGAAGGGATTGCATTGGATGACGAAACGATCGCCAATTTCATGACGAATCTTCGTAAGTCGAAACTTTTTAAAAATGTAGACCTTATCGTAAGTGAACAGATTGAACAGAGCAAAATTAAGTTGAAGAAATTCATTCTTTCTTGTGAAATCATTTTGACGTAATGAAGAGGGGATCAAAATGGCGCTTTCAATGGATTCTATCTTTAAACTCCCGACATCCAAAAAGGTTTTACTATTGGTCGTCATTTTATGTGTCATCGTCGGTCTATATTTCTATAGCTTCTATACCCCCCGACATGATGAACTAAAAGTGGCGAAGGTGGAGTTGAGTAAATTGACCAATGAATTGAACAATAGTAAAGCCATCACAAGAGATCTCCAAAAATTCAAGGACCAGGTGGGAAAGTTGAACGAGGAACTAAAAAACGTCCTGACACAACTTCCTAATGAAAAAGAGATCCCTGAAATACTGAAAACCATATCCAGCCTGGGGAAAGAATCGACCCTTGAGTTCACCCTATTTCGGCCTAAACCTGAAGAACCCCAACAATTTTATGCCAAAGTTCCCATCGAGCTGGTGGCATTGGGGAGTTATCACAATATCGGGATGTTCTTCGATAAGGTAAGCAAACTTCCAAGAATTATTAACGTCGTCGATTTCAATATGACGAGGGCAAAAGATATCAAGGGAAAAGGCGAACCCGAAATATTGGTGAAGACATCCTGTATGATCAATACTTACCGATTTATAGAAAAGAAAAGCGAGGGAAAGAAAAGTGAAAAGAAAGCCGTTTCAAAATAGAAAGAGGATGAAGAAATCCCCACTAAAACCAGAACGAAGTAAAATCGGCCAGTGGTGGATCACCTTGTCGATCGCCTTCCTCTTTTTGATAGGGGGGTGCGGAGGAGGAACGCCTCCATCTTCTCTTCCTTCCAAAGCAAAGTCTCCTTCAGCGGAGAAAAGGAAGGTAGAACCAACGAAGGTTGCTGAGAAAAAAGAGCCGGAGAAAAAGGAAGAAGCAGAATATTCCTATAACCCTTCCGGGAAACCTGATCCTTTTAAACCCTTTATCCGATTAACTCCTGTCAGAGACGCCTCAAGGAGTGGTCCCCTGACCCCCTTGCAGAAATACGATATCAGCCAGTTAAAACTGGCGGCTATTATTTCCACCCCTGAGGGCAATATTGCCTTGGTCGAAGATGCAACCGGGAAGGGTTATTTTTTGAAGAGAGGAACATGGATTGGTAAAAATGATGGAAAGGTAACGAAAATTCTTAAAGACAAAGTAATCATTGAAGAAGTTTATCAGGATGTTTTTGGTCAAACAAAAATAAATGAGATTTCGCTATTTCTTCATAAAATTGAAGAAGGAGGAGAATCATGAAACGTTCTCAGATCCTTAACACCGCTTTTGGGGTTGTCTTTTTACTTTTTATAACCGGTTGCGCCACTGAGAATGCCTTGATGCAAACACCCAAGCCGGATACTCCTGCGCCGGTTGTCAAGGTTTCTACTATCCAAAAGGTATTATTTACTGAAGAGGAAAATTATACAAGAATTCGAATTGAAGGGTCTGAAAACATCGCTCCCCCATTTTATAAATTATTGTCCGATCCTCTAAGGATTTCCATTGATGTTCCAAATATTGATTTAAAACAAATTAAAAGCCCCCTTAAAATTGACAATGGAACGATTGGAGAAGTTCTTACCACACAATATGATGACAAAGGAAGAATTGAAATTAGTCTGCTTCAAATGACAAATTATAATATTTCAAAGGAGGAAAAGAATCTCATCATTGATATTGAAAAAGTAAAAAAGGTTGCAGAAGCGAAGGAGGTTAAAAAAGAGGAAGAAACTCTAAAAGAAACAAAGACGGAAGCTCCCGCGGCAAGCCCACAGAAAGAAGAGCCTCTTCCCACCCCGCCGCCTATGAATAAGGCCAAAGAAATGGTCAATGTTTTATTTGAGGAGAAAAATGATTTCATCACTTTCAATATCATTGCTGATGGAAGACTTGAAAACTATGACTCTTTTAAATTGGATTCTCCCTCCAGGTTAGTTTTGGATATTTGGGGAGTGGGGACTCAATATCCTCAAAAGTCGATCAAAATGAAAAATCCTTTTGTCAAAGCCCTTCGTATTGGACAGCATCCAGATAAGCTGAGACTCGTTTTCGATTCATCGCAACCCAAACTACCTTCCTATCAAATCAATCGAATGGATGACAAACTCATTGTCTCTCTTGGAAATATTCCGCAACCCTCCGGGCCCCAAATTTTATTAGAAGGGAAACCCTCTGTAGAAAAAGCTCCTTCGCCATCGGAGGGAACAGCAAAAAGGGTTAAAACGGGCGCATTGACGGAAATTAATTTTAAACAGATGGATCATAAATCAAGGGTTGTGGTTACTCTCACGGAGGAACCTAAATTTGAATCTTACTCCATTTCAAAAAATGTGATCGCTGTGGACATTAAAAACACCTACGTTCCGAAACATCTTCAACGGGGACTGGATACAAGCGAGTTTGAGAGCGGGGTCAATTACATTCAGATACAAAATATCAAAGCGGGAAAAACAAATGATGTTAGGATTTCAATTAAATTACGGGAAGAGGTCCCCTTTGAAACAGCCACAGAGGGAAAGGTTCTTTATATCGATATCGAAAAACCGAAAAAGATTGAGGCAAAATTAGAAGATGTGCCGGAGGCAAAAAAAGAAGAGATAGTAGAAGTTAAAAAAGAAGAAATAAAGAAGGAAGAGGAAGTTAAAAAAGAAGAGAAACCCGTAGCGGAACCCATTCCTCCAGCCCCGATAGCCAAAGCTGAAGAAAAACCCATTCCTCCGGCCCTGGTGGCCAAGAAGGTGGAAGAGGAGAAAAAGAGTGTTGATGAGGGGCGGACCGAAAAGCTCTATGTGGGAAGAAAATTATCTCTCGATTTTAAAGATGCGGATATTAAGAATATCCTCCGGCTGATTGCCGAAGTGAGTAATTTAAATATCATTGCGGGAGATGAGGTGACTGGAAAGATTACCATGAGATTGGTGGATGTGCCTTGGGATCAAGCCCTTGAGATTATTTTGCAATCCAAAAACCTTGGGAAGACTCAAATAGGAAATGTGGTGCGGATTGCTCCCCTTGAAGCTCTAAAGAGAGAAATTCAGGCTGAGTTAGAGGCCAGAAGGGCTAAGGAAAAGTTAGAGGATTTGGTGACGGAGCTCATCCCGATCAACTATGCTACGGCGAAAGAAATCATGCCCCAAGTGAAGAGTGTTCTGAGCGAAAGAGGAGATATTAAAGTCGATGAAAGAACAAATACTCTCATTGTCAAAGACATCTCCAAAACTATTCCAAGAGTGAGGGATTTAGTAAAGGCCCTTGATACAAAAACGCCTCAGGTCTTGATTGAAGCAAGGATTGTCGAAGCCAGTTTGGCTTTTCAAAGGGACTTAGGGATTTCCTGGGGCTTCTTGGCATCAGGCGGGGACAAGAGGAAGCTCGAGGTGGGAGGGGGGACTGGGTCCTCGACCACTTTGCCTGGCCCCGGGACAACAACCGCCACCAATAAAGTTGTTAATTTGCCCGCTGTCGTTCCATCTGGTGGCGCCGGGGCGGTGAGCATCCTTGAGTTTCTCTTCAC
>Ga0315280_10011988_pt1 | contig 10559 bp, 7 predicted proteins | sample YL17G06_40_MG_FD_203697 | JGI IMG/M metagenome (GOLD analysis project Ga0315280, IMG submission 203697) | Sediment microbial communities from Yellowstone Lake, YNP, Wyoming, USA - YL17G06_40 | ecosystem: Environmental > Aquatic > Freshwater > Lake > Sediment | place: USA: Wyoming | collected... | reverse complement strand
ACGGCCAGGGGCAGGCCGAAGGCCGTGTAGACCAGGATGATGCCCGCGTGCGTATCGGTGAGCTTGGCCGAGGTGAGCATCAGGAACAAGGGGATGATCACCGACTGGATGCTCAGCAGGTACCCCAGCCCGATCAGGCCCAGGACGAAGACCGAGAGCCCGCGGAACGGCAGCTTGCTCAGGGCGAAGCTGATCATCAGCGCCAGGAAGGCGATGAGGAACGTGGACACTCCGGTGTAGATCACGCTGTTCAGGAACTTCAGGGCCAGCGTGCCGCGGATGATCGCCGCGGCGTAGTTGAACCAGACGGTCCCCAGGCTGACCTTCAGCCGCAGCGCCGGCGGCAGCTGCGACACTCGCAACCGGTCGCCGGGCTTGAGTTGGCGAAGCTCCGGAGGAAGCTGGTCTTTGAGCAGGAATTGCACCATCAACCTGCGGCCCGGCGAGATCGTGGCCGACTCGATGATCAGCCGCTCGCGCTTGTCCACGTCCGGATCGTACGGAAGGATCACGTTCAAGGCCCGTGGTATGACCAGGAACTCGTCCTCCCGGTTGTCGAACAGGTCGTGCGGGAGGGAGAAGGGGTTGCGGATCAGCTCGTCGTTGGACTTGAACGAGGAATATAGCATCCACACCAGCGGCAGCACGGTGATCAGCGCCCAGATCGTGAACACGATGTAAGCGACCAACCGGCCCAGCACCTGGCCGGCCGCCCCTTGGCCCACTGCGGCGGCGCGGGAACCCACCTCAGTGCTCCTCCCCGGCATGGAGCCTCCTGCCGATGAAGTTGCTCAAGAGAATGAGGGCCACGCTGATGACGACGATGATGTTGGAGATGGCCGAGCCGTAGGCGAAACGCATCGGGTTGCTGTAGTCCTGGAAGGCCTTGCGGTACATGAAGATGGGCAGCACCTCGGCGTTCATCCTCACCAGCCCCTGGGTGGTCATAGCGAAGATCAGGTCAAAGCCTCGCAGCGAACCGGCGATGGCCAGGGTCGTGGAGACGAGTACAGTACCCGAAAGCAACGGAACGATGATACGAAAGAAAATCTGCGGCTCGTTCGCTCCGTCGATCTTGGCGGCCTCGATCAGGTTGGCGTCCAGCTTCTGCATGTTGGCCAGGAAAACGATCATGTACAGTCCGGTGTACATCCAGATCAGGGCGAAGCCGATGGGGTACATGACCGTATCGGCTTTAAGCATCAGGTCGAACTGCCGGGAGGGATCGCCGGACAGAAACTGCAGCAGCCGGGCCACCGGACCGTCGGCCTGGAACAGCCGCTTCCACATGGTGCCGATTACGATGGTCGAGAGGAAATTGGGAAAAAAGACCATGGACTGGTAGAACCTGCCCGCCCGCACCAGCTTGCGGTACAGGATGTAGGCCAGGGCGAAGCCGATGGGGATCTGTCCGAACACCGAGACGGCGACGACGATCAGGTTGTTTTTCAGGGCATGCCAGAAGTCCGGGTCCCGGAACATGGTTCGATATTGCAGCAGCCCGACCAAATTCCACGAGCCGCCGCGGTTGGGGTTGAAGTCGGTGAGGCTGAGCCACAGGGAATAGAAAATCGGATAGGCCACGATCACCAGGTAGACCGTCAAACCGGGGATGACCAGTCCCAGGTAAGCCCCCAGAGCCTGGTAGTCCGTTTTCTTCATCTTCTCACCCGGAAATGACGAAGGGGGAAGATCCCCCTTCGTCACGACCAAATGCTAGAACTTTATCACCTGTTCATGAGCGATTCTACTTCCTCGGCTATCTGGCGCGCCGTGGCCTGGCCGGAGGCGATCTTCTGCATGCCGGCGTTCAGCGCATCGTTCGGAGCGCCGCTGAGGAAGGCGTCGATGACTTCGGTGTTCATCGCCTTCTGGGCCAAGCCGACCTTCTGCTTCACCAGCCGAGGCAGGTCGTCGGGCACCTTGAAGTTCTTGAGCACGGGGGCCACGATGGCGCCGTCGCGCAGGCGCTGCGTGGTCTCCTCGTGGCTGTAGAAATAATTTATGAACTTCAGAGCGGCGTCGCGGACCGCAGGATTGGCGGCGCCGGCCTTGGTGATGCCGTAGCCGACCGAGATGGCCGCGGCCACGGAGCCCGCGGTGGCTGGCTTTTCCCCGGGCAGCTTGGGCCAGGCCATCATGAGGGTGTTGTTGGCCACCTCCGGGTTTTCGATGCTGCCCGCGATCCACTGCCCCTGGACCATGAACAGGGCCTTCTCGTTGCTGAAGTTGGAGAGGTTGGCGCCGTAGTCTACCAGGACCGACTTCGAAGCGATCACCCCGTCCTTGACCAGCCTCTCGATGAAGGCGAGCGAATCCACGAACACCTTGTCGGTGAACTTGTTCTTGCCCTCCACCGCCTTGGAGACCCAGTGCGGATCACCGGACAGGCGGGCGATGACCATGGACATCAGGCAGGAACCCCAAGCCCAACCGTCGGCGCCGTCGATCGAAACCACGTCCAGACCCTTGGCTTTGGCCTTCGGCACCATGCGGACGATGTCCTGGTAGGTCTTGGGGGCGGTGAAGCCCAGGGACTTCACCAGCTTCTCGTTCATGTACAGCACGGTGCAGATGTTCGAGGTCCCCAGGGGGATCTCCCAGATTTCGCCCTTGGGTCCCATCGGGGGAATCAGCTTGAGGTCATAGTAGTTGGGATCCATGAAGGGCTTGTGGTCGAACTGCTGGCCCGCCTCCTGCCAGGGCTTGCCCCAGCGGGCATCCGCCCCCATGTAGGCAAAGTCCGGCACATCCCCGGCGGCCAGGCGCGCCACAACCTTCTGGTGGTAGGCCTCGTCGTAGAGCAGCTCGAAATCGATGTCGATGTCCGGATTGGCCTTTTCGAAGGCGGCCACGATGCGCAGCCAGTTGACGCCTTCCGGGTTGGAGTTGTCGCCGTAGCCCATGGCCTTCACGACGACCTTGGGTGCGGCCGTCAGCACGACGGCTGCCGACAGCAGTAGCAGCCCTACCAGAATTACCGCAGCTTTTTTCATGAAAAAGCCTCCTTAAGTTTCCCCGCCCTGCGGGGAACCCCTTTTCACCGCAGTGGAAAGGGGGGTTCGTTATTATCCCCTTCGACGAAGGGGTTTTCCTCTAAGAGGCTTGCGCCCGCGGCCGCTGCCGCAGGCGCAGCCGTTGGTCCGGACGTGGACTCGACCGCCAGGATGGACGACAGGTCGGTCAACGGTCCGGCCGAAAGGGCGGCGTGCATCCGGCCCAAACCGTCCATGAGGTTTGCGCCCGCAAACAGCCGGTGCAGCACCATGCCGGCCGCCCCATAGGCCACGGCCTTCTCTCCCAGGGAGGAGAAGTGGATCCGGCAGTGCACCTCGTCCGGGTACGGCCAGTTGCGCTGGATTTCCTCGGCCAGCACCGCCTGCACCTCCTTGCGGTAGCGCTCGATGTGGCCGCCCAGAAAAACGTGGCCCAGGTTGAAGGTGTTCACGATCATAGCGATGTTCTTGGAAAGCTCCCGAATGAAGCCGGAGAGCACCTGCGGGTCCTCCTCGATGCGGTAAGCCTCCGCGTCGGCCAGCGAGAACTGTCCCTTGCAATCCGGCGTGCAGAAGGTGCTGCGGAACTCCCCGGCCGAGTAGTTGTGGCCGTAGTGCACCCGGCCGCCGATCACGATCCCCATTCCGACCGCCGTCTTCTCGTGGTAACGGCTGCGATCCTTGATATCCCGGAACTCCACCAGCAGGAACAGGAAGTCGCGCAGCCGCTTGCTGCGATGAAAGGCCAGCTCCCCCCAGGCGCAGGCGTTGGCGTCGTTTTCCAGGAACAGGGGCAGGTCATAGCCGCCGGCAATCTCGGCGTGGAAATCGAACGGACCGTCCATCTGCAGGGGGATCGAATAGCGGATCAGCCCCTTCTCCGGGTTGACCACCCCGGGCACGCCCACCCCGATGCCCAACAGCGGGACCCCGTTGCGGCTCACCTCCTCCCGGACCCGTCCGGCGATGTCGAGGAAGCCATCCCGGAAGCCGGCCCCAGAGAGCTGGGCGAGCTCGAACTTGGAGTAGAGGATGTTCCCTTCCAGGTCGGTGGCCAGTGCGGTATAGGACTCCGGCCGCAGCTCCAGGCCGAGCACGCAGCCGTAGGAGCGGTTCAGGGTCAGCAGCACCGGCTTGCGACCGCCCTGGGGCCCTGCCGCCCCCTCCGCGGTCTCGGTGACGATACCCTGGCGCAGCAGCTCGGCCACGATGCTGGTCACCGTGGACTTGTCCAGGCCGAGACTTTTGGCGATCTGGATGCGGCTGATCTCCTTGTGGATCCAGATCTCCTGCAGCACTCGAGAGGTGTTGATCGAACGATGACGTTTCGGTTGCACCATTGCCTCATTCCAACAGGGTTAGTTGGATTAGAAACCAACCAACTATTTTTACCTTATCCCGTGCTTCCTGTCAAGCGAAATTTGAGGCTAATTTCGCCATAACTTCGCGCTTGACTAGGCAGGGATTCTCTGCCATATTGCGTTTGTTGATGCACCAAACTAACGAGGCGGCCAGTGGAAATCGTTGATCTTGCCGGTTCATGGGAGCTGCGCCAATCCAGCGAAGGCGCTTCCAGGCTGCCCGTCCCGGTGCCGATGCGCATCCCGGGAGACAACCTCTCCGCGCTGCTCGAGGCGGGCTTGATCCCCGACCCCTATTACGGCTCTCAGGAACTCCAGGTCCAGTGGGTCGGCCGCTCCGACTGGCTGCTGTCCCGTAATTTTATGGTAGAAGAAGGCTTCCTGCGGGGGCGGCAGGCGTTCCTGCATCTGGAGCGTGTGGATACGCTGGCTGAAGTGCTCCTGAACGGGAAGCGCGTGGCCGGGGGCTCGAACATGTTCGTGCCCCTGCGGGCGGAGCTCGAAGGCGCGCTGCGGGAAGGGGAAAACCGCATCGAGATCCTGCTGCGCTCCGCGGAGAACGAGGCCCTGGCGAGGAGCCGGCGGCTCCCGTATCCGCTGCCCTGCTCGCAGTATCCGGTGCAGTCGCCGCACCGCAACCTGGTGCGCAAGGTGCAGTGCCACGGCGGATGGGACTGGGGCCCCTGCCTGATGGTGAGCGGGATCTATGGGCCGGCCTATATCGGGAGCTGCGCCGTCGGGCGCCTGGAGGGGGCCCACACCGGGCAGAGCTTCACGCCGCGGGGGGTGGAGCTGGAGGTCGCAGTGGAGTTCTTCGCTTACCGGGCAGCCGACCTGCCTTTGGAGATCGAAGCGGCCGGGGCGCGCTACGAGGAGATATGGAGGGTGAGCCCCGGTCTCAATCTGCGCCGGCAAACCCTCCTGGTTCCGGCCCCGGAGCTCTGGTGGCCCGCCGGCTACGGTCCGCAGGCCCTGCATACCCTCAGGGTGCGGGCCGGCGAAGCGAGCCTCGCCAAGAGCATCGGTTTCCGCCGCCTGGAGGCGCGCTGCCAGGACGACCAGGCGGGCCGCGGCCTGGTCTTCCGGGTCAATGGGGTCGACATCTTCTGCAAGGGCGCCAACTGGATCCCCTGCGACGCGCTGCCGGCCCGCCAGACTCCCGAACGTTATGAGGCTCTGCTGGAAAGCGCCGTGCAGGCCAACATGAACATGCTCCGTGTCTGGGGGGGAGGCCAGTACGAGCACGACGTATTCTACGAGCTGTGCGACCGCAAGGGGCTGCTGGTTTGGCAGGACTTCATGTTCTCCTGCGCCGCCTACCCGGCCAGCCCCGCCTTCCTGGCCGAGGTGGAGCCGGAGATCCGGCACCAGGTCAGGAGGCTGCAGGACCACCCCTGCCTGGCCCTGTGGTGCGGCAACAACGAGGATTTGGGAGCCCTCACCTGGTTTCCCGAAACCCAGGCCGACCGGGACCGCTACCTGGTGGACTACGACCGCCTGAACGAAGGGCTGATCGGGCGTCTGGTCCGGGAGCTGGACCCGGGCCGCACCTGGTGGCCCAGCTCCCCATCGGCGGGCGAAGGGGACTATTCGGACAACTGGCACGACGACCGCAAGGGGGACATGCACTTCTGGAGCGTATGGCATGAGGGCAAGCCCTTCGAGTCCTACTACGAGGTGACCCCGCGCTTCTGTTCGGAGTTCGGCTTCCAGTCCTTGCCCTCGCTGCGCGGCGTACGCTCCTACGCCCCCGAAAGCCAGCTTAACCTCACCGCCCCGGAGGTCGAGCATCACCAGCGCCACCCTCGCGGCAATACGGTGATCATCGAAACCATGACCCGCTACTTCCGCCTCCCGGAGGGTTTCGAGCATTTCCCGTACCTGAGCCAGGTGCAGCAGGCCCTGGCCGTAAAGACCGCGGTGGAGTACTGGCGCAGCCGTCGGCCCCTGTGCATGGGCATCCTGTACTGGCAGCTGGACGACTGCTGGCCGGCTGCTTCCTGGTCCTCGATCGAGTACCCCGACCGCTGGAAGCCGCTGCACCACGCCGCCCGGCGCTTCTACGCCCCGGTGCACGTGCTGGCCTTCTGCCGGGACGGGAAGACCGTGGAGGTGTACGGGGTGAACGACACGCGGAAATCCTGCCGGGGGGAGCTGGAGATCCGGTTCATCGATTTCGCCGGCCGGATCCAGGCGGAGGAATCCCGGACCGTGACCCTGGCCGCGGAATCCTCCTCCGAGCTGGCCTCCTTCCCGCTGGCTGAGCTGCCCGCTTCGCCGGAGCAGCTTTTTCTGCACCTGCGCTTTACCCACGGGCCGGAGCCGATCGAAAACGAGCTGTTCCTGTGTCCGCCCAAGCGCTGCGAGCTGCAGGAGCCGCGCCTGAAGGCCGCCGTGAGGCGCACCCAGGACGGTTTTGAGGTGGAGCTGGCCGCCGAGAGGCCGGCGTTCTTCGTCTGCCTGGAAACCCAAGCCGCTGCGGGGCGCTTCTCCGACGCCTGCTTCACCGTGCTTCCCGGCAGTCCCCGGAAGGTGCAGTTCCTCGCCCCCCCGGGCGGCTTGAGCGAGGCGGAGTTCGAAGCGGGCCTGCACGCTCGGCACTTGCGGGAAACCTACCGATAAACTGCCGTGATGAGCGCGACACGGTTTCCGCCGGATTTTCTCTGGGGCGCCGCCACTTCCGCCTACCAGATCGAGGGAGCGGTGCGGGAAGATGGAAGGGGGGAAACGATCTGGGACCGCTTCTGCGCCACACCCGGGAAGATCTTCGAGGGGCATACGGGCGAAGTGGCCTGCGACCACTACCACCGCTTCCGCGAGGACGTCGCCCTGATGCGCGAGCTGGGCCTGCGCTCCTACCGCTTCTCCGTGGCCTGGGCCCGCATCTTGCCCGCCGGCTTCGGCCGGCTCAACCCCGCGGGCCTCGACTTCTACCAGCGCCTGGTCGATGAGCTGGCCGGTTCAGGGATCACGCCCATGGTCACGCTCTACCACTGGGACCTGCCCCAGGCCCTGCAGGACCGCGGCGGTTGGGAAGCCCGGGACACGGCCCGCTACTTCGCCGATTACGCGGTGGCGCTGTTCGAGCGCCTCGGCGACCGGGTCAAGCTGTGGATCACGCACAACGAGCCTTACGTGGCGGCCCATATCGGCTACGGCACCGGGGAGCATGCCCCCGGCCTCCGCGACCAGGCCAAGGCGCTGCAGGTCGCGCATCACCTGCTGCTCTCCCACGCCCTGGCGGTGCAGGCCTACCGCCAGCGCGCGGATGCCGGCGGGAAGATCGGCATCTCCCTCGACCTGCATCCCGCGCAGGCCCAGTCGGACCATCCCCAAGACCGGCAAGCCGCGATGCTCTACGACGCCCATCAAAACCGCTGGTTCCTCGATCCGGTGTTCCGCGGCCGCTATCCGCAGGAACTGCTCCAGATCGCGCAGCGGCGGCACGGGGCTCCGCGCTTTCCGCAGGAGGACCTGCAGACCTTCGCCGCCGCGCCCGTCGATTTCCTCGGCGTGAACTACTACTTCCGCCAGCTCGTCCGCCGGCCGGAGCGCAAAGAAGAGCTTTTCCTCCCGGTCCGCCCGGACTATCCGGGAGCGCTCTTCACCGAAATGGGCTGGGAGCAATGGCCCGGCGGGCTGTACGAGCTGCTCACCCGCTTGCACCGGGAATACGGGCAGCCGGAGCTGTACGTGACCGAGAACGGCGCGGCCTGCCCCGATGAGCGGATGGCCGATGGCCGGATCGACGACCAGGACCGGGTGAGCTACCTGCGCGAACACATCGCCGCCGCCGGAAAGGCCCTGGCCGAGGGGGTGCGCCTCAAAGGCTACCAGGTCTGGTCGCTGCTCGACAACTTCGAGTGGGCCCAAGGCTACAGCAAGCGCTTCGGCCTGGTGCACGTGGACCTGCGGACCCAAGAGCGCAGGCCCAAGAAGAGCGCCCTCTGGTACAGCCGGCTGATCGAGCGAGGAAGTATCTAAGGCCAGTTTCGGATTATACTTTTCTCATGTTGGAAAATGAGGATACGATTCAGGAAGTCACTCCCATTTCCGCCGTGTTCAAAGAATATCGAGCATACTATCGCCGCAGGAAGAAAGAACTCAACGAAGTGCTGAAAACGCTACCACCGAAAGGAACTGTGATAAGAAAAAGAATAGGCAGGGGCTATTATTACTATTTGCAGTATCGCTCAGGAGATAAAATCAAGAGTGACTACATTGGAAAAGCAGAGCCTGTGGAATTGAAGAAGCAAGTCGAGAAACGTCGATGGATACGCCGGCAACAAAGAAAAATCGATATTGCTCTCTACGCTCTTGGAATTGCTAAGAGATCTCAAAGCCTGGGCTTAGCAAGGCGCTTCGCGATTCTTGAGCGAGATACCTTCACTTGCCAATACTGCGGACGCAATGTTCGCGAGCATGGAGTAGTACTTGTGATTGACCATGTAAGTCCCGCGAAGAGAGGCGGCAGTGACTCATTTGATAATCTCATTACTGCCTGCGTTGAATGCAATTCCGGCAAGAGAGCTTCGCTGATAACGAATCTTCTCTAAGTCTAAGATGCCAAAAATTCCCTGATCGCGGCTAGGCTTCTCACTCGTTTGCTGTGTTGATAGCCACTCGGTACAGGGTCTCGCCCGCCCGCTCCACCAGCAGGATGCCTTCGGGCTCCAGCCGGCGGTATTCTTCCGGCCGGATCTCGGCCGGGTCCAGGTAGCCCAGGTTCACCCGGCGGCAGAGCTCCTCCGGGATCCCGGTGGCCAGGATCACCTCGATCCGCGGCTTCTCCACGCCGCCCTCGAAGCTGCCCAGCCCCTTCACATGGCTGGAGTGGGCCAGCACGGCCCAGGGCACATCCCGGTAGCGCTCCCACTGGCGCAGGAAATAATCGCGCACGTGGTAGCCGATCCGCTGAAGCTCGGCGCCCCAGGTCCGGGAGAGCTCCCTGATCTGCGGGGCTAGTATTATCAGCCGGCCGCCGTCGGCCACCACCTGCTCCAGCTTGTACATCACCTTGCCCCCCACCCACAGCTCGTCGTACATGGCCGGAGCCAAGCCCAGCACCGTATGATACGTCCGGCCCGTGTGCACCACGTGCAGCCGTTCGGCCAGCTCCGCCGCGCGCGCCCAGGCCTCCTCCGTGACGCCCGCGAACATCCCGGCCAGCTCTCCATCCCGCCCGACCGCCAGGCTGATGCCGAGCCTGGGTACGGGCACCAGGCCGGCGGCCCGGTCCAGCAGGCGGCGCACCGGCGTGTCCTTGCGCCCGATGGTCTGCCAGCAGGTGATCACCGCCCCAAGCCAGTGGGTGAAGTGCAGGAAAGAGCCCCCGGAGATTCCGGGGAACAGGTACTTGTTGCCGCCGGAAAAGCCGGCAATCTCGTGGGGGAACACGGGCCCCAGGAGCAGCAGCAGCTCGCAATCGAAGATCAGCCGGTTGATCTCTACGGCCACAGGCTCCCGGAAAATGCCGCCGCTCAGCTCCTCGATTTCGGCGCCCGGGATCACCCCGAGCGGGACCAGGGTTTCAGGGAGGTCCCAGCGATGGCACAGGAAGCGCGAGCGCGGGAACAGCTCCGAACGCAGCTCCGGGCTCAGCCCGTACAGCCTCATGACCTGCGCTTCATCCAGGACCGGGTGAGAGCCGAGGGCCACCATGAAGTCGAGCTGGCGGGCCCGCGGGCCGAGGGTCCGGCCCAGGGCCTGGACCAGCATGGGCAGGGGGCAGGTGCGGGTCCCGTCCGGAGTCAGCACCAGGATCTTCCTTCCCGCCACCAGGGAATCCGGCAGCTCCCGAGTGAGCATCCGGATCGCCTCCCGGAGGTTCAACCGGGAGCCCGCGCCTGTCTTTCCGTTGGCCATGATTTACGCAGCTAATAATATAGCGGAATCGAGCGGCAGGCACCATGGGAAATCCCTGTCTACTAGAAATGCCCTGTGCGGTATAATAGGCACCATGGCAACCAAACTATTGGCTCAGACCGACGCTTACCTGCGCGAGTTCGAAGCCGCCGTGATCGCGGTAAACCCGGCGGAGCGTGCGGTGGCACTGGATCGCACCGCTTTCTACCCCGGCGGCGGAGGGCAGCCGCATGATTTGGGCTGGCTGGCCTGGGGAGGCGGGCAGCCGCTCCCCGTGACGCGCGTGGCCCGCCAGGGGGAGCTGGTATGGCATTGGCTCGGCGGGCCGGCCGAAACG
>Ga0315280_10011987_pt1 | contig 10560 bp, 9 predicted proteins | sample YL17G06_40_MG_FD_203697 | JGI IMG/M metagenome (GOLD analysis project Ga0315280, IMG submission 203697) | Sediment microbial communities from Yellowstone Lake, YNP, Wyoming, USA - YL17G06_40 | ecosystem: Environmental > Aquatic > Freshwater > Lake > Sediment | place: USA: Wyoming | collected... | reverse complement strand
GCTGCCCCTTCGGGATCCTCTGGCGCCGCCAGGTCTACGCGGGCAAGTTTGGGGCCGATGAGGCGATCAAAGGCCCCCTGGAGAAGGCCACCACGCCCAGAGAGGTCCTGAGCCATCCCTGGCCCAGGCCGCGCTGGTTTGACATGGACCCCCTGGTCGAGGAATGCGAGGCCTATCCGGACAAGGTGATCGTGGGGGGATTCTGGTCGGGGATCCTGGGCGACAGCTACCGGATGCTCGGATTCCAGAGGTTCCTCATGAGCATGGCCCTCGACCCGCCGCTCATCAAGAGCCTGGTGGACCGGATGACGGACTTCTACCTGGAGCTGAACGACCGCTGCTTTGCGGCGCTCAAGGGCAAGCTCCAGGTGTATTACTTTGGCAACGATTACGGGACGCAGCAAGGCCTGCTCTTCAGCCGCGCCATGTGGCAGGAGTTCTTCCTGGAGAACACGCGCAGGCTGGCGGCTCTGGCCCGCAGCTACGGCCTCAAGGTGATGGCCCATTCGTGCGGAGGCGTCTTCGAGCTGCTGGACCTGTTCGTGAGCGCGGGGGTCGAAATCCTGGACCCGGTGCAGACCACGGCGGAGGGAATGGAGCCGCAGCGGCTGAAGGAGCGGTTCGGCCGCGAGCTCGTGTTTCACGGCGCCATCGACACCCAGAAGGTCCTTCCCCAGGGGACCCCGGAGGAAGTGCGCCGCCACGTGCGCGAGATGATCGGGGTCCTGGGCCGGGAAGGGGGCTACATCCTGGCCCCCTGCAACAGCCTGCAGTCGGACACCCCCGTGGAGAACATCGAGGCCATGTACAGGGCCGCGCGGGAAGGATGAGCCCATGAAGGCCGATGCGCTGGCCCTGGCCGGCCTGGAGCGGACAGGCAAGATCCCCTCCAAGGAGACTCTCAACCACCCGGGGCTTATCCGTCTGGCCTCGGGGCTGGACCCCTTCGCCCAGAGCGCCGAAGCCTACCGGGAGGCCTACCGCTCCCTGGGGATCGACCTGATCAACCGCGCGCCGCTGCCGGGGGAACCGGCTCCCGCAGCCCTGCAGCCTGGCCAGGTGCGGGATCTGGGTGGCGGTATCAGCGAGGCCTACCTGGGCCTCTACCCAACCTATTTCCGCACCCGCTTCCCCTTCCGTACGGTGGAGGAGTTCTGGGAAGCCCCGGACCTTGACCCGGAGTACGAGGAACTGATCACACCGGTTCCCCACCGGTTGGAGCGCTCCGAGATCGAGGCCCGCATGGTTTTCCTGGGCGACACCGGGCTGTACTACTACATGCTCTATACCACCCTCTTCATGTGGGGGGTGGAAGCCCTGGGAATGGAGATCTTCCTGACCGCCGCCGCCCTGGACCCCAAGGGGTTCGACGGGAAGTTTCTCCAGAGGGTCCTGCCCAAATCGCGGCTGCTGATCCAGCGGCTGGCAGAGCTTGACAGCCCCTTCGTCTTCTGCCATGACGACCTGGCAAACGCCCAGGGGCCCATCTTCCGCCCTTCCTGGTATGAGGAGTACATCTTCCCCCGTTACGCGGAGCTATGGAGGCCGGCCAAGGAGCGGGGCAAGCAGGTGATCTTCGTGGCCGATGGAGCCATGGGTCCCCTGCTCGAACCCCTGAAGGCTACCGGGGTGGATGGGGTGATGCTGGAGAACCCGGCCGCGGATTTCGACCGCATCCTGGAGGTTTTTGGCGAACGCATCGTCATCGGCGGATTCGAGACCGCGGTGCTCACCCGGGGGTCACCCGAGCAGATCCGCCGGCACCTGCGGGATGTCCACGCCCGGACCCGCGGGATGCCGGGATTCGTTCTATCCACGCCCGGCGGGATCCACGGGAACATCCCCCTCGAGAACCTGGAGGCCTACTTCGACGAACGCTCCCGGCTCGGCTACACCCCCGGTGGCTGGAGGAAACACTGATGGAGAAGCTGTCGGTCCAGGAGCGGATCGAGGCTACACGGCGCTTCTACGCGATGGACTACGCCGAGGGGCCGCTGGTAGGGTTCTTCTGGGGCACCTACTATCCCCTGAAGCGATACCGGGGAGCGGAAAGCCTTCCCTAGGGGGAGTACGGTGCGCAGGACCTCGAGGTGGAGGCCTTTCTCCCCGATTACGAGCGGCTCTACGCGATGTACGAGGAAGCAGGAGGGGAAACTCTCTGGACCGGCGCCGCCTTCTGGGGGGTCCCCTGGGTGGAGGCCCTTTGCGGCTGCCGGGTGGTGGCGGATCACGCCACAGGATCCTCCCGCAGCCTCCCTCTGGAAGACCTGGAGACCGCGGAAAGGCTTCCCCGGTTCGACCCTCACAGCCCGTGGGTGGGCAAGGTCGTGGAGTTCCTTCAGGCCCTGCGCCGTCAGAGTGCCGGCCGTTACCCCCTGGGGACTACCCTGATGCGGGGGATTTCCGACATCCTGGCGGCGCTCCACGGCAGCCCGCAGTTCATCTACAAGCTGTACGACGCGCCGGCGCAGCAGAGGAGCATTATTGAGAGGATCGTAGGGGCCTGGATCGGGTTCGGCCGGTCCCAGCTGAAGGCGATCCCGGACTTCCATGGCGGCACGGGTTCCTGCTTCTACGGGCTCTGGATGCCCGGCCGGGGGATATGGGTCCAGGAGGACGCCTCGGCGCTGCTATCGCCGCCGCTGTTCGAAGAGTTCATCCTGCCCGGGCTCAATGCCATTTTGGAGAAGTTTGATACTGCCATCATCCACCTTCACCCTTCGAGCTGCATTCCTGTGGATCTGCTGGTGGACACGCGCCTGGCGGCCATCGAGCTGCACATCGATTACGGCGGTCCACGGGCTCAGGACCTCCTGCCGACCTATCGCCGGATCCAGGCGAGAAAACCCCTGGTGATCTGGGGAGACCTCACTGCGGAGGACCTCGATTGCATCTCGGGAAAGCTGGACTGCAGGAGCCTGGCCTTGGTGCCGGTCGTGCAGAACCGGGAAGAGGCGGAGGGGATCTGGAGGAGATTCAAGCGATGAAAGCCCAGGTGGTGATCACGGACAAGGAGTACCGCAAGGGAAAGCCGGTGTTCACCCGCTTCAGCGACTGGATCGATTGGGTGGTGAGCGCCGAAGGCGAAGTCTCGGTCTCCCGAGCCATTGATCGAAGCGGAGCGAAGGTCGCCGTCCTGGGAGTCGAGCGCTACCATAAGGAGCTGTACGAAGCGCTGGAACGTAACGCCCGGCCCGGCCCCGCCCTGATCGCCCGCCACGGGGTCGGTTATGACGGGATGGACCTGGAGCAGTGCCGGGAGCGCCGGATATTCCTCACCATCACCCCGGGGGCCCTGGACCAGTCCGTGGCGGAGCACGCCTTCGCCCTGCTGCTCGCCCTGGCCCGCGGCGTCCCCCTGCTGGACCGCCGGATGCGGGAGGGCAGCTTCCGGGGCGAACCCGGTTTCCAGCTGAGGGACAAGAGCATCGGGGTGGCGGGGTTCGGGGCCATCGGCCGCCGGGCGGCCTGGATCGCCTCCCGTGGGTTTGGGATGGAGGTCCATGCCTTCGATTCCCTCAGCCTGGAGGAGCAGGCCCGCCGGCTTCACCTCGACCCCGACGGGGTCCTCTCGGAGTACGGCCTGCGCGGCTATTTCACCGATTTCGAACCCTTTATCCGGAAGGTGCAGATCCTTACGATCCACCTGTCCTTGAGCGAGAGCACCCGAAGGTTCTTCAACCGGGAGCGCTTCGCCCTGATGAACCGGGGGACCATCCTGATCAACACGAGCCGTGGCGCCCTGATCGACGAGCAGAGCCTGTACGAAGCCCTGGTCTCCGGCACCCTGAAGGCCGCGGGGCTGGATGTATTCGAGCAGGAGCCCTACGTCCCGGCGAAGCCGGGGCGGGACCTGCGCCTGCTCGCCAACGTGGCCCTCACCCCGCACGTAGCCTCCGACACCCTGGAGGCGAATGAGGCCATCGAGCTGAAGGTGGTGGAGAATATTCGCGCCTTTCTGGACGGCCGCTATAAAAGCCTGAGCCTCGCAGGCTGATCGGGAGGAAAGACGATGCCGGCATTTCAGACCGAACACCAGAAGCTCTACGAGGCGATCCGCAGCGCGATCCTTTCCGGGGAGTATGCTCCGGGGGAGAAGCTCCCCCAGAGAAAGCTGGCGCAGAAGTTCGGCGCCACCACCATCACCGTGCGGGAAGCCCTGCGGTCCCTGGAGAGCGAGGGGTTGATCATGATCGAGCCCAAGTGGGGAGCCATGGTGGTGGAGATCACCCCGGAGAAAATCCAGGGCCGCTACATCGTCCGGGAAGCCCTTGAGGGGATGGCCGCATGCCTGGCCGCCCGGAAGGCCAGCCGGGAGGAGCGGGAAGAGCTCGAAGCGCTGGCGGAGCGTTGCGACCGGGAGCTCTCCGGCGACACCCTGTCGCGCAGCGAGAAGGCCAACCTGCACTATTCCCTGCACGAGCGGATCGTCAAGGTCACCCGCTGCGAGGAGCTTATCCAGGCGATCAACCGCATCAACCTCCAGACCATCATCCTGTCCAACGCCTATCACATCGACTGGCGGGCGGACCGTCCGGGGCAGCACGGCAATCTGGTCCGCGCCATCCTCTCCGGGGAACCGGAACGGGCCGAAGCGGCCATGCGGGCGCACATCCGCGACGGATACACCATGGAGTTGAAGGCCCTGATGGGCCGCGCCCCGGTGGCGTGAGGCTTCGGCAGGCAGGGGGGCGGGCAAAGCAGGCCGCCCCGCTAGCCCCGCCCGGCAGGGGAACGAGCAGAACAGCCGCCGCCAGAGGGGCCGCTCCGCTCGCCCCGGCCGGCCACCGCGCAGGCCTTACTTGAAGCTCTCCTCATATTCCTTGCGGAGGTCGATGGCGGCTTCCTTCATGATCTGCGGGGCGGGTACGCCGCCCGCCAGGAGCTTCTCCACCGCCTGGCGCAGGATCTCGGTGCCCTTGCCGAGCGAGATCACGCTGGCCTGAGGTCGCGCGTACTGCAGCTGGTCCACCGCGACCTTGCGCTCGGGGTACTTCTGGAAATAGGCGACCGTCTCCGGGTGCTCCATAGCGGCCTTGCTGATGGGCATGTAGCCCGTGGTCTGCACGATATAGGCGTTGCTCGCCGGGCTGGTCATGAATTTCATGAACTCCCAGGTTGCGGCCTGCCGCCTCTTATCGGTGCTGGTCATGGCCAGGACCGACCCGCCCACCGGCACCATGTGCTTAACCTTTGCAGGCATGAAGCCGGCGCCTACCCGGAACTTGGCACGGCTCATGATGTTGGCCATGCTTCCGGTGGAGCCGAAGGCCATGCCGGCTCGCGCGTTGAGCAAGTCGTTCTGGGCGTCTCCGGCGGCGGGATTGCCCGGGATGGCGGTCTTGTCCTTGAACACCAGGTCCTGCCAGAGCTGTGCAGCGTTCACCGCCTGCGGGGAGCAGGACCACGGCTACGGCCAGGGGCAGCAGGTAGTAGATCCCCCGGTAGGCGAGCATCGCTCCCAGGAGGGTTGAAGCCGGAATCCTCGGGGAGAGGATGAGGATGAACACCGTCTCAAAAACCCTGAGGCCTCCCGGTACCTGGCTCACCAAACCAGCTATCATGGCCAGCCCGTAGATCCCCATAAAGGCCGGATAGGACAGCCCGGCCGAAGGGTGTAGAAACACATGGAGCGTGGCCGAAGCGAGGGACCAGTCCAGAAGCCCCGCGCCGATCTGGAGAGGAACCAGCCCCAGCCGGAGCGACACGGTGCAGAAGAGGATCAGCCGGCTGATCTACACGACCGAAAGCTCCCAGGTGGAGTACAGGCGCAGGCGGATGGAGCCGCAGGTGAGCAGCCCGAAGCCCAGGTCGTTACTGAACGTGGTACCGATAAAGGCGGCTGGGGCGGTGCGCCGGTAGGCAAGCCGCCGTTGGACGTAGCGTGCCCCGAGCGTGTCGTAGCCGGTGGCCGCCAGGTAGCTCGCGGCGGCGGCCAGGGCCAGCACCAGGCGGGTCGCGGGCAGGGCCTGCAGCTCCCGGTACAGCACCGAAACGGCCAGGCAGAAGAGGGCCAGACCGAGCAGGGGGGCGAGGATCTTCAGGACCGGGCTCACCGCAGTCTCCTCGTGCGCAACTTCGCGGAAAGCATATACGAGGCCAGGATGCCGATAAATACCGGATTGCTTTTCCTGGGGCCCGCCCCCGTTGGCGGGGAAGGACTCCTCCAGCAGGGGAAAAGCCACAGGATGGCAGCTGCTGATTCCGGCGGCCGCCAGAAGAAGGAAGGGCAAAAGCAGGATCAGGCTCAGCGTCAGGCACGCCGTTCCCAACCCCAAGGCAGCCAAGAGAAAGCCGGCCCCTATCACCAAACGGCGGTTTCAGTAAAGCCTGTATCTTGAGCTGCGCCTACAGGCAGGCTGCGCCTACAAGCAGGCTTCTTGCGAAATAGGAAAAACTGATGTATGATAAAAGGCATATTATTCTTATTGTGGAGGGAACATGAAAAAAACTTTAATCATGATGTTCGCTCTGCTTCTTGCCGTCGGGTCCGCATTCGCACAGCAGTCGGTCAACGCATACACCACCGTAGAAGAGCCGTTAGCCAAGCAGCTCTTCGATCAGTTCGAGAAGGAGACCGGCATCAAGGTGAACTGGGTGCGGCTGTCAGGAGGCGAGGCCGAGACCCGGCTCGAGGCGGAGAAGGGGAATCCCCAGGCTTCGATCTGGGTGGGCGGAGTTGGTCTCAACCACATGAGCGCCAAGATCAAGGGACTCACAGCCCCTTACAAGTCGAGGATGGCGGATAACACACCGGCCCAGTACCGGGATCCTGAAAACTATTGGATTGGCCTGTACCTGGGTCCGCTCGGCTTCATCACCAACACCAACCGGGCCAAGGAGCTGAAGATCGAGCCGCCCAAGTCATGGGCTGACCTGCTCAAGCCCCAGTACAAGGGCCTGATTCGTATGGCCAATCCCACCACCTCGGGCACGGCTTACAATGTGATCACCACCATCCGTTATGTCTTCAACGGGGATGATGACAAAACTTTCGACTACATGAAAAAGCTCGATGTCAACATCGACCAGTATACCAAGGCCGGAGCCGCCGGTGGCAAGAGCGTGGCCATAGGCGAGATCCCCATAGCCGTCGGCTACGTGCACGACATGGTGAAGCTCAAAGTGGAAGGAGCGCCGGTCGTCATCACCGTCCCGGAAGAAGGCACCGGTTACGAGATCGCCTCCATGTCCATGGTCAAAGGCGGCAAGGACCAGGTGAACGCTAAAAAGCTCTATGATTGGATCCTGAACAAGACCGCCCAGGACATCATCGGCAAGTGGTACGTGATACCGCTGTCCAAGCTGGCCACCAAGAATCCCGTGGCTTTCAGCATGGACGAGGTCAAGGCTGTCAAGCAGGATATCAAGTGGGACGCGGACAACAAGAACCGCCTCCTCGATCGTTGGACCAAAGAGATCGGCAGCAAGCGCTAGGCAGGCGCCGTGCATCACTGACTTCAGGCCGCCTTTCAGCAGAAAAGGCGGCCGCTCTTCGCCTGGATCGATGGCTTTCAACCTGAGAAAACTCCTGAAGCTGCTCCTCGCCGCCTCTGTGTTTCTGGCGGTTGACCTCTGGCTTTTTTCCACGATCAAGAGGAACTTCTCCGACCTCATGCTCGCGGACAAGAAGCAGCTGGTGGCGGCGATATCCCGCTCCGTGCCGGCGTCCCCTGCGGAGGTCCGTCCCTGGTTGGAGAAGGCCAAGAAGAACTACGAAGATCTATCGATCCTCTACCTAAAGGGCGTGCCCGGGGTAGAGGAGCTGGAGCTCTTCAGTCTCAGAGGCGAGCTGGCGACTTTCTTTAAAGAACGGGAATCCTCCGAGGAGTTCAAGAAGGGGCTGGAGAGCGCCTCCTATATGGAGCCCTACTTCACCGCCTCCTCCTATGCGGTCGGGGGCAAAAGGGTGCGCCTGATCTTCTCACCAATCATCAACAAGGCCGGAGACGACATCACCGGCCTCCTGCTCGTGTTTCTGGAGGATGCCGCCACCCGTGGCTTCGCCCGCCTGTTGGACCTCTTCACCCTGGGGGCCTTCCTCCTCTTCGTTGTCCTTTACGGCATTGCCCTGTTCCTGCGCGAGCCCTTCGTGGGCTACGTGGTGCTGGGGCTTTTCCTCATCGTGGGCATCTTCATTGCCTTCCCCCTGTTCGAGGCACTAAGGCTGACCTTCATGGTGAAGAGCCGGCTCACCCTGGAAACCTGGAAGACGGTGCTCGGCAACCTCCAGTACCTCGAGGCCCTGTGGGGCAGCGTACGCCTGGGCGTGCTCACCGCCACCTTCTCCACCCTGGTGGGATTCCTCTTCGCCTTCGCAATCACCCGCACCCGCATCCAGGGCAAGAAGCTCCTCACAGCCATGGCCACACTGCCGGTGATCTCCCCGCCCTTCTCCCTGACCCTGTCGATCATCCTGCTGGCGGGCAACAACGGCCTGATCACCCGGCAACTCCTGCACTTGAGCACTTTTACCATCTACGGCCTCTGGGGCCTGGCCCTGGTGCAAACCATCGGCATGTTCCCGATCGCCTTCCTCACCCTCTCCGGGGTGCTGCAGGCCATCGACTCCACCCTGGAGGAGGCGGCCCTGGACCTGAACGCCTCCAGGCTGAGGACCTTCCTGGCCGTCACCCTGCCCCTGGCCATGCCGGGGGTGCTGTCCTCCTGGCTGCTCGTGTTCACCAACTCCCTGGCCGACTTCGCCAATCCCCTCCTGCTCTCCGGCTCCTACCGGGTGCTCTCCGTGGAGTCCTACATCGAGGTCACCGGCATGAGCCGCCTCGGTAATGGCGCCGCCCTGTCGATCCTCCTCCTGCTGCCCACCCTGAGCGCCTTCTTCGCCCAGCGCTACTGGGTGAGCCGCAAGTCCTTCGTCACGGTCACGGGCAAGCCTTCAGGCCGGCTGGCAAACCTGGTCTCGAAGCCGGTGCAAGGAGCCATCATGACGGCCATCATGCTGATCACCGTCTTCATCCTCGGCCTGTACGGCACCATCGTGGCCGGCTGCTTTGTGAAGAACTGGGGCATCGATTACACCTTCACCACCCGCAACATCGTCGAGGCCCTCCAAAGAGGCCGGGACGCCCTGCTTTCCACGATGAGCCTGGCCGGGATCGCCACCCCGGTGGCCGGGCTCCTGGCCATGATCGCCGCGGTGATCGTGGTGCGCAAGCGCTTCCCGGGCAAAAGGCTGCTGGAAGGGCTGATCATGACCCCCTTCGCCATCCCGGGAACCTTGATCGGCATCAGCTACATCCTGGCCTTCAACAAGCCCCCTTTTTTGCTGGTGGGCACGGGGGCTATCCTGGTGATCAACTACATCATCCGCGAGCTGCCGGTGGGCCTGGAGGGAGGCGTAGCCACTCTCCAGCAGATCGACCCGGCCATCGAGGAGGCGGCCGCAGACCTGGGCGCCGACCCGGCGCGGGTATTCCGGGCCATCGTATTGCCCCTGATTCGGCCGGCCTTCATCTCCAGCATGTCCTACACCTTCGTGCGCTCCATGACGGCGGTGAGCGCCATCATCTTCCTGATTTCGGCCCGCTGGTACCACATCACCATCCTGATCTACAACTTCTCGGAGAACATTCGCTTCGGGCTGGCCAGCGTGCTGTCCACCGCCCTGATCCTCATCGTGCTGGCGGTGTTCGGGCTCATGCGCCTGCTGGTCAAGCAGAGCGTCTACCTGGAAAAGAGAGTCTCACTGTAGGCGGCGACGGAGGAAAGCTGTGGCGAAAGAACCGGTTCCGGTGCGCGTCGAGAACGTGACCAAGCGCTTCAAAGACACCAAAGGCAGGGCGGACGTGGTGGCCGTGAGCCGTGCCTCCTTCGACATCAAGCCGGGTGAGCTGATAACCCTGCTCGGTCCTTCAGGATGCGGCAAGACCACCACCCTGAGGATGATCGCCGGCTTCGAGGTGCCCACGGAGGGCAGGATCTACATCGGCGGCGAAGACGTGACCCCCCTGCCGCCGAACAAGCGGGACACGGCCACCGTGTTCCAGAGCTATGGTCTTTTCCCCCACATGAACGTGTTTGATAACGTGGCCTTCGGCCTGCGCATGCGCCGGCTACCCGAGGCGGCGATCCGTGACAGGGTCACTCAAATGCTGGAGATGGTCGGGCTGGGAGAGCTGGCCGAGCGAGCTCCCTCCCGGCTTTCCGGAGGCCAGCAGCAGCGGGTGGCCCTGGCACGCAGCCTGATCGTGGAGCCCTCGGTGCTGCTGCTGGACGAGCCCCTATCCAACCTCGACGCGTTGCTCCGCGAGCAGATGCGGGTGGAGATCCGCCGCATCCAGAAATCCCTCGGCATCACAGCCGTGTACGTGACTCACGACCGGGTGGAGGCTATGAGCCTCTCGGACCGCATCATCGTCATGAAAGACGGGGTGATCCTTCAGATAGGCACGCCCGCGCAGATCTACGAGGATCCCGGCTCCAAATTCGTGGCCGGGTTCGTGGGCAAGGTGGCCTTCTTCCCGGTGGCCGTGGTGGAAACCGGTCCGGCTGGAGCTACCGACAGCGAATGCGTGGTCGAGTACAAGGGTAGACACGTGT
>Ga0315280_10011986_pt1 | contig 10561 bp, 7 predicted proteins | sample YL17G06_40_MG_FD_203697 | JGI IMG/M metagenome (GOLD analysis project Ga0315280, IMG submission 203697) | Sediment microbial communities from Yellowstone Lake, YNP, Wyoming, USA - YL17G06_40 | ecosystem: Environmental > Aquatic > Freshwater > Lake > Sediment | place: USA: Wyoming | collected... | reverse complement strand
TACAACCCTCCATTCACGGGAGAAAACTCCCCCTCTAGATCTGGATGGAGCTAGATAGACGGGCGCGTTTCCAACATTTGCGAGAAGGCTCTTCTTGATTTCGGGCGGAAGCTCGATCAGCCTCTTGGACTCTAAGAAGCTCAGGATGAAGCCTAGTCTCTGGCATAGTGCGTGTGAACCCATCTTAGTCGCATAGGTTACTAGCTTCTCCTTCTGTATCTTGTTGAACCCGCGATACAGTACTCTGACATCCTCCTCTACCCCTCCAGCACACCTCGGTTTGTCAAGAGAATCCACAATGGCTTTTTCGGGCTCAGCCATCTTCACCCTGACGCCGTTGACGTCGACTTCTTTGAATCCGAAGAACTTCTTCTCTGAGAGGGTGACGAACTGGAAGGCTATGTTCCTCCACACGTATCGGGGCTTCTTCTTGGTGGTTGCGATGAAATGGGTTGAGGGTATCTGGGTTGTGAAGCCGTAGTATGAGTTCGCGGAGGAGTAGCTGAGGTAGTATGGCACGACCAGCCTGCTGCCAACTATGAGAGGCTCCATAACCGGGAACCTCTCCTCATAACCATACCCCGCGGGCATGAAGGTGTAGATTCCTTTGGATACTCTCTCAAGCCACCTCTTCCTCTCAAGGCGGTGCAAGAGAGTACGGGCATAGTTCCTTGTGCACTCTAGCTCTCTGCGGACAGACTCAACGCCCACTATTCCTGTCTTATTGCCCTCCCATTTTGCAACAAGTCTCGCCTCTACAGGGGTTAACTCTCTTAGCCTTCTCCTCCTCTCTTCAGCTAGGAGCTTCTGAGCTGGAATGTTCAAGTCGACGTATGATTTGAAGGAGATGCTGAGTCCTTCCAGCTGTTTTTTCAGCTCATCGTCCATTCCCTCTCCGATAACCACGAGTTTGGGGTTCTTCGGCTGAGGCTCCGAGTTCAATATGGCGGAGTAGTGGTCGATCAGTCCGCCAACTTGGTCCTTTGTTATCTTGGAGGCTCTGATCTCTACGAAGAGGTCGTTGCCTTCTCTGTCCTTCAAGTGGAGGTCTACAGTCCTATTCCCTGGGAGAGTTTTCTCCCTCTCAGACAGGTTGTAGCTTGGAAAGAGTATTGGTAGATTGCTGACTACGTAGGATGCGAGGATCTCCTCTTTCCTAGCGGCAGATGTTGGCAAGGCTTTAAGTCTCTATATGGTCGTTGGCTGCTCGCACATTATATATTTTTCCGTCATCATTACAGAAATAACAATTTAAATGTAATTATTTACGAAATAGTAAAAAAACTGCCACAAAGATGTCGCCCGGGTCCTAGATGTCGAGATCTTTGCCATAGAAGCCCGATTTTGCCTATAGTCCATACGAATTAGAGCAGCGAATATTACAGATAACAGCAACAGAAATACATTCAAAAGATATATTGAATTTATGCCAAACGTCGTATAGATCTGTGTCAATGCGACTGGTGCTGATGCAAATCCGAGAAAGCCAGCGAAGGTAAGGATTGACGATGCAGTTCCTCTCGCTTCAGGTGTCAACTCCACCGCGAGCGCGCTTCTCGAGACGAACACAAGACGGTTGAAACTACTGAGAGCCGGTAACAAAACGAGGTATGACCAATATGAATTTGCGAAGGTCAACAGAAACATGGGAGGCAGCATCATAAGAAATCCGAAGACCATATTCTTCCTAGCGCCTATTTTGTCAGCTAGGATACCTCCAAGAAAGGACGATAAGATTCCAACAAATCCTACTATTGAAAATATGATGCCAATCTCAATCTTTTTCATCAAAAGAGGCGGTAGAGAAAACACATCAGAGATTAAGGGCATTATGCCCTGAAAGGTAAAGACTGATATGAACCAGGCTGCGCTTAACAAGGCAATGTTTCTATTTCCAGCTGTTTGCCTGATCTGGTGAAAGACAAGGCTCACGCTTCCCTTCTTCTGTGACGTCGCGAGTCCTCTAAGAATTATCCGGGCAAGGATACCTAAGATTAGGCTATATGCAAAGAATAAGAGAGGCAACAATCTCCACTCTATGCCGCCGAGAAAACCACTGACTAGGGGTCCGAGGGTTGCACCAAAAAGACCACTAATCACTCCCGAAAACCCCATAGCTTTTCCAATTTTCTCCTTAGGCGTAATATCTCCAATCAAGGCGAGCGCTATGGGCATTATTAGTGCTGAACCAACCCCCTGAACGCTTCTGGACAACAGGAAAACTGTTATGTTAGGCGAAATGGCGGCTAGCAAAGTACCAATGGAAGAGATAAAAAGCCCATAGATCAAGATCCTCGGCCTGTAATAAAGGTCTGATAAAGACCCGGAAAAAAGACTCAGAATAGCTAGAGGCATCATATGAAAAGTAAGTGAGAGAGCGATGAGTTCGACATTAACACTAAAAGCTGTTTTCAATACAGAAACAAGAGGATTATAACTCTCAACTATAAGAGGGTCTACCACCATCGCTAGGCACACGATCAAAAATTTCTTATTCAACATTTCTCAAAGACCTCGGGTACTAACTGTTGCCTTTTTGGACGATGACATCGTCATCTTCTATTTTATTGAGTTTTTGGAAGGAAAACAGTTCGCTTCTCAAGATTGCTAGGTTAGGAACTGCAGCCCACAGACGTGAACCTACCAGTTAGCCAAAAAAACACGCCCTGCTAGAAAGAATTAGTTCGAAGCTCATCTTCTTCTCGTGATTAGGACTGTTAGGTACAGGGGCTTGGGTTTGGGATTAAAATCTAACATGGTCTTAGTTATGCATAGAATGTATCAAGTTGAGAAAAACTCCCTTTCTGTCGCTTCGCTTTCGCTCCGCTCCAGTCCCTCTCGAACTCCTCCACCCTGTTCTTTTAGAGTCTGAAGGTTTTGTGAAGGGGAATCGGTCTCTTTCTTATGAACTCTCCCGCGTACATGTTCTCCTTGAGAACAGCCTCCATATCCGCGAACCATCGATGAAACTTGTGATCAGGCCCAAGTCTTGTCAAGAGGTTCTGAAGATCCCGTGATCGAAAGACGGCGGGGGAAGGACGGCGACTCATACAGAATCGACTCATCGTTGCCTTCCCTGGGGCATATAATGCATCCCTAAGAAAGACGCCACACGTGCTACCCTCATAGCAAGGCTAAGCTGTCAGAGTCGATAGAGAAGATTACGAGCAACGGATCTGGAACATTCCTAGTCACTTCTAGGTTCTGTCGGCTTTTCGCAGTGGGTATCTGCCATACTTTCGTGCTTCATCGACCATTACGTATATGTTTTCAACCTTGACATTTGCGTGCAACGAGTTACTGGAAGCCAAGATGAATCCTCCGCCCTTGCCGGCGGCATCCACGCACCTTCTCACGTCCCTTCTCACGTCTTTTTCACTGCCATAGGGCAAGACGTACCTGCAATCCACGTTGCCGAGCAGGCAGATCCTGTCTCCATACCTCTCTTTGACATCCCTCAGATCCATGGCACCTGGCTCAACCGGGTGCAAGCCAACTATCCCCGTGTTGACTATGTCATCGAGAATCGGGTAGAGGTTGCCGTCCGAGTGCTTCATCACCGGAACGCCGTGCTTCCTTCCGATGTCGACGATCCTCTTTAGGTGGGGAAGCTCGTACTCTCTGAACAGCTTAGGGCTGATCAACGGACCGTGGTTATCCGCATAGTCATCCGTGACAAACAGCACGTCCACGCCCGCCTCCACCATTGCCTCAGCAAACCTTTGACACGCCCTCCCGACCTTGTCCATGAGCCTTCTCGCGAAACCCGGGTTTCTGTAGAAGTCGACGACTATCTTCTCGATTCCTCCCCTAACCTGGAATGCTAGGTGCCAAGCGCTGTGGCACTGAGCCATGACAACCATGTCTTCACCCCTGATCGGCTTCAGAATCCTCTCCATCATCACGATGATGTCTGGGTCGAAGGCGTCTGGAGGCTCGTAATCCTCCAAGCTCTCAGGGGTGCTTACGGTTCCGCCGACAAAGTATGTGGTCTTGCCCTCTACGCTTGTCTGCATCACCCTCCCCCACTGGTCGACAAACCTCTTGCCATCAACTAGTTTTGGCTTGTACTTCTTGGTAGAAAGAGAATAGTCGGATAGCGCTGCAACAGCGTCAAAATCGAGCCTTCTGCAGGCCTCAGCCATGGAGAGCCGGTAGTTTATCGAGGACTCCCACGTCTCACTCCCACCGGTTAGGCTCAGAACGCCTTTGCCTATCTCTGTTGGTTGAACTGCTCCTTCTTTCTGCAGGATCGCCTGTACGATCGGAGGGTCGAGTCCCAAATCGGTTATCGGCACGCGGTCGGGCTCTCCGAGCTCTAGAGCGGTGAAGAACCTCTCCCTATGATTCATCTAGCTCCCTCTCTTTCCCAACCACTGCCTGCATATCCTCACCCCGTCGACAGCGGTCTTGCCCCACGCATCAACGCCGTACTTCTTGGCTACGTCTTCATTCAGCGCTGCCCCGCCGACTATCACCTTCACCTTCTGCCTCAACCCCTCCTCCTTCAACTTCCTGACAACATTTCCGAACTCAGGCATGGTGGTTGTCAAGAGGGTAGACAACCCCAGAATCCTCGCATTATTCTCCCTTACAGCTTTCGCGATGCTTTCAGCCGGAACATCGGTTCCCAAGTCAACAACCTTGAAGCCTGAGGACTCCAGGAGCATGGCGATGATATTCTTGCCGATATCATGTAGATCCCCTCTAACGGTAGCCAACACAACGGTGGCTTTCGCTTTTCGCTCGTCTCTCTTGTACTCTGGTTCGACCAGCTTCAAGACTTCTTTAACAACCTCCCCCGCCATGATCAGCTCCGACAGGAAATACTCCCTGTCCTCATATTTCCGCCCGACAACGTCCAAAGCCCGTCCAATCGCCCTGAATACCTCATCAACTGACGCCTTCGAGGATCTGATCAGTTTCTTGTAAGCATCAATAGCTCCATCAGCATCAAGACTAACAATAGAATCTTCAAACTTGCCGATCATTTCGATCGGTCGAGCTTTCCAAACTGAGGGTAAATAAGTTTTGTGAGCCGTGCACATCTCAGCCTCCTGTGGATACCGATCATCCTTGCCTCAGAGCGAAGCCATAGAACCCTTTCGGGGATGACAACATCGCCGTAGAGCTTCGTGGGCGAGACATTTCTGCCCGGAACCGACCGTGAACATTTGCGGCTGCTACCAACAAGCCTGTCCTGAGGAGAGGATATGTCGAAATTCGAACGCCTTAAGATTCTGACGTTCGATCTATGAAAGCTGTAGAAAAGGTGGTTGAGCTTGGGTAGATACGTTGGGATGGTGAGGATGAGGGAAAGGGAAATCGCCGAACTAATCAAATTTGAAAAGAAATCAAAGAGCCAACTCATCTGAAACTCTGGAATGCGTGTTCGGAAAACTAGACTAGGAGCAAAAAGAGCGGGGCGGGTATTCCGACATACGATCTTTCCTGGGTCAGAGCGTCTTTCGTGACGATGATTCCCTTGTGTGCTTTTCCTCCTTTCATGAAGTCGATTATGCTGTATGCGTCGTTTCTCTGGATTGTTGACTGGTATTTGAGTTCGATCGGTAGGTAGGCGTCTCCCAGCTTCGTGACGAAATCCACTTCGCGCTTCTTGCCGCTCTCCCAGTAGAAGAGCTTTGTCGTGTAGTCGAATTGGGGGCTGGGCTCCAGGTCGAACAGGAGTCGGATCATGTGGTCGCAGATTATGGACTCTATGAGTCTGCTCTTTTCTTCGGTGTTTTTGAGGAGTTGGAGCGTCTCGTCGAAGGGGCGTGTGCCGCCGAATGCCCACCACCTCATGGCGTGAAAGATGAAAGGGTCGCCGAAGTAGATCTTCTTGGCTTTTCTGTGGTATGGCACGTCTTTGCCCTTGTCGAGATCGTGGATGTAGGAGACTACGAAGCTGTTCTTGAGTGTGTCGATGTACCAGCGGGCGGTGTCGTGGGTTGAGATCTCAGTCTCCTCTTTCAGGGCGTTCCAGCTGACCTGTGATGAGAGCGTTTCGATTACTCGCTGTGTTATCTGTCTGAGGTAGGTCTCGTTGCCTCCCCATCTGCTCGAGTATTCGGCTTGTATCTTCTTGCTTGAGGGGTCAAGCCAAGGCGCACCTGGGTTTTTCCTAGGTAGGAGTCTTTCATACAGTTCTCTATCAAAATCTATTAGTTCGAGTAGGTAACCCAGACGTAGACTCACCGCGCGGACTCCCATCCTCTCAGCCCAATCAACCATTTGGCCGAAGTTCAACTCGCCTTTGGCTGTCCATATGGCCTTAGCCACCTCTGAGATTCCACCGGCATACTCTAGGTGAGCCAACGAGTCGATTATCGTCTTCTCGCGAGTAGAGATGGTAACCTCCTCCCACAGCCTGAAGTCTGGGGACTTCCAGCCGACTAAGTTAAACTCCGACTCGCCAATTCTCTCTTGGGTGTAGCCGAAGAACTTGTTGTAGGGACAGGTAACAAACTGAATCGTTTGATTGTCGAATTTCAGATTTGCTTGATGCTTCACTGAAATTCCATGAGTTAGTTGAAACGTTAGAGGTTCAGCTGGACAAGGAGACCGTTCACAGGCTTAAGACTGGCGAGAAGGAGTACAAAGAAGGCAAGCACAAGATCGCCTCGACCCAAAAAGAGATCGACAAGGTACTATCCGGTTGACCTACGAGGCGGTATTTCTCAACACCTTCCTGAAGCAGTTTAGGAAATTGCCGAGAGATGCACGCGAGCAAGTTAAGAAAAGGACTCAGGAGCTTGTTGAGAATCCCTATCTTGGGTTGAGGCTTAGGTGAGAGCTGGAGGGGTTCTGGAAGGATCGAATCGGAGATTACCGCGCAATCTACAAAGTGGAAGAGAGCACCAGAAGAGTAGTCTTTTATGACGTGGCTCTACGCAAGAAGGTGTACGGTTAGTGATCGGCCAAGAATGCGTTGGTCGGGCTTCCTCGCGCGCTGCTTCTTGTAGAAGCTATCTCTTGTACACGCCATACTTCTTCGCGGCGTCTATGAGCGCTTTGACGTTCTCTACTGGGGCGTCGAATGGGACCTCACGCCGGGAGCTCATAATGGAGCCGGGCGGCGTTGGGACGGGTTCTGCCGTGATTGTTTACAGGTCTGTCAAGGGAACAGCTTGAGACCGTGATCTCGCTGAGTCTGAAGTTTAGGATTCTTGTTCCGTCTTCGTTGAAGTGGAAGGTTCCGTTGAACGCCTTTCAGTCTAGAAGGTAGGGGAGCCAGTGTTTGTCGTCAGGTCATATCTTCTCGTTGGGGATTGTCTCTTCGGTGAAGAAGATCCGCACGACCACGAAATGAACTTAAGATGGTCATCGCACATCTTTGGACAAGCGATGCACAATAGGGAAGAAGGTGGACCAGTTGACAAGAGCCGTCTGCGTTCTCTCTGGTGGAATAGACAGCTCCTCAACAGTGGCGATACTCAGGCAGAGAGGGTATGAGATCTACACTCTAACCTACGATTATGGGCAGAGGGCGAAAAGGGAGATCGAGGCTGCGAGGCTTGTCGCCAGCTGGGCCGGTGTGAGGGAGCACATGGTAATCGATATATCCTTTATGAAGTCCTTGTATGGCGGGTCAAACGTGCTTACGGATGCAGGTAGGCCTCTTCCAGGCGGTTTTGAGCCCAGCCTGATAGTCCCTTTCAGAAATGGAGTTCTGCTCTCCATCGCGGCGGCGTACGCCTCCTCCATCGGAGCGGACCTGGTGGCCTACGGCGCCCACAAGACCGACAAGCCGTACCCCGACTGCACGCCTGAGTTCCTCGTCGAGTTTGAGAGGGCTGTTAACACGGGTCTCGGTGGCTACGACAGGCTCACGTTCTGGAGCCCCGCCAAGGAGGGGATGACCAAATCGCAACTAGTCCGAAGGGGGTTCGAGCTAGATGTTCCGATATTCGAGACTTGGAGCTGTTACGGAAGCGGGGTGAAGCAGTGTGGACAATGTGAGTCTTGCGTCAACAGGAAGAAGGCTCTCAGGGAGGCCGGAATCACCGACCTCACAGAGTACGAGCAGACTGGCAATTGACCGGTTCTATTTCCTCGATTTCTCTTGCCGCTTTACCTCGTGATGGAGGTTCTTCTTGAATAGGGTTTTCTCAACCGTCCTCACGTCAAGGTCGTGTTTCTTGGCTAGTTCTCTTAGTTTTTGGATAGCAGTGTCTTGACCTTCATGAGACCCTCTGCAGTTTTTTGATGAGCGGGCTCACGTCTGATCGTAGGCCGAACTGAGCCCTGAGCGCGGATGAGAATTCGTTCTTGCCGATGGTTTCTAGGGCGAATTCGACCTGTCCGATTACCTTCTCCCTGGCTCCGCAGGCGGTGAACTCGGGCACAGCCTCCCAGTCGGCTCCCTCGCTCAGCATGATCACATCTCTCAGGTCGACTCGCCTCCCCGAGTGCGCCTTTACCGCGATCAACAGCTCCCTTCTTGGAACCAGCAAGACCGCAGAATCGGTCAATCCAATAACGTTCAATTCAAGAGAGTTCTGCCTCATCAGCTCATAGCTCCACACCCCGCCTGTCCGGCGACAGATCAGACAATCCACGAACAGGTCTACGGACACCCGCCTGCCTCCGATCAGCTTGACGTATTCCCGGGTCCTCCCGCCGTAGACCTCTTCAAGATGCTGTCTCGTTCTTCTCCTCTTGTACCCCTCTTCTCTCAGGATGTTCTCGAGGGATGCTAGGTCATTCTTGGCGATCACCAGGTCACTGTCGACTGAGAATCTATGTGATGCATGAGCGTTGACAGCGTAACCTCCCACCACCACGAACCTGCCTACCCGCGAACCTAGAATCTTGAGGACTCTGATGATCTCCGACTCTCTCGCCGTGAGATTCTTTGACTTTATGGGCGCGTTATAAAACGATATATGATCCTCCAGAAACAACTGAGTTTCTATGAAGGTTATGTTTGGCGTCCATCTGCCACCTGAGGGCTTAACCTTCGCTCAGATGCGTGAAGCCTGCCTAGCCGCGGAGATACAGGGCTACGACCTCTTCACCATCACAGACCATCTCTACCCCATGAGGCCAAGCAGCGCGGGATACCCTCTTGAGTCCTGGACAACCCTAGCTGGGCTCGCCTCTCTAACGGAGAGGATTAAGCTCGGCCCTCTGGTCTCCTGCGTCGGGTATAGGAATCCAGCCTTGCTCGGAAAGATAGCTACCACAGTGGACATAATCTCCAACGGCAGGCTCATCCTCGGGATAGGCGCTGGGTGGCACGAGGCCGAATTCAAAGCGTACTTCGGTCGTTTTCCAACCGTTAAGGAGAGGGAGGACGCTCTTGAGGGGACGGCTCGGATCCTGCGTAGCATGTTGCATCGAAGGGAAGCTACCTCCAGCAAGCGCTACCACGTGGAGAACCTGATCAATCTGCCTTCGCCGGTTCAGAAAGCCATTCCTATAATGGTCGGGGGCAGCGGTGAGAAGCGGACCCTGCGCACCGCGGCGAGGTACGGCGATATAAGCCACTTCTTCGCCGACAGCACCGAGGAAGTCGAGAGGAAGATCGGCGTCCTGAAGGAGCACTGTAAGAGGTGTGGCAGAGACTTCTCCGAGATCACGTTGGCCACAAGTACATCGCCGATCGTCGAGGGTGGACGCTTCTCAGCCCAGTTTAAAGGCTATATAGAGGCTTGCCTAGCGCTGGGGGTCAGCCTGTTCACAGTAAGGGTCTCTTTCCCAGGAGGCTCGGCCGCCGAGATCCAGAGAAGATTCGCTGACGAGATCATGCCCTCCTTCAAAGCCTAGCTGAACGGACGGGGGAACCTTCTCATCGTCCCTCTAGAATACGCTCTTGATAGTAGTCATATGGACATTAATGTAGGATTAATTAGAGTCACTCTGTGCTGACAACCCATCGCAACTTCAGTTGAACCGCACGATATCATGGGATGAGTTCACTCCTATCCTACAAGATTCCCCGAACAGAAGCTCGTTTTGAGGCTTTTCCCTGCTAGCACGACCTACTCAAAAGCTTTCAGGGAGTGAGAGTAGACCTCGCGAAACCCCGAGTAAGCTCCGATATCCTCCACCATCACCGATTGGACCGCCTTCCGAATCACTGGATGTAGGCAATCAGATCTCTTTTGCTGAGATCAACCGTCTTAACTCGCGGACTCGCACCTAATAGAGTGTGAACCTACGTGACCTGAACCCGGTTCCTCCATCATACTAGGTATCCCTTCGCACAGTACTTCTCACCGCCGATCTATCTTACATATAGGCCATGCTTCTTTGCGGCGTCTACGAGCGCCTTGACGTTCTCGATCGGGGCGTCGAACGGCACTTCGCACTGGGAGCTCATGATGAAGCCTCCGCCCTCGGCGCAGCCCTCAACGTACTTCTTCGTCTCCTTCTCCACGTCTTTGGGGGTACCCATCTTGAGGGCGTAGGGGCTAACTCCTCCCATTATGCAGATGCGGTCGCCGAGCTCCTGTTTCGCTTTGAACAGGTCTGATGCGTCGAGTTCTAGGATGCACTTTCCACGTGGCAGCTCCTTAAAGTACTGGAACATGGGTGTCATGTCGCCGTCGAAGTG
>Ga0315280_10011984_pt1 | contig 10563 bp, 8 predicted proteins | sample YL17G06_40_MG_FD_203697 | JGI IMG/M metagenome (GOLD analysis project Ga0315280, IMG submission 203697) | Sediment microbial communities from Yellowstone Lake, YNP, Wyoming, USA - YL17G06_40 | ecosystem: Environmental > Aquatic > Freshwater > Lake > Sediment | place: USA: Wyoming | collected... | reverse complement strand
CCCAGGGCGTAAGCGTCATTCTGGCGCGTGAGGTTGATCCAGTGCTGACCGTCAAAATGCGCAAGCCCTCCGCCTCCGGAGCCAGTCGCCTGCGCTCCGGTGACCCAGAGGGAGCCGTCGTCAAGCACGACCAGGTCCGCAATGACGTCAAATCGGGGGCCTTCCGGCGCATAATACAGCCAATCATCGCCGGCCAATTTGCGCAGGCCGCCCAGGCGGTTTGATTCAACTTGCATGCCCGCCCACATGGCGCCATCCGCGGCGAATTCCAGCGTCAGCCCTTTGGCTTGCGTGGAACCGTACTTGATGCCCTGATTTCCTTCCAGGCGGTAGATGCCGCCGGAACGGCCGTAATAAAGCGTGTCCTGGTGCACCTTCAAGAAAGCGATGCCTGAACTGTTGCTGACCTGCAGAGCCTGAAAAGACGAATCGGCCAGGCGATTCAAGCCGGAATTGGCCGCGACGTAGAGCGTATCGCGGAAGACCGTCAGGGCGTTGATCTCGTTGCTCGAAAGGCCGTCGGCGGTGGTGAAGTTGGCCCACCCTTCGGGAGATTCGAGATAGGGTAAGCTCAAGTCGCCGCGCGCCAGGCCGTCATCTGTTCCGATCCAGAGGCCGCTGTCGAAGACCTGTATGGCTTTGGCCGGAATTTCCGGCTCGAAACTACCCAAATTGCTGAAATTTCCTTGAATCAGATAGCGCTGCCAATTCTCGTAATAGATCAGGCGGCTGACGCCGATGTCTGTGCCGACATAAATAGTCCCTTGATCGTTATAGAGGGCATAGATCTGAAATATCTTGCTGTTCAGCTTGAAGTCCGAAATGGACGTCACTTGATGCGTGACCAGATTGAAGACGTCCACATAGGCGTTGCCCATGCCCAGGATCAAATTGCCGCGGCCATCCAGGGTCATGCAGCGGATGTCGTTGTAAGACAACCCGTCGGCGTTGGTGAACGTTTCGAAGGTCTCCGTCGGCAGGTGAAAGCGGAACAGGCCGCCATTGGTGGCTCCCCAGAGGTCGTCATCCACGCGGATCAACGTGCGGACGGTGTACACGGACATAAAAACCTCCCAGTCCCACACCTCGCCGAAAGCTGGCGAAGGCGGGACCAGGAGCAACAACAGGAATAAAGCAGTCAGGCGTCTCATCGGTCAGAGCTTCTCCCAGAGGTTAGACATTTCAATGGCGGAGATCGCCGCGTCCCAACCTTTATTACCCGCTTTAGTGCCAGCGCGTTCCAATGCCTGTTCCAGAGAATCTGTGGTCAGCACTCCGAAGGAGACCGGGAGGTGGTACTGAAGGCCGGCTTGCGCGATGCCTTTGGCGACTTCGGCGGCGATGTAATCGAAGTGCGGCGTGCCGCCGCGAATGATGGCTCCCAGGCAGATAACGGCATGGTATTTCTTCGAAGCCGCCAACCTGGCCGCCGTAACCGGAATCTCGAAAGAACCCGGCACCCAGCAAATGGTCAGATGGTCAGGGCTGGCGCCGTGGCGCTGGAGGCAATCGAGCGCACCTTCCAGCAGCTGCTTCGAAATCAGCTCGTTGAAGCGTGATACGACCAGGGCGAATTTCTTGCCGCGAGCATCCAGATCGCCCTGGATGACGAAAATTTCCTGGGCTGGCGTTACCTTAGACAAATTTGATTTTCCTGAAACGGCGGACATGATTTCTCCTTATGGGAAACTTCTATGAAGGCGTGATTAGATGCCCCAGTTTTTCTTTCTTGGTCTTCAGGTATTTCCTGTTGCTGGGATTGGGTGGGATCTCGATGGGGACTCGCTCCACGATTTCCAGATGGTAGCCCTGCAGACCAATAACCTTGCGCGGGTTATTGGTCATCAGGCGCATGCGGCGTACGCCCAGATCATAGAGGATTTGAGCGCCGATGCCGTAGTCGCGCAGATCGGGCTTGAAGCCTAAGGCGAGGTTCGCTTCGACGGTGTCCTTGCCCTGATCCTGAAGTTGGTAAGCTTTCAGCTTATTGGCCAAACCGATGCCGCGCCCCTCCTGATTCATGTAGAGCAACACGCCGCGACCCTCCTTCTCGATCATGGTCAGGGCTCGGTGGAGCTGCTCGCCGCAATCACAGCGCATGGAGCCGAAGATGTCGCCCGTCATGCACTGAGAATGGACGCGGACCAAGACCGGCTCGTCAGGATCAATCAGGCCCTTGACCACGGCCATGTGGCCGCAGCCGTCCAGGAGGCTGCGGTAATGGTAGAGGCGGAAATGACCAAAGGCTGTGGGGAAATCCACATCCACCAGACGCTGGATCAGGCATTCGGTGCGCTTGCGGTATTCGATCAAGTCCTTGATGCTGATGATCTTCAGATCGAAGCGCCTGGCGATCTTGACCAGTTCGGGCAGGCGAGCCATGGAACCGTCGTCGCTCATGATTTCGCACAGGACACCGGCGGGGGAAAGGCCGGCCAGCGTGGCCAGATCCACCACGGCTTCGGTATGGCCGGCGCGCTTGAGCACGCCGCCCTCGGAAGCGCGCAGCGGGAAGATGTGCCCGGGACGCGCCAGATCCTCGGGCTTGGTCTCAGGATTGACAACGGTCAGGATGGTGGTGGCGCGATCATGGGCTGAGACTCCGGTCGTTGTGTTCTTGGCGGCGTCAATGGTTACGGTAAAGGAGGTGCCGTGCAGAGCGGTGTTTTCGCCAACCATCATGGGCAGACCGAGCTCGTTGGCGCGCTGGCCGGTCATGGGCAGGCAGAGCATGCCGCGGCCATGTTTGGTCATGAAGTTGACCGCGGCCGGCGTTACCTTCTGGGCTGCCATGATGAAATCACCCTCGTTTTCGCGATCCTCATCGTCCACGACGATCAGGATTTTGCCCCGGCGGAAATCCTTTATGGCTTCTTCGATGGTATTTAAGACTATGGGAGTTTTTGATGATCTCATTTTCACTTTTCTCATCTCAAGGACTGCTTCGCCGCTATGAGCCGAAGCCCCAATTCGCCAATTTCTCTTCGCTTATTCCCTCTTCCCGTCTATGCAAGAACGATTCAACGTACTTGGCCAAAATGTCCACCTCAAGGTTTACTCGGTCACCGGGTTGCAGTCGCCCCAGATAAGTGCGACGCAGCGTTTCTGGAATCAGAGCGATCACCGCCATGCCGGACTCCAGGCGAGCGACGGTCAGGCTGACGCCCTGCACGGCCAGAGAACCTTTTGGCACGGCATAGGGGAGTAAATTTTCCGGGATCTGCAGGGTCAGCTCGGCTCCTTGGCCTACAGGGACGAGCTGCTTGACGATGCCCACTCCATCCACGTGACCTTGCACCCAGTGCCCTCCCAGACGATTGCCCAGGCGCAGCGCGCGCTCCAGGTGCATCCTATCGCCTACCTTCTTTTCGCCGATGGTGCTGCGCTGCAAAGTCTCCTGAGAAGCGGTGAAACGAAAACCGGAAGTGCTACAGTCCTCGATGGTCACGCAGATACCATCAACCGCGACGCTCTCACCGCTCTTGAGAGTTTCGCCTTCGAAGCGGCAGGCGATTTCAAAGCTTTTGCCTGAAGCTTCAGTTTGCACCTTTTTGATAGCGCCGGTGGTTTCGATCAGACCGGTGAACATAATTCGATAACCTCTTCAGGGCAACCACAGGAGGCTGTCCCTACAGAATTAGGATATTGGCCTGAGCCACGACGCCATATCCTGGCCGACAAGTTTTTGCTTCCGCACGCTGAGTTTGACGGCTTGCGAAATGCGCTCAATGCCCAGCGAGGCGGTCGCGGGGACGCCATCGCCGCCGAGGAGAACGGGCGCGGTAACCACAACGATTTCATCAAACAGGTTTTGGCGAATGAAGGACGCCAGCACTCGCGAGCCCCCTTCCACCAACAAATAGAGAATGCCCCGTTGACCCAATTCGTCAAGCAAGACTCCGAGATCGAGCTCGTCCTTTTTCATCTGCGGAACCCAGATCAGCTCGCAGCCGCGATCTTCCAGAAGCTTTGTTTTTTCGGCTGGCGGATAAGGCTGAGTCGCGATGAAAACCGGCGCTTGAGCGGCCGCCCGAAATAGGGTTGCCTCGGGATTAAGCCGCAGGTGCGCATCGAGAATGACCCGGCGGGGATTGCGCCCCTTGACTTCTCGGACGGTCAATTGCGGGTCATCGGCCAGAGCGGTATTGATGCCGATCAGCACGGCATCATTTTCCGCCCGCAGGCGGTGCGCCAGTTTCAGGCTTTCGGGGCCACTAATCCAGCGAGAATCGCCGGTGGCGGCGGCGATACGGCCATCCAGGCTCTGCGCCCATTTCAGGGTGACCCAGGGACGCCCGGTCTGACGAAATTTTAAATAGCCGCGATTGATCTCCGCCGCTTCCTCTTCCAAGATCGGCCCCTGGATTTCGATGCCAGCCGCGGCCAAAGCCTGCAAGCCGCGGCCATTGACCAGGGGATTGGGGTCGCGGATGCCATAAACCACGCGGCGAATGCCCGACTGGATGATCGCCTCGGTGCAGGGTGGAGTTTTGCCCTGATGGCAGCAGGGTTCGAGGTTGACATAGAGCGTGGCGCCGACAGCGCGACCCTGGGGGAGTCTCTTCAGGCTTTGCGCTTCGGCATGAAGTGTGCCGAAGGCGCGGTGATAGCCTCGCGAGATGACCCTTCCCTCGTGGACAACCACGGCTCCAACGCGAGGGTTGGGGCTGGTGGCTCCGAACCCGCGCTTGGCCTCGCGTAGTGCTAACTGCATGAAGCCGGTATCTGGATCCACCTTGTTTTCGCGAAAAAAGCCCCAGAGGCGCAGCCTTCGGGGCGGGATGAGCAAACCAGGAGTACTCCGTCTTGCCGCCTGCTCCCATCCGGACTTTGACCGTCGGCATCGGAGTTCCACCGATTCCACCCTTAAGGGTTCGCGGGCTATGACCGCCGGTGGGGACTTTCACCCCGCCCCGTAGACGACTTCCTTTTTTATAATATACAAGGTTTACGCAAAGAATCAAAGCAAATTCGATATATGTCGCGTTTCCATCCTACTTCAATAATAAGATGGGTTCGCGGTAGATGCGACCATTCACATTGAATTCCACAATATACTTCCCGTTAGCGAGGCTCAGGGCATTCCAGCGGATGACGAACACATTAAGGGCATCATCCGGCACTCGAAATTCGGCGACTTTCTGGCCGCGAATATTGTAGACCTTGCCGCTGATCCTGCGAGGGCTGGGGAGGTTGGTCAGCATGAATTGGAGACCGCCAGTTCCGGAATAGGGATTGGGAAACAGGGGAATGCTCTGAGATTCCGTCCAGAGATCGGGATTTGTTGAATACAACTGGGGGCGATGATGATAGCCCAAATCCACAGTCTCAATATCCAGGGCCTGGGTGCTGATCCCCGTCAGACTATCGGCCCAGATGGAATCGGGCGGCGCCGGCCAATCTTTGGAGCTGCGGAGGGTATCTGGCGGCACGCGAAAGGGAGATTCTGCCACCGTCCTGGACCCCGCGGCACGGGCGCGGCCATCTGCGAGGATTGGTGCTCCCCGAAAGGGAGATTCTGCCACCGGCCTGGACCCCGCATCCAGGGCTGGGCTTGCCGGCATCAGGTCGAAATTCAAAGCACTGGGGTTGGCGAATAGCGGATCGGCGAAGAAGGTGCCCAGACCATTTTCCGGATTGATGCTATCCGCGAAATTGACAAATTGAGATAAGGTCAGCTTATAGCCGCCTTCATGGTATTCATTGGCTCCCCACCAAACGAGTTGCGCTGCGGAATCCGGTCCCCAGAAGAGGTTATAGGCGAAGACGCTGGTGCCGTCGTTGGCCGTCTTTTCCTCGATATCCATCAAGATTGTAGCATTCGGTCCGCTGAAAATGTTATCGCGCACTTCGGAATTCGCCGAGGCAATGCAGGAATCTGAAGCGGTGCCGTTATAGGCCTGGACAGCGCCTCCGCCGTTATCCCACATGGTATTGTTGATGATGCGATTGCCGACCCCACAATAGAAAGTGACGGCGAAGGCCGGCTCCAGGCGGTAGCCGTTATGATACATCAAGTTAAAAACCACATCATTCTCTGATGAGTGCTTAATGCGCACGGCGGATTCGCCGGAATTGCTGATGACATTGTGAGCGATATAGTTGCCGCGGTTGTTGCCCGCTTCCGCATACGTGCCGTTGCCTTCGCAAAAAACGCCGACGTCATTGTCATAAATCTTGTTGTTGATGAACACGCCGTAGTCGCTAAAAGTTCTAATGCCGGAGCCGTGCGGGGTGGTAACACCGTACCCGTTCGTGATGTAGAAGCCCTCGATCCAGATGAAGTCGCGATGGATGGTATTACCAATCGAGATCGCTTCGCCGATCAGGAAGCAGAAATTGTCCTTGGCTTTGACAATGGCAGGTCCGTCCCCTTTGGCGACAAAATAGATGTAATAGATGATTCCATTGGTGCTATCCACACCGGCGTGAGGAACTTTGACGGTTTCGTAGTAGGTCCCGGCGCTGACCAGGACGGTATCGCCGGCGAAGGCGGAATCGGCGCCCATCTGGATGAGAGGAAAGGGATTAGTCTCCGAATTGATTTTGTTAGGATTGTAGATCGCGCTTGCCTGGACGTGCCAGACCCGGGCTTCGGCGATCTGGACGGTGAGTATCCCTTGAAGAAGAAGATAAAAGGCAAGACCGCCTGCCATCGCAGGTGCTCGCCAAATGCATCGCAGCATGGGGGTCGTGATCTTCCTCGAGTGAATTGAACTGATCTTATTGATTGATCTGGTTGGGCGAAACAGTCAGGATTCGATGCCCAGGGCCCGGCAATAGGCGCGGTAGAACTCCATGAAGTGCGGCGGACAGCCCTCCAGCCAGCCGGCGCCAACCTGCCCCTCGAAGTGCTTAACGAATTGGTCGAGACAGCAGTTCCCATAGCACCACAGGTTTCCGGGATCGGCTTTCAGGTCGGGCTTCTCAGGGTTGTTGCGCATGCCCAGCAAAATGGTTTGGGGATCTTCCTTCAATTTGCCCGCCAAGTGCAGGCGATCTAAGGCGTGTCGCAAGGAGGAGAGGCAACCGATGCAGGCGCCGCGCACGATGACGTCAATTCCAGGGTAGGCGCCTTGAGAGGAGACGATGGGACGGATGAAGTGTCTGCGAATGGCGGCTGGCGGCGTGCCCAGCAATTCCATTTTGGCCAGGTCGGCGCAGCCCAGGCCTTCCTGGTCCGCCACGCGGATCATGCTGATTTCGGACGGCTCGTGACCCATAAGGTAAGCGCCGACAGCATCGGCCGCGACGACATCCGGGGAGGTCACCAGGACGTTGAAATCCTTAACCGGTGTGCCGCAGATGGGGGCTTGCCCTTCCAGACCCCAGAGGGCGTCAATCAGCGTCAAATCGGGCATCACCAGATAGAGATAGTCCACCAGGAAGCGCTGCAGATCCTCCTTGTGGTGCTTCATGCGAAAATGTTCCGGCACCAGACCGAAGAGGTTTTTGATCCCCAGTGAAACGCCGGTGTGCATGTGCAGTTTCAACTTGGGCAGGTCTATCAGAACTTCGTATTGCCGAAGAATTTTAGGGATCGGGATACTCCGACAGAGCCGGCCCCTGGGGTTGTCTTCCCAGACTTCTTGGGATTCATCGAGATAGACAAAATGCGCTCCGGCGGCACTGAGGTATTCGCCGATACGCAGCAGCCGTTCCGCGCCGCGACAGGGCAGCCCGATGCCCGGCTTATCCCCAACACCAATCGTGGACGCTCCACAATCGCGGCACAGGCGCAGCAAAGCGATGATGACGCGAGGGTCGGTGGTCGTCGCCGTGGGGAAGTCGGGATTGGGGCGGACCAGGTTGGGCTTAATCAAGACCGATTTACCGCGCACCAATTGGACGAACTCGTCTTCCCCGGTGGCTTCTGCAACCATTCCCTGAACGACTGCCAGGGACGTCTCGTCGAAATGGCGCGGGTCACCCGGCACAGCATCGCGGTGAACGATGCGAACTCGGGCAGAGTATTCTGGCTTAGTGGACGGCATGCTCAATAAACGATGATCATGGAGGCGAGGATCCAGAGGAAAACGGAAGCAATCAGGGGGCGGTCGGTCAGCAGCACGACTTCAGGCCTGCCGCCCAGGTTGCGCTGGTAGACCAGATAGAGGTAGCGAAAAATGCCGTAAACGACGAAAGGTACGGTCAGAATCAGATTGTGCGTCTGGAACTTGGCCACGGTTTCCGGATCGGCCGTGTAGAGCACATAGCTGAAGATGGTGCAGGCGGTGACCACGGCGATCATTTGATCGAGGAAACGTTGGCCATATTCTTCCAGGATGGCGCGATGGCTGGCGGCGGCATCGCCTAACTCGATGATCTCGTTGCGCCTTTTAGCCAGAATCAAGAACAGCGACAGGAAGATGGCGCAGGCGACCAGCCAGCGGGAGATGATCACTTCCAGCACGACGGCTCCGGAGATGGCGCGGATGATGAAGCCAGCCGAAATGATCAGAATATCTACAATGACGACATGCTTGAGCTTGGAGGAATAAGCGAGCATCATCAGCCAATAGATGAGCAGCAGTAAACCGAAGTTGCGGTGCAGGCTAAAGGCCAGGGCCAAAGAGGCGATCGAAAGCACGATAGCGGCGACGATCGCCTGGGCGCGGGTTATCCTGCCGGCAGGCAGAGGCCGCAGTCGCTTGAGAGGATGGAGCTTATCCTGTTCCAGATCCTGGACGTCATTGATGAGATAGACAGCGCTGGCATTGAGACAGAAGGCGACAAATGCCAGGATGCTCAACCTGAGATAGTGAAGTTGGAAGAAGTTTTGCGAAAAAACCAGCCCGGCGAAGATTACCAGGTTCTTGCTCCATTGCTTGGGCCGCATGGCGGCGAGCAGAGCGGTTATCGTAGAGTTCATCCTATCGAGCGATAAAGTGATGAAATATAAGGAATAGCCACATGCGATGCAAGCAGATAATGACCTGGATTCCGGAGGGGCTATTTTTAGGGATTCTCTCTGATCCTGTGCATTTTCTGCCAGGGACAGAATGTTAATGGATTAGCAGGAGGCTTGTGTTCAGGGCTCTAGTCCAGGCAGGCGCAAAAACGTCCGGGGGCAGAAAGTACGCCATTTGCGCACAAATAATTCAATTATTACGGGGTTTTTATTAGTTGCTAGTGACTGTCACTTTGGCAATCTGGCGAAGTAAAAAAAAATTACAAAAAAGGCTTGACATGTTTGGGGCTGTATGTTACATTATTAACATATTTTGAGTCAATATTCACATGGATTTTAAATTGGCTCAAAGCGCGCTCTAAATAGAGGAGATGACCCGCGTGGCTGACCAAATCGCCAGCATGGATGCCGGCCGCAAGCCCGGCATGATCACCCGCAGAGAGAGCGAACTGCGCTCCGCTTTCCTCCAGGAAGTCCTGGAAATCCCCGATGGGGAAAAGATCAAGCGCTGTATTCAGTGCGGCACTTGCTCAGGATCCTGCCCGGTTTCCTATGCCATGGACCTGCAGCCGAGAGAGCTGATCGGCTTTTTCCGCGCGGGTCTCATTGAAAACGTGCTGAAATCGAAGTCCATCTGGATCTGCTCATCCTGCTACCAGTGCACGGCGCGTTGCCCCTCGGGCATCAAAGTTACAGACATCATTTATGCCCTGAAGCGGCTGGCCATGGATCGCAAGATCTATCCGGACAAATTCCCCGTTTATGCGCTCTCCTCCAAATTCGTCCAGAACGTCAACAAGTATGGCCGGAACTTCGAACTTGGCCTGATGATGCGGTACTATCTGAAGACCGATCCGGCGCGCCTTCTTCGCATGGCCCCCATGGGCATGAAACTGATGAAGCTGGGGCGCGTCGCGATTAGGCCGAAGCGCATTCTGGCTCTGAGCGACATCCGCAAGATCATCGCCAAGGCCGACACCTTCGTTATGCCGCGCGAGAGCTACCACAAGGAATACATCGAGGGGATGATTGGTTACCGCGCCGTGGGCGGCGAAATTCTCACCTGATGGGAGTCGAACGATGAACTACAGCTACTATCCCGGCTGCAGCCTGGAGGCTTCTGCCTCTTCCTATGACATTTCTCTGAAGAAGGTGTTCGCCGAGTTCGGTTTGGGCCTGAAGGAGATTGAAGACTGGAACTGCTGCGGCGCGACCGCTTACATGTCCGTCAAGGAAGTCGTATCGCTGGCGATTTCAGCCCGCAACCTGGCTCTGGCGGAAAAAAACGGCCAGGACATCGTGGCTCCCTGCAGCGCCTGCTACACTGTGCTGGCCAAGACGCAGAAAATCCTCTCCGAGAAGCCCGAACTCTACGAGCACGTGAATTCAGCTCTGGCCGAGGTGGGTCTCTCCTATAACATGAGCTGCCGGGTGCGACATCCGCTGGACGTGCTGGTGAACGACGTGGGCATCGAAAGCATCGCCAAGAAAGCAATTGTCTCCCTGAAGGGCTTAAAGATCGCCCAGTACTATGGCTGCCAGATCGTGCGTCCTTATTCGACCTTCGACGACGCCGAGAATCCCGTCACCATGGATCACCTGTTTGAGGCTCTGGGCGCGGAATCGGTCTACTTCCCCAACAAGGTGCGCTG
>Ga0315280_10011983_pt1 | contig 10563 bp, 4 predicted proteins | sample YL17G06_40_MG_FD_203697 | JGI IMG/M metagenome (GOLD analysis project Ga0315280, IMG submission 203697) | Sediment microbial communities from Yellowstone Lake, YNP, Wyoming, USA - YL17G06_40 | ecosystem: Environmental > Aquatic > Freshwater > Lake > Sediment | place: USA: Wyoming | collected... | reverse complement strand
TTCAGCGACGCGGGGTGCGTTTGCAGCCCCTTGTAGCCGAACTCGACCCAGCCCTCGGTTCCTTCGAGCCGGGTGCCGAAGCCGGGTTTCTCGGTCTTGCACACGAGCTCCACTCCGTTGGCGTAGCGGGCGCGGAAGCGGACCGTGGTTGCGGTATTGTACAGCCCGCCCTTGGGGGGCCACTCCGAGCCCTGGTCCTCGATCTCGATCGGCCCGCGGTCGTCCGCGCCCATCGCCCACTGGCCGACGTCGATCGAATGGGCCCCGAAGTTGGTGGTCTGGCCGCCGGAGTAATCCAGGTTGAAGCGGAAGCGGTAGAAACAGCGGTCCTTGTGATAGGGGGCCCAGGGGGCGGGCCCGAGCCACAACCCGTAGTCGAAGCCCTCGGGCACGGGCATCGGCTTCCAGCCGGGGCCGGGGTCCACGGCGTTTTGCTCGGCCACCAGCGCGACGATCCGCTGGAGGCGGCCGACCCGGCCGTTGCGGACCAGCTCGCACCCTCGGCGATTGGCGGGGCTGGAGCGGTAGTGGCTCCCGGTCTGGAGGATCCGCTTGTGCCGGCGGACCGCCTTGACCATCGCCTGCCCCTGGCGGATGGTGAGCGACAGGGGCTTCTCGCAGTAGATGTCCTTGCCGGCCTCGGCGGCCATCACGGTCATCAGGCCGTGCCAGTGATCGGGAACGATGACCGCCACGGCGTCGACGTCCTTGCGGGCGAGCACCTCGCGGAAGTCGTTGTAGGCGTCGCAGCCCTTGAACGTGCCGGAGGGCCGCTTCGCCGCGTAGAAGGCGTTGACGCTCTCCTGGCCGGGCTTGCGGCCGAGGAACTGGTCGGGGGTCCTGTAGCCGTAGCTGGCCGTGTTGACGTCGCAGACCGCGACCACCTGGACGTCTTCCTGCTCGAGGAAGGCGGGGATGTCCAGGGTGCTCTGGTTGCCGCAGCCGAAAAAGGCGACGTGGATGCGGTTGCTCGGCGGGTTGGCCCCGAAAACGGAGGACCGAACCAGGCTCGGCGTGCAAGCCGCCGAGAGCGCGGCCGCCGACGCCTTGAGGAAGCTGCGGCGGGTCGACGATGGCCCGCGTCCGGTTTGGCTTTGATCGCAGCGCATGTTCTTTTCCTCCTTCCGCAATAGAAACCGAGGAGCCGGCGACGCGAACCGGGGGCCGCTTGCTCCACGTGCCAAGGCCAATTATACCCCGTCGGCCTTCTCGGATCCAAGTCGTTTAGCCCGGTCGCTTGCGACCGGGGAGTCGTCGCGCGGCACAACTGCCGGGGCTAAACGGGACCGCGAGTGGCGGGCGAAAGGAGACCACGAGTGCCGCGGCTATGGGTGGCACATCCCTGGGCGTAGCGAAGGGCGTGAAAACGCGCGAGAGCGGCCACGCCCGTCGCTGACGCTCCGGGCGTGCCACCCCGTCGTTGTGAGCACAAGGGATTACCGCACACGATTTCCCGGTCCGCCGAATTGCAGCGGGGGACGGCTTCGGCTAGGATGGGCTTCGATCCCGTCACCAAACGTATGCACAGGAGGCGTCGCCATGGCAGCGATTGATCGAAGGGTGGTGTTCGCCGGGTTCGCGTGGCCTGCGGTGATCGTGGGCTCTGTCTTGCTGCTCAGCTCTGCGGCTGGACTTGCCGGCGAGCCGGGGGGGAGCGGGGCGGAAGACATCTTGACGAAGATGCCCTCCGCGAAGGGGATTTGCGTTGTTCTCGGCCTGCCCGGGGCCGAGCGCCCGTTGTTTGTCGCGGCGGCTGCGCATGGAAGCGAGCTCTTGGTGTACTTCCAGTCGCCCAACGCCCTGGAGGCGCAGGCGGTGCGGAAGGCGGCGGAAAGCGCGGGGCTATTAGGCCGCCGGGTCTTCGTCGAGCGCGGCCCGTTTGACCGCATCCACCTGGCCGACAACCTGGCCGGGGCCGTCTGGGTGTCGCCGGCGGCCCGAGGGCAGGTCCCCGAGGCGGAGCTGCTCCGCGTGCTGCACCCGGAAGGCAAGGCGATCGTCGGCGACCGGGAGATCGTCAAAGTGTTTCCCGCCGGGATCGATTCTTGGAGCCACCCGTTCCACGGGCCGGACAATAATCCCCAGTCCCGCGATCGCCTGGCGCGGATGCCCTACCTCACGCAGTTTTTGGCCGAGCCGAAGTTCTCTCCGATGCCCGAGGTCACGGTGGCGGCAGGGGGGCGGATCTTCAAGGCGATGGGCCACATCGCCCACAAGTCCAACCAGAACGCGATGCTCAATACGCTCCTGGGGATCAACGGCTACAACGGCGCGATCCTCTGGAGCCGGCCCTTGCGCGAAGGGTTCATGATCCACCGCAACACGATGATCGCCACGCCGGAGATCCTCTACCTGGGCGACGACCAGTCGTGCAAGCTGATCGATGCCCGCACCGGCCAGCTCCGCGACGAGATCGTGGTCCCGGACGGGGTCGGCGACGGGAAGGTCTGGAAATGGATGGCCCTGGAGGCCGCCCCCGGCGGCAAGCCCGTCCTGTATGCCCTGGTCGGCGGCGAGGAGGTCCGGCCGAAGACCGTGCCGTCGCGGGTCCCCGGCTTAGGGCACTGGCCCTGGAGCATGTGGGAAGGCCACGAGTACAAGGACCCGAAGACGAACTTCGCCTTCGGCCGGACGCTGCTGGCCATCGATCCGCAGACCAAGAAGATCCTCTGGCGTCACGGCGAGCAAGAGTATCTCGACGGCCGCGGGCTGGCGATGGGCGCGGGCCGGATCTACTTCTACAGTCCCGAGAGCTTCCTCGGCTGTCTCGACGCCAGTTCGGGAAAGGTGCTGTGGAAAAACACCGACCGGGCGCTTTTGGAGGCGATCGGGCGGACCGGCCCTGCCCAGAACCCGCGGGAAGGCTACTCGACCACGAGCTTCCTCAAGTGCAGCGAGAAGTACGTCTTTTTCGCCGGCCCGCAGCGGCCCAACCTGGTCGTCGCTTCCGCCCAGGACGGGAAGCTGGTCTGGCAGAAGCAAGGGGGGAACCTGCACTTGATCCTGCGCGAGGAGGCGTTCTACGGCGTGGGGCCCGGGGGGGCGAAGATGGCCTACGGCACCTGGCAGGCCCTGGCCCCACTTCCCAACCGCCGCTCCTGCACCCGGGCCACCGGCAGCGTGGACAGCGTCTTCTATCGCGCCGCGGAAGGGACGATGCAGATCTGCACGGCGGACGACCGCGCGCAGCACATCGCGCCGATGCGGCCCCCCTGCCAGGACGGCGTGGTGATCGCCAACGGGATGCTCTACTGGGGGCCGTGGATGTGCGGCTGCCCGCTGTCGTTCTATGGCCACGTCGGCCTGGTATCTGCGAGCGGTTTCGATTTCCACCCCGGGGTGGACGCTTCCCGCCTTGAGCCCGGCGAGGGCGATCCGACCGTGGTCCGGGAGCTGCCGGTCCGGCCCGGCGACTGGCCCTGTTACCGCGGCGACAACCGGCGGAGTTCGGCCACCGCGACGGCGGTGCCGGCGAAGGTCGGCCGGCGGTGGACGTTCCGGCCGGCCGCGCCTAGCCGCCCCACCGCCCCGGTGGCGGCCGGGGACCTTGTCTTCGTGGGAGACGACAGCGGGGTGCTATCGGCCCTGGATGCCGCGGCCGGGAAGCCGCGCTGGCAAGCCTGCACGGCCGGGCCGATCTTTTCCGCGCCGGCGGTCTGGGAGGGAAGGGTGTACGTCGGCTCCGCGGACGGCCGGGTCTACGCCTTCGAGGCCGCCACCGGCCGGCGTCTGTGGACCTTCCGCGCCGCTCCGGCGGATCGCTGGATCCCGGTCCTCGGCAAGCTGATCTCCACCTGGCCGGTGGCCGGCGGGGTGGTCGTCCAAGACGGCACCGTGTACGCCGCGGCCGGAATGGCCCACTACGACGGTACCTACGTCTGCGCCTTGGACGCCGTGACCGGGAAGGTCAAGTGGTACAACGACTCCTCCGGCCAGCTCTCGGACCAGGTCCGCAGCGGGATCAGCTTGCAGGGCGAGCTGTTCCTGGACGACGGCGCCTTGTGCTTCTCCGGCGGCAGCATCTATCAGACCGCCCGCTACGACTTGAAGTCCGGCAAGTGCCTGAACGAGCCGGTCCATTTTGTCGGGTCCCAGTTTGCCACGGCGTACTATCCGTACTATCCGCAGTACGGGCGGTACGTCTCTTTGAACCAGCCGTTGCCCGACGGCCGGAGGCTCACGTACGAGGCGGCCTACGAAGGGAGCCAGCACACGGCCTTGGCGATGCTGCGAGCGCCCGGGCCCGGCGAGCCGAAACCGCCGCCCCGGAAGCCCGCCGGGCGAGCCGCGGCCGGGCCGCGCCGCGACGCCCTCTGGCAGTGCAGCTCCCCGTGGCGGTTCAACGCCTTCATCGTGGGTCCCAACGCGGTGGTGGCGGCCGGGGAATCCGCCTCGGAGGGCGGGAGCGGGTTCTTCGTGGCCGCCCTGGACCTGAAGGACGGATCGGTGCTCTGGCAGCAGGATATCCCTTCTGCCGTGGTGAGGGGCGGCACGGCCGTGGATCGCACCGGGCGGATCTTTGCCGCGCTGGAGGACGGAGGCGTGCTCTGCCTCGCTCCGGCCGACGCGCAATGATCGAAGGAGACCGCAGTCGGGTGCGCGGGGCGGAAGCACGGTGCCACTGCTTCGTCAGAAGGAGTGCCGGCCGTGACTCGCCAGCACCACACTCATTCCGCTTTTAGGGCGAGCTTGCACGTGGCCTCGACCTTGCCGTAAAGGGCTTGCGTGTCGTAGGTCAGGGCGACCGTGAACGTCTCTTGCTTGCCGGAGAGTTTGAGGTCGTTTGGCACTCGCCACGAGTACCCGCACGTCCCCGCTCAGCCAAACGGCATAATCCCCTCGGCGACCTTCTTGCCGGACGAGTCGGTGATCACCACGGCCGGATCGAGCGAGGCGTAGCGGGGCACGAGGATCGGTTTGCCGTCTTCGTCCATGTACCGCAAATCGGCAAGCCTGCGGGTCGTGTCCTGGAGGCCACGGATCATCATCTTCGACGCGGGCTCCACCAGCATCGCCTCGATGCGGACCTGGTCCCCCGGCTTGAACGCCTGGTCCTTGGGAGGGCTGACGAAGGTCACGGCGGGCTTGCCGGAGAAATCCAGAACGAACGGCTTGTCCTTGCGGATCGCGATGCTGTACTCGGCAGGGCGAACCTGAACCTGCCGCTGGCCGGCGCGGTCCACGAACACCTGAAACGGCTGGAGGGCGATGGCCAGCGGACCGTAGTCCACGGCGAGCGACACCGGGGTGTAATCGCCCACCGGGAGCTTGTGCTTCGGCAGCGTGTCGCTGGGCAGGGGAAACGTCATCTGCCCCAAGGGAAACACCGCGTCCTTCGACCGCAGGAACCCGGCAACCCCCAGCTTCTTCAGCTCCCGGCCGCCCGCGCTCACCTCGAACACGCCGCAGTCTCCGGCGTACGGCCGCAGCGTGAGTTGATCGCCCGAGGGCGTGGCCGAAAACGTGTACAGCTCGCCTTCGAGCTGGCGGGGCGCGCCGAGGGTGGAAAAGCCGGGGTAGGCCCGCAGTCCGCTGGGAGCACCGGCGGGGTTCAGCAGTAGCAGCGTCGACGGCTGGTCCAAGCGGCCCAGCGCCGCGCTGGACGGGGACAGGATCGCCTCGTAGGTCTTCCCGCCGAGGCGGACCTCGCCTTTGCGCAGCGACGCCGGCATGAACGTCATGTACCCCCGGTCCTGGTAGCCGGTGAAGAGCGGCAGGAGTCGGACCGGCCGGCCCTTGCCCGCCGGATCGTCGTCCAGCGAGAGCGAAACGTAGTCGAAGACGCGGAGCTCGATCCGGCCCGCGGCGAGCCGGGGCAGACCCGGCGGAGGCTCCTTCCTCACCCCAATCGGCGGATCGTTCGTAAGGTCGAGATCGCGGTTGACATCGAGGTACAGCCGATCATAGTCGTACTTGACCGCCGGCTGTTCGCCCTCGGGTTGCTTCGCCGGATGGGATTCCTCCAGGACGAAATCGAATCGGGCCGCCGCGGAAGGCTTTGCCGGGTCGCGCCCGAAGAACGCCGCGCCATACAGCGGCCGCTTGGAGTTGAGCTTGGGATAGGCTTTGACCTGGGGGTTGGGGGTGGCGGTGCAGTTGGCAAACTGCCCGCCGAGGAGCGGGTATCGCACGGCCCCGCCCCCCTCCTTCCCTTTCTCCTCGAACACGAGCACTTCCTGCATCTTGACGAGAATCTCTCCGGTTTCTCCGCCTCCGCCGGCCTTTTCCTTTGCGCCGGCTGGTTGATCGGCCGCGGCTGCTCCCGCGGCGCCCCAGTTGCCCGGTCCCGGCGGTGTCAGCGCCAGGGCCAGGATCGCTCCGATGGTCCAGCGGCAAGTACGCATCTTCCGCCTCCACGGGTGATGGATCGCGAGCGTGGGTCCGCTCAATGGAGCGGCCGTCATGCGGTCCGATCCGGCGCGATGCCGGGTGCTACTTTTCCGCCTTCTTGCCTCCCTTTTGCGCTTTCTTGACGTTCTCTTTCTGCTCCTCGGTGAGCAGGTCCATGACCTTCCCGCGAATCTCCTTCTGCAGCGCGGCCAGCGCCTTCCTCGCCTCGGCCACCTTGGTCTTCTGCTCGTCGCTGAGTTTCATCGCCTCGTCGATGGCCTGCCGGAGCTCTTTGCCCTTCTTGCCGGCCGCCTTGGCCTCTTTGTTGGCCTCGGCGCGGGCCCGCCTCTGCTCCGGCGTCAGGATCTCGTCCAGCTTCTTCCGCGCCTCGGTGACCTTCGGTCCAAACTCCTTGTTGATCTCCTCGATCTTGGCCTTCTGGTCGGCGCTCAGGTCCAGTTTTGCGAGGATGGGGAGCGCCTCGGCCGCAGGGGCGGGCAGTTTCTTTGCCGCCTTGCCTTTCCGTTTCTCGGCCGCCAGGGCAGAGCCGGCGATCGACAACGCCACAACCACGGTGAGCACGGTGCGTACGGTCTTCATCTCCGATCTCCTTTGAACCGAGGAACCTCAACAGCGCCCAGGACTACTCCTCGACCCGTCCGACGACTCTGGGACCGGCGGCACGTCAGGTGCGGCCGGCCAACAACCAGGATAGCGTTCGGCGTGCTGCCTGCAATCCCCTCCGGCCCCCCGGGAAGGCGGCCTTCACGTGGACTCCGCCGTTTGGCGGAGCTGCCCTTGCTTCCGCCGAAGAGACCCGCACGCCACAGTGGGAACGGGGGAGTGCCAACTGTGGACGGCTCAACAAGGATGGCTGGATTGGGCTGGCCGCAAGCGGGGTCCGAATGGTAGGATAGCAGGGTCTTTCCCAAGGGAGGTTGGCATGGCTGGAATCGAGACTCTCCCGGAGGAGAAAGCGACGGTGACGCCCGCCCTTGAGATCCTCGGCGAGCACCCCCTGGCAAAGAACCGGCAGGGCAAGCTGCTCTCGCGAATCGGGACGGTGTTTCCGCTGCGCCGCACTCTGGTGACCCTGTCCGGCATTCACGCCACGCAGCGGATGGCCTATGTCGACGCGCTGAACCGGAAGCATTCGGAGGGCGGCCTCCCGCCGCTTGGCCGGGAAGAGGTGTCGGCCTGCTGGAACGAGGCCGTGGACCTGGTGATGGAAGAGGACTCGATCCTGATCCGTCCCGACCCGGCCAATATGGGCCTCGCGTTCCGGGCTGACGAATTGCTCCAGGAGCTGGTGCCCAAGTACAAGATCAAGTTCCTTCACGCCCTGAACAGCCGTGTCCGGCAGGCGATCAAGAGGCGGGGAGAGTGCTGGCGGATCACGCCGCTGCCGAAGTCGGCCGCGGAAATGACGCAGATGATCCTCGCTTCCCGGATCGGGATCGGCGGGCGGGAGATCTATTTCCACAACCGGACCTCGGGCACCCGGCTCCTCACCTGCCAGCAGTTTGCCGAGCTGGGCTCGCTGGGGGACCCCGAGCTGCGGCAGCATCTGATCGAGATCCGCGACTTCGCGGCGCGGCAGAACGCCCACGGCAATCCCGAGATCGATTTCTTCATGGCCGACACCTCGTTCTCCCACGCCGCCCTGGCCGGCCTGGATTTCGCCGCCATGGATTTGCCCTCGCTGCGGGGAGCGCTGGAGGGGCTGCGGCAGCGCTTCGAGGACGCCGTGCGCCCCGACTTCCGCGCGGACAACCCCGACGACGCCGAGTGGCGGAACCAGATGTTCACGGCGCTGATCGGCGAGCGCGACGAAGTGATCTCCGAGGAAACCCTGCTCGGCCTGAGCCCCGAGTTCTTCATGCAGATCGACTGGCTGCCCGGCGGGCGGATCGAGAACGGAGAGCTGATCTTCGATTCCGTGTTCGACCAGGTCGACGACCGCGCCCCGGACGAAGAGCTGCGCAGGCTCTTGGACGAGAAGCCGCGGAAATTCATCTTCAACTTCGTCCGCGAGTACGGCGACCTGGAGTACGTGAACATCGGCCGGGTGATCGGGTCGCTCTCGCGCCGCCCGGCGTTCTACGGGCGGAGGGACGTCTACATCGCCGAGCTCAAGCAGCGCGACAGCGACCGGCCGATCATCAGCATCATCCGCATGCAGAAGTGGGCCGTCCGCGAGCACCTCAACGCGGGGAGGAGCCTCTTGGACGCGATGATCCAGTCCGAAGAGTACACCGACTACATTCTCGACCGGCGCCTGGGGTGCCGGCAGCTCGGCATGAATCTCCCCACCCGCGTCACCGCCAAGAAGATCAGCGAAAGCTATCTCCCCCCCAACAACCCCAACCCGTTCGTCATCTGGACGCCGTACTTCGAGCGGGATTACATCCGCGGGATCGCCACCGACAAGCTCCCCAACTACCGCCTGGCCGACGAGGAGTTTGCCCTGCGGCTGGCCCGCCTGCTGGGCCGGGCAGCCGCCCCGAACATGATCGTCGGCCGCTGCGACCGGGGCGGCAATGCCCTCTTCGACGACGGCGACGAAGTGGTGCTGGAGGACGACCGCGGCCTGCCGGCCGAGATCGTGGTCGCCGACCACACCGGCACGTTTGGCGACTACCTCGACGACCTGGAGACCTTCGCCCGCGAATACGCGGCCCCGGTCAACCGGCGGATCGAGGAGCACTTGTCCGATCCGCAGCGCTTCGCCGGCGAATACCTGGACGCCTTCGTCGAGCGGTTCCTGGAGATCCAGCAGGAGTACCGCCGGCGGAAGAGGGCCTTCGACACGCTCTTCAAGCACCGGCGGCGGGACGAGGCGGGGAGCTTCGCCTACCGCTGGGAGCAGGTCCTCGCCCGCCTGGACCGCACCGACCCGCACCACTTGGCCGCCCTGATCCGCAAGCACCTCGCCCTGGCCTGAGGAGGAATCGCGAGAACGCGAAAGGACGAAAGCGTTGGGTGCCATGCCCACGCTTGTCGTGGGCATGTTTTGGAGGCAGCATGGCCAAGCAGACTTGGCCATGGCACCCATCTCGGGGTGTTGGGGAAAGGTGGCCCCTGCGGTCGGCCCTTCATCCTTCTCCTCGTCTCTTTCTTCTTTCGTGCTTTCGTGATTCTCCTGTCTTGTCCTGGCGCACCTCCTGATTGCAGCCCGGTGGCGGCGGGCGTACACTACCACCGTGGCACCAGCAATCGCGGAGACCCTCGTCATGAAGCCGTATCGATCCGTCCTGCAATCCCGCGCACCGCGGGCCGTGTTTCCTCGGGCGATGTCTGTCGTCCGGTGGATGGCTGTCGCCCAGGTGGTTCTCGGGCCGTTTTCGGCCGCTTGGGCGGCCGATGCGGCCGCCAAACCGCCGGCCAAGACCGCGACGGCCCCGGCAAGCCGGCCAGCGTGGCTCGGCAACAAAGTGGGGATCAGCGACGAAGTCCTTCCCCCGTGGACGCCGGTCCAAGCGGCGGGGGACCGGGTGAGCGTCTGGGGCCGCGGCTACCGCTTCGGCGGCCTCCCCTTCCCGGCCGCAATCACCGCCCGGGACGCGGAAATCCTCGCCGCGCCGATCACCCTGGCCGGCGTCGTCGACGGCAAGCCGCTGGCCTGGGCCAATCCCTCCTGCCGCGCGGTTGAGGCCAGGCCCGCCGCCGTCGAGTTGTCGACGCGTGCCGCGTCCGGCCCGCTTCAGTGCGAGGGGACCGTCCGCGTCGAGTACGACGGCATGGTCCGCTGCGACGTCCGCCTCGTGCCCAAACCCGGCGGGGCGAAGCCGGTCTCGCTCGAGCGGCTCGTGCTGGAGGTGCCGCTCCGCGGGCAGCACGCCCAGTACCTCCACACCTGGCCGGGACAGTGGGGCAGCGCCGCCAATTCCCGCGCCTTGCCCCAGGAGGGCCACCGCGGGCCGTTCAAGCCGTTTGTCTGGCTGGGCGACGCCTGGCGGGGCCTGGCCTGGTTCTCCGAATCGGACCGCAATTTCTTCCCCGCCAAGAGCGACCAGCCGATCGAAATCCGCCGCGAAGGAGACTCGGTCGTCCTCCGCGTGCACCTGGTGAGCGTGCCGCAGGCGATCGAGCGGCCGCTGGAGTACACCTTCGGCTTTCAGGCCACGCCGGTCAAGCCCGCCCGGCCCGACGCCTGGGACTACCGCACCGTCCACATGGGCAGCTACGGGCTGGAGGACCGGCCCTATACCGCGTCGGGCGGCAAGAAAACCA
>Ga0315280_10011981_pt1 | contig 10564 bp, 6 predicted proteins | sample YL17G06_40_MG_FD_203697 | JGI IMG/M metagenome (GOLD analysis project Ga0315280, IMG submission 203697) | Sediment microbial communities from Yellowstone Lake, YNP, Wyoming, USA - YL17G06_40 | ecosystem: Environmental > Aquatic > Freshwater > Lake > Sediment | place: USA: Wyoming | collected... | reverse complement strand
CCACGATTTCCAATGGCCACTTCTACCAGTTCATTCTGCGTCGCTTTGGCGACCCGCTGATCTTGACCAGCGGGGAGGCATCTCCGGCCCGAGTGGCCGTCAATACCACGGCCAGCGTGTCCATCCAAGGCTACGACGCCCCTATCCAGTTCGTGGGCCTGGTGCCGGGCTTCGTCGGGCTGCTGCAGTGGAACGTTACGGTTGCCAGCGACATCAGCATGAACGGGCAGGATGCCGAGGTGAAGGTGTTTGTCGGCTCCATCCCCGCCAACCTGACTTACCTGCCGATCCTTGAGGCGGCTTCCGGAACCATCGATGTCACGGCGGACGGCACGGTCACCTGGTCAACCAGCGACACCACTGGCGCCCAGGTGTTCGTGACCACCGATGGCGGCGACGAGGTGCTGTTTACCGAGGGACAGTCCGGCAGCCAGCAGGCCAGCTTCGTCGAGCCCGGCCACGTTTATGTGTTTGTGTTGCGGCCCTACCGCGACAGCGTGCTGGGCAAGGTGCTGGCCACCGCCACGCTGGACACCACCTCGGCCTCCTCCGCCACCAAGAAAAAGTAGGCAGTAGGCAGTGAGCAGTAGGCAGGTGCGTGCCGCCCAGAGCCCACAGCCCACAGCCTCATTTCGGCCAGCGCGCCACAATCGTGCTGCTCATGCCGCCGCGCGCCGTGAACTTGCCGGTCACGGTTGCCGACACCGGCCGGCATGCCGCCACAACGTCTTCCAGAATCCGGTTCACCGCGTTCTCCGTGAAGATTCCCAGGTTGCGGTAGCCCACCAGGTACATCTTCAGCGATTTCATCTCCAGGCAGAGCTTGTCGGGCAGGTATTCGATCACGATGTGGGCGAAATCCGGCAGGCCCGTCTTCGGGCACACGGAAGTGAATTCCGGGTACTCGATGGTGATCGTGTAGCCGGGATACTGGTTGGGCCAGGTCTCGATGGCCGGCAGCGGCGCGCCGATTCCCGACCGCGCGTGTTCCTCGGTGTATTCAGCCATAGCGGCATTGTAGCAGTTCGAGCGCCAGCATGGCCGCTGCCGCGCCCACCTGCTAAAACAGGTGAAAAGCAGGCCAACCAGCCGTAACCTATTGAAAACATTTGCCTGCCCCAGCCGGCCGGCCTCAGGAACAGGCCCCGGTGCTATCTCGTTGAAAACGAGCCAGTTATAGGCAGGCTGGCGCGTTCATCCAGTTGTCAAAGATCGGCAGCGGCGTCCCAGCGCCGCCCCTTCCCAAGGTTCCAATCCCCATTATCTCATAGCTGTCAAGTGTCAAAATAGTGACTCCTGTTAGCTATATGGCTTCTGCCTACTGCCTTCCGCCTACTGCCTTCTGCCTTCTGTTTTTCTCCCGCTTGCCGGTTGACGAACCACGCCCGCCTCGCTACACTTGAATAAGCGCGCCCGTAGCTCAGTTGGATAGAGCGACTGGCTACGAACCAGTAGGTCGGGAGTTCGAGTCTCTCCGGGCGCGCCATTTTTTTATCAGGTTACGCGGGCCTCCCGTTCCTGCCCGTTCCCCGGTGTAGCGGAAAATGTAGCGGGTGCCCGTCGAAACCGGCCTTCCTGACAATCTCCCCAATCTGACAAGCGAGCGACTGTAGCGGAGCGCAGAGTGCCCCGCCATCGCGCAGAGCCGCCCGCTGAGCGGCCCGTCAGCGTGCGGCTGAACATCGACTGCTTCTAATCGATGAACAGAGGCCTAGAATGGGAGCCATGTTAGAAAGTATTTGTTTAGCGTGATGGAACCTTTTGGTTGATTGTCCTTGCTTGCTGGCTGGGGACGAATATGCTGGAACGTGCCGCAGGAAACCGACGCCGGAAAGGTCGCCCGCCTGGAACACGAAATAGAGCAATTGAAGCAGGAGATGGAGCGGCTGCGGCGCGCGCTGGACGAGGCGCTGCGAGCCGCGAAACGGCGGGCCGCGCCGTTCTCCCGCCGCGGCCCGAAGGCTATTGACTCCTGCATAAATACGGACACAAGCATCGACAAACCAGTAAAACAGCCAGTTCCGAAGCCGAAAACTGGCCGGTTCCCCAAGCGCGGGCCCAACGGGCAGTTCCTTCCCGGGGCAGTGGGCAACCCGAAAGGACGGCCGCGCGGCAGCCGCAATCGCGCCAGCGTGCTCATGGAAGACTCGCTGGACGGCCGGGCCAAGGGGCTCGATGACGTGGGGCAGACGCTCAACGGCACCCTGCTGGATGCCGAAAACCTGGGGCGCGACCGCGCCAACAGCGATTACGTCCGCCGCCATCTGATCAATTCCAACTTCACTTGGGAGCTTCCCTTCGGCCGAGGCAATGCGATTCGGCAACGCCGGGCGCAACATCACAACCGGTCCAGGCAGGAACACCTGGAACGGCAGCTTGGCCAAGACCTTCCGGATCAGAGAAAGCAAACAGATAGCCCTTCGCCTGGACGTGTTCAATCTGCTGAATCACCCTAACTGGGCGAACCCGGATACCAACATTTCCAGCGTGAACACAGTCGCGACCATCAGCGACATCAACGGGTCGATGCGCCAGGCGCAATTCGCGCTGGAGTTCCGGTTCTGATGTGGAGCCGGTATCTGGCCGGCGCGCTGTGCCGGCGAAGATGCCAATGCCTCATGGCGGTCTAAAGACCGCCGCTACAATACAGGCCAAAAACAAAACGGCCGCCGGGCCACCGTGGGCGGCTCGACGGCCGTGTGCCGTTCCTCGGGTCCGAGGGCGTCAAGCGCTGAAGGAACTGCCGCAGCCGCAGGTGGTGCGGACGTTCGGGTTGTTGAACTTGAACCCGGATGCTCCCAGCGTCTCGACGTAATCGACTTCAGCGCCGTCCAGGTACAGCATGCTGGCCTGGTCGATAAAGACCTTCAGCCCGTCGTACTCGAAAACCTTATCGCTGGCGTTGGCATTGTTATCGAACGCCATCGAGTAGGAAAAACCCGAGCAGCCGCCTCCCACCACGGCGATCCGTAACCCGGCCGGCCGCGGGTTCTGCTGGTCCAGGATTTCCCTCACCTTGGAGACTGCCTGATCGGTCAGCCTTACGTTCATGTGCTCATTCCCCTTTCGTGGATAACGGCCAATCCCTATTTTACTACAGCGGCGGCCGGCTTGAACGGGACGGAGCAGCGGCGGTTCCCAGTGTTACAATCACGGCCATGCCCAAGCGCGGAGCGATTGTCGAACAGAGCGGGATCTATTGGTGTTCAGTCTGCAAACTTCCGGTGCGCCTGAACAAGGGCGACGTCTTCCCTGAATGCGCCAATATGTGCGCCCGCGGCGGATGGGAGCCGGTGCAACTGGAGGAGACGGCCGCGGAAAGCAAGTGACAAAGCCCAACCTGACACCTGAAACCTGGCACCTGGTACCTGGCACCTGTTGTCAGCGCTCGTAGGAGCTGGTCAGGCGATCCAGCGCCGCCTGATCGATGCGCAGCCGGCCCTGGCGGGTGGCGCGCTCCTTCAAGGCTTCCCCAAACACCTGGTATAGCAGGTTCTGCTTCTGCTCGGTCAGCTCCTTGCGCAGCCCGTCGCGGGATTTGGCCAGTTCTTCTTCGGAGGCGGGCTGCTTGTCGAGCACCTGGAAGACGGCTTGGCCGTCGGTCACATCGACCGGCCCGCCGATTTCGCCGGGATTCATTGAGAAAGCGCGGTCGCCGAGGCTGCTGGCCGCGCCCAGGTCTTTGATGTTGCCGTCCCGGCTAAAGGGTTCGCTCTCCTTGACGCTGATTTTCACTGCGCCGGCGGCCTTCTTCAGGTCGCCGCCTTTGCGAGCCAGCTCGGCCAGTTCCCTCATGCGGGTGGCCGCGGTGGCGGCGGCCTTCTCGTTGCGCAGATCGTTTTCGACCCGATCGCGCACCTCGGGAAGCTCCGCCGGGTGAGCCTCGCTGATCTGCACCGGGGAGGCAATCAGCAAGCCGTTGGCCACCGCCACCAGTGAGGTGATCCGCCCAGGCTTCAAGTTGGGGGCAAACAGGCTGTCGTCGGCGGCCGGCTCGGCGCCGGCTTCCGGCAGCGGGTCGCCGCGCTTGATCAAACCGGTATCGAGGACCGCAAGATTCAGCGCCGCGGCGACCGCCTGGATGTTGTCCGGGTTCCTTTTCATTGCGGTCTCGGCTTTATTCGCCAGCTCGTCGGTCAGCCGGGAGGCCTTCTCCGCCCTAACCTGCGGCGTGATCTCCGCAGCCACTTCCTGCAGGGTGCGCAGGCGCGCCTTCTCGCGCGCCTCGATCTTCAAAATGTGGAAGCCGTAAATGGTCTTGATGACGTCACTGATCGTGCCGACGGGAAGCGAGAAAGCCGCCTGTTCAAACTCGGACACGGTCTGCCCGCGCACGATCCAGCCCAGGTCGCCGCCCTTGGCCGTGGTCTGTGCGTCGTCGGAGTTTTCCTTGGCCAGCTTGGCGAAATCCTCGCCGGCCCGGGCGCGCTTGAGCACCTCCTCCGCCTTCTTCCGGGTGGCCTCAATCTCCTCCGCCGCCTTGCCGGCGGTCTTGAACAGTATGTGGCTGACCTTCACCCGGTCCTCGACGCGGAAGCGCTCCTTATTGTCGTTGTAGTAGCGCTGCAGATCCTGTTCGGTGACCGGGACGGTCTCCTTCAGCTTCGCGGTGTTGATGAAGACCAGCTTGAACTGCCGGCGCTCGGGAATCTGGTAACGGCTGCGGTTCTTGTTGAAAAAATCGGTGATTTCGGCGTCGGAAACCGAGATGCTGCTTTTCAGGTCGGTGGCTTTCAAGGCCGCGAATGCCACCCGCATCTTGTCGTTGCGGCGGTGGAATTCGCGCCCTATATCCTGGTCGCTCACCGACGCTCCGGCGGTGACCAGGCGCCGCAGCTTGTGAAGCAACAAGGCCTCCTTCATCTTTTCTTCAAATTCCGGCACGCTCATTCCGAAGCGGCTTTCGACCAGTGCGCGGTACTGGTCCTCGCCCACGTATTGGCCGCCGGGAAAGATCTGTTGGTTCTCCCGCAACTCGTTGGCCACCTCCTGGCCCGACACGCTCAAGCCCAGGCGTTGGGCCTCCTGCAGCGTCAGCCGCTCGCGCACCATCTCAGCCAGAATCTGCGGCGCGTAGACCGGGATCAGGCTGGGAGGAAGCTTCTGACTGCGGGCCCACTGCTGCAACTGATGGGCCAGCTCAACCGAGGTAATCGACTCGCCGTCCACCTTGGCCAGCACCGATTCCCCGCTCGGGCTGCTTCCGGTGAGCCCGGGGATCAGGGTGACGACCAGCATGATGCAAATCAGAACCAGCAAACCGCCAAGAAACACGCGAACCGCCGTGTCCTTCCGGCGAAAGAACTGAAACATACCGGGTGCTCCAATGGAAAGATTGCGGGCAGCGGGCGCAGGCCGAGCTGCCACCCCTGCCGTGGCCGCCTGATCTGGTCGCCTGTCCAGCCAAACGGTGGTTCGGCGAACAGCAAGCGGATCAACATATTATAGGAACCAGCGGGCTGCCGTGGCAAGCACGCCGGAAGGGAACAGGCGGGGTTGCCGTCCTGCCGCCGTTCTAGTAGACTGCGCACCACCTTCCCAGAGGGGTTCAGCGATGTTCCGACACTGGTTGCGAATTGTCACGCGCGTTCTCGCGCTGGTGTGCTTGTCTGCTCCCTTAGTGTTCGCCCAGACCAACCGCGGCGGCATTTCTGGAACGGTCTTCGATTCCAGTGGTGCTGTCGTGCCGAACGCCGCCGTCAAGGTCACGAACATTGACACGAACCAGGCAATTACCCTGACTGCCTCCGCCGACGGGCGATTCTCCGCCACGTTGCTGGAGCCGGTCAACTACCGTATCACGGTTGAGGCGCCGGGCTTCAAGACGGCGGTGATCGACAAGGTCAAGGTGGATACCTCGACGATTGTGACGGCCAACGTCACACTCGAGCCCGGCGAAGTGTCGCAGTCGATCACCGTGACGGCAGACCCGCTGGCGCTGAACGCCGAGAGCGGCACCGTCGGCCAGACCATCACCGAGCGCCAGATCACCGACATACCTTTGGGTGACCGCAGCGTCCTGAACCTCATGCTCACACTGCCCAACGTGACGGGCGACTTGATCTCAGAGGTGCCCGGCACCGGCACGGGCATTCTGACCCCGGGCCAGGGACTGAGCGTCGGCGGCGGACGGCCCGGCGCCACCAGCTTTCTGGCGGATGGCGTCAACAACACCTCGGCCGGCACGGGCCGGACGGTCGCCTCCTTCTCGCCCGACACGGTGCAGGAGTTCAACGTCCAGACTTCCAACTACTCCGCCGAGTACGGCCAGACCACGGGCGGCATCGTCAATATCACTACCAAGAGCGGCACCAATGTGTTCCACGGGACGGTTTATTTCTTCAAGAAGGACCCCAACCTCAGCGCCGCGCCCTTCACCATCGCGTCGACCAACCGGCCGGTCTCCAATGCCACCATCAAGGAATACGGGTTCACGGCCGGCGGCCCGGTGTTTTTGCCGCGCTTCGGCCAAGGCGGCAGGAAAGTTTACGGCGGAAAAGACAAGACGTTCTTCTTCTTTGCCTATGAGCCACGCCGCGTCAACGACAGCAGCAGCCAGTTTCAACTGTTCCCCACCGAGGCCATGCGGGGCGGCAACTTCAGCAACACGCTGACCACGGCCGGCGGCGTCACCACCCAGGATGTGATCAACGGCTTTGCCGCCAAGGGCATTGATATTCCCGTCACTGCCGATGGGACCATCTACCAGCAATTCGATGTGTCCGGGGGCAACCTGTTGCGCCGCGCGGTTCCGGCCGGCACCGAGCTGTACCCGGTTTGGCCCGGCCAGATCATTCCCGCGGCATACATCGACCCCACGGCGGTCAAGCTGCTGAAATACATGCCGGCCCCGAACCAGACGCCGTTTATCCAGCCCAACGGCAATTTGGCCAACTGGGTGGGACGGCGCAATGTCGTTTCCAGCGACAATCGCTATCAGTTCCGCCTGGACCACCAGATCACTCAGGCCAACAAGATTTACCTGCGGCACTCCCACATCCCGATCACAGGGTATCGCTATAACAACCTGACCCCCGAAGAAATCGCGACCAATGGACCTGACCAGGTGAACGCCCTGATCGGCGATTTGAGCGTGGCGGAACAGTGGATCGTGAGCGACACCCACATCCTCTCTCCGCGGTTGGTGAACGAGCTTCGGCTGGGCTACTCCCGCGGCGATTTTTCCCGCGTCAACCCGCCCAAATGGCAGACGGAAGGCTTCGCCCAGTTGTTCGGCCTGCCGAGCGTCACGCCTGCCAATCTGCCGTTCTTCACCGGTTTTCCCTTTCGCGGAATCGGCAACGAGAACATCACTTCCTTGGGCGACCAGATCGACGAGTCGTTCCAGGTTTCCGACACCTTCACCAAGAGCCGCGGCAACCAGACCTGGAAGTTTGGCGCCGATCTGCGGTACACGCGGCTGAAGACCGCGCCGGTCAGCACGGCGGCGGGCGGCCAGTATAGCTTTTCCACCCAGCCGACCAGCTCACGGGGCACCGGCTCGAATTCGACGGGCGGGAATGTCTTTGCTGGCTTCCTGCTCGGCGTCCCAGGCTCGTACTCGTACCGCACCACAGTCTTGCCCTATTACTACCGTTGGGCTTCGACCTCGTTCTTCTTCCAGGATGATTGGAAAGTGCGTCCCAACCTGACACTGAGCCTTGGCCTGCGCTACGCGCTGCAAATCCCGCGCTGGGAAAAGTACGACCGCCAAGGCGCATTCATTGCCGAACTGGCAAGGGACCAAACGCTGACCGACGCGCAGCGCCGCGCGGTGGCCACGGCCATGGGGATACCGGCAACCAACCCGATCCCCGCCAGCGTGCCGACAACCGCGAAAACTCCGCCGTTTGGCTTTTCCGGGCGCGGCGGCAGGTCGCGCTATCTGCTGCCCATTGACAAGAACGGCTGGGAGCCGCGGTTCGGTTTCGCCTGGGTGCCCCGCTGGGAGTTTCTCCACAACCGCCTGGTGGTGCGTGGCGGCTACGGACTCTCGCACTCTTCACTCACGGGCTTGGGCAGCCAGCCCAACCCGGATTTCGCCTCCGGAACGGGTACGACCGTCAACTTCAATAGCGCCACCACCGGTTTCCCGCAGGGCGTGGGGCAGTGCAATACGGCCTTCAACCTCCGGCTGGCGGGCAATCCGCCGTGTGTCCTCAACCTCTCGACAGAACAGGTGGTCGGCGCCATTCCCGATGACGGGCTGATCTACGCCAATAGCATTAAGTACTCGGCTTTCCTGATTTCGCCCAACACCAAGACCCCCCGGTCGGAGACCTGGAACATAACCGCCGGCTGGGAGATTAAGCGGGGGACGGTGCTGGAACTGTCTTACAGCGGCAACCGTGGCAGGAACTTATTCATCGCGCCGCGCAATCTCAACCGGGTCCCGTTCGAGGTGACGCAAGACATTATCGGGCGGGGCCTCGACCCGGCCTCGACGGTCAACGATCCACTGGGCCGTTTGAATCTGGCCGGCAGCACCATCACGGTGCCTCGCGGCAGCTTGCTGGGGCCGTACTTCGGCTTCCAGAACCTGGCCCTGCTGTTCGACAGCGCGGGCAGCAGCATCCGGCACGCCGGCAGCGCATATCTGAGAGGGCGTTTGGCCCGGGGGCTCAACTACACAGCCTCCTACACCTGGTCGAAATCGATGGACGACGGCTCCGATGCCGGGTCGTCGGCGGTGGCGAACATTTTCGCCTCACGCTCCGACGGCAATGTGAGATATGGCGCGCCGCTCAGTTCGGACTGGTCGGTCTCCTCTTTTGACATCCCGCATTCGTTCACCTCGACGTTTTTGTGGGACCTGCCGGTCGGCGGCAGCGGCGGCTGGCTGCTGAAGCGTCCGCCGCGGATGGTGAACCATCTGGTCGGCGGCTGGACCACCAGCGGCACCGTGCGGATGCACAATGGCTATCCTTTCGCGGCCTTCGTGCAGGGCAACAACGGGCTGGATAACAATAGCGGCGGGTCTGTCCGCATGAGCATCAATCCGGATCCGAGCGTGCCGATCAAGAACCCGCTCTATGACCGCAACTGCCCCATCGGCACCACCTGTCAGCCGTACATCAACCCGGCGAAGTGGTACCGGCCCCCCCAGGGGACACTGGGCAACGGGGCACGCACGTACGGCGACATTCGCGGGCCGTGGCAGCACTATTTCGATCTGTCCGTGCAAAAGAACTTCTACGTCTTCGGCAAGGATAGCAAAAAACGGCTTCAATTCCGCATGGACGCCCTCAACCTGCTCAACCACCCCACCTTGGGTTTCGCCTCAATCGGCTCGGGGACTGGTTTTACGTCAGGCCGCGGACCCAGTACCCCGACGCAGACGGCAATCACAGCGGCGGAATACAATTCGTGGGCGGCCGCCAACAATCAGCCGTTGTCGACGACCACCGCCGGCGCCGCGATTTTCGCGCAAGTGCAATCTCTCGTCACCGGCAATCGGATAGGGACCGGGAACCTGCCCGCGGATTTCTTCTCCATTCCTGTGCCCACGGGATTCACGCAAATGCCCTTGAACAGCTTCGACATCAGGACGCTGAATGGCTTTAAGCTTTACCGTCTGAGTCAGGCTTGGGACAAGAACTTTGGCACCTTGTCGGTGAACCTGGCCCAACCGCGGAAGATCCAGTACTCCCTCAAGTTCATCTTCTGAAGTTGCTGGCCCCGGGGAGCGCGGACGTCCCGTCCGCGGGCCCTCTGGCGCGTGGCCGCCGAGCGGTGCCGAAGCAAAACGCCGCGGCCCCGTTCGCCAGGGAGCGCGGGCGTAGCAAGGGAAACCGAAGACTTCATCGCCCGAGTACGATGTCAATCCCAGCGAGCACCAGGTCGAGCTGGGCGGCTGGCAGCTTGCCGACGCGCTCCGTGGCATCGAAAATTCCCTCGGCATCGTCCGGCTCGGGTGCATGAAGATCATGCTTCGCTGTTTTTGAGACAGGCTGTAAACTGCCGCTCTGCTATAATGAAGCGGGTTTTCTTGGGAGGAATTTGTTGGTTACAGCAACTTCTCTGACGGCCCCGCTGGCCTCCTTTTTTCTGGAAGGACTGACGATCGTCTGCATGGTCGGCACGATATTGCTCTGGGTCGTGTTCGGCTTACTGTTTTTCGCGGAACGTACCCTGAAGAAGCAATAGCGGACCGCACGCCGGGCATTGCCGGTGCGTGTGCACTGACGGCGGCCCGATGGCCGGTCCGCTCCCTCATCCGCCGCGGCGGACGGCTCTGGTGCGGCGTTGGCCCCCGGCTGCGGCGGGGCCGCCCGGTGTTCGGTGGGCGCCTGTCCAACGTCTACTTTCCTGGATTCCACAAGAAGCGGCCGTGGCAGGTGATCTCGGCGGGTCCGGTCAAGAAGGCTTCCCCACCCGGGTCCCAGGCAACCCCCAACTCGCCGCCCTCGGTGCGGACCGCGACCGGGGAGGAGGCGCGGCCGGCGTGAATGGCCGCGACCGCCGCGGCGGTCGAGCCGGTGCCGGAAGCCAGCGTGTGGCCGGCGCCGCGCTCCCAGAAGCGGGCCTCCAGGACGTGCTCATCGATGACGCGGACGAAATCGAC
>Ga0315280_10011979_pt1 | contig 10566 bp, 9 predicted proteins | sample YL17G06_40_MG_FD_203697 | JGI IMG/M metagenome (GOLD analysis project Ga0315280, IMG submission 203697) | Sediment microbial communities from Yellowstone Lake, YNP, Wyoming, USA - YL17G06_40 | ecosystem: Environmental > Aquatic > Freshwater > Lake > Sediment | place: USA: Wyoming | collected... | reverse complement strand
AAATTGCTGGATGAGCTTGACGGCGGTCTTTTCACCTATGCCGGAGACGCCGGGAATATTATCTGAGGGGTCACCCACCAGTCCCTTGAAGTCGGCAATCTGCTCAGGCTTGACGCCATACTTCTGGCTTACCGCCGCTTCGTCGTAGAGCATGGTATCGCTGAAACTCCCCTTTGGTCTGGGATAAAGTATCTTTACCCTGGGGGACACCAGTTGCATGGTATCGGCGTCACCACTAACGATGATGGTCTCAATGTCCTGGTTACTTGCCTGCTGGCTGAGGGTGCCCAAGATGTCGTCTGCCTCATAGCCCTCAAGCTCAAAGATAGGGATGTGGAAGGCTTCAACTAGCTGCCTTACCCGCCCGAATTGATTGACTAGCTCTTCTGGAGCTTTGGGTCGCTGTGCCTTATACTGCTCAAATAACTGGTGCCTGAAGGTAGGAGCTTTCATGTCAAAGGCGATGGCGTAATGGGTTGGTTTTACCTCATTTATTACCTTGAGCAGCATCAGGGCAAAGCCATAAACGGCGCCAACCATCTCACCGGTCTTGCTCACGGTGAGCGGTGGCAGGGCATGGAAGGCGCGGTGAATCAGGGCATTGCCGTCAAATAGCACCAGAAGCGACTTTTTCACGGTTTAATTATAGCAGAGCGGGAGGTAAAAAGCTGGCTTTAGCCACTTGGAGATGTTCACAGTTTCTTTTCAAAAATCACCGGGTGGAGCTTCTTTCGCCGGTCTCAAGTATGAGGTATCATTATGCTTTGTCAGTATAAAGCGTTGGTTTATATAGGAGAAGGTTGTCGTTCCACAGGTATCCTGTTTTATATTCCAGAAATGAGAGTTATCCAGCCCTAATAAAGCACATATCAAGACCTTGTTCACCACCCGATGCGATACCAGGACTACAGTCCCCTCATGTTTGGCTACTGCCTCCTTAACCACACCTAAGGCTCTTTCCCTGACATCACTCAGGCTTTCACCATCGGGCATCCTTATCAGGTGGGGATTTTTAACCCATTCAGCATAAAGCTCTCTATATCTATGTTTAACTTCTTGCTGGGGCAAGCCCTGCCATTTTCCAAAATCAAAATCAATAAGACCGGGAGCGATTTCTACCTCAAGTTTGTGATGGCTGGCAATCGCTTCCGCTGTCTTTAAGGCTCGCCTCAGCGGACTGGAGTAAACAGCGTCTATCTTTACCCCACTAAGATATTCAGCCAAGAGTTCTGCCTGTTTTAATCCAGTCTCATTCAGCTCGATATCAATTCTTCCTCTGAATACCTCTTCAACATTCCACTCTGTTTCCCCGTGTCTTACCAAAACGATTTCTGCCATTTTGCGACTATGATTCTATCTTTATCCCTGTCTATTGGCATCTTAGGTGCTCAGGTGCATAGTGTCAAGCCTCCTGTTAAATAAGAGATTGCTTATTAACCTCACCCCCTTTAAGTTTCTATTCGGTAACCCTCCCTCTTTATCTCCCTCCCTTGATAAGGGAGGGAGAATTAGTTATATAAGAGAGGCTTCGCCTCTCTTATCGTATTTACTCCCTCAAAGAGGATAGGGGATGATATTAAAAAGAGGGGCGTTAGCCCCTCTTAGACACCTTATTAAGTTAGGCTCATTATCAAATGGAAAGGGGGAAGAGATTTTAGAGAGGGGCTTCGCCCCTCTCTTACCTGCCTTCCCCTTCCCTTATTAAGGGAAGGGGGTCAGGCGGGTTCCCAGAAAAATCTAGATTTTTCTGGGTGCTGAGGGGGATAGGTTGCTAGACAATCTCTTGTTGAATAATTGTCTTTTCGTGATATACTGTAGGGCATGAAAGGGAAGGACTTACTCTCAGTAGCTGACCTCGGCGGCGAGGATATTCGCTTGCTCATATCGGAGGCGATTGATATGAAAGCCCGGGGCTGGCTCTCCATGCTCAGCGGCAAGACGCTGGCGCTCATGTTTGAGAAGCCATCACTTCGGACTCGGGTTAGCCTTGAGCTGGCTATGCGCCAGTTGGGTGGGGAGACCGTCTATCTGTCTCCGGCTGAGGTCGGTCTGGGGGAGCGGGAGTCAGTTCCAGATGTTGCCCGAGTGCTCAGTCGCTATGTAGATGCTATTGCCGCCCGCACCTTCTCCCATCATACATTGGAGGTTCTGGCTAGTTATTCCAGGGTGCCGGTGATAAACGCCCTCTCCGATTGGGAACACCCGTGCCAGGCTCTGGCTGACCTGCTCACCATTTATGAGAAGAAGGGGGAGCTAAACGGTTTGACCCTTGCCTTTGTTGGTGATGGTAACAATGTGGCTCGCAGTCTTATGCTGGCGGCTTCGCTTACCGGGATGAATTTCAGGATTGCTTCCCCTCCTGGCTATACTATTGAGGAGAGGATACTTCAGCTGGCTCAGAGCAATGCTTTTAGCAGTGGCGCTGAGATATTTTGCACTGAGGAGCCACGCCTGGCGGTAAGCAGGGCTGATGTGGTTTATACTGATGTCTGGACCAGTATGGGGCAGGAGGCTGAGGCTGAAGCCCGACGCCGAATATTTGCCGGCTACCAGGTGGATAGCGAGCTACTCTCCTTAGCCAGGGAAGATGCCATATTTATGCACCCCTTGCCGGCTCACCACGGTGAGGAGGTGGCTGAGGGGATTTTAGACACTCCCGAATCAGTGGTCTTTGACCAGGCTGAAAATAGGCTGCACCTGCAGAAAGCACTGCTGGCGGTAATGCTGGGAGGTCTGGAGATTCCACTGACTGGCTATCGTTAGGAGGTTGGTATATATGTGGCGAACCTTGGTAAGCTGGGGCTGGTGCCCCATTTTAATCACGGCACTGGCGGTGGTGGGCTATTTCTATGAATGGCCAATTGAAGTTTTAACCCCGGCGCTGGTTATTATCCTGGTCATTGGCTTGGTGGTGGGGGCAAGTGGCACCAAAGAGAGGCAATTAGAGCATTTATGGCTAAGGCTAAAGGAGCTTGCCGCACATTTTGGTCGCCGCTTTATGGGTGATTCCTCACTGTCTATCTTTGTTATTATCCGTAATCTGCTCACTATGGAGGATGCCAGGGTTTGGGCTTGGGCGCGGGAGTGTGAGGTGGCACAGCGGATTTTCAATACCTGGAGTAGCAGTTTTGTCACCCGGCTGGAGAGTGATATTAGAACCAGGCGGTTTAGTGTTTACCTGCGCACCTATTTGAATGAGCTATGGTCGATAAACAGCCACTATTATGAATTTGTTGAGCAGTTTTGTGAGGTGGCAGAGAAGGTTGAGCTTCCGCGGGAAACCATAGACCTGTATAATCAGTTTGCCATGGAATACAATGCCTTTGTTCAGGATTTCAGGGATAATATTGCCGAGCTGAGGAGGGTTGCCAGAACCGAGATTGAGCCCCCCAGCGTGAAGTTTGCCAAAGAGTCATCACGGATGAAGTCTCTCCCGACTACCCAGAAGGAAGAGGAGAAGCCTTCCCAGCCTACCCAACATAAAGGGTATATTTTGTAACAGGCTTTTAAAGGTAAGCGGGCCTAATTTCCTTCAAAGGGGGAAAAAGAAAAGAGGGGCTGGCGCCCCTCTTAGACACCCGGTTAAGGTGGGGTGTCCCCTTTAAAGGAGAGTCAGAGAGAGGCGATGCCTCTCTTATATAACTAAATCCCCTTCCCCTTGTTAAGGGGAAGGGGAAAAAGGGGATGGGGTTACTGAAAATCTAAAGGGTGAGGGGTTGTTGGTGTGAGTAAACCTATTGTGGCTATTATCGGCAGACAGAATGTGGGTAAATCTACCTTGTTAAATCGCTTGGCGGGCAAGCCAATAGCTATTGTCGCCGATATGCCCGGGACAACCCGCGACCGCATCTTTGCTGATATTTCCTGGCAGGGGGTTGAATTTACTTTAGTTGATACCGGCGGTCTGGAGTTGAGACCACAGTCTTCGGTGGCTCGAGCTGTCAGGGGGCAGGTAGAGACGGCTATCGCTGAGGCTGATGCTATTATTTTTCTGGTGGACACCAGGGACGGGTTGGTGCCCTCTGACCTGGAGATTGCTGAAATGCTTCGTAGTTCAAGCAAGCCGTTAGTATTAGTGGCTAATAAGGCGGATAATGCCAGGCTTGAGACCGAGGCGGTAGAATTTTATCAGCTGGGGCTTGGTGAGCCATTGGCTATTTCAGCCTATCATGGTCGGGGCACCGCTGAGCTACTGGATAGGGTTATCCGCCGGCTACCGACCCCCTCAGCGGTTGAGACTGAAGGGGAGATTATGAAGCTGGCTATTGTCGGCAGACCCAACGTGGGCAAGTCAACGCTGCTTAATGCCCTATTGGGCGAGGAACGGGCTATTGTTGATGAAGCCCCGGGGACTACCCACGATGCGGTAAATACACTGCTTGACTTTGGTGGTCAAAATGTGATACTTATTGATACCGCTGGTATCAGGCGGCGGGGTCGGTGGGGGGTGGGAGTGGAGCGTTATAGCGTAATTCGTGCCCTGCGGGCTATTGACCAGGCTGATATAGCCCTGCTTGTGCTTGACACCACTGAGTTACTTGCCTCTCAGGATAAGCATATTGTCGGCTATATTCAGGAGGCGGCTAAAGGGGTGGTATTGGTAGTCAATAAGTGGGACCTAGCTGTGAGCCAGGAGGTGGCTGAATATAATAGGTATATCAGGAGCCAACTCAAGTTTATGTCCTATGCACCAGTGGTGTATATTTCAGCCAAGTTCGGGCAGGGGGTGGACAAGGTGATGCCTCAGGCATATCAGGTATATCAGGAGAGACTCAAACGACTATCCACCTCTGAGGTTAATAACGTGGTTCAGCAAGCGGTAGCGGCTCATAATCTGCCCCGAAAGGGCAGCAAGCAGCTCAAGATTTTTTACGCCACTCAGGCTGAGGCTAACCCGCCAACCTTCGTCTTTTTTGTCAACGACGCTAAGTTAATCCATTTTTCCTACCAGCGCTACCTGGAGAATAAGCTGCGTCAGGCATTCGGCTTTGGTGGCACTCCGCTTCGTTTAGTCTTTAAGACCAGGGGCGAACCATGATAGTGGCTAAGTTTGTTGCTGTAATGCTCATCGGCTACCTTTTGGGCTCTGTTCCCTTTGGCTACCTGGTAGCCAGGCGGCAGGCTAAGGTAGATGTCAGACAGTATGGTAGCGGCAAGATAGGGGCAACTAATGTGCTCCGAATCGCTGGTCGCAAGTTAGCCGCTTTGGTGGCTATCGTGGATTTGTTAAAGGGAGTGCTGGCGGTAGTATTTGCCGGGTTGATAGTTGGTAAGGGCTACTTGGTGGTAGGTGACTTTGGTCTAGGCTCGCTGGTTGCTCAGGTTCTGGCAGCGCTAGCGGCTATAGTTGGACATAACTGGTCGGTATTCCTTAGGTTTCGGGGGGGGAGGGGCGTTGCCACCTTCTTCGGTGGGTTAATCGCCTTATGTCCGCCAGCGGCAATATTTGGTGGCGAGATTGTAATTACTGGTGCCCTCTTGACCAGATATGTATCGTTGGGCTCCATTGCTGGGGCGGTAGGTTCTTATGCCATACTGGTCCCGCTTACCATTATGAACGGCTTTCCTATAGAGTACCTGTTTTATGCCCTGGTTGGCGCAATAATCATTTTTGTTATGCACTGGGATAACATTGTCCGATTGTTATCGGGCAAAGAGCGTAAGCTCGGCGAGAAGGCTGAGAAGAGAGACTCGCCTTCGTCAGACCACCCAGAGGGCGCGGGATAGGGTATGCCCAAGGTTGCTATTATTGGTACCACTACCTGGGGGATAACCCTGGGAGTGGTACTAGCACGTAATAGGGCGGAGGTCAGGCTGTGGGCGCGGACAGAACAAGAGGCTACTGAACTAAGAAAGGCCAGATATCATTCCAATTTGCTTTCCGGCGTTATCTTGCCTACCGGGTTAGTAATTACCAGCTCATTAGATGAAGCCTTAGCCGGGGTCAAAGCAGTAATCCTGGCGGTGCCCTCCCATAGGATGCGGCAGAACATAAAATTAGTTGCCAAGTACCTTGATGGTTCAATGTTGATAGTCAGTGCCGCCAAGGGTCTGGAGATTGACACTAACCAGCGGATGTCCCAGGTAATCGCTGATGAGATAAACCCCGATTTTCGGTCTAATATTTGTGTTCTTTCCGGACCCAATCTGTCACCGGAGATTCTCCAAGGCCTACCGGCGGTTGCTGTGGTGGCTGCCTTGAATGAGGCGGTGGCCAGAAAGGCTCACCGGCTGTTAAACACCCCCAGCCTCTGTCTATATACCAATACCGATGTCATCGGGGTGGAGCTGGGGGGGGCATTAAAGAATATTATCGCTCTAGGTGCCGGCATAGCTGATGGGCTGGGCTATGGTGACAATGCTAAGGCGGCTTTAATCACCTGTGGTCTGACCGAGATAACGGCTCTGGGCGTTGCCCTGGGGGCAAATCCCCTCACCTTTTCCGGGTTAACTGGCTTGGGTGACCTAGTCGCTACCTGCTCTAGCCAGTTAAGTCGTAATCACTATGTAGGGATGGAGTTAACCAAGGGGCGCTCGCTAGAGGAAATAATCAAGTTAATGGACGGGGCGGCTGAGGGGGTCGGCACCACCCTGGTTGCCCACAACCTAGCCCGGCAGTTTGAACTGGAGATGCCCATCACTGAGAAGATTTATCAGGTACTCTATGAGGGGCTTAACCCCCGTCAGGCAGCTCTGGAGCTGATGGAGGCTAAAGCCAAGCATGAGCTGGCGGGTTGAAGGTGGCGATTGTTCTCCCTGTTTAAGCGCTGAAGGTATGCTTTAGCCTATCTAGAAATCCCCGCCATTTTTTGGGATTGGGCATATTGGCTGAATTTAGGCTGTTACCTAGCTCCCGGAATAGCTGGCGCTGTTTTTCACTCAGTGAATCAGGGGTAACGACGAATAGTGTAACTAGCTGGTCACCGCGCCCATTGCCATGTAAATGGGCAATTCCCTGCCCTTTAAGCCTGAAGACTTGCCCCGTTTGACTGCCGGCTGGAATCTTGAGTTTGGTTTTGCCGCCCAGGGTAGGCACCTCTACCTCAACGCCCAGAGTAGCTTGGACAATGTTGATTGGCAGGTCGTAGAGGATGTCGTCATTATATCGGGTGAAGAATTCATGCTCCTCGACTGACAGAGTAATGTACAGATTGCCCGGAGAGCCACCCCTTGTCCCAGCGTTGCCCTCACCTCTGAGTCGGATTTGAGAGCCATTATCAACCCCAGCCGGGATGTTAAATGAAATATTACGCTTGTGCTTCTCTTTACCTGTGCCTCGGCACTGGGGGCAGGGCTGGGTAATAATTCTACCTTCACCGCGGCACTGATGGCAGGTAGTGGTGTTGGTGAAGCGACCGAAGAGGCTCTGTTGGACTCGGTGCACCTGCCCGGTGCCATTACAGTTGGGGCATCTGGTGGGCTGACTGCCTGGCTTGCCGCCAACACCCTGGCACAACGAGCAGTTCTCGGTGCGGGCTATGGTTATCTCCCTTTCGCAGCCCATGGCGGCTTCCTCAAAGGTGATGGTAATTCCGCAGCTGAGGTCAGCACCACGCTGTGGTGCTTGGCGGGTGGCAGTGGCTGCCCCGCCAAAGAAGGCGTCAAAGATATCGCCGAAGCCGCCAAAGTCAAAGCCCTCAAAGCCTCGCCCGAAAAATCCCTCGGCACCACCGTGGCCAAAGCGGTCATAAGCCGCCCGCTTATCCGGGTCAGAGAGCACTTCATAGGCTTCGTTTATCTCTTTAAATCTTTCCCCCGCCTCATCATCATGATTGTGGTCGGGGTGATACTTAAAGGCTAGCCTACGAAACGCCTTCTTTATTTCCTCATCGGTGGCATCTCTATTTATGCCGAGGACTTCATAATAATCCCGCTTGGTGGGCATATCTTAGAACCCTATCCCCTTTGTCCCCTTCCCCTTACCAAGGGGAAGGGGAATAGTTTATGTAAGAGGGGCTTCGCCCCTCTTTGACTTCTTATCACCACCTCCCCCACTCTTTAATACCTAGACCTCGCGGAACTCGCCCTCCACGGTGCCCTCCTCGCCACCCTTGCCCGGTGGGGGTTGCCCGCCAGGGGGTGGTTGCTGCCCGTAGATGGCAGCGCCAATCTTCTGCATTACCTCAGATAGCTCCTGCATCGCTCGGCGGACAGCATTAATATCGGTGCCCTGTAGCGCTGAGCGCACTGCTTGAACCTTGCTTTCTACCTCCTGGTTCAAGTTAGAGGGTATCTTGTCCTTGTGGTCTCGCAGGGTCTTTTCCGCAGTATAAGCCAGGGTGTCAGCGGCGTTGCGGGTCTCCACCTCCTCACGGCGTTTGGCATCCTCAGCCGCGTGCATCTCTGCTTCCCGATGCATCTTTTCCACCTCTTCCTTGGAGAGTCCGCTGGAAACAGTAATGGTGATTTTCTGCTCCCTACCGGTGCCCTTATCATGGGCCTTAACACTGAGAATGCCATTGGCATCAATATCAAAGCTGACCTCAATCTGGGGCATACCCCGTGGTGCTGGCAGGATGCCATCAAGCATAAACCGTCCCAGGGTCCGGTTATCAGCCGCCATCGGTCTCTCCCCCTGGAGCACATGGATTTCCACGCTGGGCTGATTATCGGCGGCAGTGCTGAAAATCTGGCTCTTTGAGGTAGGGATGGTGGTGTTACGGGGGATGAGGGGGGTTGCCACCCCACCCAGGGTCTCAATACCCAGGGTAAGCGGGGTAACATCCAGCAGCAAGACTTCTTTGACTTCCCCCTTAAGCACCCCGGCCTGAATAGCCGCCCCTATGGCTACCACCTCATCTGGGTTAACCCCTTTATTGGGTTCCTTACCGAAAAGTTGTTTTACCTTCTGCTGCACCAGTGGCATCCTCGTCTGCCCGCCAACCAGGATTACCTCGTCAATCTGGGCTGGGGTCTTGCCAGCGTCAGTCAGCGCCTGGTGGAAGGGCTCTAACGTTTTGTCCACCAAGTCCATTACTAGCTGCTCCAGTTTAGCCCGGGTAAGGGTAATGGTAAGGTGCTTGGGTCCACTGGCATCAGCAGTGATGAAGGGGAGGTTTATTTCGGTCTGCAGGACAGTTGATAGCTCACACTTAGCCTTTTCTGCCGCTTCCTTTAGTCGCTGCAGCGCCATTTTATCCTGTCTCAGGTCTATCCCCTGGTCTCGCTTGAACTCATCGCATAGCCAGTCGATAACCCTCTGGTCAAGGTCATCACCACCAAGGTGGGTATCACCGCTGGTTGACTTTACCTGGAAGGTGCCTTCACCAATCTCTAGGATGGAGATATCAAAGGTGCCACCACCAAGGTCATAGACAGCGATGGTCTCCTCCTTCTTCTTGTCCAGCCCGTAGGCTAGAGAAGCCGCCGTTGGCTCATTAATTATTCTCAGCACGTTAAGCCCAGCGATGGCACCGGCGTCTTTGGTTGCCTGCCGCTGGCTGTCATTGAAGTAGGCGGGGACAGTGATAACCGCCTCAGTAACCTTCTCCCCGAGGTAAGCCTCGGCGTCTGTCTTTAGTTTTTGCAGAATCACAGCCGAAATTTCGGGCGGACTGTACTCTTTGTCTCCCATCACCACCCGGACATCATTATTAGGTGCCCTGGTTACCTTGTAGGCTTTGCGCTTGGCGTCCTCCTCTACTGGTAGCTCTCGCCCTGCTGGCTCACCCCACCTACGCCCCATGAATCTCTTAATACTGTAGATGGTGTTCTCCGGGTTAATGATAGCCTGGCGCTTAGCTATCTGTCCGACCAGCCGTTCCCCATTCTTACTTATCGCCACCACCGAGGGGAAAAGGTTACCCCCCTCAGCAGAAGGGATAACTACCGGCTCTCCGCCCTGCATCACGGCTACTTCGCTGAATGTTGTCCCTAAGTCAATCCCTACAGCCTTTCCCATAATTTTTCCCTCCTCTCTACCTTAAAATTGTCTCCTCCTCCTGCCCATTGCCCACCACCACCTTACTTGGACGAATAACCCTATCATGGAACTTGTAACCCTTTTGTAACTCCTCAACCACTATCCCTTCTTTACCTTTATCTTGCCTTACTGCTTCATGAAGGTTGGGGTCAAATGGTTCGTCTATTGCCTTAATCAGAGACAGCCCTTGTGCCTCCAGGGTTGACCGGAGCTTGCGCTCAATGAGCCTGATGCCATCTACCCAGCCGAGTTTATCCAGTTTAGGCGGGACAGAAGCGAAGGCTCGCTCCAAATCATCTAGAATGGGCAGAAGACTAAACATAAGCAGACCATTGGCAAACTTGCTCGTTTCCTCTTTCTCTTGCTCACTGCGCCGCCTGTAGTTAATGAAGTCTGCCTGAGCTCTCTGCCAGCCAGCCAGATTAGTTTCAGCCTTCGCTCTTTCCTCAGCTAGGGCCTGCCTTAATTTCTCTATGTCCTCTATCTCGGTAACCTCTGGCTCCACACCCCCGGTTTGGCCTTCTTCTGGCTCTTGCTGTGGCATTATTATCTACCTTGCCCCCTTTAGATTTTTGTTAACCTCACCCCCTTAGTCCCCCTCTCCTTATCAAGGAGAGGGGGAAGAGGTTTTAGAGAGGGGGCAA
>Ga0315280_10011978_pt1 | contig 10567 bp, 4 predicted proteins | sample YL17G06_40_MG_FD_203697 | JGI IMG/M metagenome (GOLD analysis project Ga0315280, IMG submission 203697) | Sediment microbial communities from Yellowstone Lake, YNP, Wyoming, USA - YL17G06_40 | ecosystem: Environmental > Aquatic > Freshwater > Lake > Sediment | place: USA: Wyoming | collected... | reverse complement strand
GTCGGTGACGTCGTAGCTGAATGCGTCGTACCCGCCTCGATGCGTGCCCAGGGCCTTGCCGTTGACGTACACGGCCGATTCCCAGTCCACCGCGCCGAAGTTCAGCAGCACGTGCCGGCCCTTCCACTCGGCCGGGACCTTGAACGTGCGGCGGTACCAGAGCCGCTCGAAGTGTTTGCCCACGCCGCTCAGGGCCGACTCGACGGGGAACGGCACGAGTATCTCGCCGTCGAGCGCCTTGCCGACGGGGGCCGGCTGGTTCGCCTCGGCCTGGGCGTACTGCCACAGGCCGTTGAGGTTCATCCAGTCCTTGCGGACCATCTGTGGGCGGGGGTACTCGGGATGGGCGTTTTGCGGCGAGACGTCCTTTGCCCAGCGACTTACGATCTTCCCTTCCACGCACTTCCAGTCCGCCTGTGCGGCAGTGGTGAGAGTCACAACAAACGCGGCGAGGATCAGGCTAAGCGTCCGGTACATGAGTCGATCTCCTTTCTATGTAGGAATTGAATGGGCATGGCAAAGGGGACTGGCTCCGGAGCGGCATGCTTTTCGCCGCGGAGGTGCCTGTCCCCGCTGTTGGTCCGACCCGCGGGTCGGGCATGTGGGCAACGGTTGCCGATCGCACTCCAGCCTTGTTCCAACCGCGGGGACAGGCACCTCCGTCCCGGGGACTCCGGAGCCAGTCCCCTGCGCCGGTCTCCGTCCATTGCGAGTCGACGAGGAGGAAAGGATAGGTTTAATGGCTTCATTTCCCTTCTCCGCCGACCTTGGCGGCCGCTGACGCCTTTGCGGCCTCGTCCACCGCGGCGGCGCGGGCCTTGGCGGGGTCCTCTGTCACCCAGACGGCCATGGGGCCCGCCTGGCGGTGGTCCCAGGCGTAGTAGGGGATGGCGAGGACCTCGATGTCGGCCGGCGTGGAGCCGACGGCGACGATCGTCCTGGCCTTGACCTTGATGACCGTAACTCCGCCGAGCAGGTCCTTGCGGTACTCGCCGGTCATCGTCGCGTCGGCGGGCAGGTAGAAGTTGTCTACTGCGCCGCCGTTGTCGGCGCCCTCGAAGCAGTAGACGACCGGCCCGCGCTGGATCGCGACGCGCCCGACGTCGTCGGTTACGCTCGGATGCGCCCGGACGCGGCGGATGGGCATGGGCATGTTCAGTTCGACGGTGTCGCCGGGCTTCCACGCCCGATGCAGGCGGGCGTAGCCCTTGATTATCTCGGAGTTCTCGGCGGCAACGCCGTTGACCTTGATGGTGGGCTTCACCCGCTCGGCCGGCAGCGGCTCGGGCTGGTAGAGGGCGTCCCTGGGGGCCACGGCGGCCGTCCAGGCCGGGATGCGCAGCATAACGTCGAACGCCTCGACGCCGGCGGGCTCGACGGTGATCTTCACGTCGCCTTCCCACGGGTACCTGGTCTGCTGGGTCAGGGCGACCTTGCCGGCGCCGACCTTGGCCTTGCCCTGCCCGGCCACGTAGAGGTTAACGTACACGCTGTCGGCGCCGGCGGCGTAGACGTAGCCCGGCACCGACGGGATGAACCGCACGACGTTGGTCGGGCAGCACGCGCAGTCGAAGAACGCCTGGCGGTGATGCTTGCCGTCGCTGGCCAGCGGGTTGACGTAAAAGAACTTCTCCCCGCCGAGGTCCACGCCCGCGAGCATGCCGTTGTAGAGCGTCCGCTCGAACGTGTCGGCGTATTTGGCATCGGCGTGGAGCAGGTTCATCCGGTGGTTCCACAGGCACATGCCGATTGATGCACACGTCTCGCAGTAGGCGGTGTTGTTTGGAAGCTGGTAGTTGGCGCCGAACGCCTCGCCGCTGCGGGTCGAGCCGATCGCCCCGGTTATGTACATCTTCCGCTCGACCGTGTTGACCCACAGCCGGTCGAGGGCCTTGACGTACGCCTCGTCGCCCGTTGCGGCCGCAACGTCTGCCATGCCGGAATAGAGGTACATCGCGCGCACGGCGTGGCCGACCGGCTCGGACTGCTCGGTCACAGGCTGATGGTCCTGGTTGTATGGGCCGCTGATTTTCGGCCGCTTCTCGGAGACCCGCCCCCGGATGTCCAGGAAGAACTTCGCAAGGTCCAGGTACTTGCGGTCGCCGGTAGCCTGGCTGAGCTTTACCAGCGCCAGTTCGATCTCCTCGTGGCCGGGCACGCCGTGGCGCTTATCGGGGCCGAAGATGCTCGCGATGTAGTCGGCGTAGCGGATGGCCACGTCCAGCAGCGTCCGCTTGCCGGTGGCGCGCCAGTGCGCCACGGCCGCCTCGATGAGGTGCCCGGCACAGTAAAGCTCGTGTTTGTGGGGCAGGTCCGTCCAGCGATTGTCGGGTTCCTTGAGCGTGTGGAACGTGTTGAGATAGCCGTCGGGCTGCTGGGCGGCGGCGATCCAGGCGATCACCTCGTCGGTCTGCTTGTCGAGGTCGGCGTCCGGGTGGGCCTGGAGCGAGTAGCCGGCGCCCTCGAGCACCTTGTAGACGTCCGAGTCGTTGAAGTAGATGCCCTCGAAATTGCCCTGCATGAGTTTGCCGGCCTTGGCGAAGTTGGAGAACCGCCCGGTCTGTCGGCACCACTTGAAGTTGTGCGGCAGCGAGCGGGTTCTGTCGGTCTCGACGCGTGGAGACCAGAACTCGTCGCGAATCTGCACGTCGGTGAACGGCACGGCCTTGAGCGTGGCCAGCCCGGCCCCGACGGCCGGCGGGTCGGCCGCCCACGTCCAGGCCGCCGCCGCGAGAAAAGGCAGAACCAGCAACGAAATTCGGAGCGTCATAAACGCGAGTCCTTTCGTTTTTGCACAGCGGTGTAACAAGCTTCAGCCTGGCGGACTATAAACGGAATCCCAAATAACGAGCTCCAATCGTCAAGTAAGCTCCGAATAACAAGCACCAACTTTCAAACAAGCTCCAAATCACAAGCTCCAAATCACAAACAGACTTCCGAAGGCCCGCGCCAAATCTCAAACAAGATCCGGTTGACAATCGCCAACGCCGCCGGCAGGCAAAACCGTGAATTGCCGGCTGGGGATCCGAGGATGAACTCTTGTTTAGAACTTGGTTCTTGGAGTTTGGTCCTTGCTTGGCACTTGGTGCTTGTTATTTGGTGCTTCCTTTCGCCTTCTGAGGTGTCGCCGCCGGTTTGTCCGCCGGCATCTTCACGTCGGCCCGGTCTTCCTTTATCGCGCCGCCGCCGGCGGACAGGAGCTTCTTCAGCGCCGCCTCGGCCTCGGTCGGCTTGGCGCCGTTGGGCGCTCCGCGATTCCAGTACGCCACTTTGCCGTCGATGTCGATAACCACCGTGCCCGCGGGCCAGCCGCCATAGGCATTGAGGTAGTCGCCCTCGATCGAGTCCAACAAAATCGGGATGGTCAGCTTCAGGTCTTTCATGCACTTGTCGGCCGCGATAACCCGCTCATCCATCGTCTTGGGCTGAGTTATGCCCTTGTCGCCGAGCCTCTTAAGCTGCTCCTTCGCCCGCGGCTCGCCGGGGCTGCCCTTTTCCGGGCTCGGGTGCGCTTCACGAATATACACCAGGAAGAAATGCGCGTTGTCCTTGTACGCCTTGTACAAGGTTTCCACCGCGGGTGCTTCGCGGCGGAAGGGGGGTCACGTATAGCTCGATGAGAATATGACTATCGGCGCCTTGCCCTTGTAGTCGGAAAGCTTGACCTTCTCCTTGCCGATCGTGCCGACCTGCTGGCCGTTGGCGTCGGCCGCGAAAGTCAAAGGCGACAGCGCCACGTCCGGCGCCGCCTGCCCCGGTTCGAGCGTCACGGCCCCCGGGCGGGCGCCGGGGCGGGCCTCCTGTTTGACGACGGGCCGGTCGCGCGCGTCCGGCTGGGCCGCCCACGAGGCCGCGGAGGCCAGCGCCACCGCAACGCTCGACAGCACCGCCGCTCGCCAAGTCATTCCGCCGTATCTCATGGGTCGCGTCTCCTTGTCTTGAGGACTGGCAGTCGTTCGCCCTGAACTGAAACAATGTAAGCCGCCAGCCGCCCGGGCCAACCGGCCTGACTATCTCTATGACAATTCTCAACCGCGCCGCGGGTTTGTCAATTGGCTTTGGGGGTTGACATCCATCAACTCCCTGGTTCGGCTTGCTTCTTCTTCGCGTCACCCGCATCCTTCTTCTTCGCGTCGGCCGCATCCTTCTTCTTCGCGTCGGCCCGGGCCTTTTCCAGGATGGGCTTAAGCTCCGCGATCGTCGCTTCTGCCTCTTTGATCCGGCGTTCGGTGTCGGCCAGTTCGAGTTCGGCCCGAATCTTGCCGGCCAGGGACCTTTTGACCGCGGCATCCGGCATGTCTTGCGGCGTGGGGAACTTCACCGGCGTCTCTTCCAGGATCCAATCATCGCTGCGCTGTGTGGCGATGGGAATCTGCCGGCCGTTGACTATGTTCGCCATGGGATTGCGGGCCCAGGCGTACCGGTAATGCGCTGGCTCCGGCACAAATGGGCTGCTCAGAATCAGGATGTCGCGGGAGTAGACTGGCCGGTTGCGATTGTCCTTTGTGCCGTCGGTGTAGAAGTTGACGTCGGCGGGGTAGAAGCGCCGGTCCTTGCCGGCGATGGCGAAGCCCTCCATGTTGTCCGTACTCTCATCCTTCATTTTCACGGCGGCGCTCATGGTCAACATGATCGTGCCCTTGGCGATCTTGACTTCCTTGATCGACGGCGGAAGCCAGTACTCTTCGGCGTCGCGGCCTGTTATCAGTCCGTACCGCGTCACAAGGGCCCACTTGGCGGCGCGCTCGCCGACGGGAACCTTGATCTGGGGGTGATAGAAACTCTTGCGCTGGTCAAAGCTGCTGGCGAAACCGATGTTCTTGTCGCCGGCATCGTGGAGGTCGCGGAACGTCTTGTACTGCGCCTCGCGGATGTACGGGCCGACGTCATACATCGGCCTGAGGTAATTCTCCCGCGTCTGCGGCTCGCCGGCGGTGCAGAGCGAGATGATGCAGAACGGCATCTGCGGATCGTTGAACGTCTGGCGCCAGGCGGCGATCATCTTCCCGAACACCTGGTAGTACATCCGCGCCCCGGCGGAACCGTTGAAGCAGTTGTTGAAGCCCTGGTGAAAGACCGCCCCTTTAATCGTCAGGCCGCTGAGGGGCTTTATTACGCTGGCATAGCGACAGCCGGGGCGGTTCTTGTCGGCGGCCGGGCCGGGCCTAAGATCGGTCGGCGGGGCGCTGTTGGCTGGAAGGGATTTCACCTTGGCTCCCTTCCTATCCTTATCCTTATTGGCGTTGTAGCTTTCGATCCGTTTCTTCAGGTCGGCCTGCGGATCGAAGGCGGCGATCTTGTCCGCCCATTCCTTCATCATGTCCTTGGTTTCCTTGCCGTCGATCTTTTGCAGCACGTCCTGCGGCGTCCACGCCTCGACGGTGGTCCCGCCCTCCGACGCGTCGATCAGGCCGATCGGCACGCGGCTGGCCATGAACAGCCGCCGCCCGAAAACGTAACCGATGGCGGAAAACTCCTTGACAGTTTTTGGGGAACAGACATCCCAGTCGCCCTTGCGGAAATGCCTGCTGGACCACGAACTCCACTCGTAGAGGCGCTCGAAGCTCCTGACCGAGGCGAACCCGTTTCCACTGGGCATGGTCAGCAGCCTGATCTGCGGGAAGTTCGCGGAAACGACCTCCAGCATCCCGTCGTCAACGTTGGTAATCGGGAACTCCATGTTGCTCTGGCCGCCGAGCAGCCAGACGTCGCCGACCAGGATGTTCTCCAGCGTCAGGGTCTTGGCCTTGCCCTTGATCGTCATGGTCTGCGGCGTGCTGTTGGCGGGCATCGGCTTGAGGGCGACCTGCCACGACCGGTCCGCCGCGGCCTTGGCCTGGGCCCGCTGGCCGGCGAATGAGACGGTGACCTCCTCGCCGGCAGCGGCCCAGCCCCACACGTTCAGGGCCTTGTCCCGCTGGAGAACCATGTTCGTCTGGAAGACGTTGCTGACGCAAAGGTCTTTGCCGATCGCGGGGACGTCAACCACGTCCTCCTTCGGCATATCCTTCTTCTCCGCGGCGTACGCCGCGAGCACGGCCAGGCCCGTCAGCAACAAGCACATCAAAGCTGTTCTTCGCATCATGACAAGTTCCCTTATCTTGAGTTGTTGACGACGGCCGCTTGTTCCCTTGCACGACTTGCATACATGATGGGACGGCACTCAATTCCCTTTAACTCCGATTGCGGCAATGGTGTTCTGGTTTTCTCGGGGATGCACGATCCATCCCCCGAATCCCATCCCCCGAATCCCTTGCATCCCCGCGAAGAAGCTGAAACAATCAGTGACTGGCTTGTGGGACCCGAACGACTCTCCAGGATCATCGGGAACCTTCCGGCCGCCCGCTCGTCTATACTGCCGACGCGGCCAACGATCGGCCGGGGTCGTTTGGGCCCGGTTTCGGCAGGGCCCGGACAGGAAAACCAAAGGAGCATTCAGTCATGAAACGCATCGGATTGTTGAGCCTGGCGATAGCCATCCTGATGGGTTCGGCGCTTATTCCCGTCGCGGCCCAGGACGCCCCGATCGACCAGGCGGCCCGTCCAAAGGCCATCAAACTCATGGGCCAGGGCAACTGGAAGGAGGCGTACGAAGTTTTCGCCAGGCTGGCCGAGGACAAGGCCGACGATGCCAAGCTCGTCAGCCAGGACCTGACCAACGCCATCCAGTGCCTCCAGCGGCTTGGGCGGATGAGCGAGATCGACGCATTCCGCGAGAAGGTCATCGCCGCCCACGGCGGCAACTGGCGGCTGCTTCAGACGGCCGGGCAAACCTACCTGAACGTGGAGCACTACGGTTCGATCGTGGCTGGGAAGTTTGAGCGAGGCCGGCACCGTGGCGGCACGGCCAAGATGGTCAACTCCTACGAGCGCGACCGAATCCGGGCGCTTCAGTTGATGCAGCAGGCCCTGCCGCTGGTCGCCAATGAGGATGACAAGTACGAGGCCGGGGATTTCTACATGGCCCTGACCTACCAGCTCATGGGCAATCGCGGCTACTCCCTGGCCTGGCGGCTCCAGTACCTAAGCGACCTTACCACTCTGCCGGACTACGAGGACGGCTATTACGGCGACTGGTACTACTACGGGCGGGGGCAGACCCGCGGCGCGCCGGTCAACGAGGACGGCACGCCGGTATTCCACAATCGCCCCAAGAGCTGGGAGGATGCCAAGACCGACGGGCAGCGGTGGCGATGGGCGCTGCTGATGGTACAGGAGTGCCGGGCTGACCGTGCCAACGAGGTCCGCTGGGTATTCGCCCAGTTCCTGCACCACCAGTTCGGCGTCCAGACGATGGCGCAGTACGGCCGGCTTTTCGGGCGCGGCGGCGACGACAGCGACACGGAGAAGGATGAGTCCGGCCCGTACGCCCTTCATACTCTCGGCGAGGATGAGACCATCGCCCGCCTGGCCACGGGCATCAAGCGGTTCAAGCTGCCCGATGAGTTCAACTTCATCAAAATCATCCGCGAACTGGTCGAGGCCAAGGGCTACTACGGTGATGGGCCGTCCTGCTTGCTGGCGCAGATATTCGAGAACCGCAGGCAGTACCCGAAGGCGGCGGATGTCTGGCGGCAGGCGATCAAGGACTACGGCGACAGCGGCAGCGAACGGCGCAATGCCCTCAACCAGATCATCGGCAACTGGGGGCAGTTCGAGCCGGTGATGACCGCCCCGTCCGGCAGCGGCGCGACGGTGGACTTCCGCTTCCGCAACGCCACGAAGGTCAGCTTCGAGGCCCACGAGATCGACGTGCCCAAGCTCCTGGCAGACGTGAAGGACTATATCAAGAGCAAGCCCAAACAACTTGATTGGCAGCGGATGAACGTCGGGGACATCGGCTATCGGCTGGTGGTCGAGAACCAGGAGAAATACATCGGCAAGCAGGTCGCCTCATGGCACGTGGACCTGAAGCCCCGGCCTAACCACTTCGACAGCCGGGTCACGGTGGCCACCACGCTCCAGACCGCCGGTGCGTACCTGGTCACCGCCAAGGTGGATGGCGGAAACGTCAGCCGGATCGTCCTGTGGGTGGCCGACACCGCCATCGTGCAGAAGCAGCTCGACAAGCAGGCGTGGTTCTTCGTCGCCGACGCGGCCGGTGGCGCCCCGGTGGCCAAGGCGAACCTGGAGTTCTTCGGCTACCAGCAGAAGTACGTCGTGGACGACGCGAAGCGCGGCCAGGGGCACTACGAGACCAATACGCGCGACTTCGCGGAGTTCACCGATGCCGACGGGCAGCTCATCCTCAAGCCCGGGCAGATCGACAACAACTTCCAATGGCTCATCATCGCCACCACGCCCAAGGGCCGGTTTGCGTACCTGGGCTTCACCGGCGTGTGGTTCAACAACTACTACGACGCCGCGTACAACCAGACCAAGACCTACGTCATCACGGACAGGCCCGTGTACCGGCCTGCCCAGAAGGTGAAGTTCAAGTTCTGGGTCAACCACGCCCAGTACGACCAGGAGGGCAAGAGCCAGTTCGCCGGGCAATCCTTCAACGTCAACATCAACAACCCCAAGGGCGAGAAGGTATTCGAGAAGCAGTTCCAGGCCGACGAGTTCGGCGGCTTCGACGGGCAGTGGGATCTGCCAAAGGAGGCGACCCTCGGCGTCTACCAGGTCTTCCTGCCCAATGGCCCCGGTGGCGGCGGGACGTTCCGCGTCGAGGAGTACAAGAAGCCAGAGTTCGAGGTCAAGATCGACGCCCCGACCGAGCCGGTAATGCTCGGCGAGAAGATCACCGCCACCATCAACGCCAAGTATTACTTCGGCGCGCCGGTAACAAACGCCAAGGTCAAGTACAAGGTCACGCGATCCGATCACTCGGCCCAGTGGTACCCCATCTGCCGATGGGATTGGTACTACGGCCCCGGCTACTGGTGGTACGCGTACGACTACCTCTGGTATCCCGGCTGGCGCGATTGGGGGTGCCGGCGGCCCATGCCGTGGGGGTGGTGGCAGTGGCATCCGCGACAGCAGCCGGAGATCGTCGCCGAGGCCGAGGTGGCCGTAGGCCCCGACGGCACGGTGAAGGTTGACATCGACACCTCCGTCGCCAAGGCCCTCTACGCCAACACGGACCACAAGTACGAGATCACGGCCGAGGTGACGGACCAGAGTCGCAGGACCATCGTCGGCACCGGTTCGGTGCTCGTCGCCCGAAAGCCGTTCAAGGTCTACGCGTGGGTCAATCGCGGGCATTACCGCGTCGGCGACGTGGTGGCCGCGAGCTTCAAGGCCCAGACTCTCGACAACAAGCCCGTTCCCGGCAAGGGGCTGGCACGCCTGCTGAAGATAACCTACAAGGACAACAAGCCCGTCGAGACGGAGGTCAAGAATTGGGACCTCGACTCCGACGCACAGGGCGAGGCCAATCTCCAGATCAAGGCCTCCCAGGCCGGGCAGTATCGCCTGAGCTACAAGGTGACGGATTCCAAGAAGCACACGATCGAGGGCGCGTACGTCTTCGTCGTGCGCGGGGAAGGCTTCGACGGCTCGCAGTTCCGCTTCAACGACATCGAGCTTGTCACCGACAAGCGCGAATACGCCCCCGGCGACAAGGTGAACCTGATGGTCAACACCGACCGCACCGGCGCAGCCGTGGTGCTGTTCATCAGGCCGTCCAACGGCGTGTACCTGCCGCCGAAAGTCCTGCGCCTATCGGGCAAGAGCGTGCTGGAGGAGATCGAGGTCCTCAAGAAGGACATGCCGAACTTCTTCGTCGAGGGAATGACGGTCCACGGCGCGAAGGTTTACAGCGACGTCCGCGAGGTGATCGTCCCGCCGGCAAAGCGTGTGCTGAACGTGGAAGTGAAGCCCTCGGCGGGCGAGTACAAGCCTGGCGCAAAGGGCAAGGTGGCCGTCAAGGTTACCGACGACACGGGCGAGCCGTACGTGGGCTCGCTGGTGCTGACGATGTACGACAAGTCCGTCGAGTACATCTCCGGCGGCTCGAACGTGCCGGACATCAAGGAGTTCTACTGGAAGTGGCGCCGCCAGCACCGCACCAGCGGGCAGAACAGCCTGGCCAGGGGCGGGCACAACATACTCAAGCCCAATGAGATCGGCATGGGCTTTCTCGGCGTGTTCGGGGCGTCCGTGGCGGATGAGGAGAGCCAGGATGGAGACAAGTTAGGCGACCTTCGGGAGGCGAATGGCGGGGGCGGCATGTCCCAAAGGCGCATGAAAGGGGATGGGGTCGCCATGTCGCTTGACGCGGCCGAAAGCGCGATGCCCGTTCGCGCTTTGATGAAGGCAGGCTCGGGCGCGATGGCTGAAGGGGGCAAGCTGGCCGAGGTCATGGCTAGCGAACCAGGCCCAGGTGGGCCGGGTGAGGGCGGCGGCCAGCCGATGGTCGAGCCGACAGTCCGCACCAACTTCGCCGACACCGCCCTGTGGGTCGGCGAGATTACGACCAAGGTGGACGGCCTGGCCCAGTTCGAGCTGACCATGCCCGAAAACCTCACCACCTGGAAGACACGCGTCTGGGCCATGGGCGCCGGCACGCGAGTCGGCGAGGGCTCGGCCGAGACCGTAACCACCAAGAACCTCCTGGTCCGCC
>Ga0315280_10011976_pt1 | contig 10568 bp, 12 predicted proteins | sample YL17G06_40_MG_FD_203697 | JGI IMG/M metagenome (GOLD analysis project Ga0315280, IMG submission 203697) | Sediment microbial communities from Yellowstone Lake, YNP, Wyoming, USA - YL17G06_40 | ecosystem: Environmental > Aquatic > Freshwater > Lake > Sediment | place: USA: Wyoming | collected... | reverse complement strand
CGAGGATCGCAAGGCAGAATGTGGAAGAGTTCGTGATGAAGACCGGGAAACGTGTCTATCTGCTTGCGGAAGGACGCTTGGTAAACTTGGCGGCTGCAGATGGTCATCCGGCGGAGGTCATGGACATATAAATGCTTCTAGTCCGATAGTTACAGCATTCAACCGTTCGAGATTATCTTGAATCTAGTTGAACAATTGAACCACGTTAAAGGCGTTCGAGCAAGGTATCATGGAACCGTAGACGAATTACCGAGAGCCGTCGAATTCATGCGTCAAAAATACGAGAAAGGAATGAGAACGGAAAGCGGTTCAAGTGATGAGGAAATACGCGCTAAAGCAATACTAGACATGGCTCGAACTATGGGAGTGCCCCAAAACAAAGTTGACGAGATCGAAAGAACATTAGGTAGACCGTTAACGATAGAAGCCGTTAGAAAGCGCGTACAGAGAGAGTTCGATAACTTGCTGCCTCATCACACCAACGGCGGAACGCCGTTCGAAAGCAAAATCGTTTCCGCCGGTGAGCTCTTAGAATATGTGAACGACGGCTGGGAACCGCTCAAGGAGCTTTCGGACGGTAGACTGATAATAAGGCGAGACAAGTAACTAACTGAATCGGATATTCATTCTCGCGGCGGCGCTTCGCCCGCACGTTCCTAGTCGGTTCTACTTTTTCTTAAGTTCTGAAACGAACCGCCAACGCTGTGGCCGCGATCGCATTCCCAAGTTTGATCTTGCGGGTCGTATTTAACGTATCCTTTGCATTTGGCAACCGGGCAAGGTGTACCGACAAGTCGTTCTTCTTCTTCTTCCTCACTCATACATTCACCCCCAGACACATACATTCAAACAGACACGGAACCCGCAAGCGCGGGCGGTCATCCCAAATCGCAGACCTACGAGCGCTCGACGCTCCGCAAGGACAATCCTAGTCGAACGCCGTTAAAGGGCGTTAGTATGTTTGAGTATGTTACGCGGAAGCAAATGCTTTCCGAATCAAGGCGGCGACTGTGTACCTCTGGTACAAACAAAACCAACACAGCTATTTCGTTGGTGACGGACGTGTTTTTCGTCGCGTAACCGTTGCGTAAACGTTGTTTCGCGACGCAGGTTTCCCGTCCAATTCATGTCATGGTGACCGAAACTGTTTCATTTTAAGGCGACTGAAACCGACACAGCTTTCCCGTTGGCAACGGATTTTTTCCAAACCAAGGGGTACGTCGGGCGTGACACGTATTGTGAAGATATTGTGACACGTATCATGGCGCAATTGTGACACACGTTGATAACTACAGTTGTCAACTGTATCAACCGTTATAACGCGTTATAACTGTATAATACTGTTTGTAACAGTGTTACGTGCTGTATAACGTTGACACAGTGTGTCACAACTCTAATAATTACATGCCACCGGCAAACGATACTATGTTGTGTCTGAGACACAGCCGGACTCTAAAAAATACGCGCCTCGAACCTCTTGGTTCGCCGTTCAATTTCGTTACTGCGTAATTTTTTCGAGGAGGAGGGGTGAGGCATGTATGGATCGTTGCGTTCCGTCGCGTCGGAATTGCCCAAGTCCACCGCCAAGAGGCAGGGAAGGGGGGGGGTGTGCGCGAACGTGAATTTTTTTTTTCACGGTTCAAACGTCTTCAAACCTCCGTTAGTCGTTCTTAGTCGTTTTTTAGCCTTCTAAGCGATTTCGACCTTAAAAACGACCTAGAACCGGCTAGGAACGCCCTCGCCCGAAAGGGCGAACGTGGAACGCCTTACCCTTTGCTAGTCGCACTTAGCAGCTTTGAACGGAAACAAAGTTAAGAAAGATTAGCAAAGCGTAACACCGACGCCCGCCCGAAGATCGCCTGAAAGACGTGTCCCTAATTCTCCAAGTCTACATGCCTATCATCCGCGCCGGTTCTCGCGTGTCTCAAAGGATGACTGCATTCATGCAAATTGAATTTGCGATGTGCGCAAGTCGGTGCTAGATCTTTCTAAGCGCTGTTATCCTTTGAAAACTGCATGAGTTACAGCGATAACTAGCGTTCAAAGGTACCACCCTATCTGCCGTAAATCAAAAGGCTAAGCAATCATGGCCGGGTGACTTTTCCGTTCACAAATTGAATGGGGGTCCCAGAGATCGCAAGAGGGTCCCAGACGTCGCTAGTCGGTTTGAATCGTCGTTGCCGCTTCCTACGTCGAGCAAGGCGTCGCGTCGTCGTTGAGAATTTTCAGTAAGCTTTCGCAATCATGCGCCGGAGGCGCAACGGCGAGAATGACGCGGAAAGACTGGAAAGGAAAATTCGGACATTAGAATTTCAGAGGGGTCCCATTGTGTCCTAGTCGCTTTGAATCGTTCTTAACTTTGCGAGATCGACGCCGCGTTAAACAGGTTAAGACCGGAAGCGCCGTTAAAAACGCCCGGTCGCCTACGCCCGGTTTTGCCGATATTACTTAATGTGAATTACTGCTTCCGTTTCACGAGACCCCAGAGGAAGGCAATAACGATTAATACGACTAATCCGAGAGGCGCATACCTCAGGTTCCCGGTCATATACGAAACGAACAAAACAACAACAACAGGAACGATTCTTTTATTCACGTTTTTAACCGCCGTTCTTGGAATATGTTTCCAACAGTTTTTCTATTAGCGCTAAGTCAGCTTTGATTCGCGAAAGATGTTTTCTCGATCCGTAGACTAGCTTGCGAACTTGGATCGCCTTTTCGCCGTCTCGGGCTAGGTACTTGGCGATGTGTTTTCGTTCCGCGTTGGTTAGTATTCTGGTGAACATGGCTGTGTACCCGTTATGGGCACAGGTTTATATGTGCTTTGCGTACTCATTATGAGTACGTGAAAGCCGTGTGTGAATGTTGCCGCCGCCTGTACCTGATTTTGGGCAGAATACTAGGCTTCAATTCCCCGGTCGTTGACGTTATCCAGCGCAAGTTCGTGGCTGAAATACATTCCAAGCTGGAAGATTGAGGAATGAAGCAAGTTCGCGTAGTTTCTGATCGGTCAGTAACCGACTTCCAGCACGCCGTCAACGAAGCCGTTAAGGAAGGTTGGGCGCTTCATTACGAAAGCTTCCGCGTCGAAGTCAACGGCGGTTATTTTCTGCTGTTAAGCAAGGACGTTGAATCTTAGGACCGCAAGCCGGTTTTAACCCATGAATGAAAAACCCGCCTTCCACGTTGGCGACTGCGATTGTTGCGGGCAAGAGGGAATTCGTGTCGCCTATTTTCCGAGCGTGAAAAGGAATTTCTGTTTCCCATGTGCGAGCGGCCTTAATGAGTGGTTGCGGGCGAAACGAAATTGACCACGAAGAAGCAATATCTAAAGAAGCTTTGTCGTCGCTAGTCTTTCTGAAAGGACGAACCGCTAAGAACGACTAGAAACGACAGCGCAGATTAGGCGCTATCTGGAACCTTTCTTTGTACTCGTGGCTCTCCGTACCATTCAGGCTTTTCCATTGAGCGAATTCGTGAATCAATCGTTCCATTCTTTCGCAGCAATTCCTCGATTCTTTCCAGCTCTTGAGTTATGACTTCTTTACGCTCTCGAAAGAGAGTCTTATAGAACGAATTTAGTTTTGGGCTTCCCCAGACGGCGCGAGGTTTGAGACGTTCGAAAAGAACGGCGGCAAATTCATTCTTCCAAAGTTCTTCCTGTTTTCGTTTCTGATCCGCTACAGCTTCCCGGTCCCGAGTTTCGGGCCAAGATTTTCCTAGCCTCTTTACCAGAGGATGCTTAAGTGTAACGGCGTTCCAAACACAGCGCGGCGGCCCGTCGGGACCTTCCAAAAGCCAACGCGCGACGCTACCAAAGACTTCATGCGCCTTTCCACGAAGCGCTTTGTCGATTTTCTCATATTCCTCAAACGGCGGATATTCGCAAGTTCTTCCGTAATTTTCGGCTAAGTCTACCTCGATCTTAGTGTTCCGATTCTTCTCTCTTTCCATTTCCGCAAAGAAGAATACGCAACCAAGGAAGGTTAGCTCAAACTCTTTCCTTGTAAACCCCGTTCGCCATTTTTCTTCTACCGCGCACCGTATGAGGTTTCGTTCCTCAAGCTCACGAACCAAGAAGCGAACGGTCGATGACTGTAAGTCGAGTGCCTTATCCGCAGTTTTGAGCCGGTACGCCGTCATACGCGGCTTTCGGCCTAGAGCAATAATGACGTGCCTTTCATTTTCGGTTAAGGCGTAACTCATAGTGCACTAGCTCGATATAGTATCTATCCTACTGCCGTATATAATCCTTCGAGCATACGTTGGGATACGAAGCGAGTGGAAAGACATGGAACCTCTTAATCTCGGCAAGAAGAAGACGAAGAACTTCGAAGTCACAACCGTTCGACTTCAGGGATGGCAAAGAGAAGGCGTCCGTAGACTTGGCGGAAGCGTGTTCATCCGTGCCGCAATCGCCGCCGCGATCGAAGGCGCGATTCGGGACGGTCTTCTGCCACTTTTTGATAATGAAATTAGGAGGTTAGAAAAATGAGCGTAAAACAGAATTTGAAAACTTGGCATTTCCCGCAACCACCGAAGGGCGGTCAACTTGCGGCAGCGATAACCTACCTACCAACAACGCAGGAATACTATCGCGGCCTCGTGAGCAATCCTAATCTAGCTAAAAGAAACTTCGCAGGGCAGGACGTTGACCTAGAGGAAATTCAATTGAAAATCGCTCTCCAAGATGTACTCGGAACGGCCCAGAAATATCGGTCACTCAGAGACATTTGCCTAGTCGCGCCCGTAGACAAAATCGCAGGTCGCGCCGACGCAGAGACGATCTACGTATCCTCCGCCGAAAAAGTCAAAGAAATGGAAGAACCCGAATTCGTCAAACAAGAATTCACGTCGTTCGACTATCTGTGCGATAAGAACCTAGTCGAAATCAAAATTGCTGATGAGGCCAAAATGCAATTCGGCCACAACTTCCTTGAGCTACAAAAACGGGAAGCGGCAGCCGAATTAGCGCGCTTTGAGAATAAGCAAATCGCAGAAATCGCTGAAACCGCCGAAACAGTTGAAGGGCACGATTGGGGCGACGCAACCGACGGCATAAACGCGAACAATCCGGCCGTAGACTTAGCCGCCGCAATAGAGGAAATCGACGCGAAGTTTTCAGTAGATTTTCTCGCCGCTAATTCTGGGGTTTGGCTAGACTATTTCACGAATTCATTCATTCGCGGCGCGTCTCAAGGAAATCAACCGCCAAGCGAAGCGAGCTTTCCAGTTCCGGCTCTGCCGGGCGTGAAAGGAATTTCGCACGGAAGTTTCACAAAGACTCTAGGCATAATTGGCAGCTCGGTAGCTCCGGGCCTAATCCTAATCGACGGGCCGGTGGAAGCCGCGCTTTATCGGGACGAATTGGCCGGTGCATGGATTTACCAACTTCGCGAATACCTTGAGTCAATCCTAGCCGTTCCCGACGCAATTAGAGCAATTTCAGGCATACACGGATAGGCCAACTTAGTCTAACTTCCCCCCTTTTTTTGACCGTCTTTTTTCGCGGTGATTAGAAATGAGCGAAGGCGAAAATCGGAAAGACTTCGCGTGTGTTCAATGCGGTTCGCTTCATAACGCGAACGAAAAGAAAAGACATGAAGCCATTCATCCTTTACACGAGCTAATTCCCCTACGGTCCACGAGAGCCGGAACCGCCGCCTGTAGTACTTGCGTTGAGTTTCCGTCTCTCGGCCATTTTTCCTATTCGGCTCGATTAATCGAGAAAAGCGGTGACAACGTTATCGTTGAACTGATGGACGATAGTGTCAATCTTCTCGATTGGGGCGTAACCCTCGAAGCACTTCAGAGAAAAGCGCGAGAGCTTGTAGGTCGCCCCGTCGCGGCTCCAATTATGGGCAATGACTTTTCAAAAGGCGATTTTCCGATTGGCTCCGAGTTCAAAACTCATGCCGGGATTTATCATTTAATCGGAAACGTCGTCGAAACGATGCTACGCGGCAATAGACTTCTCGCCCGCATTCACCTAAGCGATCCTGACTACACCGACTATATTCCGAAAAACCTTCCAGCCGTTAGTCCAGCTATTAACGTTCTGCGAGCTCAAATCGACTACACTTCGGGAAAAGCGAAGATCGTCGCAACCGATTTCACTTGGGACCACGTTCTTTTCAGTCCGAAAGGCGCATACCCACACGCTCACGTTCTTTCAAAATGTACTAGCGGCGATCCGGCCTGCAATCTCAGCCACGTTTTCGCCGCCGCTATCGTTCCAATTTTAGAGAAAGTTCGCAACGCGGGCGCTGAGAAAGTCGCTAAGGTACGTTTAGCGGCGGGACTTTTTGAAGCCAAGAATCTTCCAAACGAGATAAAGCGACTAGCGGCGATGCCGCAAGACGTTTTATCCGATTTGGAGAAGGACGCCAACGCCCTAATCACAATAAACGGTAAGTTGGCCGGGGCACTCATACCCAACTTAGGCCAACAAACCCAACAATCCTTGGAAACAAGGCAGGCCATTGAACAAGAACGGTTCAACATTTTTGGGATAACCCGTGACGCAAAGTTCCTAGCCGCCGCGCTCGGAGAGAGCTAGACGATGAAAAATTCAATCGAAAAGCGTTTTTGGTCGAAAGTAAAAACGGGCCGGTTAGATGATTGCTGGTTATGGAAAGGCGCAAAAACTTCGAACGGATATGGGTCAATACACGTAGAGCGTCATGCCGTTCGCGCGCACAGGTTAGCGTTTGAATTGACTTTCGGTGCGATTCCTGTCGGGTCGTTTGTATGTCATTCTTGTGACGTTCGCTTATGTTGTAACCCTCTCCACATTTTTCTTGGCTCCGCCAAAGACAATACGCGAGACATGGTTGCGAAAGGCCGTTCACTAAGAGGTAGAATGATGGAAAAAAGAAGGGGTGAACGCAATCCTAGGGCGAAACTAAATCAAATTCAAGTTGAAAAAATGAGGGCGCGATTTGCCAAAGGTGGAATTACGAAAACAGAATTGGCTCGCCGTTACGGGATTAGTGAAAGTCAAGTTCGCGGGATAATCAATCAGAAAAACTGGAAAGTCATTCCGGCGATTTGGTGGCCCGGCCGCGCCTTGGCGCTTGCGCGCCTTCGTAAGCGACTTCACCAAGTCTTTCCGGGGGTGAAATAGAAAATTGAATCAACCTAATTCCATTAACACTAGCGGTTTGCCCCGGCCGCGTTTTCGGTGCAAAGAATGTCGAAGATGGTTAGTACCGGATGAGGTCAAAACGCATAGGAAGCATAATCCCGAACACACAATCCGAGAAATTCCCTACGGATTGTTAACCCTTAGCAGGGAGGCTTAGCGTTAATGGGCTTAACGAACGTTACATGCACCGTTGAATGGGCCCCGCCTAACGGCGCATGGACGGACATAAGCGGAGACGTGCTTGATTGCGAAGCGATACTAGAAAGCCTAGACCAAGGATTACCCAACTTCAAAATCACCGTCGATAACACGGCAGGAAAACATAACTCGGATTGGCCCGCTTTTTCTCCGGTCGAACGAGGACTCTACTACTTCGCCAAGATCACTTTTGGAAACGCCAAGGTCCTCGTTGGAAGATTTGAAGGCATAGACCCTTCTCTACACGGCGGCCACGCCATTGAACTGGACGGCCTCATAGTTGGCGGCGTTCTTCTCGGCAAAAATTACAGCGCCTTCAATTGGGTAGACAAAAAATGGGATGACGCCGTTAAGGACATTATAGATTGGCTCGACAAATACCGACGCGTCATCGTCTATTCCAGCGCTAGTATCGGCGGCTCAACGATTAACATGCAACCTACTGACGACTATTGCGCCGACCTTATTCGGAAGTTCTGCGAAAGCGAAGGATTAACCGGTTGTTTGCGCCCGGATAACAACGACGCAAAAGTAGTTCTGGACATGTTCCCGAAAAGCGAAGCCGCAATCGGAACCAAGAAGCACACAACGATTTTCAAACACATACTGCCCGACTCATCTAACCTAATCAAGTCCGGGAACGTACCCCGCGACCTGAAAGAAAGTAGCAATATTCTTAATCTAACCGGCGGTAAAAGCGAAAGAGCGCCGGTCGATGGCGACTTATGGACGGAAAGGTTATCGGGATGGCATAAAGATACTTCCAACTTCGAGCTTTCGCTCGACGGCTCACTTGTTTGCAATACTTTCGCCGCAAATGCGGTTCCAGAGGGCGAAGTCCTTAGCACGAAAAGCATTAAGGCGAAGCCATTCTCGTCCTCTACTCTGCCCTTCGTTAGCGGCCGCGTTGAGTTTCATGTTAACTTTCCAGAAATTCTCACAGGGGAGCCTTATGACGCCGTAGTTCGCAAAGCCGCCCTCATTAATTTCCGTTGGACAATCGGCGAAATTGGATTTCCAACAGGTAATTGGAAATATACGAGCCGGGACCCCTCAAAGTCTACGGTAACAAGGTTCTATCGGCCACAGCCGCACCGACTTTCATGCTGGACGTAGTAGTTCTGCACGATCCGTCAAGTGAAATCATTCTTCCCGGATACGGAATTCGGTTCAATATTCCGGCGTGGGGAATCCCAGAAACACTTTATTGGCGTTCTCTCCGAGTTCATTACATCTGGGGAAAAGGAGAAAGTAAAGGCTTCGAACTTCGTATAATGGCGGTCCCGGCGTCCTCGGGCAGCGAAGATTATTCGAACGTTCTTAGTTCGAAGACTTGGACAATGGACTCGGAAGGCATGTTCAAGAACGTTAGCGACGTTATCAGAAAGCGTAAAGAACGGGTCGAAACTTCCGCTTCGAATCCCCGCTAATGTGATTTAGACATGCCGCGCGCGGTTCTCTTAGGTCCAAATGTGGCGATGTTAGCGTATTGCATGGCCTTCCCCGCCGATTTCACCTGTTGGCATAGCAGGCTCGATGTTTGCGCCTTCGAAATCCTACCCATAATTCTAGTCACCGACCGGGCTAGGCAGAACGGAGACGAAAGTTTCACAACCGCCGAAATCGAAATAATGTTTTGGACGGAACTTAGTAATACGATAACGCAGAATGAGAAATTGCCTTATCGTTATTTCTGTTCATAAGAAAGAAGGCATGGCGGAATCGGGCGAAGTCTTTCCAATTGTGAAGTCTAGGTGAAAGGAAAATCTACGGGCGCACTAAACAAAGACCGGGCGGCGAAGGCTAACCTTGCCGTTGCGCCGCTTTCGATAGTTGCTGTAATTGCTCCCGTTTTCTCTGTGTTTCGTCGTCTATTTTCTTAATTTCGGGGTCTACCTGAATTTCGCGGTCTACCTGAATTTTCTCAGATCGAACTGTTAGACGCCGCGCGCGACCGGCTAGGATTTGCTTAATCCTCTCCCGCTTTTCCGTGTTGAGCTTTTTAATGTCGTCTTCTAAGTCTATTCGGAATACATCGATGAGGAACTTAACGTCCTCTTGACTCACGGGCTTTGCATGTTGCCATAGTTTACGGAGTTCTTGGACCACGTATTCTTCGTTTAACACTTCGCGGGCGTAGCCGTATTTGTCGCTTCCGTGTCCTTTGAGGAATTCGCAGACGGATTCTTTGACGCCGCTCATATTGCATTGACTCGTGAACGCGGATCGCAGGGAATGAGGTCCGAAACCGGGCTGATATAGGCCAAGAGTTTTAGCGGCAGAGTGGAAATTATCTTCTAGGACCGGGCGAGTAACCAAGGTTCCGCCTCGAACCTTGTAGTTTGCAGAGTGCACCGGGAAGGCCGGGAGGACCTTCTTAGGAACTATGGTAAAGTAGTCGGTCAACGTTTGCTTTCTGGGTTCAAGGTGGATGACTACATAATCTTTGTCGTTCTTTATCTGAGCCGCTATTTCCGCCTGAATCTCTGGGCTCTCATTGATTTCCTTGAATTCGTCGCAACCTACGCCGGACCACAGTAGAAAGCGAAAGACGCTCTCATACGGCTGTTTGCATTTCTGAATAATCTTTTCTGCCGTTGTCCAAGGAATTTCCGGTTTGCGCCATTTTCGCCGAACCTTTATTCTGCCGTTGATTTTCACCGGCAGATCGTGGAAGTCTACGAACGATTTAAGGGCGGCTCGAACGTGGAAGGCGACCGCCGGACTTCGTTGCACGAACGCGCCTATCTTGCCTTTAATTTCAATGCCTACTTCTCGGGGCCGGGCTAACGCTCGATCCAGAAAGGCTTTCGGCGCTTCGCCCGCTAGGAATTCGTAGAGGCGGCGGCAGTAGTATTCTCTGGTGGTAGGCTTCAGGTCGCTTGCGTCTAGCCATGCTTTGATTTCAGGGATTTTCTCGAACTCAGTAAGTTTCTCTTTCACAGTTGGCATTTCTACTCTAACCCCTTTCGCTTTCGTTCGCGGCTTTCGTCCGGCGCTAGAACCATTTTCCAATAGTTCCAATAGTCGCGATCTCCGTCTCCGTTTGAATTTCTTCGTTCCATCTTGTTTAACCTTCGCCAAAAAGATAGCGGTATGGACATGAGCTTCGCCAATCAAGCCCTTGCAGCAGAACACTTGCTGAAGAGCAAAGGGACATTGCAGAGAAGGGTGTATGGTGTTCCATTGGACATTGACAGAGAAATCGCGAGATTGTGGCTCG
>Ga0315280_10011973_pt1 | contig 10569 bp, 17 predicted proteins | sample YL17G06_40_MG_FD_203697 | JGI IMG/M metagenome (GOLD analysis project Ga0315280, IMG submission 203697) | Sediment microbial communities from Yellowstone Lake, YNP, Wyoming, USA - YL17G06_40 | ecosystem: Environmental > Aquatic > Freshwater > Lake > Sediment | place: USA: Wyoming | collected... | reverse complement strand
GCTCCTTCCAACGAAAAAGTATGCGTAGACTTCTCGGGCACTGCTGTTTTGGTGGGCCGGACCGGATTTGAACCGGTGACCTTCCGCACGTCAAGCGGATGTCCTAACCGAGCTAGACTACCAGCCCATCTATTTTCTAAATTAGAGACTATTTTAAGACTTTCTCTTTCAGTGGTCTTAGGAGTGGTCAGACCCCTCTCTTTCCTGGTCAAAGTCATCTTAGCTAATAATCCATCTATTGTAAGACCCTGTTTCTTTAACTGTTCACTGACCCATTGTTCACTATTTCTATGATATACGAAGAGAGGTTTCTTTTCTTCATTGTAGCATTTAAGGTGTCTTACACGAAGATATCGACCATGATTCAACACATGAAGCAAATCAGGTCTAGAACATATTTCACATTCTATCTTAACCATATATACCACCTCCTATAGAGTTTAGTTTGTCTATATTCCATAGAAACTTAGTCTTTATTTCGTTCTTTATGTTGTATCTCATCTTGTATCCCTGACCTACTATAGTTTAGAATTCTATAAAAGATTAGCTATATCAAAACTATACAACTGTATAGAAACTTAGAGTATTTAGAAGCAAGTATCAAATTCCTTTAAACTATTAGGAGCGGTCATCCATAGTATGAAGTATCAATAAACCATATTCAACATAGGGTCTATGGTAAACTTTTAGGATATTGTCTTAATGAGCTACTCTCCTCTTAATTGGTCATTTAAACGAATAGATTTATTGATAGAGGAAATAATATATGGAGGATTACTATTACTCTTATATTATCTACTATCTTAGAAGAAGAAGACTAGTTTATAATAGGATATATCTACTATGCTTAGAAGGTCTTTAGAAGAAAGGGAAATAGGGTTTAACTGGGTATTATCTAACCCTAGGAAAATATCAGAGGATAGGCAGGTACCAGCTTTATGGAGTTCTATATCCAAAAGCATCTTAAAACACTAAGAATTGACAAACCTTTATATCTTCCTTTTGTGCTATATAAATCAGAGACTTAGAGACTTTTGGCTGACCTGACCTTGCCAGATAGAGTTTTAGATAGAATAATTAAGAGAATATTCTAAGTTTCTCTAAGAAGAAGAAATAAATTATAAGAAGAAGAGAATAAAGAATGAGTAAAGAATATCATCAATATATACCAATAGACCTTAACTATAATGCAAGTAGTATAAGACATTCATTAAGGGATATTGTTGAAATAATACTAAATAATAAAGAATACTGTTCAAACTGTGGGTCTATATTACCAGAATTACAAATTGAATATAAAGACAAAGTTTACCGTTTTACCTGTTATGAAGTTAATGATAACAAAGATGAGGAAATAATCGAAGAAGACATTAATATCTATCGATCGATCGGTTTTAAAAAGCATATTCTAACAACTGATTATGTAAAGTTAAAAAACTATCTTAATATAAACTTCAAAGAGAAATAAGAAGGAGGTGACATGTTTGACTAGGTATTGGGTATATTTAGGAGTAGAATCACTTTTTGATAATCCAACAACAAGAGAAGAAGTGAAAACATTCAAAAGACTTACTAAAAAAATAGAAGGACTAAGTAACAATATAAGAACACAATTTGGTTTTTATTATTATTCTTATGTAACATCAGACTTAGAAGATGCTATAAAAAGAGCTAAGGAAGGTATTAGTCTTTATAGAACATTTAATTATAAAGATGGAGAGGAATATGTTACAGTAGGTACTCAACCAGAATGTCCTAAATGTGGATACTTAGGAAGATTTGAAGACTGTTATTGTTCTGATTGTGGTACTAAGTTAGAACCAGAAGACTATATCAGTTTTGAGTATTAAGAATATATTCTATATCAAAATAAGCCTAAATTTAGGAGAATAAAAGGAGAAGAATAAATACTAGATATGCTACTATATTTGTTAGTAGAATATAGGAGTTGATAATATGACCAATAATAAAAGAGTTGTATATCCAAAGAGTGAGGATAGAAGGAAGGACAAAGAAGAGAAGTCTCTAAAGGAGAAGAATATGGAGAAGTCACAACAAGAACATCCAGACATAGCAAACATTCCAGGACCACAACTATCAGAGAATCTTATAAAATGGACCATAGAGATAGTAGATGGAAAGCCAGTTATAAGGAAAAGTGAGTAAAATGAGTTTAGATAATATAGATGTTGAAGAATATCTTCTAACATATTCTCTTTCATTGGGAGGATATATTGAGGACCTACCCACTAGGTTTTATGATTCGACTAGTAGAAGTATTATCTCAAGCAACTTACCAATCTATCTAGACAATGCTATAAAATACTATAATAGAAACTATGGATATAATCCAGATGTAATTTCTAACCTAAGATTACTAATTACCAGATTGCATGACACCATCCAGAGAAGTAAAGACAAGGGAGACCTAAAGATGCAGAAGTTCTTAGAAGATGCTGAAGCCCAGTTAGAGAAGATATTAAATAATCTTATAGGAAAATATGGTAATCCTTCAAAGACCCAGGATGAAGTTAATTATGAGAAGAGATACCAGAAATATTACTATAAATATCCTTATCCTAGAACCAAGAATACTAAGACTGGGCTATCACTAGAGGAAGAAGTCAAAGAACAGATCCTTCAAATTATGAAAGATGGAGAATCTCATAAATCACAAGGGTATATTGATAACATCATTCCAGAAGAACAGATGATATACACATTAGAACAGCTATCTAAGATAAGAGAAGAATATAGGAAGCGTAATGCAGAACTAGAAGCCAATAGGAAAGCAAAGGAAGAGAAGGAAGAAAAAGCTCTAAGTCTGTCTATGGATTCTAGTAAAACACCTTTACTTGATAGGATTAGGAAGTCTGGGAAGATTATAATGAAGGAAGCATAGTCTATGAAGATGATTAACCCCAGACAAAGGATGATTCTAGAATTGATAGACCAACACCCAGACATCTCCTTTACTAGGATAAAGAAGTCATTATGTTCCAATCCTGGTTACCTAGTGAAAGATTTGAAGAGATTACTAGATGCTGATCTGATTTACCGTATGGGTTCTAGAAACTTATTCCGTTACCATTCTACATTTAAAGGATATGTGACCCTTAGAGTAATTGGATTAAGAGATTCATACAAATTCTTTAGAGGTCTCCTAAATTCAGACCTATTGAAGGAGGCTAGTATCAATGAGTAACAATAATACAGAGAATGCCCAGCTCTCCATACTAATCGAGTATCTCGCAGACCTAAGTTCTAGACTTTCTAAGCTAGAGGCTATTATATCCAAAGATTCTAGTTTATCTAAAACCATAGATACCAATAATTATTCTAAGATTCCACAGCCTAGATCCCCATCTATGTCTGAAATAGGAGAAGAGAAGATAGATGAGAAAGAGACTTTATCGAATACTGAAGATGAACTTAAGAATAAGATAAGGAAGGCTACTGAAATGATATTAACCTATGCTAAAGAAGTCCCCTATATTATGAACAAGTAAATCGTAGTAACCTAGATGAGGATAGTTTTCACCTCCAGAACATTTCTATCCGATAGGATTACACCATTAAAGGAGAAGTAAATAATGAATGAAGAAGTAGTTAAAGAAATTAACAGAAGGGAGATTCCACTGAATAGTCAGTTTTCTCTAGTGGTTAGTCTAACTAAGAGATTTAAAGACTATCATATTGCTCTTAGTTTGTACTCTCTAGAATTTGATAGATATGCTAAAACAATTTATCTGGAACTAGACCAGGCTGAAACACTAGCAAACTGCTTAATATCTATGTTAAAGGAGGAATCCTAAATGAAGTATATTAAAGAAATCTTAGAAGAAGTACCAGGAAACATAGACATCCAGTCTGGAAGAGACAGATGGGATCAACTACTAAAAGAGATTATGGAAGACAAGAATAGAATTTATGAAATAGACTGGAGGCTAATGGGTTACAATTATCCTATCAACTGTAGAAGGATGGGTCTGATGAGAATAGAGAAGCACAACTATCCTCTAAGAATGGTAATTAGACATAAGAAGCTCTATGTTATTAAAGTGGAGAAGGAAACTTAGAATTATGGAGGAGAAAGAGGTGTAGAAGGAGATATAAACATGGTTGGTTGTCTAAATAACCTAGCTCTTTCTCAAACTATATGTTCTACTGGAAAATATAAAGATTACCTTCGGAAGTCTATCAATGGAGAGAAGGGCTATGTGTGGGAGTTGAAGACTCAACTAAAACTAGACCTAAAAGGTATTGCTTATGAAGGTAATCCTTTTGAATGGGAAGACTGGAATAAGAAAACTATTACTGGATATGACATTCTTATTAAAGACTTAGACCTTAAGATAGAATGTAAGTATCTAAGTAAGCCTATCTACAATAGCTGGTTCTATAGAGACTGGGTCTCTAGGGATGCTGATATATTCGTTACACCTGACCCTTATCTCCTTTCATATAACCAGAGAAGAGAAATAGAAAAGAGACACAAGAAACTCCTTAGTTTAGACCAGCTAATAGAATACCTATCTAAGAAACTTAGAAGATTATCATTAAAGGGTAACAAGTATCTATACTTGAATAAGATATATTCTGTCTATTCTGATAATAAGAAGGCTTCTAGTAACAAAGAAACAGTTGAAAGAGACAGAGAAAACAGGTCTTCAGATACTAAGAATACTGAAAATAGAGGGAATGTGTCTGGAGACCATGCTTCTAGTAATAGAGAACCTAGTATTAAAAAGGACATAAGTAATAATTCATCTAGGATTCAAATAGAAGAGAAAGAAGAACTAGATATTTTACGACATAAGAAAGACATAACAAAAGAAGAATTTGATAGGTTGCTAGAGTTAGAGTATAAAGAAAACAATCCTAAACCTAGAGACATACAAACTACCCTAGTCCACTATTCTAAAACTGGAAGACTTAAAGCCCATATTCAAGGTCTTATTCCTTCATGTAATAATTGTACTAGAAAAATAGATTGTGATATACTAAAGACAGAGGAGAAACTAAAGTGCTTAAAGAAGAGAACATTTCAACTCACTAGAGGCTACGGTACCTTTGATATAGATATAAAAGATAATCTGTTTGAATTTGCTTTATCTATATTCTGGGAAGAGATTAAGAAAGAAAAGGATAAGAGAAATGAGAATATTGATTTAAATAGTGGAGAAAGTGGTCTGTCTCAAAATATAAAGTATAGGAGAATAAATGAATATGGTTAGAAGATGTATAAGATGTAAGAAGTTTATACCAGATGACTGGAATGATGATTTATGTCTAAGTTGTCTGGAAGAGAAACTTAGAGAGTTAGGAGATTGATATATGCCTAAAGGATTATATGAAAGAGTAAAAGAACTTCCTTCTCCACACCCTAAAGGATTACCATTCGCTATCTCTCCTAGAGAAATTAGAAGATATCTAAATAACAAATATATAAGTAATGAAGATAGAAGTATGCTAATATGTGATGTATGTAAAGATCCTATAGTATCTGGTGAGACCGTAGTGGCTTTTAACTATTTTCTAGTTCATCATCATATATGTTATAACAAGAAGGTCATAAATGTTCCAGATTCAGTATTCGATGCTGAAGATGAGTACTTTATAGAACATGGATATTGGAAGGAGGGAGACTAAGTGGGAAGACGTTGCTTATGTTGTGATTCAATATATGAAGACGAGTATTCTAAACTATCTTCCTTAGGAAAGAATGTATCACAGATCCTGGAATATGCTAGGTCTAAGGGTGACACCTTTTCCTATAACAGCCTATCAAGACATCTAAAGTTTCATACTGGTACTAAAGTTTCTAACAGAGAAGACCGAGATAAGTTATTGAAAGAAGAACTGGGTTCTAGTGTCAATATAATACGGAAACTTAACAAATCTTTGGAAATATGCTCCTCTAAAATTGATAGTCTATTAGATAGTAATGCTCCAGATCAGACCCTATTAAAATACCTTAGTGAAACTAGGATGTGTATAGAAACATTGAGGAACTTCTTAAAAGATTTCAATATTAAAGAGATAGACCAGAAGGAAGATATTTTCAATAGAATAATCTACTGTATGAAAGACTTTCCTTCTAATATTATAGAAGAGTTTGAAAGAAGATGGAATGAATACTCTTCTAGAAACGACTAGATTCAAGAGGTCTATAAGGATTTATCATTTAATAATACTCTGGTCTACACCCATCTAGTAAACTTTGGTTCTGAAGAATATGTCTGTAAAGTAGCTGAGAATAGAATCTGGATTTGAATATGTAACTGAGGTTAGATAGTATGTTTTCTTCTGTAGACTATGATTGCTAATAGTGGCATGTTAAGGTAATTGGTTCGTGTAGAGTGCCTGTATCTCTTCTACACTTAAGGTTCTATTATAAACCATGACTTTATCGATTAATCCTTCAAAGAATGTATCCGTTTCCACTCCTCTACAATAGACTCCCATCGAAGGATGATAGGAGGACCCTGGATCAAAAAGATAGTAATCTGGAATAGCCGTATTTTCACCAGCTAACACTCCATCAACATAAATTTTAAGAGAAACATCTTTTATCCAAACACCAACAACATGGTGCCAGGTATTCGGTATCAACGGTGGAGAATATACATCATACCATGTACCCTGTATTTTTACGCTGAAACTTGCTAAATCAGGGAATCTTCCAGATACTGGTCCATCCCTCAATCTTTCACCATTGTGTAGAAGGAATTCGCCATTGTCCCCATGATAGAATATGTAACCTGCATGGTTAAATGGAGACTTTATCCAAGCTGTAACTGTGAGTGAAGTGGGGCTTGATGAATATAAAGTGGATATGCTGACATAGTCGTCCACTCCATCAAACCGTAGAGCGTAATTGATTTTTCCACCTTCCCATGTTGCTCCATAAATCGTACCATCTTTACCATTTCCAGAGCTATCTAAGGCAATCATTCCAGTTCCTTCATCAAACTTCCAATAGCCAACTAAACCGAATGGATAGACCCATCGCTTAAAATCAATAGTCAATGAAACATTTATCGGTGGAGCATGTGATTCCACTGTCATCCAAGCAGTAAGGTTTTGTTGTCCAAGTATGACAGTGTAAATTTCATTACTGAAAATAACGTAAGTCTCTTGATATGTTGTGTTATCTAATGAAAAATCCAATATCACAGAATAATTGACAGAAGCATGATTTTGCACTGTTACGTTAAACTCTTTAGTTTCACCTGGATAAAGGCTTAATTGGGATGGATAATATAGTATTTCGAGAGGTTCCTTCACTTCAAACGGTATAATCAATGTTTTCCAAACATAATATGCTAAAGCTCCAGAACCAATTTCAGAAACCAATATGACAACCATAAGCCATAAGGGAATAACATGCTTTCCAATCTTAACGATTTTCAATCAATTCCCTCTAAGAGATTAATAGTTTCAAATCGGTTTTATGTTTTGTGGAAGAATCTTAGATTGAATCACAAATGACCTATAATCCCTAAGATAATCTGCATTATTGGGATTTTATGATTCTAATTAGTTCTCTAGGTTCAGCTATAACACTTTTGCATTTCTTACATATTTCAACTTGACTAGAGCCTTCTGTATGGCATGGCTTAGGCTTTGAAATCCTTCTTCTTTTTCAAATAAAATTTCGGTTCTAAGACATAGGTGAGCATTTGCTCGATTACTTTCGCTTTCCTATCACACATTTCTTTCCAGAAGATTTTCATCTCACCTAGATTTTCTTTATTCCCAAAAAATTCACGCCATTTCTTAGCTAATTTGCATCCAGGAAGCGACTCTAAGTAATGAGAGTGGAGTCTTTCTATTAACTTGCCTTTTCCAACGTAAAGACAACATTCATCCTTCATGTAAACATATACACCATTTAGATCAGCACATTTAATGGCTTCATTGATTTTTGAAAAAGCTGTCTTCCTCTCGTCAATTCCATTATGTCTCTCGTCAATTCCATTATGTATAAGCATAATTGGATGTTTCCAATCCTCAACAGCGTAAGAATTGTCTCTGCGTAGGATTCTCCTAAGTTCCTCTTTAAATTCTTCTTTATCCATATTATTCACTCATTTTTGAATCCCTAGTTTGTCTTCTGTTGCTGTGCAGATTTAAGATTTCCTTTCAGTGTGGTCTTGATTTTATACATTCTCGCATTTCATATATGAGATTATCACCTACCTGAGCTAGAAAGCTAAGCATTTGCCGCACCTTTTTCTTGACATCTGTTGGGTTTCCTTCAATCTTTGTAGTTCCGTTATCCTCAATATCAAAATCATAATGAGCGATACTATTCCTCATTTTTCTGTCCCATCCTTTGTTGAACAAGCCGAAACCATGCTTATCCAAGAATCGTTCTTTTGTGAGTGATTCAACTTTCGCTATTTCATTAATAGAACATGCGAATTTTCCATTGAAGTAGTTGTAGAGGTCATGTCCTTGTAAAGTAAGCAAGAAACATACAAGATTCATGTAGTTTGTAAAGCCCCCTTCTGCGGCAAACAAGTAGAATATTAATCGTGTGAACGCTTTTTCGTATTCACTACCCCCTTTGGCTTCAAAAGATTTCTGGATAACCTTCAGAGACTTTATTATGCTCCAATTCTTCCTAACGAAAATTTCCCAATCCTTTAATGATTCAATATTTTGATACTTCCAAGAATCCCTGACCAATTTTCGTAGCTTTTCAGCTAATGCTTTACTTTCCTCTTCCGTTCCCCATTCATTCGCCAATCCTCTCACCTAAACATCAATTCGGAATTACTACTCTTATCTGTATTGAGTTTTTCTGTTCTTTAGTTTCAAATAAACCAGTTTAACGTAAATCTTCTCTATCTCTTCTCTAAACCCATTAGAATCCTATTTCTACATGCATTATAGAGGCATATTTAGAGTAACATATTAGATCTGAATGTTTAAAGAAGACAATAGAAAAAGAGAGGAATTCTCTAAGTTTTCTTGTACGCTTACTCTTCTATCTTTAGAGGTTTATCTACGAGCTTCTCAATGTATAATTCTTTATTGGCACATCTTAGACCCATAACCTTCTTCTTAAAGATACTAAACTGTGGATATGATACGAATTCTGTAGGTTTCTTAGATCCATCTTTCTGTTTTCTTTCTATTAACCTAGTTTCTTTCTTATTGAAGTCTACACCATTTATTCTAGCTAAGATTTCTAATGCTCTCTCAAAAGATGGATATGCAGATTTAAGCTTCATTTCTCCTAAGTTTATCTTTATAGTTGCTTTCTTATTCAGTTTAGCTATTTCTTTTATAGTTGTTAGGTATTTGCCTAGTCCTTCCTTCCTTATTCGTTCTGGTAGTTGTTCAACTATTTCATAAGCGAATGTTTCACTCTTAGGTGTTTGTGTCTCTATTGCTTTAGTCTTTTTCTTACTACTCATTTAAATCACTGAATAGAGGAATATAGTTTAGAGTATATAAATAGGTTAAAGTGGTCTATGATATTTTAGAATGTAGAAGGCTACAGATTAAGATGTTTCAATACTCTATAAAGAAACTTAGAGAAAAATAAAGAAATAGAGAAAAGGGGAGTTTAGGTTAATTGTTGTTCTAATTCGCTAATAGCCTTAAAGACTCTATCTCTCAATTCTGATAATTTAGGTCCCCAATAATGTCTAACGAATATAGAGGCTGGAATACGACCACATAGTAAGTTTATCTCTTGTTCTAATAGGTTATGTCTTAACATGAATGTATTGAAATAGTCTCTCAATTCATTAATCCTAGATTTTAAAGAGTGTCTTGTTAATCTCTTGTAGATTTGATTATAGGTTAATTCTTTAGATTTACCTATTTCATTTATCAGGTCTTCATTAACGAATGATATATAGACATTCTTAGTATTCCTTAAGAAATCTTTACCATATTTGAAGTGCATTAGACAATTAAGAGTTTTATCGTAGTATTCGTTTAGTCTGTTCTCTTTAGATAGCTTAATGATTAGATTAAAACTCTTTATAGCTTCTTCTTTTCGTAATCCAGTCAATAGAGCATATTTCAGTAATAGCCTTTCATTAGGTCTTAGAACAGTTTTACTCTCTCTAAACCATTCTAATATATTGCTATCACTAGCCTTCAGTATCCTTAAGAATGAGCTAAAGCTATCTTGTCTTTTACTCTTAATTCCATAATTGTCTAATCTCTCTTTAAACTCCTTATGAACTCCTAGAAACTTAGATAATATTATTAGAGACTTTATCACTGTTGATTTAGTAGAGTCATATTTCAGTTGTTCTATTTGTTTAATGTCTCCAAATAGTAGACTACCATACTTCTTAACATAGCACATTATTGTTGGAGTGTATGTCTTAGCATATCTACTAACTAAATATTGCTTAAACTCTCCTAAATCTACTCTCAAGGTCGTTGTAGAATCTCTATTTATCATCAGTACGTCAAGCGGATGTCCTAACCGAGCTAGACTACCAGCCCTACCGCACACTTTAGGGATACTTTGGGCTCCAAAAAGTCTTCGGTTCTTTGTCGATATATCTCTTTCTTTGATTTCACGTTTGGACA
>Ga0315280_10011971_pt1 | contig 10571 bp, 10 predicted proteins | sample YL17G06_40_MG_FD_203697 | JGI IMG/M metagenome (GOLD analysis project Ga0315280, IMG submission 203697) | Sediment microbial communities from Yellowstone Lake, YNP, Wyoming, USA - YL17G06_40 | ecosystem: Environmental > Aquatic > Freshwater > Lake > Sediment | place: USA: Wyoming | collected... | reverse complement strand
GGCTGGGGCATCATTGACCCCATCGCCAAGAAATCCCGTTACATGCCCATTTTTCTTCAAAGCACTGACTATGGCATATTTCTGCTCCGGAGTCACACGTCCAAAAACATCATTCTCTTCCACGGCTTGGCGTAGCTCGCTCTCTTGCATGTTTTCGATGTCTACCCCTGTGAGCACTCTCCCTCGAAAGTCGATTCCAAGCCTACGGCAAACGTCTTCCGTTACGACAGGATCATCCCCGCTGAGAATTTTCAGCTTTATTCCTAGCAATTTCAATCTGGAGATGGCAGGAGCAGCATCCTCTTTCAGCGGATCGGAGAGAACAACCAGTCCGACAAATGTTAAGCCCCATTCATCTGCTACTGAGTAGTCCGATTTTTTCTCGATTTCCTTACGTGACAATGCTATCAACCTGTTTCCAGTTTGGCTGTACTTTCCAATCAGCGAATTGACTTCCGTGCTTACCTTCGACATTGACTGAGCCTCGATTTCATCACCAACCGCAGTCGACACATCGAGGATTGACTCGGGGGCTCCTTTTGAAACTAAAAGTCTGCGGCCACCACTTTCGATTACGACGCTCATTCTCCTTCTATTGAACCCGAATGGAATTTCATGGATACGTGCAAATGCATTGAGGCTTACTTCATCGAATCCCTTGTCTCGGGCGTAATCCCAGACTGCTACATCAATTGGGTTGCCGAGTATTCTGTCTCCTTCAACCACCGCCGAGTTACAGAGGAGTGCATATTTGATCAATTCTGGATCCGAATGATCGTTGGGATCGACGATGTCCTGAACCTTGATCTTGTTTTGGGTCAAGGTTCCAGTTTTATCCGTGCAAAGTACGTCGACATTTCCCATATCTTCTATTGATTCAAGTCTTTTGACTACGACCTTCTTCTTGACTAGTCTGAGTGCTCCTTCAGATAGCCCGACAGTAATTACCACGGGCAAGGCTTCTGGTATGATGCCTACTGCCAAGGCTAATGAAAATAAAAGTGATTCTAAGACTCCATGGCCCAGAACTGAGTTGACTAGAAATACGAAGGCTGTCAACAACAAGATCACTTTCACGAGAAAACTCCCAAAACTTGCAATGCTCTTCTGAAAGTCAGTCTTTGGAGGCAACAAAGAGAGACTGGAGGCTATGTGGCCGAAGTACGTCTTTCTTCCAGTGGCAACAACCAATCCTACTCCAGAACCATTCATCACTGTCGAACCCATAAGGGCGATGTTGGACAGTTGATGTGGGAGTGGTTTGTCAAGCGCAACTGGCGTAGTGTTCTTGTCGACCGACGTTGACTCGCCCGTCAGCACTGATTCATCCGTCTGGAATTCGTCAGCGTCCAACAGTCTGATGTCTGCCGGAACAACATCACCTATTGCCAAGTGGACAACATCTCCAGGCACCAGTTTGCTTGTGTTAATCACAAGCTTCTTTCCACTTCTGACAACTATCGCAGTGTACGATAGGTACTTTCTAAGCTCATCAACAGCTCTTTCCGATCTATGCTCTAAAGCGAAGCCCAACACAGCATTGGCAAGCACGATGGCAACTATGATAATTGCTTCGGGCATTTCCCCTAAGAAACCAGCTATTGCTGAAGCGAAGACCAGCACGTAAACCAGAGGGTTCTTGAACTGAGCTGCGAATATGCTGAACGACGTTCTGCGTTCAATTGAAGGAATCTCGTTCAGCCCATATTCCTCAAGTCTGCGTGCAGCTTCTGTGTCATCAAGCCCCATTGCTGACGAATTGAGCTCTCTAATAAGCTCATCTTTCTGCAATTTCCAGTAGTTGATTTCCTCAGTTTCAGACATAAATCTGTACTCACCCTGCAGACTTGCTGAGGGTCATCAAGAGGTTATGCGTCTCTCCCCTTTAATGACTTCTTCGCCCTCCTTCTTCTGCTGTAAAAAATGGAAGTTGCGGGTGAAAAACCGAACAACGTTGATATCCATTTAAGTAATTGCTTAAATGAAGACAACGTTGATATCCACTCTGAACTTGAAAGTCGTAAAATAGAAAATAAGAAAAATACAACTGTTAGACCTATGGAGAAATTTCTGGACAGTCTCAGCAAGGGCACTATGAAGAGCTATCGAAGAGGACTAGAGCTTTTCATCGAATTCTACGGTAGAGATGTCGAAACGATTCTTGCAGAACGAAAAGACGATTTGACACCTAGACCGAACGAGAACCTAGTTGACGCGAAAAACAGAGCGTCACGATACGAGAACCTTCTTGAAGAATTCCACAAATGGCTTATGAAACCGATTCACACAATCAACAAGAAACCAAATCAAGCCTACGGAATCAACACGGCAAGAACTAGCACTCTAGGACTTTTGCAAATCTTTCGCTATTACAACATGGGATTAGTGCTTAGAAACGGTTCTCCAATATCTCAAACCGTCATTTCTACTGGTGACTTCGTTCTGATGCCCGAACACGTTAGAGCAATGTTTCACACGGCAAAAGACCTTAGAAGCAAGCTTCTGGTCTCAATCGGCAATGATTTAGGTTGGCGAATCAATGATGTGCTAGGAATTCAAAGAACCGAATTGCCAAATCTGGAACAAGAAGCTCCGATAGTGTGGACAAGAATAACAGCTAAAGAGAAACAAGTTGCTAAGACTTGCCTCAGTCAAACAACCGTGACGCTATTGAAAGAGTATCTGAAGACTCTTCCCTCTAAAAATGGATTCTTGTTTAACTCCAATGGTCACGGACACGTTGACGAAGAAACCGTTAACAATAGACTAAGAGACTTAGCTAGAGAATCAGAAATCGAAATCGGAAACTCTAGACTAACATGGCATTGTTTTCGTGACATGATCATCAGTCAAGCGAAGAATCTAAGCATTGATCCAGATGTCATTAAACTGATGGTAGGCAAGTCAATTTCTAAAGCGATGCTTCCATATTTGACGGGGATAGACGTTAAAACTGCATTCTTGAAACTGCAAAAAATAACAGGAATCTCCACAATCATCGAAGAATCTGAAACCAACATCAAGAAGATTGAGTCTCTAGAAAACGCTTTAGTCGAATTGGAAAAGGAAAACAAGAATCTGAAGACACGCATTGAAGTATTGCAGAGCAAGCTAGAGAGTCACGAACAACTATTCACGGAACTGAACGACAGAATCTTAGCCATTGAGAAACACACGAATCTTAAGCGACCCTTCGCTTTCGGCAAACGTGAAAAGCTGAAGTGAGACTATGACAGACAAAACAGAAAAACAACTTGCTGAAATCATAAGGCTTCTGAAGGAAATCGAGAAACGTCTAGAAAGCATTGAAAGCTACACGGCAACAAGCTAAGTTTCTTCCTTCTTTCTGTCTTTCTCTGTTTTCCAAGTTTTTTCTTTTATCATGTCTCTAATTGACGGTATCGGTTCGCCCTTGTTCAGCTTCTCGATTAGTTTGTCAACTCGACTCAGCCTTTTTGAGTAAATTCGATATACGTATATCACTAACGGAACGAACACAATCGTACCCAGAGCCAAAAGAACGTAGTATGTTGTCTGATCAATGCTGTGCTGAAGATATAGAACCATGACGGATATGACATAAGCCACTATTACTCCAAGCGAGTATGAACTTCCAATACTGAATTCAGTATTGCAGAAATCTATATAGGCTTGAATCTTCAGAAGTTCCGTGTCTCTTTGTTCCATTTCTGATTTCCACAAGACCGAAACAAATTTACGATGTCCGATTTAAGTCTACTGCTCTTGATAACACAGCAAACTCAGGAAGATTGAACCTAGCGATTCGACAGAGCTACTCTTTCTTTTCCTTCTCTATTTTCTTCTTCAGTTCCAAAACAGCAACTTCTACAGCATGGCTATAATCAGCAAATCGTAATTCCTTGATCTGAGCGTCAAGCCATTCTTTAAGGTCCTTTCTTATCGTTATCTGAAGTCTAGGTTTAGGCATGTATTCGACTCTCTTGAGTGTCTCATAACAAGATTCTTGATATGAACGATACTCTATCATCAACACCTTAAGGCTTTTATGCTAGAATCAACACGGTATGAGTATGAAAACTGAAGAATGCGAAGAGCTAGTAATACGCTTACCCAAATCAACCATGAAGAAACTACGTAAGCTTGAAAAGAAAGGAATAGCAGTCCAAGATTATATTCGTGAAGCAGTCGAAACAATGCTGTCGATAGACAAGGAAAACAAGTTTTAATAGGAGAAACAATCAACGCTACATTGAGGCAATTAAATGGCTAACTATGGATTTATGATAGTGGGAATTCCTTTATTTATTCTCGGTATCGTGTTTTTGATTATGGACAAGAAAAAAAGGCTTCCAAGCATAATTCCAGCAAGTCTCCCAATCTATCTTATTGGCTCTGGTGCTGTACTTACTATTATTGGCATTTTCATGAATTGAAAAGCTTACGTGACCAAACAAGAAAGAGGTGAATCGCATGTATTCGTCTGAAGGACAAATTATTGGATTAATGAAGTATAAGAGAAAAGTGCAAGCCATAGAGAAGATTTTGCCAAAACTATGTCCGAATTGCAGAAAGCTCGTTGAAGACGCATTAAGCCACAGATAGCTCCATGATTCAGATTTACCTAACAACGTATCAAGAGGGTGAACATGTCATCTCTAGTTTAACTGTTTCGTGGAACGTGGGGGAGTCTTCTTTAGCTTGATTAAGCTTGATTGTGGTTTGTTTTCTGCTTTTAGCTGAATTCTGGGATTATTTGTTTTTAGGGTTTCTGGGGACTGTGCATGATATCGCCAGCTTAGTGTTGAGTGACCGAACTATACTACTGCAAAGAGAAAAAAGGGAGATCGCGGGAGACATCTCCACTTATAAGAGGGTTCAAGTTCTACCAGCGGCGTCATCGTCATCGTTTTTTAAGCCTGCGGTTGCCATCTTCCGTTTTCTGAATAGGTTAACCTCGTTAACGGCGCAGCAGATGAACGACAAAGATCAGCATGAGCACAAAATATGAAATTCGGGTTATTTCCCAACTTTGTCTGAATGCTTTTTCTTCTTTTGAACATTCTTCTTTTTCAATGAAGGCATACATTAATCTCCACGGAACAATACTTGCTATTAACAATATTACACTACGAACGCTTAAGAAACTTTTCACCCATTAGAACTCCATGAGTTAGGAAAAATGGGGGAGTTACGGGAAACATCTCCACATGTCCGTGGGTTCAAACGTGGGCTCTAACCTATGGTCCCACCACAGTGCGTCCAGTGTGCGCGAACATTCAGACACCATACTGAAACACAACATCGTTTGTGAACGTAATTGACAGGCTTCTTGAGCCTAAAGCGGGACAACGAATTAGCTCACGATTTCTCTGCTTTGATAGGCCAAAGCGGATCATAGTGATCCGATCGCAAACGTTGCGAATTTCATCAGATATTCGCGCGGACTTCTTCAAGAACCTGTAATATTAATTCAGTATTCATAAGGACTTTAAACTGACATTAACCATCATTGAGTCTTTGTCTCTCGAATGAAGAGGAAGTAGCATAATGTCTAAACGCTCAGTTGCCTATACAAGAGTATTAGGTCAAGCTCTCATAACGATTGTTCTTGCAGCAATCGCATTCTTACAGGTACCACTTGCACATGCAAGTCCAATCACTATAAGCATTTCGCCTGACCATGGCTCAGTCGGCAGCATCGTGACAATCGCCGGACTCAACGCAACTGAGAATGGTGAAGTTGGGCTGTATTTGTTTGGAAACCTGTTTCTAACATCAACAAAAACGAATGAAACTGGAGGCTATTCCATTAACCTTGCGGTGCCAGCTATTCCTTATGGCACTTATTCAATAGTGGCCGTGGATCTGGCATCAGGCGATACCGCATCGGAGTTCCTTACTGTGGAACCCAGAATCTTGTTGACTCCTACTGAGGGATCATTTGAAGACAAAGTTGCTGTCCGAGGCAATGGTTTCATAGGCAATAGCGACATTGGAATAATGTTCGACGGAACGGATGTGACGCCCTTTCCCACGCCTCGTACAGATGGCACAGGATCATTTGAAGCCAGCTTATACGTTCCTTCGACATCGCGTGTCCCGTTAGGCGTCGAAGGAACGTATAAGATGGCACAGGATCATTTGAAGCCAGCTTATACGTTCCTTCGACGCCTAACGGGACACGCGATGTCGTAGCAAATGACGCATGGGGAAACACGGCATCAGCTCCATTCAACATCCTTCCACAAATCACGCTTCGACCAACAAGTGGCAACACATCAGACCTCGTTTTTCTGAACGGCCACGGTTTCTCACCTGCAGTGAACGCCACGGCATATTTCGGTACCACCAACATAACGCTCTACCCTACGTGCATGACGTCAGCGCAAGGCTCATTCAGCATGCCCTTCTTTGTTCCAAACGTGCCCAATGGCACGTACTCAGTCTCCGTTATCGATGCTACAGGCAACGCTGCTACTACTCCGTTCACAGTGGCATCGCCAATTCTCACACTGACGCCGGATAGAACCACTGGATCATCCATCATCACCGCCAAAGGCGCAGGTTTTCAACCATACTCTCCAGTCATACTATACCTAGAAGACATAATGACGACAAATCTCGTTGACTTGATGTGGGCATCTGAAAATCTAATGCCTCAAGTGAACGGTTCCTTTGAATACTCTTTCGTCGTTCCAATCACTAACCCGGGAGTGTACAATGTAGCAGCTTTCCAAGCGCTCAGCCAGTCATCTTCAGACCTCAAGAAAGTAGCTTCCGCCTCTCTGACGGTTTTCGAAAAGATACCTCTGGATGCGCAAGTACAAGTGGGGTCTGTACATTTCAGGGGAGAAATAGCAGAGTTCTATTTGAAAACAGCGCTTATGGGAAAGCTTGTCGATGTGAATATTGACAAGGCAACCCTTTACTTCCTGAATGGCAGCTCCGAAGAAGACTTGCTGACGGGAGTTACGCGAATCTCAACAGGATTCTACAGAATTCCATATGCGATTCAAAACCTGGCGCCGTTGGGAACCTACGCTCTGCTCGCCCAAGCAAGCTACCAGACTCTTCTTACTCAAGCTTCGGGGACAGCATCAGGCACCTTCCTTTTGAGCCCAACTCTGACTGCTCAGAACGCACAGCTTCTCAACATAGACAATAACATCGGAACGATACTGGTACCTGGCCTAGACACGATAAAGGCCAACTTGACCGCTATTGATGCGAAACTTGTCGACATTGACGGAAAAGTCGCCACTGTGCAGTCTGACATAGGAGTCCTGAAGACCGGCATTGAGACAATTAACGCGACACTCGTAAGCATAGACGGAAAAGTCGCAACAGTTCAGTCTAACATCGGAATCCTAAAAACAGACGTTAGAACAATCAACGCCACTCTTGCCAGCATCGACGGAAAAGTAGCTACCATAAAATCCGATCTTGGAAACTTGAAAACGAGCATAGACTCAATCCACGCTAGAGTGACCTCAATCGACGGTGACATGGCCACGGTCTCTAGTGATCTTGGGACAGTCAAGCTTCAAACTGGAAACTCGGGTTCTCAAAACAGCATCGCAACGATCTTTGCTATCGTTGCAGCCATCGGCGCAACACTTTCAGCGTTAATGATCTACAGAAGAAGAACACCATCATCCCCGACAACAGCGCCACCAAAAGAATCACCGCCACCAACGCCGGAAGAATCACCCACAAAGGTGTCAATTCAACCTGAAGAAGTGCAAACGCCAATCGACCCGACGCCGCCTACGGCCATAGCTATACCCCAGGAACAGCCGATAGCAGTAGAGTCTCAACCAACACCTCCGCCGCCGGAAGAAACATCACAGCAGCAGACGTAGAAGTGTTGGCGAAATCTACTATTTTGCCCTTCGTTTGAATGAACACAGTGAGCCAGCCAGATGATTTATGCTGTCTTAAGTAGTCTGTATGCTTGTTCCTCGATATCGGCTATTTCCAGCAAGTTTTTCGAGGCTTCATGCTTATTCTGCCTCAAAGCTTCCTCGCACAGTCTTTTTATCTTTTCCCCCGATCGTCTGAACATGCTTGAGGCTTCTTTCCAAATGCTCAAGTCGTACTTGCTTCCCAAAACGTTGAGCACATCTGCTTGCCAAAACCGCATTCCGTGACTGTTTTCGAAAGTCTTAGGCAGCAACGGAGGAGTCGTCGCATAAGTGACCATGTGCTCAAAACACTTTTTATTGTCCCATTCGAGAATCTCGCTGGCCAGCTTTCGCATTGCAGGAATACCGAACAACTTCACAGGCGGGTTCAAGAAGCGTTCGGCTTTGCGGGAAAAACCCGTTTTGGCAACTTCAAACTCTGAAGGCATTCCTTTGGGAAGCTCAAAAGCTCTTATAGTGTTCCTCTTACTCATTCCCGGCACACTGACGTCCATGGATCGTTCAAACGCATCATACGGTACCTGCTGAACACCTTCATGGCTACAATCATGCACGAAAACAACGCGCTCCTCATCATCATACCCAACGACGAGAACATAATGAATGGGAACGTGGAGCTTCCTGTAGAGATCTGAATAGTACTGAAGATAGTACATGTCAAGAGCCCCTGCCATAACGGGTTGACCATTATCAATGAACTCTTTAAGCTTGGGAAACGTGTTCTTGAATGTCTTCCCTTCCACGACGGTCTCTTCAAAGCCGATGATTCCAGCTAGGTCTTTCATCAAGTACTTTGGATTTGCACCCCAATACACCATGCAGGGCGGGTCTGCTCTCTTGAAACGAAGATAGGTAAAACCAGCCATGCCGCCTACGACGGAAAGCAGGAAATCGGTGTAGTCCGCTCCTCTCCAAGCTGCAAGATCTTCCAATCCATTAACGTAACATGTGGATTCACAGACTCTGTGTGGCAATACGTGTAGCTTCTTCACGTGTTCCCTCTCATTCGATTGAGCAAAGGCCGCATATGTCAACGCCCATGATAAATAGGTACCGCAACAATAGACACCTGCAAGATCGCCCAAAACATAGTGTGAATCATTTCGTGATTGCGGCTACCGTGCTTTGATGAAGCTTCGGATCGAAGCAGAAAACAGCGGCCTGCGCAGGATATCTCTTCTGGTCGCGGTTTCCACTCTGCACTTGACTTCACAATCAAAAAGAAGGAGAACAGTTAAATTTAGCCTCGTAAGCATTTCGTAAAACACGCATGAGGAACGAACCTTGGAACTCCCCGAGCTGACTGTCTTGTCCCAGCAAATGGGAAAAGAGATCTCAGGAAAAAGGATCTCTCAAGTCGAAGTGGACAACCCGAAATGCTTGAACATTCCTCTTAAGGTGTTTCGAAAAGCTATCGTGAGGAAGACCATTGAATCCGTTGAGAATAGAGGCAAATGGCTTTTCATTAAGCTCAGCTCAAGACATTTCCTTCTGTTCAACCCTGGAATGGGCGCTGATGTAATCCACTTCGAACCAAAAGATGAGCTTCCCGAGAAATATCAGGTGAAGGTGATCTTGCATGATGGAACAGGCTTCACAATTCGTGTTTGGTGGTTCTGCTATCTGCATCTCGTTCAGCAGGACAAACTTGGAGAGCACAAGCTAACTGGAAAGCTTGGCGTTTCCCCGTTAGATAAGAAATTTACGCTTGATTATTTCAAGCAATTGCTCGACGATAACCGTGGAAATATCAAAAGCTTTCTCTTGGACCAGAAGAACATAGCAGGCATTGGAAACGTGTACGTCCAAGATCCTCTTTTTGAAGCACGAATACATCCAAAACGAAAAATCCAATCGTTGACTGAAAAAGAGAGAGAAGCCCTCTACGAATCCATGCGATCAATCCTAAGAGAGAGCATCAGGCTCGGAGGCTTAGCCTATGAAAAGGATTTCTACGGCAAATACGGAGGCTACGGCAAGAATCAATACAGAATAGCCTACAAGCCGGGTCAGCCCTGCCCAGTTTGCCAAACAGCAATAGAGAAGGTCAAGACTGGCTCCACAAGCAGCTTCATCTGCCCAAAATGCCAAAGTCTAGAGAACTAGAATGCTCGCTGTGCATACCAAGACTGATGAGGACGTCGCCTCTCAAATCCATAGCACGCATGCCTGTTCCAGCATTCGTTTGTGAGGTCTATTGTGTTTTCGGATTTGATGTGCTGAGGTTAGCATCTGCTGTTGCTATGGGTTTTCTGTCGGTCGTTGTCGGGTTTTTCGTTTTTCTCTCTGTTGGAACAACAGCTGTGGAATCTTTGTTGTTCCAAAAGCATGTTGGGGCAACATGGGACTCCGAGTTGGGAAGAACAGGTTGTTCTTTGCCTCTATCTAGCGAGTTTCACACAGACTGCAAGCCTGCTCCTGTGCGTCACTGATTTTTTTTGTGGAAGCGACTTTCCAATCTTCAATGTTGAAGTCAGCCACCCTGAAGCAAATCGGACTTGTGAGTGAGGGTCGTGGGGCAGACATCTCCACTGTCAAGTGGGCTGCAACCAACGCGTTAGCCTCTTGTGGAAATCGCGCGTGCGTGGATTTATATCAGGTCCAGCCAATATAGAACCAGTTGCTTGAGGCTTACAGGTGAAGTCAGATCCAATTAGACAAAGA
>Ga0315280_10011969_pt1 | contig 10571 bp, 13 predicted proteins | sample YL17G06_40_MG_FD_203697 | JGI IMG/M metagenome (GOLD analysis project Ga0315280, IMG submission 203697) | Sediment microbial communities from Yellowstone Lake, YNP, Wyoming, USA - YL17G06_40 | ecosystem: Environmental > Aquatic > Freshwater > Lake > Sediment | place: USA: Wyoming | collected... | reverse complement strand
GCTTATTAGTCTCTCCTTCGTCCATACTCCCAAGGAAAGATTATTATCATTATATTATTTAATTTTTCTGGTCTAAATGCATTCATGGAAAATTTTCATGGGTCCAGATGGGAGCTAAACACATACCTTTTTATTTCACTTAATTCATCCATATAACTTAATAGCGTACTCCCGATATAAAAAGTTGCCTAAACTATTTTGTTACAACTACTAAGCAACAAACATGAATAATTGCTTTTTCGATTATGGCCCGGAGAAACTCCATGCCGTTTTGGAGGGGCCGCAATGGAACTCCGGGCCGATTGAATATAAAGCCAATGTGGTTTATGAATGCTGCGAGGGGGGAATTGGCCAGGACGAAAGTCGATAACAATTCTGGAGATAAAATGGAGATGTTTTTATATTGGATTATTATTTTAATTTTTAAGGCCATGAAATTTAAGCGATAGATGAATATATCCTTAGACGTACTTAAAGCAGCCCCATTTTCTCAAGCTGCGTCCTGACGATCTGCACGCCTTCTTCGCACTCCTCCGGCGATTTGCCGCCCGTGATCACCAGTTTGCCGGTGCTGAATATAAGTACTACTACCGTGGGCTGCTTGATCCTGTAAACTAGCCCCGGAAACTGCTCCGGCTCGTACTCTATGTTCTCGGGGCCTAGGCCCAGGGCGACGGCGTTCAAGTTCAAACGGGTCTTCAGGTCGGCAGAAGCCACAATATTCTGAACGTGGATCTCAGGCTCCAGATTTATCTTCTCGAAGCCGATGGACTTGAGCGTCTTGGCCAGGTTGGTGATGACCGTGCGAACATCCTCGACGTTCTTGGCTCCGGTGCATACTATCTTGCCGGAAGTGAATATGAGAAAAGCAGCTTTAGGGGCCTTGACTCTGTAGACGAGACCGGGGAATTTCTTCTTGTTGTACGTCGCGTCCTCCAGCTCGGCTTCGATCTTGTGCAGATCGAACTCCTCCGCCAGCTTGGTGGATACCACCACGTTCACGATATTTATTGTGGACTCCATCCGCAAGTATCTCCAAATCATTCTTTATAAAGTCCGGCATTCGTGATGTGGTGAGCACTGGATAAGCCTGTTGCAATCCATCCTGAAACCGGGAGGGCATTGCAAGTCTGCCTTTGGCTATTATCACGATTCGGCCAACAAGTTGCAATCCATCCTGAAACCGGGAGGGCATTGCAAGAGCCTCCCAAAGTGTCATAGAACTAAACGTTGCAATTGGCAACGATTCAACTTAGATATCTATCCAGCCAAAGAAATAATATTCATCGGCTATTATAATAGAAACGAGATCGAAACGGTAGTAGCAGATCAACTAAAGCAAGCATCAAGCAACTATTATCCTTCTCGGATTTATAGAATTAATAAGAATTACTTTATAAACTCCCACCTACAGGCTTATGCCTACCCTCCGGCTCGACCGTTGCCGAAGGTTACGATAACCGATTATTGGAGAATCTTTCAAGTCCTCGGTCATCCCTGTCAATCGCGTGGTTTGCCTACCATCTCCCGGCCGGTGGCCACAGTTCAGGGACGGCCAAAGGGCTTCAGCTCTCCTCATGGCCCTGATAGTGTCTCTTCTGCTCACAGGCTCACCGCCAGCTCCGGTAAAGAGGATCCTGGCCTGTTGGCTGTCGAAGGAGATCTCCTTTCTTCTAAAAGGATCATCTTGGATTGTGGTCTTGATGTAATCGATGATCTGTACAGCCCTGGCCATGATTTTAGAGCAGACTTGGATTACCTTCCCGCCTTCCTCTGGCCTGCTCTTCAGGGCCTCGCGAATTTTTGTGAAAAGCCGCTTGATGTAGGCATTTAGCAGCAAAAGTTTAGCAGTGGGTGATCTCTCAGCTTTGAGGGCTCTTGCATGATCTTCTGTGAGCCTGGCCAGCTCCCTCCCGCGCAACAGGCCAGCATCCCGGACGACCTCCGCCATCTGATTGTAGATTGAAACAAGGTCATCAAGGACGGCGCTGAACTCGGAAACGGGGATTTCTAAAACATGCTCTTCTGAAGGCGATACAGACTCGGCTTGCCCCGGCGTTGGGGCAAAACTATTTATGGCTGCAGCTACTCTTATCATTTACTGTGTCTCCTGTGAATGGAGTTTTCTCAGACGGGTGGTCGAGACCCGTCTAAGACCATTTTTTACAAGGCTACACTATCGACTTATAGTTACTTTTAGCAGCGGCTGTTTTCAACGGGGGTTAATGGTCGAGGTGACCTGTCAGCTCGATTCTTTGTTGGTTTTCCTGGCAGCAATGATCAATGATTCAATGCAATGGCTAATATTACGGTATTTTTGCGATTCAACTTGAGTTGTGATCCAATCTACGCTGTCTTCGGATACCGATACGGACAGTTTTCGAATGTTCCCCCGCTTGACTCCGATCCGCGGCATGGCACCCACTTTCTATCTTTATACATAAATATGTTACTACTAATTCGTAACAGTATAGCTATTATGTGTTGTCGGATAAAGGGCAATATATGCAGCCGAACACCTTCGATGTAGTTCCTAAGCGCAAGCGTATCAATATATTCAAGTTCGGCAAGCTCTGGGTATTCAAACACTTTTTCGACAACAAGGAGCTCTTCAAAGCCCTGCTGGATTACTACAACAAAGACCTATACCGTTTCGAGTTCAAATCCACCGGCGCGAGGAACAACGCCCTCAAGCTCCTGGAGCGCAATGGCTTCGACTACGATCTGGTGGAGGACCTGAAGGGCTACGTGGTCCAGCTCCCCAAGCACGCCAAGTATGCGCAGATCCTGAAGAACTCCCATTGGTCATCGGTTAAGAATATATAATTCTGCCCATGCTAAATTTTAGCCTAAGATTATGAGTCAGCTATTTAGCGATACTATCGCTGAGATCGAAAAATCAGCTGAGCAGGCGTTACTATGTTCGCATTTTGTAAAAATCAAATGATGAAATATATTTAATATTCCTTAACCGATGACCAATGGAAGAACTCCGTGGCCTTCAAGGAGATCGCGAACGAGAGGATATTCTTGATGAAGGACCTGGCCGCGGTCGAGGAGGCGGTGGGTTTGGGTGCAAAAATAGTGGAAGGGGAGGATGCGTTCTAATCAAGTAGCAACTATTTCCCTCAGCTTCTGGATGGCCTCCATGACCTTGGAGCTGACCGCCCGCCTGGGCTCGACGGCCTTGGCCTCTCTCCGCCAGGGCCCCCTTATGAGTATGCCTCCAGCGTAGTCTGGTTCTCCCTCGCCCGCGGGTGGGCTTTGGCCACCAGCCGTGGAATTTCACGGGGGCCTTCCTCGAAGTAGAACACACGGTCGGCATTCTGCACCAGGTCCTCGAAGGAAGGGTCAGTTCCCTGGGCGTAGAGCAGCACGGCGGCCTCCGTTGCGGCATCGCTCAGAGCATGGGAGACGTACTCGGTCATCTCTCTTGACGCTAGTAGACAGTTTACAGGAAACTGAACTGAACCTTATTAAAATAACCTACGCCTAATATTTTAAGAAAATGATAGCTCCTGCTGTGCATCTCGTGGTGTTGAGTTACTGAAAACCGTCTGCCAATCTGAGCACCCATCAGGAACAGGATCAGCCTGACACTCATCGTCTAGCTGCGCCTGGCCAGGATCTGCCGGACCGCCTTTTCGCTTTCCTGTTCTCTGCGGCAGGAAGGACAGATATCCAGCCACGACTGCCCGCTCGCGTTCTTCTGCAGATCCACGGGCAAAATGGACCTGACCCGTTCCAGCATGGGCGCAGTGGCGAAGCCCTTGCCGCAGTAGGAACAGGCCGTCAAGACAAAGCTCAACTGGGCCTCCTGGAGGATCTCAGCAAGGGCGAGGGCCTCCACTGGACAGATCTTGATGCAGATGTCGCAATCCTCCCGGCAACGAGCGAAGCTTATAATCCTGCTCACCTCACTATCCTGAAGGTTGATCAGCCCTTGCGGGCAGGCTTTGTAGCAGGCCGGACAGCCGATGCATCTACTCTCATCTACGGATATCATCTAAATCCTCTCCTGAAAGCGCGCGCAGCACGGGAACGAATCACCTGGGTCACAGCTTGATAGTCTTCCGCCAACGCTCCGGTAGGACAGGTAGCCACGCAGACCGGTTCTCCGGAGCAGAGGTCGCACTTGTAAGCCAGCTTTTCGCTCCAAATGACCCCAAAGGGACAGGCCAGGAGGCAAAGGTCGCACCCTGTGCACTTCTCGGCATGAAAGGCCACGGCATCACTCTCCTTGACAAGTGCTCCGGCGTAGCAGGCGGCAACGCAAGCAGGCTTCTCACACTGACGGCAGAGGAGGGGCAGAGCCGCTTTCCCGTCTACGATCTGAAGCGATACGTTGCTCTTTCCACCATGCAGGCGCTTGCAGGCCACCTCGCAGGCATGACAGGCTATGCATCTCTCTTGATCTACGAAGACTGACATCTCAAGCCCTCCTCACATCGCAAGCCGCAACTTTCAGCTCCGGGATCTTGGCCTGGGGGTCCCGCACATCTAAGGTAAGAGCGTTGACGCCTGGAAAGTGGAAGGGCAGGAAAACCACGCCGCTAGCTACCCTCTCAGTGATCCTGGCCAGGGCATGAGCGTCTCCCCGCGCCGTGTGCACTACCACTCCATCCCCGTCTCCAATTCCTCTCGCCAAGGCGTCGCTTGGGTTCAGCTCCACGAAGAGTTGCGGCTCAATGTCTAAGAGGGAGGGACTCCTCAGGGTCATTGATCCGGCGTTATAGTGCGCGCCCAAGCGGCCTGTGGTCAGAAAAAGAGGCCTCTCTGGAGAGGTCTCCTCGGCCGGGGGCCGATAGTGCACGGGCGCGAGCAAAGCTTTTCCGTCCGGCGTCGGGAAGCCTGCCTGATGCAGTATGGGCGATCCCTTTCTACGGGTGGGGTAGTAGCCCTCCGTGGAGTGGATCCAGATGAATCCCTCCCGCCGCAGCATCTCTCGGCTTAAGGCCCTGTAAGTCGGCACCAAGCTCTTGATCTCCTCTAATACCTCTTCAGCCGTCCTTTGCTCCCAGCCGAGGTCCATCCTGCGGGCGATCTCCGTCACGATCCAGAGATCGGGACGGGCCTCACCCGGCGGGGAGACGGCTCGGCAAATCCATTGCACGCGGCGCTCTGTGGAGGTAAAAGTACCTTCTTTCTCAGCCCAAGCCGCCGCGGGAAGCACCACGTCTGCCAACCGGGCCGTGTCCGTGAGAAAGATGTCCTGCACAACCAGGAAGTCCAGAGCCTCCAGGGCTTCGCGGGTGCGCGATGCATGGGGATCGGAGTTCACCGGGTCTTCGCCCATGATGTACATGGCCCTCAGCCGTCCCTCCCGGCTTGCGTCCATCATCTCCAGGGCGGTAAGGCCGCAGTGGCCGGGCAGGCGCCTTGATCCCCCCCAGGCCTGGCCGAATATCTCCGGCGTCCTGGGATCCTCCGGCCTTCTGTAGCCTGGATAAAACTCCGTGAGCGTGCCCATGTCGCAGGCCCCTTGCACATTATTCTGCCCGCGAAGCGGGAAGATCCCGGTTCCTGGACGACCGATATGGCCGCAGATGAGGAAGAGGTTTGCCAGGGCCTGGACATTGTCCGTGCCGCCTGCATGCTGAGTGACTCCCATGGAGTAGACAGTTGCCGAGGCAGGAGAGCGGGCATAGGCCCGGGCGGCGCGCATGATATCGCCCGCTGGAACGCCCGTGATGGCTGCGGCTCTCTCCGGAGTGTACTCTTTCAGGCTATCCGCCAGGGCCTCAAAGCCCCGGGTGCGCTCCTCCAAGAATTTGCGGTTGAAAAGATTCTCCTCTACGATGACATGCATCATGCCGTTGAGAAGGGCCAGGTCTGTGCCTGGCTTTATCTGCAAGAATATCTCCGCTAACCAGGATGTAGGCGTCCTCCGCGGATCGGCTACTATTATCGTCGAACCGGCATCCTTGGCTTCCAGCACCCAGCGAGCCACTGCAGGGTGGTTCTCCGCGAGGTTGGAGCCGATGATGAAGATGCACCTTGAATTGGCCAGGTCAGAGACGGGATTGGTGGTGGCGCAAGCCCCCATGGACTTGCCCAGGCCCACTACCGTTGAGGCGTGGCAGAGGCGGGCGCAGTTATCCACGTTGGGCGAGCCGAGGCTTCTCGCCAGCTTCTGGAAGAGGTAGTTCTCCTCGTTGGTGCACTTAGAGGAACCCAAGAAACCCAGATCCTGAGGACCGAAGTCCTGCAGGGCCTGGCCAAGGCCCTCAGCCGCCAGGTCCAGCGCCTCCTCCCAGGAGATGGGTATGAAGCCTGAGCCCGACTTTTTCAGGGGATGCTGCAGGCGACCGGGATGGCGGAGCACCTCCAAAGCAGCATTCCCCTTGGAGCAGAGCGAGCCGCGGCTGACCGGGTGGTCGGGCATGTATTTTATGCCCGTAGCCCGGCCTTCCTCCACTTTTATGTAAAAACCGCAGCCAGCTCCGCAATAGGGGCAGATAGTAGGCACCAGGGCTTGAGACATAGGGCTTCCCAGCTTCAAGCTCTACTGCGGTATCCGCGCGCAATTTTGGCTGCCGCCTCTTTTCGCAGCAGCCTGGCGAACTCCTCCTCTTCGGAGAAGACCAGGGTGCGAGTGGGGCAAGCATCCACGCAGGCCGGAACATCCCGGGAACCGCAGCGGTCGCATTTAACCGCCACGCGAGCTCCCTTCTGCTGGCCTATGACGCCGTAGGGACAGACCATGGCACACATCCAGCAGCCCACGCACTTCTCCACATCCCTGTCCACGATGTCAGTCACTGGGTCCTGCTTCATGGCCCCGGAGCTGCAGACGGCAACGCAGGGCGCGTCCTTGCAGTGCCGGCAGACCAGGGGCATCTTCTGGCCATCCGCGACCTCTACGAAGAGCCTGCGGATGGGCAGGGGCTTCTCAGAAACGGCTCCGTAGAGGCTCTTGCTCTGGGTATGCTCCACGGCGCAGGCCACCTCGCAAGATCTGCAACCCAAACACCGGTCCAGCCGAACGAAGATCTCCTTCATAAAAACCTCACCCTCACAGCCCCAGCTTCCGGCGCTGGCCGTCGATGTGATCGATCATGAGCGACGCTGCCTTGAAGGGATCGGGCTCTACGGCAAAGCTTGCGCCCACCACATCCTTAACCCCTTGAGTGAGCAGCGCTGCCACATTCTGACTTCCCAGCACGGAAGGCACCGTTCCCAGCACAGTGAAGACGCCGGAAGATACGACGTAAGCTCCGATGGAGACCGCTTTTTCGCTCATCCACTCCGGGGCTGCGCTCGCGGCGGGAAGATCGCTTATGTCCACGCCGAGCGCGTTGGCGATAGCTGCTGCCGCCACCAGAATGCGGCTGATGTCCACGCAGGAGCCCATGTGCAGCACCGGCGGAACTCCCAGGGCCTTGCACACGCCCTTCAAGCCCTCGCCAGCCAGATCGGCGGCCTCGGGCAGGAGCAGCCCTTCTTTGGCGCAGGCTATAGCGTTGCAGCCCGTGGTGACCACGAGAACGTCGTTCTTGATCAGCTCCTTGACCAGGTTGACGTGGCCGAAGTCGTGCTTGACTTTGGGGTTGTTGCAGCCTACCACTGCGCCTATGCCACGGATGGCTCCGCTCTTGATGGCCCCCAGCAAAGGATCCAGGGTTCCGCCCAGGGCGTCCACGATGGCCTCTACGGAGAAGCCCACGATGGCCTCAGACTTGACGTCGGGAATGAGGACCCTGGATCGGTTGCGGTTCTTGTAGTTGAGCACTGCCGCCCTGACTATCTCCTTGGCCGTCTCCAGGGCCGTCTCCTCGTGGAACTCCATATGCGTGGCTCCGGGGAATTTGGCCTTGGGAGAGGTGGATATGAACTTGGTATGGTAGCAGCTGGTGAGAGCTCCGAGCGCGGGCATGATGCACTGCACATCCACCACCATGGCCTCCACCGCGCCCGTGGCTACGGCCAGCTCCTGCTGCAGGAAGTTTCCGGCGGTGGGAATTCCGTGGCGCATGAGCACCTCATTTCCGGTGCAGCACATTCCGGCCACGTTAATTCCCGTCGCTCCCTGCTCCTTTGCCAGCTGCAGGAGCTCGGGATCAGATGCTGCAGCCACTATCATCTCGGAGAGAAGGGGCTCGTGGCCGTGCACGATGACGTTTACTTGGTTCTCTTCCAGGACGCCCAGGTTGACCTGGCTTCTCACCGGTTTGGGGGTGCCGAACATCACGTCCTGAATATCGGTGGCGATCATAGAGCCGCCCCAGCCGTCGGCGATGCTGGCCCGCAGGCCGTGGAGTATCAGGTGGACATAGTCATTATCCACGCCTATGTGCGTTCTGTGCATGATCTCCACGATCTCCCGGTCGATGCCGCGGGGATCAATGCCCAGCTTCTGCCACAAAGCCAGGCGTTTGGGTGGCGCACGCCGGGTGAACTGAATGGGACCTTCCTGGCGGCCGAACTCGGCCATGATGGCCTCGGCCAGGGCCATCTGGGTGTCCACCCCGTACTCGTTCATCAGCCGCTCCATCTTGGCAGGGTCCTTGACCTGATACGACGGCGCCTTGCCCTGAGATAGGAGCAGGAAGGTCCTGGCTGCATCTCTGCCGTGATCCGAGTGCGCCGCCGCCCCGGCCGCGATGCTGCGGATCAGGTTTCTGGCCACAATGATATCGGCCGTGGCACCGCATACGCCCTTTTGCGGACCCTCCCCGAAGGGGTCGATTCTGCAGGGCCCCATGTTGCAGTTGCGGCAGCAAAGGCCCAGCTCCCCGAAGCCGCACTGGGGCTGCTGTTTTTCAAAGCGATCCCAGGCCGTCTCTATGCCTGCCCTGGCAACAGCGGCGAGCATCTCCTGGCTGGCGGGATCGATAGATCTATCGCGAACATCATTAACCATACCAGTACCTCTGTAATAACTGTTAAGTCATGCGTCTTCGACTAGAAGATCTTTTCCAGAACCATCGTTATAAATACGATTTAATCCTGAAATCGATATACTGCATTTAATAAGATTTATATAGAATATATGATACCATATTAATTGAAGGGAGTAGATTAGCATGGGACTGGGAGTATCACATTTAGAATAGGCTAGCTTACAGGTACGCTATGAGTCCAACAGAAGATAAAAGCTATTGCCGGAACCAGCGGCCGGCCACCGGCCCTGGTGGAGAGGTTATTTGAAATCCTATGAGTACGTATAACATGTAGGGTATGCTCTTCATTTTCGGATATCTGTAAAGACGAAACACTATTTTATAAATACCATCCCTCCGCCTGTGACCCCTGATGTTACGCGCCGGATTTTACAGTGCATTTTGGCTTTAGCTGATATCGAAAAGTCGAGATCGGGCAATTGTCGACTAATCATCCAGGGTGCGCTTGAATAGGTAGTTGGCTCAATGTTGTTCGGCGCTACCTTAGAGCTTTGCCAATAATCGTATGAATTGCTACGTGTAACTTCATGCTTAATCTATTCGATCTCAGTCTCTCTGCCGGTGTCCTCTTCCTCTGATCGCTTTTTCATCATCTCCACCAGCACCGAAAACACCGCCGCCTCCAGCGGATCATCCAGCGCATAGAAGGCCTCGCTGGAGTGCTTCTTAGCCATCTCTGCCAGCCTCTGCCCGTAAGCCTGATCCTCTTTCTTCAGGGCCCGGCTGGCCTTGAGCCACCTGGCTGAGACGTCCTTTACGCCCATCCTCACGCTCTCGAAGCTCCGTCCCATAGCTATTCACCCAAATAAAACGTGGCAGGCCACAGCGCCTCCTCGCTCTTCTCTGCCCAGCTCCTCTCCTCCAGCCGCCTCTGGATCATCTCCTCCACGTCAGCGGGCCGGGCGTGAAAGATCTCCGCCAGGATCTCCTTGGCCTTCTCCAGCTCCAAGGCCTTCGTGTTGACCCTCCGCCTGGGCTCGATGAGCCTTGCCTCTCTTCGCCAGGGCCATCTCATGAGTATGCCTCCAGTGTTTTTTGGGCGCCCAGCATCCTCGCTTCGGCCTTTGCACGGCCTCTCGCCTGCTCCTCATAGAAGCAGAACACCCGGTCGGCCAGCTCGGCCATCTTCTGCAGGCTTGGGTCCAGTGCGGGCGCATAGAGCAGAATGGTCGCCTCCCTGGAGGTCTGCTTCAGGGCCTGGGCCACGTACTCCACCATCTCCTTGGCATCCTCGTAGAGCATCGGGTCGTGCTCCACGATCAGGAAGCTGTGGTGGTTTTCCTCCAGGATGGTCATGAGCTGGAAGGAGGTGAAGGCTCGGCGCACCTCCAGCTCGGTGAAATTGCGGTCCAACCGGCTGAGAATGCGGGAGTGGTTGCCGCAGATGTAGAGGATCTTGTAGCGCTGCAGGGTGAGCTGGCTGTTCAGGGCTTCGACCAACATCTCCACAGGGGCGACCAGGACATTGAATGTCTCCGGGAGCAGGGAGATGGTCGGGTGGAGTTCAATTTCCATGGGTAAGGATGGCGAGCTCCGGGGATTGTATGTGTTTAGCTGGCCAGCTTTGTGGTTAGCATTTGTAGACTGTCCAGCCCTTTCTGTCCCCATGTTGCCAGTGTCGTCATGATTCGCTCATGAATCGAAGTTCCTTTGTCATTGCGCAGTGTG
>Ga0315280_10011968_pt1 | contig 10572 bp, 10 predicted proteins | sample YL17G06_40_MG_FD_203697 | JGI IMG/M metagenome (GOLD analysis project Ga0315280, IMG submission 203697) | Sediment microbial communities from Yellowstone Lake, YNP, Wyoming, USA - YL17G06_40 | ecosystem: Environmental > Aquatic > Freshwater > Lake > Sediment | place: USA: Wyoming | collected... | reverse complement strand
AAAGGAAAAGAAGATGCCTCAGCAAAGCCACTCCTGCTGAGAGAGCCCTGTGATCTATGTAGTGATCGTAAGGAGGGGCCTCTTTGCCTTCAGTTCTGTCCTGTCAATGCAATCTCAATGGATTAATCCCCCCTCGCCCCCCTTTAGTAAAGGGGGGTTGGGGGGATTTGAAAGATCTGGTGAAGGGAGGAGATGAGACATGGAATATCTATCAACCAATAAAATAGCGATCGTTGATTTAGCGACTTCTAAAGTTATTGACCAGGAGCTGGATGAAGATCTGGTGAAAGAGAGGATCGGCGGGGCAGGGATCACAACGGCTCTTTATGAGCAGTATCAGGATGAAGATCCCATTGTCCTTGGAACAGGACTCTTGACCGGCACCCTTGCTCCTGCGTCGGCTTTGGGCATGATCACGGCAAAGAGTCCATTAACCAGTAAGGTTTGTCATACTCCATTCACGTTATATGCAGGGTTGGAGTTAAAATTCTCCGGGTTTGATTACGTCGTCATCAAAGGAAAGCCCCCGAAACCTGTTTATCTATGGATTCACGATGGCGTGGCGGATATTAACGATGCCAAAGACGTTTGGGGAAAAGATGTTTGGACCTCCACGGATACGATACGAGAGTTGATGGGAGACAGTTTGATCCAAGTTCTCTCCGTTGGAAAAGCGGGGGAGTCTGAATCTGATTTTGCACAGGTTTGCATTAATTATTGGGCGAGTGGTGACCGTTGGGGATTTGGCAAGCTATTTGGCCAAAAGAAGCTGAAACTGGTCGCCTTAAGAGGGATGAGTCTTTTGGAGGTTTCAAATGCCGAAGGATTCGTTAATCAATGTAAGGAACTCCTTTCAGCGCTTAAGACCGGAGCTTTTGCGGAGAAGAAGGGGATTGCAGAAATCGCAGTGGCCATTGGAGAAGGGGATACACCAAAATGGCTCGCCCCTCTTGTTCACAGACATCAATCCTGTTTCAACACACCCTTTCCCTCCAATACCTTTGTTTTTCTTGATGAAGACCCCAAGCTTTTAAAGGAAAGTGAAAAGAAAGAGCCTGGTTTTTTGATCACGGATGTCTATGGCCTGTTGGGATTTAAAAAATTAGGTTTATCTGCTGCCGATGCGTGCGGCTTGCTGAGAGAATGTGCAAAATATGGGATAGACGCCGTCGCCGTTTCGGAATTGAGCCAAAAAGCAGGCAAGAAGAAACCCGATGAGATCAAAAAGTCTTTTTCTGGTTTGAAAGGAACTCTGGAGAACGTAGGCAAGGGAAAGTTTAGCCCTTGGTCTCCTCCGAAACCGATCTTTGCGAATTTTGGTAGCAGTCAGGATGCCCAATGGTGGGAGAGAAGGCAGGCCGTGGCCTATATTTTCGGGATCCATCCTATCTTTGCCCTCATGTCTCCTGAACTGAGCGAGGAGAAATTGATTGAACTGGCCAATCTCGGCGCTGGATTAGGTTTTACTTCAGAGACCTTGAACAAGGTGATCGCTGATATTTCAAAGTGATCCTAAAGAAAGGCTCCCTCTGTTATCATTCCCGTGAACACGGGAATCCAGGACAGCTACAAACCTATGGATTCCTGCTTTCGTAGGAATGACAAAGACAGGTTAAATCTTTTGGCATTTAAGTATTGAAGCATGTCTCTCATCTCAAATCATGATCTTCTTCCATATTCCCCCCCAATAGGCATCTATACAGGCAGCGGCGCCTCTCACTCATGGCTCTGGTTTGTAGAAATCCTTGACAGAATGCGTTTTTATAATGTCCATTTTGTTGACGAGAGAGATATTTTATCAAACGCCTTAGATCCCCTTAATGTTTTACTCATGTCAGGGGGAGATACCTTTGCCATTGCAGAAGGGCTCGGAGCGGAGGGCTCGGATAAGTTGCGAAGTTTTATAAATCGAGGCGGACTCTATATTGGAACCTGTGCTGGAGCTTATCTTCCGCTGAAATCCTCCATGGATTTTTTAAATCAATTTAATTTTATCAATGTGAAGATCTCGAATATTTCGCGAAGACTTTCAGAACCCGAACGACATTACGTCCAGAAGGTTGCCTGTAGTTCTTACGGTTGTGATTTTGTCTATCATGTTGTGAGAGAAGATGTTGTTTTGGAAATGGCAAATGGGTTCCAAGCCAATGGGAAAAAAGAGATCGTTGCTCCCCTTTACGGGGGTCCATCGATGTTACCCTCTGAGGATATTGAGCCCATTGCCAGGTATAAGGGTTTTACAAAAAAGACGAAATTTCTTGTCGAAGAAGAATTGGCTGAGAAAACCTTGATTGGAAACATCGCCGTGGCCAAAAAGTCAATGGGGAAAGGACATCTCTATATATTCGGACCTCACTTTGAGCATCCCCATTATCCCACATGTAACCTTTTTCTTGCAGAAATTATTCGTGAAAAGCAGAATGGGAGGCTTCGCCCGATTCAAAAAGATTTTTATGGGAACCCAGCCAAAGGAGAGACCTTGAGAAATTTTTTGAGGGATTTGAAAAGAGAGGTGAGCAACTCGCGCATTGCGGCTTCGGGAATGAATGACTTTACGATAAGCTGGTTGATTGGAAATAAATATTATGAACCGGAAAAGATACAAGTTTTCTTAGAAGTCCTATGGAAACGCTTAACCTATTTGGAATCGGGAGGAGAAGTGGATGTTGATCTCCAAGGTCCAAATGGGATGATCAGCAGATTGAAGGGGATTACCGATATCCTGAGGAAGATGAAAAAAGGGATCGATCGAGGAGAAACCACAATCAGATTGGCCGAGGACCTCTTTCCAAATCTGAAGAAGTTGACCTCAGACTTTTTAACCCTTTATTTTAGGACGAAGAGGATGGAATCGATGAGATCAGAAAGGTAGATTGGGAAAGACCGACACCGAAGGAGTAGGATGATGTTGCGGAAGAGAATGTGGATTCTATTCATTATAATTTCCATTTTTGTCCTAACGCAATTTGGGCCTCCGGCTTCTGCCACGGTTGAATATGTGAAGGAGTTTAAGAAAGAGCCCAAAAAATTATGTGTCCACTGCCATGTGGATCACGCCTATCCTGGCAAGAGTTTCTATGAGGCAGAAAGTTTATACAAATGGGTCTTCATGTGGATAACCGGTGGAGTAGCGGTTTTGATTTTTTCTTACGGAATGTTTGCCAAGTTATTGATCTGGAGAAAAGGAAGAAAAGATAGTCATAGAAAAAAGAAGAAGACCAAAGTCTTTAAGTTTCTATTGAACGATGCTTTCTTACAGAGGGGGATCCTTCGATTGAATCCTTTTCGATGGGTGAATTATATGACCCTGTCCATGGGTTTCTCCGCTTTGTTCATTCTGATGCTATTTGTTTATGGATACATTATCGCTGCCGAGATAAGGACCTTTGGAATTCCCTCCATGGGGGGAAGAATTTTGGATTTTCTGATGGACTTTTTAGGGTTGAGCATCCTGGTCGGCGTCATCCTCTCGGCGTTGAGGCGATATGTGTTCGAACAGCCCCAACTGAAGACAGAGGTAAGGGATAATGTGGCCCTTCTCTCTATCTTCCTGATCGTGGTCACAGGTTTTTTGTTGGAGGCCTTCAGGATTGCTGTCCTCCCTTTTTCTCTAAAACATAGCGCTTCTTTCGTGGGATTTACTCTGGCCCTCTTGTTTCGTGATCTGCCTTTCAATTGGACCACCTTCCATTTTTACTTGTGGAATTTTCATTTTCTCCTCGCTTTTGCTTTCATTGCTTATATCCCATACAGTAAATTCGTCCATATCGTAACCTGTCCTGTAACAGCGACTGTTTCGAGAAGATAGGAAAGGGAGAAACATCCATGGATGAAAAGAACGCTATAGAAATGAAAAATCCAACCCCATCCGTTTCTCGAAGAAAACTCCTGAGATTCATCATGGCTTTTCTCGGCCTCTTTGGATTGGGGGCTATCCTTTCATCAATCATTGTCTTCCTGACCCCTCCCCGTAGCGCATTAAAAAAGGTTGGAGGTTGGCAAGTCGTGGGGAACCTCTCTGAATTCAAAGAAAGTAGTCTGGTGAAGACCTATTTCGGGCTGCCCGTCATCTTAATAAAGAATGGCAAAGGCCTCCTTTCTTTTTCTACCATCTGTCCCCATCTGGGGTGTATCGTGATATGGGATGAAAAGAAGAAATGGTTCATCTGTCCTTGTCATGATGCGGCCTTTGATGCAGGTGGGAAGGTTCTGAAAGGGCCCGCTAAACCCTATAACCTCCTTCCCATGGAGATTAAGGTGGAAGGGGAGATGATTGCCGTCAAGCTTCCCGAAGATAAACTTCCAGGATATCCTTCATGGTTTAGAATTACCATGATCAGCGGAGTGTAGAGATGGCGGGATGGACATCGAATCTTTCCCAGTGGGTTGAAGAGAGATGGAATTTAAGGAATTGGTTAAGCCCCATTTTGGATACGGAGGTCACTGAATATAAAGAGAAGATGAGATTCTGCTGGGGGGGCATGACTTTTGCCCTCATCGTTGTGGAGCTGATTACCGGCATCTTCCTCGCCTATTACTATCAGCCCAGCGTCAAAGGCGCCTTCCAGAGCATTGCCTTCATCACTGACCAGGTCTATCTGGGTTGGTTGGTCAGAGGGATCCATCATTATGCCAGTTATCTGATCATCGTCACCGTGGTGGTCCACATGATGATCGTCTTTTTCCGGGGGGCCTACAAGCCGCCCCGTGAGATGACCTGGGTGAGTGGAGTCTTTCTCCTCCTATTATGTTTTGCCTTTTCTTTCACGGGATATTTATTGACATGGGACCAGAGGGGATATTGGGCGACGAGAATAGGAACGGGTATGGCCAGTGAGCTCCCGATCATTGGGGAATATCTGATGATCTTTCTTCAGGGAGGATATGGAGTGAAGCAGCCGACGATCATCCGTTTCTTCATCTCCCATGTGATCGTCCTCCCCCTGTTTCTCATCGGTTTCCTCCTGGCCCATTTTATCATGATTCGGCGTCAGGGGATCAAAAAACCCTTTTAAGGAGAGATCCATGGAGGAAAGGAAGAGAAGAAAACCGACTTTCTATCCAGACCAATTTTTCACAGAAATGGTCATTTTTTTGTTCATCATAGGAGTGGTCGTCACCCTCTCTGTTCTATTGCCTATTGGCTACGAACAGGAGGCCAATCCTTTAATCACCCCTTCCACCATCAACCCGGAATGGTATTTTCTCTGGTTATTCCAGGTCATGAAACTGGTTCCTCCGACGATAGGGGTTTTAGTCCCCTTTGTCATCTCAGCTATTTTAATCCTTCTTCCCTTTATCAATACGAGAGAGATCAATACGTTTCGTGAGCACCGCTGGTTCATTTTTGGAGGCGCGTCGGTCCTCGTTCTAATATTTATTTTAAGCATCTGGGCTACGTTATGAGAATAAAAGAGATGAAAACATCCTGGCGCAAATTTCTTCAGATCATCCCCTGTCTTATTTTAATGTTGTTTTTCCATCCGATGATCTTCAGTGGGAAGATCTTGGCTGTGGAAAAGGTTGAGATCTCACCCGGGGAGAAACTCTATCGCGAACACTGTCTCCGTTGCCATGGTGAACTGGGGATCGGAGGGCAGGGAAATTTTGGCACCAAAAACCCTGCCAGCCGGATCATCCCTTCTTTGAATACGGGTGCAATTAAACTTGCCTTAACAACAGATAAGTTTGGTGATGTACTTAACCGAAAAACCATCAAAGAGTTTGTCCTTAAGGGGTCCAAGGTGGAAGGGACGGAATCCACCATCTCTCAGCCCACTTTCAAAGAGAAATTGACAGAAGCCCAAATTGATCAGGTGTTAAACTATGTGGCTACGCTTCCAGATACTCGTCCCATCCGCTATACGATTTCTCGGCTTCTGTTCCTTGGCGGTTTCTGGATCTTCTTAGGATTGGTCGTATGGAGCATTCAAACAAAGAGGAAGATTCTTAATTCGATGGACTTGCCCAAGATCCCCATTGGTCATTTCGATAGACTTCGATTGATGGAACTCGATGCGTGTACGAATTGCGGGGAATGTGTCACGTGGTGTCCGGTCTATCTCCAGGATGAGAGAGAAGACATTACCCCTCGGAAAAAGATCGCTAATTTCCGAGAGATGGTTAAGGCCCAGTACAGTCCCAATGCCGTGTTCTTCGATTGTAATCCTGTAGATTCTGAGGCGATTGAAGATTTTACCAAGAACCTTTATGAATGCAGTACCTGCGGCCAATGTCATTTTGTCTGTCCATCGCGAATTGACACAGTCGAGTTGTGGGAGGGGATTAGGCGATGTATCGTTGATCTGGGTTTTGGGCCATTGGAAAATCAAGCCCCTTTAGTTAAGAATACCAAGGTCTATGATAACCCATGGGGACAGCCTCGTTCAAGCCGAGCTCACTGGGCGAGAGCAGGGAAAAAGGAAAAGACGCTGATCGCGCCGCCTAAAGAGATCAAAAAAGGTGCAGAGATCCTCTACTTTGTGGGTTGCACAGCATCTTTCGATGCGAATTTAAGAGAAATTGCCATCCATACGACCAATATCTTAAATGCCCTTGAATTGAATTGGGGTTTTTTGGCAAATCAGGAGAAATGCTGCGGCAGCGTGCTTTTAAGAATGGGAGATAAAGAATTCGAAAGAATTGCTTCGGAAAATATTAAGATGTTTAACGAGCTGGGGATTAAAACGCTGGTCACTTCTTGTGCAGGCTGTTTTAAAACCATCAAGCAAGATTATCCAAAAATTGGAGAATTAAATTTTGAAGTCATCCCCTTTGCGACGCTGCTCTTCAGACTCATCGAGGAAGGCAAGATAAAATTTGATCATCCATTGAATATAAAAGTCACCTACCACGATCCTTGCCATATGGGAAGAGCAAGTGGCGAATATGACAATCCGAGAAAGGTCATCGAGGCCCTTTCAAAAGCAGGAGTGGAATTTGTTGAGATGGAAAGAATTCGGGAGAATTCCAGATGTTGTGGCGCAGGAGGTGGTTTAAAAGCAGGTTATCCTCAGATCCAGCAGAAGATGACCACTGAAAGGGTAAAAGATGCAGAACGAACGGGTGCAACCGACCTTATCTCCACGTGTCCTTTCTGTTATCAGGGCCTTCAAAAGGAAATCATTACAATGGGTTCTACGATTCGGATGAGAGACCTCGTTGAGTTGGTCGCCTTGGCCATGGGTCTGCCCTCTACACGAATTAACAAAGAAGAACAGACGAAAGAGAATTAAGACCTATCCCTCGAGAATATCTGATTACATAAATAAGTTGGTTAATAATCAGTTCATAATTATATGGACACTGAAGACTAATTCCCTCCTCCCATCCCTTTACATAAGGGAGGAATTTCCCCTCTTTGGCAAAGAGGGGCCAGGGGAGATTTTCACAACAATATGTCTTTTCAATTATGGACTCCTTAGTAGCTAACAACGTTTCTTACTCCCATAGATTTCAAATGGAACCATAATAGAGGAAATGTGCAAAATGAAGGAATATAAAAAATACACCTATTGGCTTGAAGAAAAAGAATTTTACGGTTTGGAATATCAATTGAGGGAAAGAGGGTTAAGGCTGGTAGAGGCGAAGAAGGCCGCCTGCGACCCCTTGTTCAAAGAGGTGGAGATTGGCTTTGTGCCCTTGGGGGCCTGGGGGAAAAATCCGTTCTGCAAGAGGCCTTCATCCTGGTATAAGGCCTCACCTTTTGCGGACAAGATTTTGGTGATCAGCTCTTTTGATTTAAAAGAATATCATTTTACTCCTGAAACGATCATTCAAGAATGCCGATTCCGACCTCCCAAACTCCCTAACAGAGAAGAAAAGCTGAGACTGGTCGATCAGCAGCGTTATCAGCAATCGAAGCCAGAAGAATGGGAGGATATTGAGGCAGAGGGGCCGGAACTTCATAACCAGTGGTTGAGGGCAATAGGACTGAGGGGGGTTTCCTTTGAGGAGTTATTTATTTCCCATTGTGCCAATCATTCCAATTTCATTGAACCGACCTATTTTATTGTCGAAGAGAATGGACCTGTACCTTATTCCATTGATAAGACCTCCCATATCTGTTCAGCCTGTCTCGAATTTTTTAACATCATCGGCGCTCCATTCAGAAAAAAGATGGTTGTTCCCTGTCCGGGGGCTGTTCTATTTGCCGGGATGGCCGCCAACCGATATTATGAAGTCGTCCGACCTTGAACCATTGCCAAGTGCTTTCTATTTTTGTGGATAGAGAGCTAATCATTTGGGCAGAAACCTGTTTTCCACAAGGCCGCCGCTTCAAAATCCTTTAGAAATTTGTAGCAAACTGGTAAAATAGGGTCTTACGAATAGGAAAATAGCATGCTGACGCCGGAAGAAGAGGCCCATATCCTCTCAAAAGCCTATGTTCCAGAACACATCGTAAGCCTCATGGCAATCATATCGAAAGGGGAGCCCTTTCTCATTGAGGACTTCCTCTGCTTTACTAAGGACAATTGGTTCATTCTTGTGGGATATCCTCTCGGTGGTAACTTTTCCCAAGAAGGATGCGAGAGGATTTTGAAACAGGCTGTTGAAAGATTCAGACCTGAGTATCTTTGGTTCATCGGACCTGAGATCCCTGCTTCTCTTTTGGACACCTGTAAAGAAAGGGAGACAGACCAATATTACAGGCTTGACCTCGAGCAGACAAAGCTGAAGCCTTCTCTCCAGCGGGTGGCCGAAAAAGCCTTCAAAGAATTGACCGTGGAAAGGAGCCATTCGATTTCCAAGGAACATGAAGCGCTCATCTCAGACCTCCTGAAGAGAGAAAAATTGCCACCCAGGCTGGGAGAACTTTACCGTGCCATGCCGTATTACGTTGCTCATTCATCGAGCGCCTGCGTGCTCAATGCGCGGGATAAGAATGGAAAACTTTGCGCCTTTTATGTTATCGAACTTGGGGCAAAGAATTTCTCTACCTACATCCTTGGTACCCATTTGAAGAAGCATTATGTCCCCCATGCCTCTGATCTTCTCTTTCTCGAAATGATCAAACTCACACAGGAACACGGCAAAAACATCATCAACTTAGGACTCGGGGTAAACGAAGGAATACGAAGATTTAAGGAAAAGTGGGGTGGGACTCCCTATCTCAACTATGAATTCTGCGAGCGTTTCTATGGCTACACGAGAGCAACCTTAATAAAGATATTTGAGGGAAACTATAAATAGACCTATAGGGGACTCAATGTTTCTTCTATGGTGGAAGGGAAAACGTCTGAGGGCAGTGTGGAGGGTTGAGAAAGATGGAAAATCTTCCCTCCTTGTCGGGACAGCTCACTTCACCCCCTACCGTTTCAAAAAGGCCCTTACGAAGGTGATCGAGAACGCGGAGACAACCGTCTTCGAAGGCCCGCTCGATCAAGAGAGCATGGCTAAAGTGGTCCAATATGGCCGCCAGGGAGAAAATAGCCCCTCTATTTATAAGGCCCTCAATCCTGAAGCGATCATAGAGATTAATAAGCAATTGGGCGATCGGTTGGAGGCCAGTACAACTGCTGGTTCCTATATGGAACCCATCCATCCGACGACTTTGGATTTTTTGGAGGTCCACACGCGGGGAGTCCGTCCCTGGATGGCTTTTTTTACCATCTGGTCCGCCCTTTTAAGCTGGAAATATTCGATGGATGTGGAGGCTTTCCATACCGCCCAGAAGCTTGGGAAAAAGATCCAGTATCTGGAGACCATTGAAGATCAACTGGCAGCTCTCGATGGAATACCTTTTGAACGTATTGTGAACTATCTCAATCACATCGAACACTGGAAAAAATATAAGGAACTGTTCTTGAGGGCTTTCCTCACAGGAGATCTGGAAAAGTTCGTATCCATGACAGGAGAATTCCCAACTCGCTGTGCGTCAATTATCGGTAAGCGCGACCCCATATTTTTTAGAAGGATAAAAACCTTCTTCGAAGAAGGCAAAACAGCTGCATTCATAGGGGTTGCCCATATTCCAGGGATCCGGAAGATGTTTCTCGATGAAGGTTACCGGGTGATACAGGAAAAGGCATGATCACGGCTGCGCAGCAGGACTATATTGAAGATCACGCCTACGTGCCGGAGCATATTCCCCGCTACGTAATCGCCATTTCACAGACTGAACCCTTCCTCCTCGGCGAATTCCTCGCTTACACGAGGGAAGATCATTTAATTTTCATCGGCTATCCTTTAAAAGAGACATTTCAAGAAAAACAGATGCGAAAGGGCCTTGAGGATGCTATCAAACGCTTCAAGCCGGAGACTGTTGCCCTCATAACCCCCGCCATTCCGTCTTCCCTCAAAAATTGCGTTCGTCCGCCCTCTGACCATTACTATCGCCTGGACCTTTCATCCGTCTCCATTTCTCAAAAATTGAGGAATATGTTAAAACGAGGAGGCAGAGAACTTTCTGTGGAGGAAAGCAGAAATTTTGATGACGAGCACAGAAAGATGGTTGAGGAATTTTTAAAGACCCATCCTGTGGATGAGGCAACCCGCTTCATCTTTGAGAGAATCGGTGACTATCTCTCCTCATCTACCACTGTATGGGTCTTTGATGCGAGAAACAAAAGA
>Ga0315280_10011967_pt1 | contig 10572 bp, 7 predicted proteins | sample YL17G06_40_MG_FD_203697 | JGI IMG/M metagenome (GOLD analysis project Ga0315280, IMG submission 203697) | Sediment microbial communities from Yellowstone Lake, YNP, Wyoming, USA - YL17G06_40 | ecosystem: Environmental > Aquatic > Freshwater > Lake > Sediment | place: USA: Wyoming | collected... | reverse complement strand
ATGCGGCGGATCCAGGGGTGGTTCGACCTGGCGGACGTCGCAGCCGTGGCTGCCTAGAAGAAACCTATGGCTTCGCAGGAGAAAATGCGCTATCTACTTTTCCACAGAATTCGGGACACAACCTCCAGGATATCCAGCCGCTTGAAGTGGACCGCCAGCCGTCGCAGGAATTCCGGATAATCCTTTTGCTCCTTGGGCGTCCAGACGACTTCTGCCAGGGCACAGATCCTGGGGAACGTCATGTATTCGGCGAGCTTGCGGTCTGGCACAAATTCCGTCCAGAGCTGGCACTGCGCGCCCAAGACGTGATGAGCATTTTCAGGGGCAATGGCGGCGGGAATGGGGTCGTAACTGTAGACTTTCTCCAATGGCAGAAGGCCCCCAATGGCCAGCGGTTCTTTCTCTGGATCCCCCTCGTAATAATTAAAGTATGTGAACTCGTTGGCGGCCATCACCACATCGTGCCCGGTGCTGACGGCTTGAATGCCCCCTTGCTCTCCCCGCCACGACATGACCACGGCGTCCTTGGAGATTCCTCCTTCCAGAATTTCGTCCCATCCAATCAGTTTCCGCCCTTTGCCGGTGAGGAATTCGTCCAGCCGTCGCGTGAAATAGCCCTGAAGCTCCTTTTCGCTGCTGACTCCTATCTCCTTCCTTCGGGCTTGCACTTTGGCACTCTTCTGCCAGAATTCGGGGAAGACTTCGTCTCCTCCTACGTGGATGTATCGGGATGGAAAGAGCTCAATCACTTCACTTAAGACATCAAACAAAAATTGGATGGTCGATTCGTCCATGTTGAACTGGTCAGCATGGTCGTAGTTGAACAGAACCGGGACTGGTTTTCCCAGGCTCCCCAGCTCAGGGTAAGCGGCCACGGCCGCCTGAGAATGGCCGGGCATCTCGATCTCAGGCACGACATTGATATGCCGCTCCCGCGCATAAGCCACAATCTCCCGGACATCCTCCTGAGTGTAGAAGCCGAAGTGCGGTTTCCCGTCGGTCTCTTGGTTCGCCCAATCATTCCATTTGATCGGCCCAATGGGGGAAGCTTTCCGCCATGAACCTACCTTCGTCAATTTTGGGTATTTCTTGATTTCAATGCGCCATCCCGGAGCATCCGTCAGATGCCAGTGGAATGAATTCAATTTGTGGATTGCCAGAAGATCGATGTATTTCTTGACGAATTCCTTGGGCATGAAATGACGGCTCACATCCAGCATGGCGCCCCGCCATTTGAATCGCGGAGTGTCTTCAATCAGGAGACAGGGCACACTCCATTCCGTGCCTTCAATTTCCGCCTCCCGGTAAATCTGAGCCGGCAAGAGCTGGCGCAGAGTCTGGGTTCCATAAAAAATGCCCGCGGCTTTGGGTGCTCTTAACAGAATCCTCTTGGAAGAAACGTCCAGGCGATATCCCTCATCGCCGAGCTTTTCAAGTGAGGAGTCCAACTTCATCTCGACATGAGGAGCCGATCCGGCTCGCGAGGCCCTGACTTCCGGAGTGAAGCCAAGTGCAGGAGCGAGCGTCCTGGCAAACAACCGGGCATCTGCATCCACAGCCGAATCTGCCAGAATGGCCATTCCGGGTTTGAACAGGAATTTCCCTTCTTTCATCTCCAGGCGGACGGGTCTCGGAATCACTGAAACATTATCGGCCTCGATTGTGGCGGCAAACCAAGTGAGCAAGAGAACAACAAAGCCGACGAATCGAATCGATGGAAGTCCAACTGAAGCGATTTTCATCTTGATCTCCTGGGTGAGTGACTATCTATTTCTATCTATTTTTGTCTATTTCGCCGACGCCGATACGGGGCGCGGTCCGACGGCCGAGAAGTCCCACGGCTCGAAGCTGATTTTCTCCGCTGGCGATCCCTCTTTCAGCCTGAAATCTCCCTTGGCGGGATCCACGAACAAAGGATCGGCGACGATGCTATGGCATCTATTCATGTCGTTGCCTGCGTGTTTGTTGGTTTAACCAGCGCATCATGAAAAGACGCCGCTTTCGGAATAGCGTCCGAATGTCGGTTATCGACACTCCCACCGCGGAGTACGATTATCGAAGACATGTGATATGCCTTGCACGTTCTCAACCTGGTCCCTGGCCTGCATGGAACACCGCGAAACGGCGGATTTTGGGCGGCGCGACTGAACTCAGGCACCGGAACCGGATCCTGGTGACTTCTACTGGCCGGAACCGGTCGATCTTCTTATGTCCGATTGACGAACCGCGGTAGATTTCCTCCCATCGTCCGGCGTCCCATCGTTCAATGGTATATTCGCGCACACGCTCACCGTCCGTGATGTCCTCCATCGTAATCACGTGGTCGATGGTGGTCGGCCGATCGAGAGATAACTCGACGATTTTGCCTGAGCCTACTGTCTCGGCCAGGCTACGACCAAAGCGGCGCCGAATTTCGGGGCCGAACTCGGCCGCGCGCTGCGCGTCCGCTGCGGTGATCTGCCCGTTCGGCTCCGGTGCGATGTTCAGCAGCAAATTGGCACCATGGCCCACAGATCGGTAGTACATCTCCACAAGTTCGTCCACCGTCTTTAGCGTGTTTTCCGGTCCCGGTACCCATCCCCACTCGCGCCGGATTGTCGCGTCGCACTCGAGCGGAAGCCAGATGGAACCGTTCGGATCGCCGTCTTTGGCCGTGGAGACCCCCGTACGGGCGGCGGCTCCCGGGACCGCGTTCCAGGCAGGATCGGGCGCGAATCCCTCTTCGTTGCCCACCCAGCGGATTGTCGCGTACTTACCTTGAAAGATCATCGCGTTGCGCGCGTACTTGCGCAGGATATCGCCGATCTCGATCTGAAGGCCGCCGTCGAACCACACTTCCGAGATCTTCCCGTATCGGCTGAGCAGTTCCGTCAGCTGCGCCCGATAGTACTTGTCGTACGCCTGCTGTTCCTCGGGGCTGTGGCACCGCCCGCCGTCGTTTACGTAGCCGACTTTGTGCCGATCGGCGCCATTCAAATAGACTCCGAGCTTGATGCCGCGCTTCCGGCAGGACTCCGATAGGTCCCGCAGGATGTCGCCTTTGCCGCCGCGCCATGCGATGTGGGCGATGCTGTAATCGGTCGTCGCGGTTGGCCACCAGCAGAATCCGTCCACGTGACGGGCGACGAACACAATGTAGCGCGCTCCCATCGCGGCCGCGACCTCCACCCACTGATCGGTGTTCACCCTGCTAGGATCGATCTGCCGCAGGAGGGTGGCCGTGTCGGCGGAGGTGTCGTGTTGCCACATCTCCGGGACCCAATGAATGAACATCCCGATCTCCATGTCCTGCCAGGCGATCTGGGCGCGCATGGGTCGCGCGAGCTGAGGCCGCGCCCCTTCAGCCGCCGAGGCGGCACAGAGACCCATGACCACGAAAAGAATAATGCACACGATCTGTTTTAGATTGCTTTTCATAAGAGCACACCTTTCGGAACCGGTTGTTCGACACCGCCGGGGAGTTCAGCCAGCAGGCCCGCCGAGCCCTGCGGCGGATGCGCCACCGCCCGACGCTGGTCACCGCCTTCTGGAAGCAAGCGGAGCTGTTCGAGAACGTCACTATATTGTGCAAAGGTCATTAGTATCCCTCTCCGTATGATTTCAGTGGCTGACATGAACTCGCTCCACAGGTAGATCTTCTTAAACCCGGAGAAGTCTTCATTGAAGCACAACTGCGTGAACAACCCGTCAGGCCAAGGTGGCGCAGCATCAAGTCTGATCTCGCAGCTTACTGGTGCTTCTGCCTGCCTGATTCTCTCCGGGAGACAGCTTAAGCGACGCTAAGTCCATTTTAGAGCGGCAACGACAACCTCGTGAATTTCGAGGCGAGGAATAGTAATTGTTTTGCCGTCGGAAACCTTGAATTCCTGGCCAGTGACTCCTGAGCGCGCGGAGGAGACAACACCCTTCGACACTTCGATCGTGATAGGGCCGATCGGAATGACCTCGCCGGGTGGGCCTAGCTGGCGGCTTCGAGGAGGATTCGGGTACCGGTAGCCAGGACCCGGACAGTTGTGCAGATGAATCCACCAGTCGTTGCTTCCGGCCTGGCGAACATTCATGGTAACAAGAAATGGTGCTCTCAGTGTGAGTGGTGGGGCAGCCAACCGTGTCAGCAACCGGGCGAAGAATTCCCGCAGGGAGCGCGTCGGCCGGCGGAGATAGCTCGGAAACAGGTCGCAATCGAAATAAAGCACCTTCCCTCGACCTACCGAGAGCATCCATGCCCCCGGCCATGTGGCCACAGTTCTTTCTTCATCGCGCTGATGGGTGCGCAGAAAGACTCTGGAGCCCTCGACCGGCGTGGTCTTCGTGTGAGGACCGAAGGCCGAAATGAATCCCGATTCGTTTACCTTCAGAGAGGGATCGAGCACCTCGTAGCAGGCGCGTTCCGGAGCCCCGTGCCGCGTCCGAATCCCTAGCAAGTCATCGAGTACGGGCCGCGCATGCATGTATCCCAGCTCATCCCGCTCCCCAGCCTGATGGCAGGCGATGAGCGCACCTCCCTGCTCGACGTATTGAGTGAGCTTCTTCGCTTGGGCATCCGACAGACACGAAGCATTTCCCACGATCAATACCGGAAACTCCTGGACGTCACCCCGTTCTACATGGTCGTCGAAGACTACTTCGCTCAGCAGGTGTGCATGCTGGAGCAGTTCGTTCACTCCGTGCACCGCATCCCAGTAATCTGAAGGGTCGTTCTGCCCCAGATAATCCATGCTCTGTTGCGAAACCAGGTTCGCTGCGTAGGCAACTGGCCGCCCTTCGACGTAGGGGACCCTAGGCTCGAAAGCTCTCCGCAAGCTGCGAAAGAATTCCTTCTTGTACGAAGCTTTGTCACCTTCCCATACACCAACCGACAGCATCCCACCACCCGAGATGCAGCCCAGCCCCGCTTGCACGTGATTGAGCGGGTCCACATCAGGAACCCGATAGTCGTAGTCGGCAGCCACCAACCATGTTTCCAAGCCCTTCCTTCCTCCCAAAGCCCGGCAGATCTTCATCTGGATATCCGCCTGTCCGTAAAAGCCATCCAGCTCGCAACTCACCACTGCGTCCAGGTCCAAGCGCCGGAGCGGAATCGCGGTGTTCCAGGCCAGGTGAACGTTCGAGTTGCGCCGGCGGTAGTTGTTAAACGCCACCGTGGCCTGAGGATTGGCCTCACGAGCGGCCTCAACCACACCGCGCCACACTTCCATCAGGACGTCGTATCGCCAGCGCAGGAAAAGCCGGAATGTGCGGCTATCGAAGTCGACCTTCGTGGGGATCTCCAAGTCGGTGTCGCGCTGAAAACGTTCGCGACAATAATCGCAACAGCAGGCCGGCTGAAACATGGGATGCGTAGCATGGTTACTGAATGTGGAGCCGTCAAACCAGATCCCGTCGAACCCCAGGTCCTTCACGATCTCTTTCGAGAAGGCATAGAGAAGGTCCCGATAGGGAGAGTTATAACAGGCATAGCGCTTTGCCGCCTCCGGATTGGGTGTTCCCGGAAAGTCCAAGAACTTCATTCGCCAGTCCGGATGGATATCGGTTATCGCCTTGGACGCACCCAGGGCATACCAACTCATCATCGTGATGCCGGCTTGGTGCGCGCTCTCGATCAGGTAGCGAAACGCTTCCCAACTCGCCTTCGGATGATGCATGGGGAAAGCTCGCGAGGGAAACAGAGGTACGCCTGGTTGGCTTACGGCCGAGAACCACCAGGCTTGGATTCCTGCCTCCTCGATCATGCGAAGCGTTTCATCCACGTATTCCTTAGTGGGCGGGTCATCACCGCGATATTCCATACGCGTGATACACTTTGCGTAAGGCCGAACTGCTGTATTCGAGTCGGGCTCTGCAGAAGGTGCTGTCGGCAGTAGGCTCATACCCACCCAGCCCGTAGCTCCTTTGAGTAGTTCCCGACGGCCCATCCGGAATTCCTCACTCATCGATTTCACCACACCGTCGCTGGCAGAAGGCCCACTCACAGCCTCGCTGGTCATTACTCTTCGCCGGGTTTTCGGAATATGATCTCCCATCGGGACATGCCGCTGACGAACAACCGTGCCTTCCGGCAGGCGAGGTTATCTGTTTAGTTCTTTTCCCGTGTCCATGACCCGCACAAACGATCACCGTTCCGGCCAACCAGCCGCGCGCCTTGAGCTTTGGCATAGCATCGCGAGCTCGCGCCAAAGTTGCGAACGGTCCGTCCGTGCCAGCTTGGCTTGGTTGACGCAGGGTCCCCGACCAGGCATCGCTACCATTTGTCGCAACGTCGAAAGCCCGCCCCCTTTTATTTGTTTCTTCCTGGGCCTGACCTGACAGGGCGGTGACTATTAAAGCTCCCGCAAATACCGCGTGGCTGACGGCATCAAAAAAGGGCGGCAGAAGCGAGATCAGCAGGGCTAATAGCCCAATCCGGATGCTTCCCTTTGCTGACATATCTCGCCTCGGGAAGGCCCTTTGTCGACTGGGGCTCTTCCAATACCCTGGCAATTGTCCGAATCAGTTTGTCGGAGACGCAGGCGGACCCTGGACAACGTCACAAGGTCCGCCGCACTTGCCGTGTCTCTCAAAAGATCAGCTTCATCCCAAACTGGATCACACGAGGAGTGTTTGCCTGGCCGGATATTATTCCGAATGTGCTCGGGTTGTTGATGTCGGCCGAAGGGCCGCCGAACACAACGCGGTTGAAGCCGTTGAAGAACTCCGCTCGAAACTCCAGATACCGCGATTCGCTCTTCAGGAAGATTTTCTTGAAGATAGAGAAGTCTTCGTTGTAAAAGGCCGGGGTACGTACGGTAGGCAGGCGTGGGGGCGCATTTCCATAGGTGAAGGGATCCGGCTGACTGAACGCGTCGATGTTGAGGTACACGTCTTTTGCAGGATCGAAACTGCCCATAGGTACGGAGCTCCGAACGTCGGAGGAGACCCAGTTGGGGCGGTTACCTCCGCCAAACAGCGGAATATTGCCACCACCACCGACGCTGATCGGAGTGCCCGATTGGTATCTCTGAATTGCATTGAACTGCCACCCGCCCACAAGCTGGTTGATTACCGGGTTCACGTTTGCCAGCAGTCGCTTGCCCCGGCCGAACGGCAAGTCGTAGGTCCACGAGAAGACGAGAATGTGAGTTTGGTCGGTAGCCACTAGGCTCTTCTCGCCCCGCCGATCGTAGCTGTTTATGCTGGTAAGACCAGCCGCACCAAACCAGCTGCCAAAGGTATTGCCCCCTTGGGCGCCGATATTCTTGGACAGCGTGTAACTGCCCAGGAACGAGAGACCGTTCGAGTACCGTTTCTGCAATCGGAGCTGGAAGGCGTGATAAGCCCCGTAGCCCGTTGGCTGGTAGAAATCATTGATAGTGGTGTATTGCGGGAACGGCCTCAGGGCCTGAGCGACCGAGCCTTCAAAGCCCGGATAAGGTACCTTGATTCCTGCAGCGACCGCCTCCGGAGAATAGACATCCGCATTCAGTAGGTTTCCGAGGCTCAGATACTTTGGGTCCACCTGATTGATATTTTCCATGCCCGTCCAGATTCCGGTTGTGTGCGACCCGACGTAGGCAGCGTCCAGCATGATATTGAACGGCAGCTCCCGCTGGATATTTACTGACCAGCTTTGCATGAACGCAGGCTTATTGACACCCGAATTCACCCATGTGACGGTGCCGCCATTGTTCAGTGCGGGATCGAAATTCGGCAGCGTAATGTCAAATGGCGGAAATCCCTCATCGAGAAGGAAAGCAGGAGTTATGCCGGAGTTCGTCGAAGCCACATTGGGGAAGGCGCCGAACCCTGGAGCGAAGACCAGTGCATTAGGGTTGTTCAAGTCGCCGTAGTTAGGATACAGCCGGAAGATGCCATACCCTAAACGAAACACCGTCTTCTCGTTAGCCTGATAAGCAAGACTAATGCGTGGCAAAAGCGCTCTGTGGTAGCTGCCAAATATGTTGAAATTGCCAGTGCGCCCAGCCCCGTTGCCGAAAAAGGCCAGCGCGCCAGGCAGCCCACCCGCTCCCGGATTGGGCTGGGTAGGGCTGAACAGGGACATAATGCCATTGTCCTCTATAGCGTAGATCGGCAGTTCATAGCGCAACCCTAGATTCAGCGTCAGCTTGTTGGTCATCTTGATCGAATCTTGGCCATAGAAAGAATAAAAGGTATCGTGGAAATGTTGTTCCGGTGTAGGAATCGCGCGGAAGCCGCTCATGACCTGGCCCAACATGAGACTTGCGAAGGAATTTCCCCAGCTGGCGAAGTTGGGATCGTTGGGCTGCGAGGTTGACAGGTTACTGAAAGAGAGACTGCCGGCGCGCAAAGTTTGGTCAAGACAGTCCATTGTCCGCCGGCGGTATGCGAACCCGAATTGCACCTGGTGCCGCCCCTTCACCCAGCTCAGGTCATCGTTCCACGCCCAGTTCTTAAAGACCTGCGGATCGTACCCGTTTGCCCCCGCGTTGCCCAGGTGTGGATAGCCGGGGAAATCAAAGTACAAATCGGTGAAGCCGTGAGAATCCATGGGAAAGCCTGGGATCTGCAGGGTCTGATTGCCAAGCCGAGGGTCAAGCAAAAAAGTCGCCCAGGTGGGTGTCTCCTGCGTGAGGCCGAAGGCAGCGTGATTCAATAAGGTCGGGCTGATGGTCCACACGTGGTTGATGCGCAAGCCCTTTGCGTATGTCGGCGTGTGGCGGAGTCCCGGGTTCAACTCTCCAGCCACGGGCCCGTTAATCACGGCGTCAGCATTTACTGACCAGAAGGAGCCGGTGAGAAGCTGCTTATCGGTGATCTGATGGTCAATCTTGATGCTCCAATCGTCGTCTGAGCCCGGCTGGCTTGATCGATCGACGTAGTTGAAAAACGGTGTGCCCGGAATGTCAGGAGGCGGGAGGAGCGCGATCACGCGCTTGGCGACTTCGCTAATTTGATCCGGGGGGATAATATTGTTCGGGAACGGATCCCGGACAAAGCCACCACTCCCATCAGGACGAGTCGTTGCAGGATTGTAAATTGGGTAAGGATAGTCGGAGAAGTCGCCGTTCCGTTCCTGCATACTGGGAAGGCTCACGAGACCAGGAGTTGGCAGCCCGCCGCGCAACCGAAAGCTGGACCAGGCGAAGAAAAAGTGCGTTTTGTCCTTGCCGTTGTAATGGGGCAGGATCACCGGGCCGCCAATTGTGCCGCCAAATTCGTTTTGGCGAAAGGGGTTCTTCTCGGCGCTGAAGAAGCCGACGGCGTCGAGAACGTCGTTCCGGACGAACTCGTACAAGTTTCCGTGAAATGCGTTGGTGCCTGATTTCATGGTGAAATTCAGGACCCCGTACCCCAACCCATATTGCGCTGGGTAAAGCGTATTCTGTACTTTGAACTCGCTGACTGCTTCGTAAGGCGGAGCGGACTCGGCGATGAATCCCGGCGCACCGATGTTCTGCATGTCCGCGCCATCCATTAGGATTTCGGCGCTCATGCCGGGAGAGCCGTTGATCGTCGTGCCCCACTGGTCTCCGGTGACACCCGGGGTGAGGTAGATAAAGTTCTGGATTTGCCGCCGGCCCGAGGCGCCGGCGGTGGCAGCGCCCCCCAGGGAGATGGGAAGGTCAAGCATCCCTTTCTCGGGCATGACCGTGCCAATTTCAGCCGAGGTCGTTTGGAGCTGAGCGGCCGTGGCGGCGACAGTGACTGACTCGGTGACGGCGCCGACTACCAGAGCGAAATCGAGCGTCGAAACAGTCGCGGTGCTCACGATCACGGGCTCCTGGGTGATCGTCTTAAATCCAGACTTGGTGACGGTCACACGGTACCGACCCGGAGTGAGGCTTGGGGCAAGGTAGGTGCCGTCCGTTGTGGTCGTGACCTGGAGTCCTGTACCTGTGTCCAAATTTGTTACCCTAACTGCGGCCTCGGGAACGGCCGCGCCGCTCGGATCGGTAATGTGTCCGGTGAGGCCTCCCAGGCTCCCTTGGCACCAACCTAATGTCGGAAACGCCCAGACTAAAGTCACGAGAAGCAGAGGCCACAAGCCCAATCGACCTGTTGCATGAGTCGCTTTCATGGGTTTTCCCCCCAAGTCGTCATTATTCAAGAAACGAAAATCATTCCAGCGCGTGCAGCCCCCGGGTTTCCCCCAACGTGTTGGAATCGGGATTCACGATAGGGGAGACGTATAGTTCTGTCTATAACAATTGTGCGAGATTTGTTGCAAAAGTGCGGATTCCGGGGCAAGGCGGGCACGATTCCGAAATCATCCCGGTCAGCATTCCGAAATGAAGCCGGTCACCGATTCCGATTTCAAGCCGGTCACTTTGTGCCGGTGGTCGGAACCCTGACCGCCTTGCCCCGGAATCCGCATGTTGGCGACAGTCCACAGACCCCATTTCCGGAGTTTCGGTCCAACTTGGCTCGAAAAGGGAATTATATACTTTACACCACTATAGTAGCACAGTTATTTGGTCGTGTCAAGTATTGTACTCGTCCAGTAGATTAGTGACACTCCTTGAGTTGGGATGGGGAGGCCCGTTGGGTGAGGAACTCGTGAGGAGTTCGGTAGCCAAGGGCCTGGTGGGGGCGGACCATGTTGTAAGTCCGCTC
>Ga0315280_10011965_pt1 | contig 10573 bp, 7 predicted proteins | sample YL17G06_40_MG_FD_203697 | JGI IMG/M metagenome (GOLD analysis project Ga0315280, IMG submission 203697) | Sediment microbial communities from Yellowstone Lake, YNP, Wyoming, USA - YL17G06_40 | ecosystem: Environmental > Aquatic > Freshwater > Lake > Sediment | place: USA: Wyoming | collected... | reverse complement strand
CCGGGGATAAAGGACGATGCGCACGGGGCAGTCCCTCCCTCATTCTTGCGAATCTTGTGAATTGTCCACTCCCTGTCAGTCCGGCACGCGTGGGATCATCCGCCACTGGATCCCGCGCGGGAAGGCCGCCGAGATGGTCGCGTCGCGCCGGCCGACGCGCTCGGTCGCGGCGGCAAGCGCGTCTTCCAGCGAGCGGAGCGCGCCGGCGAAGCCCAGCGCCCTCGCCTCGGCGTCGCCGTACCCGTCGCAGTGCAGGAACACCGGCTTGCGCTCGACGACGACCTTTCCCATGTACGCGATGTGGAGGCTTCGGACGTTGCCCTGGGCCCGGACCATTCGGCGCGCCATCTCCTGGGAGCTCAGCGCGAACATCTCCTGATTCGGCCCGTGCCGGTCGCCGGCCGCGGGATCTCCGCCCCAGCCGTTCGCCGCCGAGAGCGTCAGGACGATGGCGCCGTCGGGCTTCGTCATCGCGTCGGCCGCCGGCAGTTGCAGGTAGATGGGCCCGCCCAGCCCGCGCTCGCGGGTATCGCCGGGATAGACGACGGCTATGTCGGTCGGCTCCATCGGCGTCGTCCAGATGTCCTTGGCCAGGGCGAGGGCCGTCCGCCACTCCTTCCGGAAGTCGCCGCAGTAGACGGCGACGATCCGCTCGTCGGAGTTGACCAGGACGTCGAGCTTGAGGTCGAGCTTCGCCAGGTCGGCCGCTTCTTCGATGTCGAGGCGGACCGGGTTGCGGTTGATCGCGCCGACGCGCACCTCCGGCGAGATGACCATCCGATGGTTGTGCTCGATCGTGTCGCGGCCGGCGACGCCCGGCAGGATGATCTTGCCGCCGCCGCACCAGCCGGCCGGTCCGACCGGACTGACCTCGCCGATGCCGATGCGGACGTCGGCCTCGGCCACGACCCTGTTGACCCAGACCGGCGTTCCCCGGCTGGTGGCCCCGACGTACGCCAGCTGCGACTCGTCGGTCGCCTCGTGCTCGACGAACCGGACGCGGCCGAGCACCTCCGGCCCTAGCCGGTCCCGGGCGTGGGCATGCGCGTGCATCCCGCAGGCGTAGACGATGGTCACGTCCTCGTCCCGGACTCCGAGCCGGTTCAGGTGGTCGAGGATGGGGAACGCAAGGTGGTCCCGAGAGCCGATCATGCGGTCGGTCATCCGGTCTCCGACCAGGATCGCGACCCTCGCGCCCGGCTTCACCAGGCTACGCAGCGGTGGCGCGCCGATGGGGGTCTCCAGAGCGCGCAGGATCGCGCCGGCGGGGTCGTCCAGAGGTGGGAGGTCCTTAAACCTTAGCTCAGCCGCGAGCCGATCGGCGGGCAACTCGAGGGTGCGGGGCTCGCCGTTCCACGAGACCGTGTAGCGCCGCGTGGCAGTGGTCGCCATCTCTCTCCTCCAGCAGGCTAGCTTCGTCGTCCATTGTGTGCGCAGAGGAGGCTTGCTGTCAAGCTTGAGCGGTGTGACCGGCAATACCGGCTCAGCCGATGAGCATGGCGTCGCCGAAGCTGTAGAACCGGTAGCGCTCCCGGATCGCCTCGGCGTAGGCCCGAAGGATGACCTCGCGTCCGGCGAAGGCGCAGACCAGCGTGAGGAGGGTCGAGCGGGGGAGGTGGAAGTTGGTGACGATCGCGTCGACGGTCCGGAAGCGGTAGCCGGGGTAGATGAAGAGGCGCGTCTCCCCGGCGAAGGGCTGGACGAGCCCGGCGTCGTCGGCCGCGGTCTCCAGCGTCCGGACGGAGGTGGTCCCGACGGCGACCAGGCGTCGGCCGTCCCGGCGGGCCTCCTGGAGCCGCCGGGCCACCTCCGGCTCGACGTGGCAGTACTCCGCGTGCATCCGGTGGGCCGCCACCTCCTCGACCTTGACCGCCTGGAAGGTGCCCAGCCCCACGTGCAGCGTGACGAACTCGAGCTGGTAGCCGCGCTCGCGCAGGCGCGCCAGCAGCTCGGGAGTGAAGTGGAAGCCAGCCGTGGGCGCGGCGACCGAGCCCTCCTCGGCGGCGTAAACCGTCTGGTACTCCGCGGGGTCCCGGAGTCGCTGGCGAACGTAGGGGGGAGTGGGCATCTCGCCCAGCCGCCAGACGGCCTGCCGCAGCTCCTCGCCGGCCCGATCAAACTCCAGGCGCCGAAGCCCGTCCTCCTCGACTCCGACCACCCGCGCCGCCAGCGCGTCCGGCCCCTCGCCGAACCGGACCTCTTGCCCGGGCCGCAGGCCCGGGCGCGTCAGCGCCTGCCACGTCCGGGCGTCCGTCGCCCTCACGAGGAGGGCTTCCGCCCGTCCGCCGGTCGCCTTCCGCCCGCGGAGCCGGGCCGGGATGACCTTCGACCGGTTGAAGACGAGGACGTCGCCCGGCCGGAGGAGGTCGGGTAGCTCGGCGAACCGGCGGTGCTCGACGTGGCCGGTGGCCCGGTCCAGCCGGAGCAGCCGGGACTCGTCCCGCCGGGCCAGGGGTCGCTGGGCGATGAGATCCGGGGGCAGGTCGTAGTCGAAGTCGCTAACCTTCACCGCTCATCCGCCAGACGACGCCCTCCAGCCTCGGCAGGACCGGCAGCATCCGGAACGGCTCCGGCACGAAGAGCACCCGGGCCTCCGGTCCCTGACGCTCCAGCGCCGCGCCGAGGGCGGTGGCGAGGTCCGGGGCGTAATCCATCCCGAACGCTGCCGTCTCGTCGCGGTCGTAGCGCGCGCTCACCAGCGTGACGTGCTTCTCGAGCATGGTCCGGCGGTAGTCGAAGATGGCCGTGGCCAGCCGCAGCGCGTCGATCTCCCGGTTGGCGACGATTCGGGCGAGCTCGGCGGCGCTCTTCGTGACCAGCGACTCCTCGGGCGTGAGCCGAACGCCGACGCTCGCCGCATCGGCCCAGCCGGCGCGGCAGGGCGCGACGAGGACGATGCTCCCGCCGAGGCGCACCGCGCGGTCGGCGTAAAGCATCGCGGCCATCGCCCGGCTGAGGAACCCGTCGGGCTCGAAGACGACGGCCACGTCGACCGGCGCCTCCATCCGGTAGGCGAGGAGGTCCTGCTTGGCCCGGCATCCCCAGCGGTGCGCCGCTATGGGGTCGCCCGCGGCGATGGCCGCGACCCGCCCGTCGGCGTCGGCGACGCTGTTGACGATGAAGTCAAGGCCGGCCAGCCGGCCCGCCTCGTCCATGTCCTCGCGGACCGGATTGCCCTCGAGCTTGCCCAGGCGCGAGCCCGCAGCGATCATGAAGGCGTGGTTCTGCTCGACGCTCGGCTTGCCGCTGATGCCCGGCAGAACGATCTTGCCCCCGCCGCCGTAGCCGGCATCCATGTGCGGGACGATGTGGCCGATGGACATCCGGAAGTCGACGTCGTCGACCACGCCGTTCACGAAGACCGGGACGCCCCGGCTCGTGATGCCCCGGAACGTCAGCGGGCTCGTCTCGTGGTCGTGCTCGACCAGCCGCGGGTTGCGAAAGAGTGCCTCGCCGTATTTCCGCGCCGAGCGCGGATCTGGCGGCCGGTGGAGCCCCGGCGCGTAGACGGGGACGACGTCGGACTCGCGGACTCCGGCCCGCGCCAGCTCGGCGACCACGAGCGGGAACAGGGCGCCAACCGGCGTCGGGCGGGTCGCGTCGTCGAACAGGACCGCGACCCGGTCTCCGGGGCGGACGCGCTCGACGAGGGGGGCCGAGCCGACGGGCGACGCCAGCGCGCTCGCGAGCAGCTCGTCGAGCGGCGGTGGCTCGGCCCGCCGTGGCCCCCGGGCGACCCCGGCCAGGTTACGCTCGGCGATGTCCACCGCCAGCTCGGCGCCGTCGTGCGCAAAGGTCAGCCTCATCATGCTCCCTCGATGGCCAACGATCTGCGGCCGCGGCTCGTGGTATTGTACGGGCTCCTGGGCGGCCTGTCCAGCCCGGGACCAGAGGAAGCAGCGTACGCCGGATTGCGGGAGCATCGGAGGCCAGGCGGCCTCCTGGGGACTGCGGGCGCGGTGAACCGCGCCCCTACACGGTTGCCGTACCCGTAGGGGCGCGATTCATCGCGCCCACGTTCCCGTTTCCGCAATACTCCGTACACTACCACAGAGGAGCACAGCCTGCGCCCTTGGGAGGCCGGGTCTCCAGGGGGGCTCGGGTAGCGAGCCTAGCCGAACCGGCCGGTGATGTACGCCTCTGTGCGCGGGTCCGTCGGGTTCGTGAACAGCTTCCGGGTTTGGCCGTGCTCGACCAACTGGCCCACCCGGTCTTTGCCGGCCAGCTGAGCGTCGACTTGCCGCAGCCGGACCGGCCGATCACCGCCGTGACCTTCCGGTCGCGGATGTCGAGGCTGGCGTCCCGGATCGCCAGGTGCGCCCCGTACCAGGCGCTCAGGTGCCGGATGGCGACCGCGACCCCGCCGCCGGATACCAGGGATACCAGCTGCGCTGGGCCTGCCCGGAGCCGCGTCGCTGCCGTCCGTCCTGCCGTGCAGGCGAGCATCGCGCAACGCTCTCAGTCGGGCGGCGCGAACGCCGCCCCGAGCGCCAGCCCGCAGCGGGAAGGGCCCGGCGGGAGCCAGCCTGCGCAGTGGCCCTTGCGCCATCGCCCTCCCGTGGCTATACTGTCGGCCGGGGCCGCCCCGAGAACCAGCTTGTGGTCGTCTTTACCGACGAACCGGTGGGGGCTGGAGGCGAGGGCGAAGCGCCGCGTCCTGAACGCGGCGATGGCGGCGCTGGAGCAGCAAATCCGGAGGAGGGTGATCGCCGTGGAGCCATTGAGACTGGGGGTCGTCGGCCTGGGCGTCATGGGCGCCGGCCACCTGGAAAGAGAGCGAGGGCTCGAAGAGGTCAGGTTCGTCGGCGTGGCCGACGTGAGGCCAGACGTGCGCGCGCGGGTATCGGCGCAGTACGACCTGCCGGCTTACCCGACTGCCGAGGCCATGATCGACAGCGGGCGGTGCGAGGCGGTGCTCGTGGCGACCCCGCACCCCTTCCACTGCCCCGTCGCCGAGTACGCGGCCTCCCGGGGCCTGCACGTCCTCTCGGAGAAGCCGATCGCCGTGACCGTGGGCGAGGCCGACCGGATGATCGACGCCTGCCGCCGGGCGGGCGTGCTCCTGGGCGTCATGTTCCAGCAGCGGACGATGCCGCTCTACCGGAAGGCGAAAGAGCTGCTGCAGGGCGGGGTCATCGGCCGGGCCTACCGCACCAGCCTAATCGCCAGCGCCTGGTACCGGACCCAGGCGTACTACGACAGCGGCGACTGGCGGGGCACCTGGAAGGGCGAGGGCGGCGGCGTCATCATGAACCAGGCGCCCCACTCGCTTGACATCTTCGTCTGGCTGGGCGGCCGGCCCGCGGAGATCACGGCCAGCGTCGAGACCCGCTGGCACCGGATCGAGGTCGAGGACACCATCTCGGCGCTACTCAAGTACGGCGAGAGAAAGTCCGGCTACTTCTACACGACGACGTCGGAGTGGCCTGGGCAGAACCGATTCGAGTTCGCCGGAGAGCGGGGCAAGCTGGTCGTCGACGACGACCGGATTCGGCTCTACCGGATGGCGAAGTCGCTGCCGGAGGAAATCTTCTCGGGGCCGATGTGGGGGAAGTGCGCGGGAGCCTGGGAGGACGTGCCCTACGAGCCGGCGCCCCACGGCCACGCCGAGGTGGTCAAGCAGTTCGCCCGGGCGGTCCGCCTGGGCGAGCCGCTCGTGGCGACCGGCGAGGATGGCCGGAACGCGCTCGAGCTGGCGAACGCGATGCTCCTCTCGGGCTTTCGGCAGAAGCCCGTGCCCGTGCCAGTGGACCGGGCCGAGTACGATGCGTTCCTCGCGGAGAAGCGCGGAGGCTAGCGCCCGAGCCGGGCGTGTCGACGACGGGCGGCGAAGCGGGACCGCGGCCGGCGGGGACAGGTGCAGCAGGCCGAGGGCTTCGTCGCTTCGTCCTCGATACGCCGTTCACGGCCGACCTCCTGCCCTGGTAGATGCGGCTCCTGCCCCAGCACCGCCAGGTGCGGCCGACGCCCCGACGGCGGGCTGGCACGTCTATTGCACGATCACACGCGGCCAGGAGTAGAGCTCGGCCCGGGCGCGGCGCAAGTGTGGACCGGCTGAAACGTGGGAGGTAGGACGCAATGGAGCGGACCGCTCTGGAATCTCAGATCAACCAGCTCCGCGACGCCATCGTCGGGCTGCGGAGCCACCTGGACGATACGCTGGACCGCATCGAGGACTTCGGCTCGCTGGTGGACCGGACCGCGGAGGAGGCCAAGCAGGTGGCCGAGACGCTGGGCGGCAGGCCATCGCGCGGCATCCTGCCGATGAGCCTGCTGGGCTTCATCGGCCTGGGCGTCGTCGCCCTCTCGATCTTCTCGCCCCAGACCCTCACCCGGCTCTACGATCAGGCCAGGAGCTTCGTCGAGCAGCAGAGCCGGCAGACGGGCGCCGCAGCCCGGGAGCGGTTCGGAGGGACGCAGCGGACCCCGTAGGCGCGGCCCCCGGGCATCCACAGGGCCTCAGCTCGGGATGCCGTGCTCCTTCATCTTGGCGTAGAGCAGACGGCGGTAGATGCCGAGCGCCTTCGCCGCCTGGGTCCGATTGCCCTGCGCCTGCCGGAGCGCCTCGAGGATGAGTCCCTTCTCGACGTCGGCCACCACGTCCTTCATCGGCACCTGGAGCCGGATCTTCTCCTCGATGTCCACGAACTTGCGCTCCGCCACGGGCGAGAGGACGAGGTGCGCGGTCGTGATGACGCCGCCCTGAGCCAGAACCACCGCCCGCTCGACGGCGTTCTCCAGCTCGCGGACGTTGCCCGGCCAGTCGTGCCTCAGGAGCGCGGCCAGCGCCTCCTCGGAGACCTTGGCCGGCGGGCTGCCGGGCGTGAACCGGTGCTTGTGCAGGAAGTGCTCGGCCAGGATCGGGATGTCCTCCTTGCGCTCCCGCAGGGGAGGCATGTGGATGACGATGACGTTCACCCGGTAGTAGAGATCGGCCCGGAAGCTGCCCTTGGCCACCTCGTCGGCCAGCGTCTTGTTCGTGGCGGCGATGACCCGGGTGTCCACCTTGATCGGGGTCGATCCGCCGACGCGCTCGAACTCCCGCTCCTGGAGGACGCGCAGCAGCTTCTTCTGGGTGCTCGGGCTCATCTCGCCGATCTCGTCCAGGAAGATGGTGCCCTTGTGCGCCAGCTCGAACCGGCCCTTGCGCTGGATGTAGGCGCCGGTGAACGACCCCTTCTCGTGGCCGAACAACTCGCTCTCCAGCAGCGTCTCGGGCAGCGACGCGCAGGCGACCCTGACGAGCGGCCCCTGGCGGCGAAGCGAGTTGGCGTGGAGCACCTCGGCGACGAGCTCCTTGCCGGTGCCGGTCTCGCCGGTGACCAGCACCGTGGCGTCGGTTCGGGCCACCTTGCCGATGGTCTTGTAGATCTCCAGCATCCGGGGGCTGCGCCCGACCATCCGCTCGGAAGGGTCATAGGTCTCGAGCCTGCTCCGGAGTGTCTGCACCTCCGAGGCCAGGTCCTCGTAGTCGAAGAAGCGCCGAATGGTGACGAGCACGTCTTCGAGGTCGAATGGCTTGGTGATGTAGTCGTAGGCCCCGAGCTGAATCGCCTTGATGGCGACGTTGGAGGTGCCGAAGGCGGTCATCAGGACGACCGGGACGCGCAGGCTCTGCTCGCTGATCGTCTGCAGCACGTCCATGCCGCTGAACTCCGGCATCCGCAGGTCCATCAGCACCAGGTCTGGCTTGCCGTTGTGGAGGCGAGCCATCACCTCACTGCCGGACTGCGCCTCGGAGATGTCGTAGCCCTCGCCTTCGAGGAACGTTCGCAGAAGGGCCCGGATGGAGGGGTCGTCGTCGGCCACGAGTATGTGCTTCTTTGCCACCACGACGCCCCACCTCCCTTCGGCGGCGGCTCCCGCACGGAGCTGCCGGAGCCCGACTTGGCCAAGCAGCACGTATTATAAGGGCAGGACCTGGACAAACGCAAGGCAAGCGGGGCGAGTGCCCCGGGCTAGATGAGGACAGAGAGAGGGGCACGAGTGGCTGGAACTCGTGCCCCTCTGAAGGAGGAAAAGTGGGGATGAGGCCTAGCTGCTATCATCCGACCGAGACCCTCACGTAATAGTGTAGCAAGAAGCGTGCCACGAAGGGTCAGGCCGGGCTTCGGCGGCGCTGCCCTGTGTGCGAGGCGCGAAGCGGCGTCAGGCCGACGACTCGCCAGGCCAGGGAACGCGGCGGTCGGGACTCCGGCTGCGCCAGAGACGCGCGAGCCTGTCCGCTTTCGTCTCGAAACTGAACGAAAAGCGTACATCCTGGCACCTCGGCTTGACCCGGCTCCGCTCGCGCGCTAGAATCCTGTAGCGCCAGGTTCCTGGCTGCCGCCGACTGCGGCGCCGGGCCTCGGGCCGCCGAATCCGCGTCGTGCTGGTGGGTGCTGCCGTGACGTCCCGGTCCTTCCATCCCGACGGCTCTCCTTTCCGCGCCGTCTCGTTCGACGCCGGCGAGACCCTCGTGCGGCCTTACCCCTCGTTCGGCGCGGCGTTTCGCCGGCTCTGCCGACACGGCGGGCTGCGCCTCACGCCCGCCCAGGCAGCCCGGATCGAGGAGACGGCGGCCGAGCGCCTGCTGGAGTACCAGCGACGCGGCCTGAGGTTCTCAGCCTCCACCGAGTCCTCCCGGGAGTTCTGGGTGGGACTCTACCGCGAGTTCCTGGAGAGCCTCGGCGCGGACGCGGCGAGCCTCGACCGGCTGTCGGAGCATCTCTACGAGGGCTTCACCCGGGCCGAGAGCTACCGGCTGTTCGCCGACGCCCGGCCGGCCCTCCGCGCCGCCAGACGGCGCGGGCTGCGCGTCGGCGTCGTCTCCAACTGGGAGTCGTGGCTCGGGCGCCTCCTGGCCGATCTCAAGATCGATCACCTGCTCGACTTCGTCGTCGTCTCCGGCGTGTGCGGGTACGAGAAGCCCGACCCCCGCATTTACCGGTGTGCGCTGGAGGCCGCCGGAGTGCCGCCCGACGAGATGCTCCACATCGGCGACAGCGTGCACGCCGACGTCGTCGGCGCCCGCGCTGTGGGCATCACCCCGGTCCTCGTCGACCGCCACAACCGCCACCCCGAGGCCGACTGCCTGCGGGTGGCGAGCCTCCGGGAGTTGACGGCACCGGGCGGCCCGCTGGACGGGGGACGACTCACAGGATAGACAGGATGAAAACGGGATGGGCAGGATCGGGGTAACAGGTTGAGCGTATCCTGGGTGTCCTGGTCACATCCTGTTCATCCTGTGAATCCGGGGGTTTCCCAGTGCCGCCAGGACCGACCCTGCTGATCGTCGAGTCGCCCAAGAAGGCGCGGACAATCGGCGCCATCCTCGGGAGCGGCTACCAGGTCGAAGCCAGCTTCGGCCACGTGCGGGACCTGCCCCAGCGCGAGCTTGGCGTGGACGTCGCGAGCGGCTTCCAGCCGAAGTACGTCCCCGTGCCGAAGGCGCGGCAGCGGCTGGCCCGGCTCCGGACCGCGGTCGGCGCGGCCGGCCGCGTGCTCCTGGCAACCGACCCGGACCGGGAGGGCGAGGCCATTGCCTGGCACCTGGCGGTGGCGCTCGGCCTGCGCTCCGGCGCGTTCGGCCGGGTGGCCTTCCACGAGATCACCGGTCGGGCCATCCGCGACGCCCTCGCCCACCCCCGGGGCCTCGACCAGGCCCTCGTGGACGCCCAGCAGGCCCGGCGCGTCCTCGACCGGCTCGTCGGCTACCAGGTCTCGCCCCTCCTCTGGCACAAGGTCCGACGAGGCACCTCGGCCGGGCGCGTCCAGTCAGTCGCGCTGCGGCTCGTCGTCGAGCGCGAGCGGGAGATCGCGGCGTTCGTCCCCGAGGAGTACTGGACCGTCGCGGTGAGCCTCGCGCCGCCGGAGCGACCGGTCGACGCCTTCCGGGCGGGGCTCGTCGAGCTGGACGGCCGCAAGCCCGAGCTGCGGGACCAGGCCGCCGCCGAGGCCGTCGTCGCCTGGCTGAGGGACGAGGCGACGCGATACGCTGTGGCGGGCGTGGAGCGCAAGACGCGCGAGAAGGTGCCGCCGCCGCCCTTCACGACCTCGACGCTCCAGCAGGCCGCGGCCGGCCGGCTCCGGCTCGGCGCGAAGCGCACGATGGCGCTGGCGCAGTCGCTCTACGAGGCCGGCGCCATCACGTACCACCGGACCGACTCCGTCCACTCGGCCCCCGAGGCCGTCGAGGTCGCCCGGAAGGTGATCGAGGCGCGCTTTGGTCCGGAGCACCTGCCGGAGCGACCTCGGTTCTACGCCACCCGGCAGAAGAATGCGCAGGAGGCTCACGAGGCCATCAGGCCAACCGATCCCGCCCGGCTCGCCGCCGACCTCAAGGCGAGCGTGGCCGCGGACGAGCGCCGCCTGTATCAGCTCATCTGGCAGCGCTTTCTCGCCAGCCAGATGGCGGCAGCCCGCTACCAGGTGGACACCGCGCAAGTCGAGGCCGTCCATCCGTCCCACCGCGCCCGCCTGGAGGCCCGCGCCACGCTCCTCGCCTTCCCGGGATACCTGGCCGTCTATGGCGTCGAGGAGGGCGAGGAGGAAGACGACGAGAGTCCTCACCCCGCCTCCGGCACCCCTCTTC
>Ga0315280_10011964_pt1 | contig 10573 bp, 7 predicted proteins | sample YL17G06_40_MG_FD_203697 | JGI IMG/M metagenome (GOLD analysis project Ga0315280, IMG submission 203697) | Sediment microbial communities from Yellowstone Lake, YNP, Wyoming, USA - YL17G06_40 | ecosystem: Environmental > Aquatic > Freshwater > Lake > Sediment | place: USA: Wyoming | collected... | reverse complement strand
TGCGGACTTGCTTGCCAGCGGGCATGTTCCGTTCCAAATATCCCTCATTCCGATCTTCCGCGACCCGGCGCACTCCCTCGAGATCCGCCTCGGGGACCGGAGAACAACGGTGGCGGCGATTCAGGCGATGATCGCGCGCGGCGGCATGCCCATCATGCACGGGGTAACGCATCAGTACCATGGGTTGAGCGGGGATGAATACGAGTTCTGGGATGAGATGGGTGACCGGCCGATCGGCGGCGATTCAACCGATTTTGTACTGCGCCGTTTGCGGTTGGGACTCTCTGAATGTTTTGCCAACGGGATCTATCCGGTGGCCTTCGAGGTGCCGCATTACGGGGCGTCTGAAACCGACTACCGCGCCTTCGCGCAAGTCTTCTCGCTGTTCTATGACCGCCCCATGGCCGTGCCGTCCGCCACCACCACCCAGCTTGTGCCTTACTCCGTGGTGGACCGCTACGGCCGCTCGATTGTGCCGGAAAACCTGGGTTACCTGCCGGAGGAAAATCCCGACCCGGAGCGATTGATCCAAAACGCCCGATGCTTGCGCGTGGTGCGCGACGGAGTCGCTTCGTTCTACTTCCACCCGTTTCTGAACCGGAACCTGCTCGAGCGCGTCGTGCGGGGGATCACCGGCTTGGGCTACCACTTTGTTTCGTTGCGGGACTTCGGCAGTACGGTTGACTTCGAAGGACGGTATGCAGTTAGCACAGTCTCGGGGACGATCCGGCTGGCTCCCCAGCAAGAGTACTGGCGCTTGCGGTTGTTCGATGCTGGCGGGCGGTTGGTGAAGACCGATCTTTCTCCAGAGCGTTTGACCGGTCCCGTCGAGCTCGCGGTCCAGGTGCCGCCGCACGGCTGGGCCGCCCTCGACTGCCTGAAGGAACGGCCGCGGGAGACCGAGGGAAGGAAGTCCTGGATCACCCGGCTGCGCCAATGGTGGAGCGGGCCGCCACCCGCGAGTGCGGCGCCGTCCGGAGTCATCCGGGACAAGTTCGCGGGAGCTCCCAGCGCTTGGCTGCTGTGGCTGGACCACGCGTCCGGCGGCGCGGCACACAACCAGGAAAGTTACAAGAAGGTACTCGAGTTCCTGGGCTATCAAGTGCAGCTTGTGAAGTGTGCCAAGTTCAGCCAGGCGCCGGGAGCCAAAGATGTTCTCCTCGTCATACCCCAAGCCGCAGGCTCAACTCTGCGCGAGGCGCAGCAACGGCAGATTGTGCGGTATCTCGCGGCGGGCGGCGAGGTGGTTGCCGACGGCCGCCAGGCCTGGCTCGAGAAGATCGGATTTGGATTCCCCGGCGGCCAGATGGTTGTCTCCTCGGTTTCGGACCTGAACCACGAGGAGATGACCCTGACTTGGCGTCCGGACGAGCGGATCGAGCGGTTTACGGCGCCTTCCGGGGCGCGCGAATTGATGATGGACTTGGAGAGCCGGCAGCCGGTGGAACTCGCCGGCGCTTTCGGGGCAGGTCACTATCTCTATCTGGCCGTACCTTTCGACAGCCACACCAACGACGGCACCAGCCGCTATCCGTATTTCCCGGAGCATCTCAGCACCACCTTCGGGGTCAGTACACCGCTGCATAGTCCTCGCCTCGAAGCCTACTTCGATCCCAGTTACCGCCCCGGCGCCGATCTCAATCGCCTGGCTTTCCTCTGGCGCAAGGCGGGCATCGGTACCGTCCATGCCGCCGCGTGGATCTTCACGGGGCAGTTCTCCTTCCCCTACGACGAGTTCATCCATGCCTGCCACCGCAACGGCGTGGCGGTCTACGCCTGGTTCGTCTTTCCGGCGGTCACGAAGCAGATGTGGGACGAGCACCCGGAGTGGCGGGAGAAGACGGCGACCGGGGCCGATGGTCAGGTCGGCTGGCGCTATTTGATGAATCTCCAGGACCCGGCCTGCTTCGGCGCGGCAATGGATTGGATGAAAGACCTGCTGGAAGCTAGCGACTGGGACGGCATCAATATCGCCGAACTGAACTTTGACGCCGATTTCAAGAACTGGATGCGCCCGGACAAGTTCGTGCCGATGAACGACAAGGTGCGGGCCGACTTTCGGAAGAAAGCCGGCTTTGACCCTGTCCAGCTATTCCGGCCCGGGTCCCGGCACTACTTCAAGACTGACCCGGAGGCGCTGGCTCGCTTCCAGCATTACCGAGAGGACCTGGTAATCGACTGGCACCGGCGCGTCCTCGAGGAGCTCGAGCCGCTCCGCAAGCAGCATGGCTGGGAAGTCGTCGTCACGACCCTCGACAGCCTCCATAATGACTACGTCCGGCCGGCGCTCGGGGTGGATACCCGCCGGATCGTAGGCCTGATGCGCGAGTTCCCCTTCACGCTGCAACTGGAAGATCCCGCCCATTTCTGGCACGAAGCGCCGGACCGTTACCGGCGCTTTGCGGAGACGTATCGCAAGCTGGTGCCCGACCCGCGCCGCCTGATGTTCGACGTTAATGTCGTTTCGGACCGTGACCTGACCGGAACTTTCCTACCCTCCGCCAGGGCCACGGGCACGGAACTGGCGCTCACCGTGGCCAGCGCCGCTTCCGCTTCCGGCCGCGTAGCCCTTTATTCGGAATATACCGTGCCTCCCCAGGATTGGGATCTCCTACGGACGGTGCTGACCCGTTCGGCCAAGATTACGGCGCGGCGCAAGGGCTGCCAGGTCAACACACCCGCTTCGGCGCTGCTCACACCGGCTGATGATGCCCAGTACTATGTGGACGGCCGCCTGTGGCCGGCGGTGTCGGCGGACGGAGTCCTGGTGCCCGCCGGGCGGCACACCCTCTCGACCGAGCGGAGCTGGTGGCATTTACTCGAGACCGAAGGGTTCCAGGCCCGGATTCTGAGTTGCACGGCTGATCTGCTCGATGCGCAAGCCGATCCCACCGCCTTGACGCTCCATTACGCGGCGCCCGGCCGGGCGGTCATCGTGTTCGACCAGCAGCCGCGCGCGGTCCTGGTTGATGGCAAACAGGCCATGCTGCCGATCGAGCGGAGCGGTCGGACCTGGAGCGTCGTCTTTCCCGCCGGCGACCACCGCGTCCTGGTCATCACCAACACCAGGGCCGGGGTGGCGGTCAACATGGTGGGCTGGGCGTCATCCTCCGCGATCGGCGCCTTCGGTATCCTGGTAACGGTCCTCATGGTGTTTATCTACTTGCAACTTCGGCTGCGGCGGTTTATAAAGCGTATCGGTTAGGGGCACATGTTCTACATGCATCTTGTCATCGACGCGTTGTTCGTGGCCACCGTCGGGTTGATCTGGTTCATGCTGGCCTATCAGTCCCTGCTCTTCTTTTTGGGCCACCTCTATTACCGCCGGACCCGGCCGGCAGCGAAGAAGATGCCGGCCCTTCCGGATTCCGAATTACCCGGCATTTCGGTACTGGTCCCTTGTCACAATGAAGCGAGCGTCATCGCGCACACCATCCGCGCGCTCCAGAAGCTGGATTATCCGGCCGACCGGATCGAGTTCCTCCTCATCAACGACGGCAGCACTGATAGCACCGCGGAAGTCATCCGCGGCTTCTGTGAAGACCCCCGGGTGCATCTGCTCGAAGTGCCTGCCTCCCTCAGCGCCCGCGGCAAAGCCAACGTGTTGAACTTTGCGTTGCCCCAGGCGCGGCATCCGATCCTCGCTATTTATGACGCCGACAATCTCCCCGAACCCGGCGCCCTGCGCCCGCTGGCCGCGCACCTCGTCGGCAACCCGCGGCTGGCTGCCGCCGTGGGGATGTACCGCGCCTGGAACCGCCGCCGGGCCCTGCTCACGCGCTTCCTCAACATTGAGGGCATCGGCTTCCAGTGGATTCTCCAGGCCGGCCGCTGGATGCTGATGCATCTGACCATGCTCCCCGGCACCAACTACGTGGTCCACAAACGGATCGTCGAGGCGCTGGGCGGCTGGGATGAGCAGGCGCTGACGGAGGATTCGGAGCTGACCGTGCGCATTTACCGCGCCGGCTACGAAATCCAACTCGTGCCGACATCGGTGAGCTGGGAGCAGGAACCGGAGCACGTGAGGAATTGGTTTCGCCAACGCCGCCGCTGGGTTCGCGGCTTCAATTACGTGTTCCTGAAACATGGGGTGAGCCTCTTGCAGACGCGTCCCCGCCGCATTGGCCTGGAAATGCTTGGCTCGCACTTGCTCTATTACTTCTTCTTTTTGGCGGTGGTGATTTCGGATATCCTGTTCTTTCTCTGTGTGGGCGGCTTGATCAGCATCAACGTTCCCGGACCTTACAGCCTCGTCTGGATCCTCGCCTATGCGACCTTCGTCCTGCAACTCATCATTGCGCTCTCCTGTGAGGAGGGCGAGGACTCTGCGGTAAACATTCTCCTGACCTTCGTGATGTACTTCACCTACTGCCAACTCTGGATCCCCGTGGTCGCCGCAGCCTTCTACGACGATTTTATTGCGCGCCGGGAGATTAAGTGGGCGAAGACCGAGCGTTATGAGGTGGGACCGGTTTAAGCCTGGATACATGAATCGCCTTTAATCATCGGCCAAAGCAGGCTTGGGCTTAAGCGGTGATGGGTCGCCCAATATTCACGTGAGACGACCCAGATACCCCGGCAGCTTCTTGGTCGCGTGGTCGAAGGCGCAGAGGCCACCTCTGGCATAGCCGGTTCTCCTTCGCGGGAGATCCATCCTCGCTTTCTATTTAAGACAACCTAAGCAAGATTGCGTCGGATGGTCATTCTCCCTTCCTGATGAACTCTCATCGCAGTGGCTGCCAGGAGGCTCGGCCAGGAAAGGGACTAGCGTCAATACCAGACAGCCTCCTTTCGTTGCTGCCATCAGCATCCATAATCCAAAGTTCAACCCCCACACCGCTTCTTCCAGTAGCAAACAATATTTGCTTTCCATCGGGTGACCACGAGGGATCATCATTGTTGCGGTGCGTCGGATCTTCCGTGAGCTGGGTACTCCCGGTACCATCGGAATTAATGACCCATACTTGCCCATACTGGCCCTCGATTCCTGACCAGAACGCGATCCGGTTATCCACCGGCGACCAGGCGGGCGCATTCGCATCGTGCGCCGTTTCCAGCACTGTGGTGCTGCCGTCCGGCTCGTGACGAACATTGACTCGATCCTCCGTGGTCAGAATCCGTTGGTTGGTTCCATCGGCGTTCATGATGCCAATGGTAGGTTGCGGGTCGGTGGGGGAACCCGGGTTCTTGAGAGTAATGAAGACCATCTGGGTTGCATCCGGCGACCAAGACGGCCCGGCCTTGAAGGTACTACTTGGAGTGATTTGCCTGACGTTACTCCCATCGGCATTCATCAGCCAGATTTGTGGCCAGGTCTGTCCATCAACCGAAACGCCAGCGCGTGAAAAGGCGATTTGGGTCCCATCTGGCGACCAGTCTGGCGCAGTGCCTTCTACAAGCAATTTCTGGTTAGAACCGTCGGCGTCCATCACCGCAACCCACGCCGTTCCATTTTGGATCGAACCAAAGGTAATCTTTCTCCCATCCGGAGACCAATCCGGCCGGCCATTGTCTCCGTCAAACGTCAACTGTCGCTGGTTCGAGCCGTCCAGATTCTCCGTGAAAATCTGAAGCCTGCCGGCTTGATCTCTGAGCGTGAAGGCGATAGGGCCGCCCGGAGTTTGTTGACTGGCGGGGGTATTCACGGTGGGAGAGTTGCCACAGCTTTGGGTGAGCAGCAGAATCCCTACTCCAACATAAGCAAGATTGAGGCGCATAGTCATTCTCCTTTCCTGATGAACTCTCATCGCAGTGGCTGCCAGGAGGCTCGGCCAGGAAATGGACTAGCGTCATTATCAGACAGCCTTCTTTCGTTGCTGCCATCAGCATCCATAATCCAAAGTTCATTCTTCCCGCTTCTTCCAGTACCGAACAATATTTGCTTTCCATCGGGTGACCACGAGGGATCATCACTGTTGCGGTGGGTCGGATCTTCGGTGAGCTGGGTACTCCCGGTACCATCCGCATTGATGACCCATATTTGCCCGTACTGGTTCTCGATCCCGGACCAGAAGGCGACCCGGTTATCCACCGGCGACCAGGCCGGCGCATTGGCATCGTGCGCGGTTTCCAGCACCGTGGTGGTGCCATCCGGGTCGTGACGAACATTGACTCGATCCTCCGTGGTCAGAATCCGTTGGTTGGTTCCATCGGCGTTCATGATTCCAATTTCAGGTTGCGGGTCGGTGGGGGAAGCCGGGTTCTTGAGGAGAATGAAGACCATCTGGGTTGCATCCGGCGACCAAGACGGCCCGCCCTTGAGGGTGCTACTTTGAGTGATTTGCCGGAGGTTGCTCCCATCTGCGTTCATCACCCAGATTTGTGGCCAGGGCTGTCCATCAATGGCAATGCCATTGCGGGAAAAGGCGATTTGATTGCCATCCGGTGACCAGTCCGGGTCGCCAGTGCCCTCGACAAGTAAGCGCTGGTTTGAACCGTCAGCATCCATCACCGCAACCCACGTCTTTCCATTTACGCGGGAACCATAGGCAATCTTTTTCCCATCCGGAGACCAATCCGGCCGGCCATTGTCTCCTTCAAACGTCAACTGTCGCTGGTTCGAGCCGTCCAGATTCTCCGTGAAAATCTGCAGCCTGCCGGCTTGATCTCTGAGCGTGAAGGCGATGGGGCCGCCCGGAACTTGTTGCCTAGCGCCCCCTGGCACGGTGGGAGAGTTGCCACAGCTTTGGGTGAGCAGCAGAATCCCTACTCCTACACAAGCAAGATTCAGCCGCATGGTCATTTTCCTTTCTTGATGAACTCTCATCGCAGTGGCTGCCAGCCCATGGCGACTTCATCCACGTCTTTCTCCGGGTCGGTGCCCATCGAGCGGAGGAAGTCCTCGAAAGCCCTCAGTTGTCGGCTGAGAAGATGCGCGCGGATTTCGGGATAGCTAGGCAGGTCGCGCAGTTGGGTTAGGTCCATGCACGCAAACTGCAGCGTGTCCGCCGGAAAGCTGGCGAAGGCCTCGCGCGCAATCAATTGGGCAGGGAGCGGGGAAGGGAAGACTGCAATCACTGCCCCGGCAAGCAGAGGCAAGAGCTTGCTAGGCACCGATAATTGTTTGGAATCCGGCATATGCCTGGCTTCAGGTCGTCCGGCGCGTCCAAAATTCCTCCTTCAATCTCTCCTTTTGGCGCGCCCGAGGGTGGTAATTACACGTTTTCCGTCCTTGTCCCTGTTCGGTTTGCAGTCCGAAACCCGAACCTGTCAAAACTGCAAAAATCAGTTCACGATCGAGCTAGATGATTTTGCTATTGATTACAACACTCCGCTCTTCCTACCCATCTTGGCGAGTATGTATTATTCGGTAAATTTAAAAGGCACACTTCCTCCACCGGGAAAACCAGGGTTAAGGCGTTGCCTGTTGTTACCATTGCGATCGATCGCCCAAGTCCCGCTGGCGTCGGGATTCAAAGAACCGCGATCGTAGATGATCCACTGGCCATCCGGCGACCAGGAAGGATTGTCCGAGGCTACGCAGTCGTCAGGATTCTGACGCATCTGATCCTGCTCCTGCTGTGTCGGGACCGGATAGCATGCAGTCAGGAGCTTGCGAGACCCGCCGTTCGGCTGTATCACTCCGATATTGTGGTATTCCGAAAAACCTGAATCGCCGGGATGTGACTCTGTTCCCGTATAAATGGCAACCTTTGATTCGTCAGGGGATATCGAGGAGGCATTCGCGTCGGGGTAGTTGGGGTCAGTCGGAAACGTGAGCTGCTGTAGCCCGGTTCCGTCGGTGTTGATTCGAAAAATCTCAGTATGCCCAGGGGTCGCGTCCGCGGGAGCCGTAAACGTGAGCCATGTGGCCGAGAGCGCAAGCGCGGGCGCATCGCCGGCGCCGTTCCTAAATTTGACCAATTCTCTAAGTCCCGAGCCGTCTTTTTGCATGAGCCAGATGCCATCGCCCGAGTGTAAAAAGGCAATGAGCCCGTTCCTTGCCATCTGCACCCTCTGGAAGGCAGGAAAAATGGTCTGCCCACTCTCCTCCAGATTAAGATTCCCAATCTGCTGGGGATTGCTGCCGTCCTCATCCATGATCCAGATCTGGGGCGAACCGCTCCGATTTGAGACGAAGATGATCTGGCCGTCGGGTGTCCATGAAGGGAACTGGTTCCCAGGCCCAGTCAGCATTTTCTTGTTGGTGCCATCGGCGCGAACGGTGAATATTGAAACCTGAGCCAATGGAGTCCCCGGAGTGGAAATATCATTCATGACAAGAATACCGTTGAGCTGTTTGACGTAGGAAGCAGTAGCGCTCTCTTGCACGTTGGAGGGCTGACCACAGCCTTGGGTGAGCAGCAGAATCCCTACTCCAACATAAGCAAGATTGAGGCGCATAGTCATTCTCCTTTCTTTACCGGAATTTCCTTTTTGGCCTTCCGGTCGTGAAGAGGATACACCCGTCTGCCTCCAGCCGAGCGGTTCGAGCGCAGTTGTTTCCGTGGGTCGTCCCAGCGGCGCGGCGCTGCGCGTCTGCGGGTCCTGGAAAGCCGATACTGGAGCTTCTGCAATCCGTTTCCATAACTGGCCAGGCGGCTATAGCCGGAATTTCCGATTTCAACCAGACAGTCCCCCTAACGGTTGAACAGAAACATCGGATGATAGCAGACCGACTCGAAATACCCGTTGTAAGCGCTCTGTTCCTGCTCTCCATAGACCGGACTCTCACTGCTGTCCATGTCGAGTAGCACGCGATGTGGCGAGCCGACACCTTCCGCCTGGGCTACCAGTTCTCGGTTGAGCGTCGTCAAACCGGTCAAGTTCTCCTCCCGCGCCAGCAAGTCCGTCTCGAACCAATGTCAGGTGGAGGTCAGAGCTACACCCCGCTCCCAGACCTTCTCCGAACCCATCAGCCGGAAGTTGGGTCCGCCGACAACCGGGCCGCATCGTTCAGGTCTTCGTAGCCTGCCAGCCGGCTGTAGACCGATTGCCTCAGCAGGTCGGCCAGCGGGAACTGTCGGTTGCGTCCCGTGCGCGAATCCACCAGATGCTGCCCGATCAGCTCGCTCAAAGCGAAACGTTCGTCCAACTCCCGAACCAGAATCAGACCGCCATCGGAAGTCACCCGTGATCCTTGAAAAGCGACGCGCAAAAACCTGTTGAAGGAGAGTTGAAAGGGCTGATTTTGCCTCTCACCCACAGGGTGTCCACCTCCGGAAGGCTTCCCTGTGCTTGGTTCACGCATGAACACAGGCAACACATATCTTCTACACCCTTATCACCGAATTTCAAATCGGAAATCCGGGTTAAGACGTTCTCCAGAATCGTCGGTCCTGGTCCCTCGCGGCGGTGCCGCTCTGCCTCTGCCACCGGTGGGACAAGCGCAAAACGAACGGGATGGGTTATACTGGCAGGCTGTTAGCCAAGGGGGTCGATCGGTGTACGGCAGACTCCACAAGTGAGGTTTGTTCTGATGGCGGAAACGATCTCCCAAGACCGGCGTCCATTGACTTGGTTGCCCAAATCCCTGACCATGATTCTGTGGGGCCTGCGGCTTGCCGTGGGTTGGCATTTCCTTTACGAAGGGCTGGCCAAGCTGCTGACGCCGTCCTGGACAGCCGCCCCCTATCTGATCCTGGCGCGCGGCCCCTTCGCGCACTTCTTCCAGTGGCTGGGCTCGAGTCCCGGCCTGCTCCGCGCGATCGATCTGTTGAACATCTGGGGTTTGGTGCTCATCGGCTTGGCCCTCATGCTTGGTTGCTTCTCCCGCCTTGCCAGTGCTTCCGGCATCGTCCTCTTGGCGCTTTACTACCTGGCGCAGCCGGCCTTGATTCAGACGGATTACCGGATTCCCCTGGAAGGGCATTACCTGCTGGTGAACAAGAACGTGGTGGAGTTGCTGGCCCTGGTCGTGTTCCTGGTGCTGCCATCGGGGACGCTGTGGGGAATTGACCGGCTCGTGCGCCGTTGGCGAGCGCGGAAGAAGGCAGGGGAAGTGGGTGACGTTACTCTGGCTGCTTCAGTTCCCTCTGGTGGCGCGCTGACCCGGCGGGAAACGCTCGAGAATCTGGTCGGGGTGCCACTGCTCGGCATTCTGGGCTATGCGGCGCGGAAGAAATACGGCTGGGAGAAGGTGCACGCCATCACGGGCGCCACCATCAAGCTATCGGATTTGAGCCTGAAGGACCTGAAAGGCCGAGTCCCTCAAGGTACCCTGGGCAAGCTCAAGATATGCCGGCTTATTCTTGGCGGCAATCTCATCGGCGGTTGGGCCCATTCCCGGGATTTGATCTACGCCCCCTCTCTGTTCAAAGCCTATAACACGGATAGGAAGGTCTTCGAAACGCTCGAACTGGCCGAGCGGGCGGGCGTCGACACTTTTCTGCCCGCTACCATGCAGATGCCGACCTTCTGCAAGTACCGGGAACTGACTTCTTCAAAGATGCAGACGATCTGCCAAGTATTCCCCACGGCAGAAGATCTCAAGACCGACATCGACAAGGCCATCGATTACGGCGTCACTACCCTCTACGTCCAGGGAGCGTTCGCCGAGCGCTTTGTGAAGGCTGGGCAATTCGATCTCCTGGGCAAAATACTCGACCACATCAAGAGCCAAGGGTACCTG
>Ga0315280_10011963_pt1 | contig 10573 bp, 12 predicted proteins | sample YL17G06_40_MG_FD_203697 | JGI IMG/M metagenome (GOLD analysis project Ga0315280, IMG submission 203697) | Sediment microbial communities from Yellowstone Lake, YNP, Wyoming, USA - YL17G06_40 | ecosystem: Environmental > Aquatic > Freshwater > Lake > Sediment | place: USA: Wyoming | collected... | reverse complement strand
GGGTACGCGATTGAATACGATTATTGTCCGCCGATTCAGTTGAACAGCAGCTTAGAGACTAAGAAAATATCAGGGCTGTTTTTAGCAGGGCAGATAAATGGAACCAGCGGCTATGAAGAGGCGGCTGGGCAGGGGATTATAGCGGGGATAAATGCGGCCAGGAAGCTGGAAGGTAAAGAGCCAATTGTCTTAGGCAGAGAACAGGCGTATATCGGGGTGATGATAGATGATTTGCTGACCAAGGGGATTGATGAGCCTTACAGGATGTTCACGTCGCGGGCCGAGTATCGGCTGGCGCTGCGGTCGGACAATGCGGACAGGAGATTGACGCCAATCGGCAGGTCGGTCGGGCTTGTGGACCAGCAGCGGTGGGCCAGGTTTCAGAAGAAACTAAGTGACATCGACAGACTTAAGGGCTACCTGAGAAATACTCGCCCGGATGGTGTGAGTTTGTGGGAGCTGCTGCGTCAGCCAAAAAGCGGCCTTGCAGAGAGACTGGCTGATGATACTGAGGTTAGAAGTATGAATCCTGCCGGGGGCGCGGTGGAGGCGGTGATTATTGATGCCAAATATGAGGGCTATTTGGTAAAGCAGGAGAGGCTTGTGGCGAGTTTCAGAACGCTGGAGAACAAAAGGATTCCGCCGGAGCTGGATTATAATGCCGTTGCGCATTTGCGGGCGGAGGCCAGGGAGAAGTTGTCCATCTTCAGGCCGGGCACGCTTGCACAGGCCGCGAGGATAAGCGGCATTACACCAGCCGATATCACGGTGTTGCAGGTGCACCTTAAGAAGAGTTATAAGTGCTGAGTTTTGAGTTCTGAGTCGAAGGAGGACGCAGGTCGCACGTTGAAAATCTGGTGCGTCTTCATGGCATGACACCTTACCAATGTTCGCCAGGAAGTCAGCTGACAACGACAAAGTTGAGCGGCGTGCGTCAGCGCGGCCGCTTCAATTACTTGTTAGGCGGGATTATCTTCCATCCTTCTTACTCAGCTTGACTGACTTTTTATACGGATTTTCATGCGGCTATGAGCAGCCGCTCAAGCTCTTTGACGATTTGGGTTCCACTGGAAAATTGCTTCAGGTAATTGGTCAGATCATTCCACACAATACGACGTACTTCATTTTGAAGGTCTCCTGTAGATAGTCGGGCAGTTGATTTCTTTTTGCCTTGTGCACCTTCGCGACCAATCGCGATGTGGGTCAGGAGGGCATAGGCGAAACATACCAGATGCAGGTGTGTAACTGCAGCCTTATATGAGAGGTTCTGGTATTGGCCAAGCCCCAGTAACTGCTTTCCATCCTTGAAAAAGACCTCGATACTCCAGCGATCGTCGTATGTACGAATCATCTGACCGGCTGAAAGCTTCGGATCATCGGTTACTAAACCCAAAATCCTCGGGTCGGTTTTCTTTCGTGAGAATATCACATGCAGTTTGCCTAAGCTGCTGACATCCAGCCTGCCAACATCCACATAGGCATATTTTACGAGGCCTTTGGATTTGCGGATGCTGAACGTTTTCTTTTCCTGGCGACGAAACAGTTGCTTGCCGTAGCTGCCGGTCTTGAGTTTTCGGCCATTCTTAAACAGGTCGCGATTGTTTTTAAGCACGGACAGGAACCGAAAATCTTTTTTACGGCAGGATTTGACTACAACAGGGCAGAGATAATAGTTGTCGAAGATTACCTGAACATAAACACCTTCAGGGCTTTCGAACTCACTGATAAGCTCGGCGGCCAATTGTGTGGTCTTCTTGAATTGAACATCTATGCGTGAACCGTCTTCTTTCTTGACATAAAGCCGAATCACGAAAGGTATCGTGTGGCCTCGAAATCGGATGGCGGCAGTTACATACTGATGGCCTCGAATATTTCAGCCTGTAAGTGGGTCGCGAATCCAGTTGACCGCATCCATTGCCTTGCCTCGTTTTTGCTTTTTGGAGTCATCGAGAATGAACTCGATTACTTCGCCTTTGCGTGGGTTGAGGTTGCCGAGTAATTCGTAGGCCTTCATTTGTAAAACGACTTGGTAGTTGCATCTGCCAACATTGAGAAAGTTGTTGAATCGGCTGCGATGCGGTTGATGTCGGCTGTCGAGATGCCGGTAGAGTGTAGCGATGTTACGTCGTCCCCAGGAAAATGCTATCAACAAAACCAGGGTTTGGAAATAATCGAAGTGATTGAAGTGGAACTGATTTTCTAAAGAGTTGAAAAAAGATTTTAGTTTTGATGGGAGACGGACGATTCTAAACATATTGGCAATCTCCTGCTGATAAAGAGTTTGTCTGATAATCCTCTTATCGTAGAGATTGCCTGTTTTTGTTGAGAGATTGTTCATGTCCGTCAAAACCCCTTATAAAAGTCAGTCAAGTTGAGTATTTCGTATATCGTAGTTCGTTGTTAGTGGTATCGACTAACGCCCATCGCGACTATCCTCTATACGCTACCCGCTGCACGCTCTACGCTGTCCCCTATAAAAAAAGAAAACATCGAGCAACCATCAGCCACCCGATGTTTTCCGGAGGGGAGAAAATACCTTTTAACTTCCTCTCTTATCGGCCACTCCCCCACCCCCACTTTAATAGCCCCGTTTTATTCACAGCCCCATTACGGTTTCCACTACTGAAAAGTTACAAGATTACCTTCCCTAAACCGCTCAAAATCAAATGATAATGTGTTTCAGTCAGTTCCATTGGTTGCGGCTCATATAGTTGGCTTTTATTTGGGGTAGGAAAAGTTCATCAAAGCACCCTCAAATGTTTGGGTGCATTATCCCTGCAAAATCGATGTGGCCAGCTATGTTAAGCACAAATATTACGGGACTGGCTTCAGCACAACCAGGAAACTCAACTTTCAAAAATATTGTATTTTCTGGATATGATGGTTTTGCTTCTAAGAAAGTTCTTTTCAGTTGCGGAAGGAGGTTTCTAAACTCTTCTTCTGTTAATCGACTGAAGCTAATATTATCGGCGTGCTTGCCATACGTGCGGCGATAGTCGGGATGAGTCTTAAGAAACAGACGACAGGCATCTTTGGCTGAGGGGGCTTGGGGGTACAGGCCAGGCCCGATATGTAGCTTACCAGTGTGAGCATGTACATAACAGAAAAAAAATGTCCCCTTTGGCAAGGGGCTTTGTTCTTTGACTTCTGGCTTTATCCATTGAAAATACCACATCGGGTCATCTTTGTAGGCCACCCCAACGATGTCGCTACCAATGTTAAGAAGTTCCTGTTTCGCAAGTTCAAAGCTTTTTAGCTCAACGTTTGCTTTGGAGAACGTTTCCAGCGATATTTCCTTCGCTTGCTCAACTGATATGGTAGGTTTTTCCGGCCATGATTGGGGTTGTGACAAGGCCCAGCCCAGGTCATGTTTGAATTGCCCATATGATTGCCCCCACGTTTTGTCCCACGAATCCCCGACCATGAATTGTTTATCTGATGCGAGAGTAACGATTTCCCACATACCGCATCCATAGTTAACATCTGCAAATCCCAAACCATGCGGTTCTCATTTTTCAGGTCCTTTCTGAATAAAAATTCCCAACTATGAAGTTGAAATCGGCGATTTCGAATAGTTTCCTACCCCAGGAAACTACTCGAAGGCCTCCACCAACCCAAAGCCCTAATCTGTGCCATTTTTGCTGACGGCGAACGCTGCTTGTGATTCCTGTTGCTCCTGCCATCCGCTGTACGCTAATCAAGGGTCATCGGCTCGTGCTCTCGGCTGTGCCGGCGGTAAATCGTAATCCCCTTACAGCCGAGCTTGTATGCCAGCTTATACGCCCTGTCCACATCTGCCACGCCGGCTTTCTCCGGCAGGTTTATCGTTTTACTTACCGCCGCGTCGCAATGCTTCTGAAACGCCGCCTGCATCCGAATATGCCACTGCGGCTCGATATCATAAGCGCATCTGAAGACCCTGCGAATCTCAACCGGAATTTGTTTCATTTTCTGGATACTGCCGGTCCTGATAATCGTTTTTTCCAGTCTTTTATCATAGAATCCGGCCTCCTGTGCAAGCTTTTTGAAAACCGGATTTATTTGCACCATTTTGGCCCCTTCCAACACCTGGCGGACAAACACCAGCGAATACGCCGGCTCAATCCCTGCAGAACAATCCGCAATGATGCTTATCGTGCCCGTCGGTGCAACGCAGGTAACAGCGGCATTACGGATTTTCTTTTTATGTCTCCAAGTGCTGCTATTCCAGTTTGGAAACGGCCCGCGGGATTTGGCAAGTTCGCTGCTTTCTTTGTGGGCGGTTTCGTTGACAAACTTCATAACTTGCGAGCCGAATTTAACGGCCTGCGGGCAATCGTATGGTATCCCAAGCAAAAATAGAGAGTCCGCAAAGCCCATAATGCCTAAGCCGATTTTCCGATTCGCCTGCGCAAGGCGCGAGGTTGCTCTGACCGGATAATCGCACACGTCGATGATATTATCCAGAAATCGAACGGCCAATTTTGTCGCCTCTGCCAGCGAAGGCCAATCCATTTTTGCCCTGCCATTGGCGAAGGTTACGAACCTGACAAGATTGATACTGCCCAGCGTGCAGGCCTCAAAGGGCAGCAGCGGCTGCTCTCCGCAGGGATTGGTCGCCTCTATCAGACCGAGAGACGGCGTGGGATTGTCACGGTTGATTCGGTCGATAAATGCCACGCCCGGCTCGCCGGTCCTGTGTGCGCAGCGGACAATCATTTTCCAGATGTCACCAACCGTATAGAACCGGCCTGCCGGCCTGGAGGTCAGCTTCTCACCGCCGGAGAGCTTATACAAATCGTTTATTGTGTAGGCTGCAACATCAAGCCGGCGCGGCAGCAGGTACTTCTCCTGCGTGCGTGGGTTTCTTACAATGTGCAGGGCCCTGCCGGATTTGAGGACCTGTTTCATCCAGTTATCGGTAACTTTGACCGAGATATTGAAATTGGTAAAGGCCTCCAGATTCTGCTTGGCGTAGAGGAATTTCAGAATATCCGGGTGCTCAACGCTCATCATTCCCATATTTGCACCGCGGCGAAAAGCACCCTGCTGAATTGCATTGGTGGTCTCGGAAAAGACTCGCCAGAAGCTGATTGGCCCGGATGTCGTGCCGCCGCTGGAGGCGACGCGGTCGCCTGTTGGCCTTAATCTGTCGAAAGAAAACCCTGTGCCGCCGCCCGCTTTCTGGATAAGAGCGGTCTGTTTTATCGCCTCGAATATGCCTTCGATACTGTCTTCAATCGGCAGAACAAAGCAGGCGCTGAGCATACCGCTTCGCCGGGCGTTCATAAGGGCCGGAGAATTGGGCAGGAATTTCAGCGAGGCCATCAAATCGTAATATTTTTTGTGCCACCGTTGGACCTGCTCGGGCGAAGCCCCATATTTGCTCTCGGCGCTCGCTACAAGCGATGCAACTCGCCCGAAAAGCTGAGCCGGCGTCTCGATGCACTTGCCTTTTTCGTCCTTAATCAGGTATCTGCTTCGCAAGACCTTCAGGGCATTTTTGGTAAGAACAGGAGCGTCTCGTGCATCGTATTTCGTATTTCGTATTTCGTGTTCCATAGGTCGCCGATGCGTTTTGGGCTTTTAATTTCCACTTTTCAGATTCTTTTTATCCATTTGAAACGAAAGACATCGCGAATCCGCTCAGTGAACCGGATTCCCAGCCGCTGGGTGCTGGTCTTAAACTCCATTCGGCTGCAATCCTCCGCAGTCGGCTTAGCCGGAGATTTGCCGAATAGCGACAACATAGCGCCCGCAATCAACCCGAGAACTGAACCTATCTTCTTTCGCATACCCGTGACCAGTGACTCGTGGTTCGTTCGGAGCACGATTCACTATACACTATTCACTAACGACATATTGACTATCTCTGGACTGCCAACTTTACGGCGGACAACAGTTCTTCGCCGGTTCGGCTGACGATTTCGGATTTGCCGAACAACTGATGCCGGTCGAGAATCTCGGGCTTGTAGTCGTAGTATCTCTGCACAGAGCCGATGCCGCCTTCGGCAGCCCCGGCGGTTTTGTAATCGCCCGCCAGAAGCCAGGAGCTTACGTCGTCATCGTATTCAGCAGGATAGATTATAGCGACCGCGAATTTGTCATCGCTGTACTTCGCGAGGTGCACCTTTGCCCTGTAGGGCGGAGCAGTTTTGACGGCCAAATCGATAAGCCGTTTGAAATCGCTTTTAGCGGTTTCGAGGTCGCTCGCATAAAAGAACATCCCCGCTTCGAGCTGAAAGCTCTCGGCCCTGACGCCTTTTAATTCCAGGCGGCCATCGGGGTAAGCCCTGTGAATTTTATAGACCTTGCCGTCTTTGTATTTCTCGCTCTCCAATAGCTCCGCCACCTCCTCGGCGGTGAAACCCACGCCGACGTGGTCGCCGAAGTCAAAAATATACAGCCCCACATATCTATCAGGTTTTTGTAGTTTAGGCAGTTTCATACCGCAATATTATAACCACGGATTTCACGGATGCAACGGATTTTGTTTTGGCCACAGAGAACACAGAGACCACAGAGAGTAAATCAAAAATTAAAAATAAAATGTAAAAAGACAACCACGGATTCCAGGGTTTGCACGGATTTTTTGGGCTTAATTTGTATTCGCCGGCACCAAGTGGTGGCCGAAAATAGAATACTTGAAAAGGTGTCTTCAGAAAGGTTACAAATAGCCACCAGATACTATCATCAGTTTGGAATACATCGCAGCGCAGTAAAACTTGCATTGTATAGCTTGCAATAGGTGTAAATATATGTATGAAGAAAGCTGAAGGGACGCAGGAAGCACGTTTTGAATGGGACATGAGAAAAGACCGGCTGATTTATGAAAAAGAAAATAAAATACACTGATGAGCCGATGGATTTTGAGGTTGTTGAGGACTTCCTCCCGCCGCCGGAGAAGCTTTCGTTAAAGAAAAAAAATATCAAGGTGACCCTTACTCTGAGCAAGGAAAGCGTGGAGTTCTTCAAAAAAATAGCGAAAAAGCGGCGTTACCCTTATCAGAAAATGATAAGGAAGGTGGTGGACTATTACGTTTCCCGCTACAAAAGCGAGTAAGGCCTCACGGATTTTTTGAGCGCAGATACTGAACGGGCAAAATGTGAAACGTCATCCATTGTAGTTTTTCATATCCCCTATTCGCGGAATAGCCGTTGACATCCAAGGCCAAAGATTTAGGATTTTGCCCGGATGGCAACGGTGAACACAGTGAAAGGATTGGTAAATGGCTAATGGGGCAGGTGCGGCAGCGGCGGCGATTGCGCAGGCGATAAAGGCATCGGGGGCGATTGTGCGGGTCGAGCCACTTGATTTTATGGCGATACTCGCGCAGGCGGAGAACCCTCTGGTTGTCTATTGTGAAGGCGGATTCCTCACTAAAAATTATCAATACCTGACCGGATACAAGGGGCTTGTATTTTATGCAAAGTCGCGGACGCCTTTAATGCTGCCGGAGAAGATAGAAATTATCATCGCGAGCAAAATCTGGATACCGTATTAGAGGGAACCGACGGTAAAATCCGCCAAACTGATGGCGGACTAAATACTAACGACCAAAGACTAACGACTAACTTTAAGTCTTGCGAATTTGCGTTTGCCGACCTGAATGACCATACCGTCTTTCGGCGTAATTTCCGCGTTGGGGTCGTCAATTCTACTTCCGTCAATCTCGACCGCACCCTGCTTTATCATTCTCTTTGCCTCGCTGCCTGAAGGCACAAGCTTGCAGGCGAGCAGCAATTTACTTGCCATAACCGGCTGCGGAGGTATTTGAACTTCGGGAATCTGGTCAGGAAGCTCTTTTTGTGCGAAGACCTTGTCGAAATGAGCAGCGGCGGCATCGGCGGCGGCCTGGTCGTAGAACTGAGTGACAATGGTCTTGCCTAAAAGGACTTTTGCCTCTTTTGGATGCGTTTTGTCGGGATTGACAAGTTCGACCACCCTGCTCATCGGCAGGCCGGTCAGAAGCGTAAAATAATTTTCCATCATACCATCGGAAATGCTCATAACCTTGCCAAACATATCGTTCGGGCTGTCGGTTACGCCGATGTAGTTGCCTTTGGACTTACTCATTTTTTCTTTGCCGTCCAGGCCGACAAGTATCGGCGTCGTGAGCACAACCTGCGGGGGCTGGCCGAAGGCCCGCTGGAGGTCTCTGCCGACAAGGTTGTTGAATGTCTGGTCGGTGCCGCCCAGCTCGACATCGCTTTTGACTATGACTGAATCGTAGCCCTGCATAAGAGGATATAAGAACTCCTGAATGCCGACGGCATCGCCACGTTTGTATCGCAGCTCGAAGGTATCGCGTTCGAGCATCCGGGCGACGGTCATATTGCTTGCGAGTTTGATAATATCAGCCAACCGCAGGTCCGCCAGCCATTCGCTATTGTATCTTATCTCCAGTTTTTCTTTGGAGGTGGCGAGGATTTTGCCTGCCTGCTGGAAATAGGTCTTTGCATTTTGCTCGATTTGCTCGGGCGAGAGCATCGGGCGGGTTGTACTCACGCCTGAAGGGTCGCCGATTCGGGCGGTGTAGTCGCCTATGATAAGGACGGCCTTATGGCCGAGGTCCTGAAATTGCCTCATCTTTCGCAGGACGACCGTGTGGCCGAGATGGATATCCGGCGAGGTCGGGTCAAGACCAAGTTTTACGCGAAGCTGTCTGCCCGTTTTAGCCGACTCAGTAAGCTTTTCGGCGAGTTCAGATTCGCGGAAGATTTCCACCGTGCCGCGTTTTAGAAGCTGCATTTGTTCTGCAATTGATTCTGCCATAATCACCTCTGCAATCTTGTCCGCCACACGTTTAGTGGACAGGGATTTTTAAGGTGTATGATTATAAAGAATAACGAACAAACAGGCAAAGATAAAACCGCCAATCACATATCAGGGCCGCAGGTCGTTCTGAGCCTTGTGGCGAACAATTATTGAGATTATGTGTCCCACTAAGAGGCCGATTCCAAATACCAAGAGACCGGTCAGAAGCAAGCCCAAAAAGATACTATAACCACCGCTAATCAAACCAATCCGCCACGGAATATACCAAACAGCCATAGAGATAAATATCAAAATCCAAGCTGCGCCATTCTGTTCACCTTGACCGGTTATCCCGCAGGAGGCAGCCACGGACAATACAGCTATTAGAACTATGTATGCAACCGCAAAGATGATTCCAAATTTTAACTGTCGTGATAATTTACCTTTTCGACGCATAACAATACTCCTACTTTCCTTGCGACGCCGCTGGAAACGCCACCGGAGCCAATGAACGCCATCGCTTTACGGGAATCGGGATTTCCGGCTGCCATAGTGCACGAACGGGACGCAAAGTTCTACTATTTCGCGCGAAATTTTTCTAATTCAGTATGTCTCTTCCGCTGGTCTGGCCTGCCTTGCGCCTGTAAGAAAGCCCCAGCGAAATCATATACACTACAAAAGCTGCGGCCAAACAGGCAAGGCACACCATCTCAATCTGCCGGCGAGTCAACAGGTGATACAACAGCCTCGTGCGAGCAGGCCAAAACGGGCGAATGTCCCAGTGATAAATGCCATCAATTAAAACGTGAAGCCACACGCCGAGGACGCCCGAGAGAAGCATTTTCCAGAAGCTTGGCTGGTAGGGTATGCGAAAGGCCTGCATCAGGCGTTTGAAAATGCCCCGCAGAGGATACGCCGCAGCACCCCACAGAAGCCCCACGGCCAGGCCGATCAGGAACGTATGAAAATAGCGGTGGACAGGAAACCTGCGTCCATACAGGCCCATAAAGAGGACCTCAAGGTCAACAACTATGTTGGCAAGAATCAGGACCGGCAGGTCCAGCCATTTTCTGAATACCAGCCCGATGAAACCACAAGGCCCAAAATGATACGGCGTAAACGGCACTCGAAAGCTTCTCTTAAAACATAGCGTCCGCTAATCCCCCCTTAAGTATCCGCCCTGTTGTAAGTAGTTTTGGACATAATCTTTTATGGCATCTTCGAGCGAAGTGATTTTGTTTTTGTAGCCGGCTTTGCGGAGTTTGGTTATATCGGCGCAGGTATAGTATTGATACTGATTGCGGATTGATTCGGGCATTTCGATATATTCGATGCCGTCCAGGTCCGGCCCTGACGGATTGGGCTTTTTGCTAAGGGCTGCAAAGACGGCTTTTACAAGGTCGTTCCAGGAGCGTGCTCTGCCTGCGCCAATATTGAAAAGGCCGGCTATCTTCGGGTTATCTAAAAAGAAAAGGGTCATATCAACTGCATCTTTGATGTAAAGAAAATCCCGCACCTGTTCGCCGTCGGCGTATTCGGGCCTGTAGGATTTGAAGAGGCGGACTTTGCCCCCGTTCTTGCTTTCTCCCGCCTCCGCGTCTCTCCCCCTTGTCTTCTGTCGAAGACAGAAAGGGGGAGGCGGCAGGCAAGAAAGCACGGGGGCGGTTATCTGCTCAAAGGCCTTCAGGACAAAGCTTCGCATATCGGCCTTGTGATATTCATTCGGGCCGAAGACGTTGAAGTATTTTAGTCCAACGATGTTTTTCAATAGGCCGGTTCGGTGTGCCCAAAGGTCAAATAGCTGCTTGGAATAGCCATACATATTCAATGGTCTTA
>Ga0315280_10011962_pt1 | contig 10573 bp, 10 predicted proteins | sample YL17G06_40_MG_FD_203697 | JGI IMG/M metagenome (GOLD analysis project Ga0315280, IMG submission 203697) | Sediment microbial communities from Yellowstone Lake, YNP, Wyoming, USA - YL17G06_40 | ecosystem: Environmental > Aquatic > Freshwater > Lake > Sediment | place: USA: Wyoming | collected... | reverse complement strand
TATGGAAGTTGATTATTGAGACGAATCTGACAGGGACGTTCTACTGTTGCCGCGATGTCGCGCGTTTGATGGTGGAGCAGAAGAGTGGCAGCATCATCAACATAGCATCGGTTGCAGGGGTGAAGGGCCCGCCGGGGCTAGGCGCATACGCTGCGAGCAAGGGAGGAGTCATTGCGCTGACTCGGGTGCTTGCTCTGGAAAGCGTGCGCCACAATGTGCGCGTCAACGCGATTGCACCAGGCTATTTCCGTACGGACATGAATGCTGCAGCACTAGATGACCCAGAGTTGGGGCCTAAGATCATAAGCCGAATCCCCATGCGCCGTGCCGGGCGACCAGAAGAGATTGGCCCACTTGCAGTATTCCTTGCCAGTGACCAAGCGTCCTTTGTCACCGGCGAAGTATACTTCATCAGTGGCGGCGAAATGGCTCAGTAGGAAGGCTCTCCCACTCAGGGCTCCAGAGACAGCAATGCGGCACCAAGAGCTCCTGTCAGTTGTGGATTGTCAGGCATCCAGAGCTCCGCGCCAAGCTGTTTCGACAAGTAGTATCGGAAAGCCGGATTCAGAGCCACCCCCCCAGTGACACAGACCGGCGACACAACTCCAACGCGCTTCGACAACGTACTGATCTTTGACGCCATTGCCCTGTGGACTCCAGCCGCAATGTCTCTCGAACTCTCTCCGGCCCCGATCCGCCCAACAACTTCACTCTCGGCGAAGACGGTGCAAGTGCTGCTAATGTTGCAGGGTGAATCGGACTGCAGAGCAAGTGGCCCCAGCTCGCTAATGGAAACCTCAAGAACCCGGGCCATGACCTCAAGGAACCTTCCTGTCCCAGCACTGCATTTATCGTTGAGCTCGAAGTCTGTTGGGCGTCCATTCTCGCCTATGCGGATGACCTTTGAGTCCTGGCCACCAACATCAATCAATAGACGGATGTCAGGATTCAGGTGGTGGACGCCAATGCTGTGGCAAGTTATCTCGGTCACGGATTTCTCCGCAAAATCAATCAGAGACCGACCGTACCCCGTGCTGATTGTAGGTACACCTGTGATATCTGCTCCGGACTTCCTGCTGAGTTCTCTGAGACATGTCCGAGCTGCCTCAGCACCGGATGCTCCGGTAGGTACAAGGTGAGAGCCCAAGATCCGTCCCTGAGCATCAACCACTGCGCCCTTGGTTGTGGTGGAGCCCACATCAAGTCCGATTCCAAGTCTCCGTCCTGACACAGGACCCTCTCCTGCTACTCGAACATCTCCAGTAGTGCGTCAATGCGTGTCTGAATCTGAGCTTCATTGAAGAGCCGACTGTCCACCATGTCGCCCTCGATCACCACTCCTGGCACGCCAGTTTCCTCTGTGACAAGTTCCTTCGAAACCAATTGCCCCAAGGAGTACCTCTTACAGGATCTGACTGAGAACATGACGAAGCCATCAAGATCGTAGTCCTTGATGAGCTGAACCATCTTGTCCACCTTTGCCTGGAGACCCTTGTTGAGGTATACGTTGCTGTATATGGTCGCCGCACTGCCGAAGAGGTCTTCACCCTCAATGGAACCCGACCAAGCATGAGTATAGGTATCCGCTGGGAACACAACTCCTCGCTTTGCTAGGCCATTGAAGAACCTGAAAATGCTGAACCACGGAGGTATATTGTCCCAGAGGAGCCTGATCCTCTCATCCCTTATCGCGCCGACGCCTTGGGAGACACGTTCGCGCACTTCGTCATAGAGCGCCTGATAGAATTCGATGACGTGTTCTGCTCCTCTCATTGTAACTATGGGAGCCATTGTCGTGAACCTGTCTGCGCAGTTGAGAGGACTCGGTTTGTTCTTGCATGCCTCGAGTGACTTCGTCCAGAGGCCAATTGCTCTGGTTGAGTTCGCTGCTACCTCCCTCAACCGCGCCTCCTCAAGCGTAACACCGAATGTGCTAGACAGGAACTCGACAAGGTGCTCAATGCCTCTGCGAACATAGGCCACATGATGTGGTTGCTGCTCTCCCTCAATGGGCGGAGTGTCCAGAAGGAAGACTGGTGCGCCCGTTAGCTGTGCGATGGCGTCATACCAGCGCAGGACTGTCCCACATATGTTGTTGCAAGCAAGGAGGGCCTGAGGTTTCGGGAGTCCCTCCAAGGGACTCTCTTCAGGTTTCCTCGTAGAACCAATACTCGAGCGTGCATAGGAACAGAGCTCTTGGGAATACCCCAGCTCTTCAGCAAACCCGCAAATCGTCGGGCCAACCTTCTGCGATCCGACAACTGCACCATACTGCTCGGGGTATGAGGCGATTATGCCCATGGCTACTGGTATCTCGACCGGGAATCCCGAGGTGACCCACGCGAGACGACCCGCCTCGCTGGCCGCATTACCCTCAAGCACGTAGCGAAACAGCACCTGCTGCAACAGGCCCTGCGTGTTGAGAGGCCTGTACGCTTTCTCCTCCCTCCTCGAACTCTTCTCAGCCATCCTATCTTTGACCTCCTTCGAGCGTTTCGAGGAATGACTCGATTCTCCCCTCCAATCTTGCTCTATCGGAGAGTTCAGGATCCACTGGCAATCGCAGCACAGGGACACTCAGATCAGATGCGACCCTGACAAGAGATGGAGCCTCAAACTCGTCGGGGTCGCAGAATGACTGTTCACAGACAACGAGCCCGTCGATCGAGAGCCTCGACAGAAGGAGCTTGAGGAATTCGAGCCTCCCGAGAAGTCCCTCCTGTGTTGGTTCAGACGGGGCGCCCAAGATTGATCTGGACATAGCTACGAAAGGGTCACCCTCCAGATTCACCGGAGGAGTGAAGGCTGTCTTGAAACCGAAGCTGAGCAGGTCCAAGACAACGACCTCGCTGCCGGATTTCCTTGAACTCTTGAATAGCGACGCGACCGCCTGCGGCTCTATCATGCCACCTGTGACCAGTATTCTCGGGATGTTCGATTCTGCAGCGATCTTAGTGTCACTCAGTGTTCCACTCAGCAGTCCTTTCTGCAGTGATTTCGCAAGAGGGAGCATGCCATTGTCATCCAATACTCGCGATGCGGAGCTAGCGGACTTGGCAATCTGGTCGACTGTGCTAGCATTCGGGATGGTCAGGAACGCCCTCACCATTCGCGCGACCTCGGAGTATGAAACAAGACCCGGATCTACGACTCTGCATGAGTAGAGGGTTTGCGCGGCGTCCCTGAAATGATTGACAAGTGAGACGGCAGCCAGCAAATCATACTTGGAGAGGGGACGTCCATATCTGTTCTTCAGGGATTCGCTGAGAATCCTGAGCTCCTCTGCCAAGAACTGAACCGAATCCTCACCGGATCTAGCTGCAGGATAGGTCAATCTGAATAGCTTGTCTTCTGGAAAACGGTGCCGCCAGACGTCTGCCACATTATGCAACGAGTCACATGTGTTGGCGGGAAAAAGCAGCCCGCTGAGCGACGACAGCCCGCCACTTGAGCGTTGGCTGAACAAGTTCCTTGCGAGCGAACATGAGAATGTCTGCAGACTCGCCTCAAATCCGCCCTGGACGCGCGGGTTTGCCCGTACTAGCGAAGGAGTGATCTCATGGGCAAGAAAGAGCTCAAGGGGCGCATGCGGGTATACGTACCCAAGTACTGGGGCCCCGCTCGCCGAAAGCTCTCTTAGATGTCGTTCTGAGTCCTCGACGACCTCTCCGTAGCTCAACCAGAACTCCATCCTTTGCCGTGTGGCTGCTCTGACCGCACAACGCTCAACATCTTACAGCGCGCGTCTTATCTGTTATCTTGCACCCGAACGACCGACCGCGAACTGCTGCAAGAGCTGAATTCTCAGTCCGTCGAAGAAATTATCAACAAGCACTGCGATAACAAATGGGTAGTTTTCGTGACGGATTACTGTCTTAGTCAGACTGAGAATGGGTCGTGAAATGGGAAAGAACATGAGTGAGTATCTTTGGCATAAGCACAAGTGGCCTGAGGACGTTCCAAAGACGCTGGAATATCCAAAGGAACCCCTCTTTGCCATGCTTGATAGGTCTGCCGAGAAGAGCGGCAACCTGCCCTACACAGTGTGGGAGAGGCAATCATGGAGTTTCTCACAGGTGAGGGATGATGCAAACCGAATCGCAAACTTCTTGGCGAGTCGAGGGATAAAGAAGGGAGACAGAGTTGCCGTCTTTCTGCCAAATGTGCCACACTTTCCTCCCGTCCTATTTGGATCACTGAAGACTGGAGCGACTGTGGTCACATGCAACCCCATGTACAAGGCAGGGGAGCTCAACTTCCAGTTGAAGGACTCAGGAGCTGTTGCGGTGTTTGTATTGGATCACCCTGCGTTTACACCGACATGCTATGAGGCTATCAAGGGTACAAATGTCAAGACTGTTGTCGTGTGCAACGCAAAGAGCTTCCTACCCAAAGCTAAGGCTGTACTTGGAGGCCTTCTCGGGAAGATCCCGAAAAGCCCGTACTACCAAGAGGAAGTGACTTTCTTCTATCATGATATCATGGCCAAGTACGAACCCGTCGCGCCCAAGGTCGATGTTGATCCTGACTCCGTCGCTATGATACTGTACACCGGAGGAACCACAGGTACACCAAAGGGCGCAGCTCTGACGCACAGGAATCTCGTTGCCAATGTTCTCCAAATCTACGAGTGGGTCAATCTGTCCCCGGAGGACATCGACGCAGCAAAGAAGATCGAGTATGGAAAGGAAGTGTTTGTTGGAGCACTACCATGGTATCACAGCTACGGGCTGACTCTGACATTGTTGATTAGCACAAATTACGCCTGTCAGCTTGTATGCATTCCGGACCCAAGAGCAGGCAAACCACCATTGACAGAACTGCTCAAGGCTCTGGAGAAAAACAAAGGAACGATCTTCAACTGCGTTCCAGCCTTGTACGCAGGCGTAGTCAACCACCCCAACGTGAAGAACTACAACCTCAGATCCGTAAAGATATGCAGTTCTGGAGCAGCACCTCTCCCACCGGAACTTGCAAACAGATTCGAGGACGTGACCGGCGCGATTCTGTTCGAGGGATACGGTCTAAGTGAAACATCGCCCGTGACCCACATCAACCCCACAAACAGGAAGAACCGCAAGTTCGGCTCAATCGGACTACCAATCTCAGACACGACAGCGAAGATCCTTGACATCGAAACAGGTACCAAGGAGATGCCGGTCGGGGAAACCGGCGAGCTCGCGGTGCACGGACCGCAGGTGATGGAAGGTTACTGGAACAAGCCAGGTGAAACAGAGAATGTGATGAGAGAAATTGATGGCAAGCGTTTCTTCCTGACGGGGGACATCGGACACATGGATGAGGAAGGCTTCTTCATCATCTCGGACCGCAAGAAACAGATGATAAACGTGGGCGGCCTGAAAGCGTATCCGCGTGAGATCGAGGACATGTTCTATGAACATCCAAAGGTGAGGATGGTCGCCGCCATTGGTGTCCCGCGAGAGGATGAGCCCGGTAACGAATTCGTCAAGGCATTCATCGTTCTGAAAGACGGAGTGCAGGCAACTCAGGAGGAGTTCATCGAGTGGGCGCGGAAGAAGATGGCTGGTTACAAGAGACCAAGAGAAGTCGAGTTCAGAGACTCACTACCACTCAGCCAAGTGGGAAAGGTACTGCACAGAGTGCTCAGAGAAGAGGAACTGCGCAAAAGAGAAGCAAAGTAGCACCGGGAGAGATGCCGGTCATCAGCTTCAGGTTCCGCTTGATCCTATGCGCTGATCATCACTTTAGACACCAAGGCTGCGTGTAAGGGACTCGTACTTGTCGCCCCTATTCTTTCTTCAACGCTGTTATCGGGTTGAGGGTTGATGCCCTCCAGGCAGGGTAGAGGCCAGCCACGACGCTTAGCACGCAAGCTAGAAGGAAAACCTGGACCAGATCGAGCGGTGAGAACCGAGGGCTTATCGAGATAGCCTGTCCCCCTCCGAAAGGCAGAGCCTGAATCAAGGCATATGCTCCGGCAATTCCGAAAACCAATCCCAGTAATCCGCCCACCAGTCCGATTGCGAAGGATTCTGTGAGAAACATGAAGAGGACAGTTTCCCTCGTATAGCCTATTGCTTTCAGTAGTCCTATTTCACGAGTTCTCTCCATAACTGATGTGTACAGTGTCGTGATGATGCCGACAGCTCCGACGAGCATGGAGACAGCGGCAACGGCGGATAGGAATCCTATGAAGGTGCCCATGAGTTCCTGGATGGTGCTTGCCATCGCTTTGGGCGATATTACGCCGATATTCTTACCATAGATCTTTGTGATGCTTGCCTCGACTTTGTCGTTCATCTCAGTGCCGTCCGTGATCACGTAGATACCATCGTACACGCTGTTCTTTTGGAACAGTGTGTTGGCGGCTGCGAGTGAAATGAACGCTTGGCTGTCAACCTGTTGAGTCCCGACCTCTTTGAGGACGCCCCTCACTTGGAAGGCTTTCTTTTTCGTAACGAGCTTCTCGACTCCTGCTTGGCTCTCGACATTTGAGAACTCAACGACGACTGCCTGACCTGTGTTGGCAAAGGGCTTGTCGAGACTTGGTGGGTGAGCAGTCGTGTATCCCAGTAGTATTCCGCCGGAGTCGCCAGATGACACAAATGATCCGGATTCGAGACTAATCTTGGGAATGACGTAGACTATCTTAGTATGATCTATCCCCAGAATTGCCATGGTTTTGGTTTGGCCTCCTGACTTCAACGTCGCCCCGCCGGAGAAAAACGGGACGACATATTTCACTCCCTGAATCCTCTCAATCGTGTGCACAGTCTGCGGTGTCAGTTTCGTCTGCATACCCGATTGCTCCATCGGACCGAAGGCGCTCGAGGGTGTGACTATCAGAACGTTAGCACCCAGAGTGCCCAACTGTTCGGTAATGTAATTGTTCATCCCTCCACCAAGGCCGTTGATGGAGGTCATGAGAGCGACGCCTATGATCACCATTAGCACCGTAAGGCCTGATCTCAGTCTTCTCTCTTTCAAGGCGCCGAAAGAGAGTCCGACCAAGTCGAGCGCTGCCATTGTTCTCAGTCCCTCCCGTCTGTCATGACATCCCAACCGGAGTCTCTGACTTCGCCTTGCGAAAGGAGTCCAACCCTCTCTTTCTCTACAACGCCGTCTCTCAAATGGAGGATCCTCCCCGTTCTCTCAGCCAGTTCCACGTTATGTGTGACAATAACTATGGTTGCGTTTTTCTCATTGTTTACGCGAAGTAGAAGATTCTGTATCTCTTGTCCGGTCTTGGAATCGAGATTGCCGGTGGGCTCATCTGCAAGAATGAATGCCGGATCATTGATGAGTGCTCGTGCTATCGCGACCCGCTGTTGTTCGCCACCGCTGAGTGCATTCGGTTTTCGATTCACCTTGTCTCCTAAACCCACGAGCTCCAGCAGTTCACGGACCCGTCTGTCCCTAGTTTTCTTGGGCATTCCTGCGACTATGGCAGGCAATTCGACGTTCTTCGCGACTTTCGATCTGTCAATGAGATTGTAGGATTGGAAGATGAAACCGATCTTCCTATTGCGAAATCTGGCAAGTGCCCTCTCGTTCAATCGAGTTATGTCCTCGTCATCAATGATTATCTTGCCACTTGTGGGGGTGTCGAGGGCACCCAGCAGGTTCAGCAGCGTGGATTTCCCGCTGCCAGATGGCCCAATCACCGAGAGGATCTCCCCGTGTCTGACCTTCAAGTTGACTCCGCGCAGGGCAGGCACCTTTACGAGGCCCATGCGGTAGGTCTTCTTGAGATCAAATGTTTCGATGGCAAACGGAGCTGCTGGGCCAGCGGTCTGCGTCATGTAACCCTCCTCTTCGTCAGAGAAAGCTGCTCGATCATATGACAGGATATGCATCTGTCTGTGGAGAGTCTCATGCTCAGTTGCCCTTTTTCGCTCGAACGAGCGACCGACGCGCCGCCTATAAGACTTCCCTCTTTGCTTCCTTGCGGCTCTGGAAAAGTTCTAGTATTCATGTCCGTCGAACTAGCAACCGAGATTGCAGGTCATGCCAATAGACTCTGAATTCCAAAAGAAACTGAAACCAACCGGAGAACACAATGATCACAAGGTCTGGGGTGAAACCAGCCCTCCAACGAAGCTCGGTATTCACGGAGCAATGGTTGCAGTAGATCATGACATATGCCATGCCGACGAGATCTGCGTGAGCGTGTGCCCTGTGAATGTCTTTGAGATGATTGACAGTCCAAGCCATCCGACATCGGAAAAGAAATCAGACCCTATCAGAGAGAAGGACTGCATCCAGTGCATGGCATGCGAGGTTCAGTGCCCGGTAAAGGCGATCAAGATAACTCCCCCTTCCTGAGCGTCTGAATCCCCATCTCGGAGCAGAGACGAGCCGGCACCGAAGGCTATCCTAGCACGGGACCCACTGTGTCACTTCAATCGCTCATGTAGTGCAACCTTTTTCTAAGTTGACAATCAGTCCTACATACCGAATGGTGTGCACTCGTCATGTTTGAGCCGCTCTTGAAGAAGATCCTTGAGGGTGCGATCAAGATCGAAGAGGAATCTTATGCACTTTACACCAGAGCGCAAGGAATGGCAAAGTTGCCCTCCTCGAAGACATTGCTGAGAGAACTCGCGGAGGCCGAGCTCAATCACAAGCAAAAGCTCATCGCGATAAAAGAAGGGTCGGCAAGCGTCTACTGGACAGGCGTCTCAGAGCTTGGTTCGGAGACTGGTGAAATCGAGGATTTGAAGATAGTTGACTACATGCAGGGCACAACTCTCTCAGAGGACGCAGGCTATCCGGCGATATTGATCTATGCTGCGAAGCGGGAGAAGATGACTTATGAGCACTACAGATCATTGGCCGAGGGGCCGTTCGCTCGGTATTTTCCACAAGCTGGCGAGCTCTTCTCCAAGCTCGCTGAGGAGGAGCTGATACACAAAAACAAGATTGAACGAGAGTACGACGAACGCGTTCTGAAGGAAGACTGATGCCCCTTCGGGAGAACACATGCTCAGTAGTTGCGGGGTCAATCCGACTGCTATTGCAAGGGAGAAAAGTAGGGATTGCAGGGCCGGGCGTCCGAGAAGCGCGTTGATGGCGAAGATAGCGATCACGAGAATCATGGTGAGTTCCATTAGGAAATAGCCGAACCGTCTCACGCCACGCTCGAATCCAGTTTCCGGGGGTCTGAGTCTGAGCCGGTCGGAGACCTTTCCAAGTTCAGTTTGGGGTCCCGTGTGCACAACGACCGCAATGGCGGTGCCACTGACAACGTTTGTTCCCATAAGAAGAGTGTTGACTCGACTGGCCAGCGGCGTATCTGGCATCAGGTTTGTCCTGATTTTCTCGACTGGATAGGTTTCACCTGTCAAGGAACTTCGTCAACGAAGAGATCCTTCGAGTCTAGAATCACACAGTCTCCAGGAATGATGTCGCCTGCGTTAAGCTTGATGACGTCTCCTGGCACAACCTCTTCAACTGGAATCTCAATCGGACGTCCGTCACGGAACACGGAAGCCCTAATCTGGACTATTGCGAGGAGCTTCTCCACAGAATCTTGCTCAGATCTTGTGTAGTTCTTGCTTCCGTATTCCTTTCAGTGTTCTATGGCACCTGCATGATTTGTGAAGACCAAGTTGACGCGGCCCGGGTAGCAAGTGAAATACCAACTATTCTCCGGTTATCCAACAACCTGGGTCTGACGCCAGCATATTTCCAGTCTCCTCGTAGGCTCGACCTCGACAACCAGCGCAAGCGTCTCTGTGGAGGCATCTTTTGCATTCACCTTGCAAGAGCAGTCTTGAACGGAGCTTGGCTAGAATAGGCGACTCTTCCCAGATTCTGACGATGCTTTCTTCCCTAATGTTGCCGAGCTTGACCTGGAGAAGCATGCATGGGATTACATCACAACCCACACGCAAATACTCTCAGAGCTTTTTCTCGTACTCCTCTTTTGCCCTCTCCACCTCTTCTAGGTTCGCCAGGAACTTTCCCGCTGCGAGAGATTCAAAGATAGCACAGCTGAGAAACCTTGTGGGCTATGTGCTATAGAGCGCCTACACGATAGTTACCAGTTACACCAAAGCGTTTACGCACAGCCCCTGGCAAAGAGAATCTGGAATGGCGATGAGTGCTAGTCCTTTGCCTGCCAAGTCGATCCAGCCGGCAGTCAAGCCCGGCGACGTGCGGAAGGAGTTCAATCATGATGATGTGGATGGGCGCAAACGGAAAAGGAACGCCTAGAATCAAGGGCACGACAAGAATGACTATTCAGCGCTAATAGATCTTCCAATCTGAGATCGCTGACTTAAGATGTTCTGTTTGAATATTCGCCATGTGAGCGCATGCCTCAGCAGAGACTTCGCCATATTCATTCATTGAAACTGATTGACACACATGCTCCAAGGGCCCAGCGAGACCAAGTTGCGGAGCCCTCACCAAGCACAACCCGTAAGGCCCTGATGTCGACCGCTACCTGAAGGAAATGTATTACAACCGCGCTCAAGATGTAATACATTTCCCGTGATTTGAGACAATCCGCTTCCTCCAGGAGGAGCGCCTTTCCAGTTCTGGCGCCAGAACCCCACCGCGCTCGCTCCAACTCCAAAGGGGGGCC
>Ga0315280_10011961_pt1 | contig 10576 bp, 8 predicted proteins | sample YL17G06_40_MG_FD_203697 | JGI IMG/M metagenome (GOLD analysis project Ga0315280, IMG submission 203697) | Sediment microbial communities from Yellowstone Lake, YNP, Wyoming, USA - YL17G06_40 | ecosystem: Environmental > Aquatic > Freshwater > Lake > Sediment | place: USA: Wyoming | collected... | reverse complement strand
GGAGGCCATGCGTTTAGGAATGAAGACATTGAGGCAAAGTGGAATTATCAAGGTAAAGAATGGGATGACGACCATTGACGAAGTGCTCAGGTCCACCATTGATGATCGATAACCCATCCCAGAAAGGATTTCGGAGGAGGATATGGTTGAATTACAAAAATTACTTGAAATGGTCATCGAGAAGAAAGCCTCTGATTTGCATATCACCACGGGGGCTGCTCCTCAATTTCGGATTGATGGAAAGTTGATGAGTTTCGATCCGACCATCCTGGGAGCACCGGATACCAAGAGGATTTGTTATAGTGTATTGACCGATGCACAGCGACATAAATTTGAGGAAGAATATGAATTGGACTTCTCGTTTGGAATCAAAGGATTGAGCCGGTTCAGAGGTAATATCTATATGCAACGAGGGGCGGTTGCTGGAGCATTTCGAGCCATCTCTTTCGACATCCTCAATTTTTCTGATTTGGGAATCCCTCCCATTGTCAGCGAATTGATTAAAAAACCGAAAGGCCTTGTTCTGGTTACCGGACCAACCGGGACAGGAAAATCGACGACATTGGCAGCGATGATCGATAAAATCAATAGTGAAAGCAACGCCCATATCATGACCGTAGAAGATCCGATTGAATACCTTCATCGTCACAAAAACTGTATGATCAATCAGAGAGAGGTGAACTCCGATACAAAAAGTTTCGCCGCTGCCCTTCGGCATATTCTCCGGCAAGATCCAGATATCATTCTGATTGGCGAAATGAGGGATTTGGAGACCATCGAGGCAACCCTCGTCACAGCTGAAACAGGGCATTTGACGTTCGCCACATTGCACACAAACTCCTGCGTGGAGACGATCAATCGTATCATCGATGTCTTCCCCCCCCATCAACAGCAACAAATACGGACCCAACTGTCCTTTGTGTTGGAAGGGGTTTTGGCCCAACAACTCATCCCAAGGGCGGGTGGAAAGGGACGGGCTATGGCCATGGAGGTCATGATTCCGAACGCTGCCATTCGAAATCTGATCCGGGAGGACAAAATTCAACAGGTTTATTCGCAGATGCAGGTGGGACAGTCGAAACACGGAATGCAAACAATGAACCAAGCCCTTCTTTCACTTTACGAACGTCATATCATCTCCTTAGAGGATGCTATGGAACGGAGTCACAATCCTGATGAATTCCGCCAAATGCTTTCCACCTCCAACCTGTCTGTGGGGAAAAAGGAAAGAATGGCGAGACCGGCATGAACCGGTTTGGAAGGGAATGAGTCATGCCAATTTTTAAATGGGAAGGAAAGACAAATAAGGGATTAATCAAAAAGGGTGAAATGGACGCTCCGAACGAGGCGGCCATTCGAATTCATCTCAGACAGCAGAATATCATCCCGACCAAAATCAGCTCCAAGGGAAGAGAGTTCAAGATTTCTCTGCCGTTCAAGAAAAAAGTGAAAAGACGAGCGGTTGCAATTTTTACGCGACAACTTGCGACCATGATTGATGCTGGATTACCCTTGGTCCAATCGTTGGAAATTCTATCTTCCCAACAGGATAGCCCAATCTTCAAAGGCGTTCTCCGGGAAATCAGGGAGGATGTGGAGGGAGGTTCCACCTTCGCAGGAGCTCTCAAAAAACATCCTGGCACATTCGACGACCTGTATACGAATTTAGTCGTAGCCGGAGAAGAAGGAGGCATCTTAGACGCTATCCTCACCCGTCTGGCGAACTACATCGAAAAGGCAGAGGCTTTGAAAAAAAAGGTGAAGTCTGCGCTCGTCTATCCGACCACGATTGTTGGGGTAGCCATTATCGTCGTGATCATATTGATGGTCTTTGTCATCCCTGTCTTTGAAACAATGTTCAAATCAGCAGGGCAGACATTACCTCTTCCCACACTCATCGTCCTCGCGATCAGCAAGATTGTGAAGAAATATGTGGTCATCCTGATCCCCGGACTCATCCTTTTTATCTACCTTTTCAGAAAATATTATCAAAGTGATGGTGGAAAGGCCGTAATCGACCGTCTCCTTTTAAAATTGCCTGTATTTGGGCCGCTCTTTCAAAAAATTTCTGTGGCAAGATTCTCCCGAACGTTGGGGACCCTGGTCAGCAGTGGGGTTCCCATCTTAGATGGATTAATCATTGTCTCAAAGGCCGCCGGAAATAGGACGATTGAAACAGCAATCATGAATGCGAGGGCGAGCATCCGGGAGGGTGAAACCATTGCGGAACCGTTGGGCCGTAGTGGTCACTTTCCCCCGATGGTCATCCAGATGATCTCTGTTGGAGAATCCACCGGAGCGTTGGACACGATGCTCTCCAAGATTGCAGATTTCTACGAGGAAGAAGTGGATGTCGCGGTGGGAAATTTGACCTCCCTCCTTGAACCGCTCCTGATGATGTTCTTGGGAGTTGTGATCGGAGGCGTGGTCATTGCGATGTATCTGCCAATCTTCAGTATGGCATCTGCCGTGGGTTAGTTTCCCTCCCAGCAGGGGTGGACTTTGATGGATCCAAATTCAAATCTTTCCCTCGATACGCATCAAAAAATGTTGAAAAATGTGAAGGGTTTGATGTTGAGTCGTATCATCATCCTCACCCTTCTTCTGACCATTACCTTCCTCTTCCAGGTTTCCGGAAAAAAGTATTTCTTCATTCCCATGATCAATAATTTTTATTATTTCATCAGCGTTTTCTATCTCGTGACCATCTTTTATGCCATCTTCTTAAAAAGAATTAAGGACCTCCAGCGATTTGCTTTTGTTCAAATTGTGATGGATCATCTTTTCATCACAGGTTTGATCTATTTTACGGGTGGCAAGGAAAGTTTTTTCCCTATTACGTATATCTTCTCTATTATCGGCAGCAGCATTATTCTCTACAAGGGGGGTGCCTTTTTTTCAGCTTCGCTGTCCACTTTTCTCTATGGCCTTGTCTTATTACTCCAACTTCATCACTGGATCAATCCTCTGGGCCGACCCTCCCTGTACGATGCCACTCAAATATTTTATTCCCTGGTCATCTATATGGCCACCTTTTACATCGTCGCCTTTTTGAGCAGCACGATTTCTGAAGAACTTCAGAAGAAGAAGAAAGAGCTCATCCAAAAACAGGCCGATTATAACCAATTGGAGACGTTCAATCGGAATATTATCCAGAGTCTGGACAGCGGCCTTCTAACCATTGGCCTCGATGGGAAGATCAATTTTTTAAATCGAACCGCCGAGAAGATATTAAACCGGAAAGGGGAGGAATTAAAAAATGTTTCCATCTATGATCTCTTTCCAAAAATCGATGAGGCGATCGAAGAAGTGAAGAGAAAGACATCAGACTCCTCCCCTGATTATCAACGTTATCAAGCCTTCCTTACAAACTACGAAGGGAAAAACCTTTATCTGGGTTTTTCTATCTCTCCGCTCACCGATCCAGAGGGATCACTGATCGGCCATACCTTAATTTTTCAGGATATTACGAGAATTAAGGAGATGGAAGACCAGATGAAAAGAGTGGATAAGATGGCGGCCATTGGTTTATTGGCCGCAGGAATGGCACATGAAATCCGAAACCCTTTGGCCTCTTTGAGCGGATCGATTCAAATGCTGAAATCGGAACTCGTATTGGATGAATACCAGCAGCGCCTCATGGAGATTACCCTAAGGGAATCGGAAAGGCTGAATGGATTGATCACTGATTTTTTACTTTTTGCTCAACCTCCCCAAACCAATAAAATGCCTTGGGAGATATGGAAGATCATTGAAGAAACCATCGAACTCTTTACCCAATCCCCCTCCTTCCACGAGGGGATCCACATCAAACGACCCAGTCTTCGCGATCCTATACAAGTCATGATCGATCCGAAGCAAATGAAGCAAGTATTCTGGAATCTCTTGATTAATGCCGGTCAAGCCATGTCGGATGGGGGTGAAATCAGCATTGATTTAGAAAAAGAGGACGAGGCCTTCTGGGAAGCAAGCCTTCCATTGCCGACCCAAAGGACAGGGAGGGAGTGGGTGAAGATTTCGATTACCGATTCCGGAGAAGGAATTCCTTCACAAGAAAAGGAAAAGATTTTTGAGCCCTTTTTCACGACAAAGGAAAGGGGGACGGGTTTAGGCCTGTCGATCGTTCACAAAATCGTTGAAAACCACAATGGGGTGATCAAGGTAGAAAGTGAGGTGGGAAGGGGTTCCACATTTACCATCTTTCTGCCTGCGAATTGAGACGGGGGAAAACGGAATGTTAAAGGACAAAATCTTAGTAGCCGATGATGAACAAAGCATGAGGGAATTCTTAGAGATCATGTTCAAGAGAGAAGGCTATCTTGTTTCTTTGGCCCCGAATGGAGAAGAGGTATTAAAACTGGCCGAGAAAGAAATTTTCGATTTGGTCCTCCTGGACATCCGAATGCCCAGGTTGGATGGGATTTCTGTGTTAAAAAAACTGAAGGCCATTTCACCAGAAACCATTGTGATCATGATCACCGCTTATGCTTCCGCCGATACAGCGATCAAGGCGATGAAAGAGGGAGCCTATGATTATATTACGAAACCGTTTAAGGTCGAAGAGATCAAGTTAATTATCAAGAATGCTTTGGAGAAGAAAAATCTACAACAGGAAAACATCCTTTTGAAACAAGTGGTCAGGGACCGTTATCATTTTGATAATATTATCGGGCAGAGTTCCAAAATGCTCGCTTTGTACGACCTGTTAGAGAAGGTGGCCCCCACCAAAACGAATATCCTGATCACCGGAGAGAGTGGAACGGGCAAGGAATTGGTGGCGAAGGCGATCCATTACAACAGCCCCAGGAAGGACAAACCTTTCGTCACACTCAATTGTGGTGCCATTCCCGAGCTCCTTATCGAAAGCGAACTTTTCGGCCATATGAAAGGGGCATTTACAGATGCCATCGCGACCAAGAAGGGATTGTTTGAATTGGCAGATGAGGGAACGATATTCTTAGATGAAATCAGTGAACTTCCTCTCCTGATGCAAGTGAAATTACTTCGTGTGTTACAGGATAAGGAGTTCAAGCGAGTGGGAGGGACGGAAGACATCCGAGTGGATGTCCGAATTATTTCTGCAACGAATAAAGACTTAGAAGAAGGAGTGAGAGAAAAGCGATTTCGAGAAGATTTATTTTATCGACTCAATGTGATCCAGATCAAAATTCCTCCCCTGAGGGAAAAAAGAGAAGATATCCCCCTTCTGACCACGCACTTTTTGAAAAAATATTCGGAGGAGTTAAATAAAAATATGTCGACGATCTCTCCAGAGGCGCTTCGTATTTTGCTCAATTATGATTATCCGGGGAATGTGAGAGAACTTCAGAATATTATCGAACGGGCTGTCGCATTAGAGAGTACCCAAGAACTGACCGCGCAAAATCTTAGTTCCTACCTCGATGAACAACTCCCACTGAAAAAAAGACCGCTCGATCTCGAAATTCCGAACGAGGGAATTGATCTTGAAAAAATGGTGGAGGACCTTGAGAGAACTCTTCTGTTGAAAGCCTTGGAAAAAACAAAAGGGATTAAGAAGAAAGCCGCAGACCTTTTACATATTAATTTTCGTTCCATGCGTTATCGGTTAGAAAAATATAGACTGAATCAAGATGGAGATTCCGAACCAATGTAGTCGGAACCCAAAAAGTATCACTCTCCTTACTCCATCCCCTGCCCTCACGATTCGTCTAATCCTTATTCTACTATAGGTGAACATGTTCTATCTTGATTTTTTAAAAGATGTGTGTTCCCACTTTTGGTGGACGAAGTAGCAAAAACAGCAAAAGTAAAGACCCTCCACCGCCAAAGTATCTTGCCCACTTTCGCCTATCTTTGAGGTGCCCATTTTTTAAGCAGCTAATTTCTCGCACCAGGGGTGAGGGTTTTTCATTATGCCACAACATTCCACATGTCACTTTCGATTATTTTGAGAATTCTATTGTTGCAGTTACAGAATTCAACAAAATAAGCTATTTCTGTAAATCCAACCGTAGAAAGGTTCGATTTCCTGTATCTACAAATACAGAATTTAGTCTTTTTTAATGATTCTGTACCTAAAGATACAGTATTAAACCCAAATTTTTGTGATTTTAGACTTAGTTTCCTTAGGAACTTATCATACGGATAATAGACCCCGTCTCCGAAGAGCTTATAGGTGATCCAAATCTTTGTTTATCCCAATCGAGTTAGCGTGGTAATCGTAGTGTTTGAGCTCAATCATGGCGAGCAAATCTGTCGGGGTCTCCTTATCCTCATCTAAAATGACTATGGCAAGGTCAACTCGAGGGTTTTTCTTGCCCTCGCCTCTTATTGTGGTTGAGAATGGCATCTCCGAATATACAAACGGTCTCGCTTTCCTCCTTTGCGAACTTTCGATTAACTTTCTCAAATGAAAGTAAACCGTTGAGTGTAGATTAGATTCCTCAAAAATCCTACTGCTATCGCATTCTATTTTGACCATCTTCAGCCAAATACGCTGCATCCATGAATCGTCATGTTTCACCATCCCCGTCATCTATTCTTCCTTTATGTAAATTTGCTTAAAATAGGAACCCGTCCCCAATTACCCTCGTGCCCTCAGCCAAACACGGAGTTCCCTTTCCTCTGGTGACATATGCTTGAAAGGTTCTGCCTGTTCTACAGCAAGCCATTCCAGGGCCGATCTTGCCCCCGTCTCAGCAATATTTCGAGCCTTTATGACGGACCTTTCAAGCTGTTTCCGAAGATCTTTATTAAGAAAGTTCATTGCAAGCTCGTTATAAAATCCCTCCCGTCCTCCCTTTACGAAAGGGAGGAGTTAAAGGTTCTCGGGAATGTCCTGTCTGATTTCAGGTTCTGAATTGTCGGCATAAATCCCATCTTTAATAATTTGGGTTGTCACCCCATCCAAATACGTGCGCAGAGTCTTGTTCAGTTCCTCAAACTCCGGCCAAAGTGTTTCGTCCACAAAGGTCTTTGGCACAACAGCCATTACCGTTGTGTGCCGCTGTCTCGAGTAACGGAAGGGTCTGATGCCGTAACGACGCAGTAATGCCACGAAAAGCTTTTGTGACCAGAGGTCCGTTAAGGTGAATTTGAACTCCAATGGAGGATCTTGCTTCTGGAGATTATGCAAACGAGCTTGCATCCGCTCCAGAGCATTGGCCGCAGCGACACGTTCCCCCGGTGTAGCTGCGCCGGCAAAAAGAGCTTCAATGCGCCTAAGCTTTTCTATCAAGCGTGTTCTTTCGTCCATTAGATCAACATACCCCCAGATTATTCATTCCGGCCCGCCGAGATCTTCAACGTTCTTAATGTGACGGATCGAGTAGGTATATCCCTGTTCGCACAGAAACAATTGACGTTTGAGGGCGAAATCCTGTTCTACGGTGTCCTGGCTCACCAGGGTATAGAAATGCGCCTGATTCTGGCCCGCTTTCGGCCTCAAAATTCGCCCGAGGCGCTGGGCCTCCTCCTGGCGTGAGCCAAAGGTGCCGGAGATCTGAATAGCGACGGAGGCATCCGGTAAATCCACGGCGAAATTGGCGATCTTGGATACGGCCAGTATCGTGATCCGGCCGGCCCTGAAATCCTCATAAAGGCAGTCCCGTTTTCTTTGCGGCGTTGTTCCGGTCAGTACGGGAATATTCAGCGATTCTGCCAGACCTTTGATTTGTTCAACATACATGGCAATAATCAGACACGGCTCATCAGAATGACGGTTTAACAGTTGCCGGACGACTTTCTCTTTGAGAGGGTTCTCGGATGCGATCCGGAATTTGGATCGAGCCTCGGCCAGAGCATAAGGCATCCTCAATTCATCAGGCAATGGGATGCGGATTTCAGTGCACACGGCTTGCGCAATCCATCCCTGGTCTTCCATCTCCTTCCATGGCACGTCAGCCTTCTTGGGCCCGATGAGGGCAAAAACGTCATCCTCCCTTCCGTCTTCCCGTACCAGGGTTGCGGTCAATCCGAGCCGGCGTCGGGCCTGGAGGCCGGCCGTAACCTGAAAAACAGGCGCAGGCAGCAGGTGGACCTCGTCATAAATGATCAACCCCCAATTTCGTTGATCGAAGAGAGGGAGATGAATGAAATCGGCATCGACCTTCTGCCGGTAAGTCATGATCTGGTAGGTAGAAACGGTAACGGGGCGGATTTCTTTGAGGTTCCCTGAATACTCCCCGATCTGATCCTCATGGAGGTTCGTCTTATCGAGCAATTCGGCAATCCACTGGCGCACAGCCGTAACGCTTGTTGTCAGAATCAGCACCGAGGATTGAACCTTCTCCATACAGGCCATGCCGACAATCGTTTTGCCCGCGCCACATGGCAAGACAATCACACCGGAGCCGCCTCGATCCGAACCGCCAGCGTGAAAAGCAGCAGCGCTTTCCTGCTGATAAGGGCGGACGGTAAAAAGAAACCCGGATCGCGTCGTGGCACGGAGAGCAAATGAGAGAGGCTCGCCCGGGTTGTATCCGGCTACGTCCTCAGCCGGGAATCCGATCTTGATCAATGCCTGTTTGATGCGTCCTCGCAGGAGTGGATCAACCAGGAAATCAAGGGACGAGAGTCTGCCTGCGAGGAGCGGGGCAATGTGCTTGTTTCGGGAGATTTCTTCGGCCAGCGGTTCGTCCGTGGCGGAAAGAATGAGGCCCTGCGAATCTCGGCTAAGACGGAGACGTCCGTAACGGGAGGCAAAGTCACGGATTCCAATGAGCACATGTTCGGGTACAGGGTACTTGGAGAATTGGCTCAGCGTTTCGATGATCTCGATTAGTGGAACACCCGCCGCACAGGCATTCCAGACCGATAGAGGCGTGACCCGATAGGTATGGACATGCTCAGGCGATTTGACGAGCTCAGCGAATCGCAGGAGCCGGTCGCGAACCTCCATGTAGCGGGGGCTGTCCACCTCCACCAGAATGGTGTGGTCACTCTGAACAATTAAAGGATTTTCCAGATGATGGATCGTCATGATGGAATCACATAACCCAATTTCTTCAGCGCTGAACGGAAGGCGCGTTGATTCTTTTTCGGCACCGCCAGCTTGTTGGCGCCGGCAAGAAAGCAGTATTTCCGGGCATCGGAGTCGCTGGCAATCAGCGCAGCGGTGACTTCATCCTTAACCGTGAAAAGAAGGGCTTCTTCTCCCTCCTTGACAGCAGAAACTTTTTCAGCCATGTCCCGCAGGAAGACATCCACGGTCTCAGGGATTCCCGTGGAGGAATTGGATTTCAGGAAGGCAGTAATTTCTTCCATGGAGCCGCCTGATTCGAAGTAGGTCAAGATCTGATGGGCGCTCAGTTCCCAAACATAATCGCTTTTTAACACGGCGCAGATCTCCAGGCCGGCGATTTCGTCCGGGGACAGCTTTTTGCTCTGGGTAATGGCAATTTCACGGTTCGGGAGAAGGGTAAAAAGATTACGGTTCTCCTCCGCCGTTGCAGGGGGAGTCCAGGTATCGCTGAGGTCAAAAACAAATGCGCCCAGCCCATTGAGCCTGACGTAGAGCAACCCGTCATATCGGCTGCAGAAACTCATCTCATCCTTACCCCATCGGTCGCCCAGTTCCGGCCAGAGGTGATGTGGAAACACATAGGCAATATCCACCTGGCCCAGCGTGGCCAGGGACTCCATCAACAGGGCCCGCAGATACTGCCGTTCCAGTTCCCCTTTAATATCCCCAAAATGGCCGTACTGATGCTCTGAGAAATAGAGATTATAAGGCTCGTCGGTTACGATGAAGTCATTCCCGGAGGCGAAAACAAAACGATACGCCTCCTCCAGACTCAGCCACTGGTTGATAGGCCATTCAAAAAGCGAATCGACAATAGGGATCTTCCGTTCGGAAGGGGATGTCATATGTCGTTTGGCTTTGCCGGATTGGCCCCGGATATGCTCGATTCGGTTCAGTTCGTCAAAATCGTCATTGTTCAAGAAAGCCTCTACGCCGTCCTTGTATCGGCTTACATCCGGTCCATTCAGCATTTCTTTGCCAGATTCCGTGAGAACCAGAGTACCGGTCCTGGGTTTGGCCCATCCGCATTGTTGGATGAGCACACCCCAGGCGTGGGCACGGACGGCCCCGGCCTTTTCCTCATATTTATTGGTTTCTTCAAAAGGCGATTTCAGATCAAAATCGGATGAATCGAGCGCCGTGGAAAGGAGCCGAACCGCACTATCCTTAGGGCGGCGGCCTTTATCGGTCACCTTGACCTTTCCAGCCTGAACCAGCCTCAGGGCACGACGCAGCTCGGTGAAAACGGCCCCTTCTCCTTCATGAAGATGAAGGGTGCGGGATGGTTGGTCCGGGCTGTGCGAATAACGCTTTGGAGGATGGTAGGAAGAGGGGAGGGAATCGACGGTTTTAACCTTCGCCGGTGCCGGCTGGGGAAGAAGGCTCGTTAAGGCCTTTGCCAGTCCTTCAGGGATCTCATAGACATCTAATCCGTTCCGCTGAAACATCAAAGCCGTCAGTCCCGTCTTATCGGGTCGCATCCATCGGTCGGGCAAAGAGCAGGGAATGCCATATTTTGCCGAAAAGACGTCGGGATTGATGCGCCCATCATGATATGCGGCTTCCGCCAGT
>Ga0315280_10011959_pt1 | contig 10577 bp, 19 predicted proteins | sample YL17G06_40_MG_FD_203697 | JGI IMG/M metagenome (GOLD analysis project Ga0315280, IMG submission 203697) | Sediment microbial communities from Yellowstone Lake, YNP, Wyoming, USA - YL17G06_40 | ecosystem: Environmental > Aquatic > Freshwater > Lake > Sediment | place: USA: Wyoming | collected... | reverse complement strand
GCGGCGGGGGGAAACGTACACGATTTGAGACGAATTTGGAAAAAGAAGGTTGAAATGCGACTGATTAGTGAAAAAAAGACGAAACGAACAAAAACGAGATACTGATGGGAAAAGTATAACCGTTATACCTAATGTAGAAGTCATACAGACACGAGAACCCCTAACCCAAAATTACATAAACAGTTGAACTACAGATAGAGCCCAACTCCACAAAACTTAAATAGTAACACCATGATACTATACTATCACCCAACAAAAAGGAGGGATAGAAACATGAGTCCGAAAATAAACGTAGAAATCGCAGAACAACTGCCAGAACCACTAGAAGGACACACATACATGATACACGACCCAGAACTATTCACATCACAAGTCAGAGGATACAAAGGCTTACGAGTCCCAATGACAGACCAACAAGACCAAGCCGAAGTTGTTGCAGCCCTGTGGACGAGAGACATAGCTGGTGAAAAGTCGAAACTCGGTTCTTTCATAGTGGCTCTTGGCAACGATACCGACACATGGAACGGCAAAAAAATAAAAATCCTAAAATGGCGACCAGGCGAAAGACAAATCGAAGTGGTGACATAAATTGGAAACCTCAGAAGAAGCACGAAAGAACGCACAAAAACTAGCAGACGCAATAAACAAAATACTCAAAGAAATAGACCCAACAATAGAAATAGACCCAACACCAATTATGGGAATCCTAATAATGCAATTCCCAGCCAACCATGACGAACACAAAGCTGTACAGATAACAGCTCAAGGAAAAATATGTATGCCTTGCGTGCTCAACTATGCGAAACAATTATATGCAGAGGGAGTAGCGGAGAAGATAAAATATGCAGAGTAAAAGACAATTCCACACCGCCGCAAAACGGCGGACTTTCTTCGACAGAAAAGTAATACACTGGGGAGCATCACGCACAGTATCCCTCAGCAAAGTAATACCAAAAGACTGGGAATACATACGCATATCAATCGTAGAAAAAACCCCAAACCAAACAACCCTAACCTTCACAAAACTACTGGTAAGTGAATCACATGCACAAAATCCACAAACTAATAAAGGAGATAGACAAAACCCATAAAGGCTTAGGAGCCATGATAGCAATGAACCTAATATGCGCCAAAGCCAAACTACTCATACTAAACGTAGCACCAGCAGGATGCGGCAAATCAGTATCCACAGATAGCATAACACTAATGCTAGGAGAAAGAGCACACAAATACACATCAATCACACTAGCAGGACTAAAAAACATATCAGCAGAACTGAACCAGTTCAACGGACACATAACAATAGACGACCTCGGCAGCGAGAAAAGGAGATGCATCCAAGATGTCAAGTAAGATGCTGTTGCGTCTCAACCATCTGAAAGACCGAGACGTACTTGTCTTGCTCTCCTCTCTGAGCGAATGGAGCCGAGTGTCAACCGTAACAGTCTTAGCTACACTCGTTCATACACATTATGTAAAGAAGGTAACACAAGGATACGTACTAGAACTAACAAACTTCTACGGCTCAGCATCACTCAACATCCAACCAGTCCTTATGCAATCAATCTGTGGCGACAACGACTGGATAGCAGTAATAAGAGACAAGGCTCTCAGATACTACCACCTCATAAGACCAACAAGCCCAAAACCAATGACTCACGTACCCACAATAGACTACACAATAGCACTCCAAGAAGTAGCACTAACACCATACAAAGGCAAACTATGGTACCAGCTAGTGGCTATCGCCCTAACACAATGGAGTTATGGAAGAGTAATAGAACACCTACCAAAACTACTCAGAGCAGCAGCAGCCCTAGACGGCAGAACACACACACAAATGGAAGACTACAGACTACTCGCAAAACTGATGAAACCAATGCAACTAGAACGAACAATAATAACAAGCTTCGGCTTCGAATCAGGACGCCTATTCGACAACAACACCTATTGCCTCTTAGTCGAGTTAGCATCACACGGACACCCAACAATAGAAACCATCTGCGAAGACTACAAAGTAAGCCCATCAACCGTAGAACGCCTAGCACAATCAGCCCCAGAATGGTGCTGGATAAAATCAAACAGCCCAAGACGCTTAATGCCCACAGAACAAACAGAAAAAATATTCAAAACAATAGGAGTCAACCAAAAATGGTAGAATGCAAAAAATGTCGCAGACCAATGATTCTGGTATTTGACCCTTATGGAATGTTTCCGCCAAGATGGGTATGTTATAACTGTGGTGAAATGGCATGAGCGCACTTGAACTATACGCAAAACAAGTCATAGGAACAAAAGGAACAGAACACATGGCAGCACTAATATCACTACGCTCATACCTAAGACTAACCAAAGAAGAAGAACTAAACAAATACATAAACATGATAACAGACCCAGAGATTTTGCGCACGTTACTAGAAGCAGGCATGAGAGCAACAACACACAAAACCACCATCCTCAGACTACAACTACTAATGAAAGAACAACAGGAGGCGAAAAAATAAATGAAATGCAAAATATTCATAGGAACATGGTATGAAGCACAAGACGCATTCAACCAATGGGCAAAAGGAAAAGCATTAACAAGAGATGTTCTTATCCATGAGCAACTCTACACTCACAGCGCTGGCACAGAAGCACCCTATTTGATGATAATTGTCTATCACCCAGAAGACCCACACTGGGACAAAACAGAAACACCACCAAAACCACCAGCACACAAAACAGACGAAGAAATCTCAAGACTAGAACGAGAGGCGACAGGACCATGATAATCAACATAAAAATAGCACACTGGAGATTCACATTCACACTAGCACCAGTAACAAACGTAACAGGCGTAAACTCAAAACTAGCAGACGGCAACCACATAATAATGTGGGACTTTGACGACATACAGCTAGACGTAGTAAAATCGGTACTGGGCATAGTGCAAAGCATCTACGACCTGCCAACAATATACATACTAAACACTGGTGCGCCTAATCACTTCATCGCATACTGTTTCGCAAGATGCGAATGGAGACTATCAATAGAAATAGTAGCAGCAACACCACACGTTGACCCAGCATTCTTCAAATACGGCGTGTACAGAGAACACTGGACACTAAGAGTAACACCAAAAGAAGGCAGAAAACCCAAACTAATAGCCTTACTATACAGCAAAACAAAAGAAGAAGCAAACGTCAGCGAGTTAAACTCATGGGTAAAGGATACGCTGAAAGTGCAGGACCCAAAGAACTCCTTTCTCCTGCACTATTCAGAATCCAGCAGCAGGTGTAGTGCTGGTTTCCCTCGGCAAAGAGACGTATCCGCCAACAATACGAGACACTCGCCGACTCAGCACCAATGAAAAAATGGGAGTGGAAAATTGGGACACACGCCAGACGAGAAAATCGCTGACTGGCTACAAAGAATGGACATACCAGTGGAAGACAGAGCAACAATAGAGGGGTTTAAGGCATATTTAGAAGAACAATTCAACTGGTACACAGACGCACAAAGAGAAGCACTGCTTGGAGCCTTCAAAGCTAAAACAAGATTCGAAGAACACGGAATACGCGGCGTAACAATGGTACGTTATGGTCACGTAGAAGTCCGCTACGGAATCCAAGGCATGCCAGGCTTATGGGGATGGAGCGCAGTCACAGAAATCATGGAAGAAGAAGAATGGGAATAACATGACAAAAACAAAAAGCTGCTATAACTACAACTGCAAAGGATGTTACACCGTCTTCCCACTTGACTATAAATACTGTCCATACTGTGGCAAAAAACTTGGTGAAACAACATGAGCGTACAAGAGTGGAGATACAAGTTTCTAGGCGCCTATGAAGAACAATGGATATGCACAAGATGCAACTACATAACCAAATTCAAAAGACGCAAATGCCCAGTCTGCGGCGCATATATGGAATACAGGGCGGTGAAAAAATGATTGGTGAATTAGCAGCATTATTTATAGGCATAGTATGCTGGGCACTCGGATTTACTGTTGCATGGATATTGAGGGATATACTGGATGATTCTTGATGCTACTGCTGGAAACAGAACAATGTACATAAGCAAAAAGACAGAAACCATAATATACATAGACATAGAAAAGCAACTCAAAATAAAACCAACAATATACGCAGACAACACCAACACCCCTTTTTTATCTGAAATCTTTGACACAATTTTTTACGACCCGCCCCACGACTACGGCAGAGATGACTCAGACCTGCTAGGAATAGGAAAACTTCACTATAAAGAGCTGAAGGCAACAGAACACCGTCTCCATACATATTATGGCTATAAATATACACCGAACAGGCTTAGCATGATAAAACTATTGTATGGAGCAAATAAAGAGTTTAACCGTATATTAAAAGATGATGGCTTATTATGGCTAAAGTGGTGTGAGCTGAAGCTGTCCCTAAATCGAATGCTGAGAATATTCGATAACTTCGCTGTACTAATGATTATATCAGTAACAGACCCAACACACACAATGAGCAAAGCACAAACATACTGGATATGTTTAACGAAACAAAAAAGGGAAGATGTGCAGACGGCACTAATATAGTTTAACTGACTATTATTATATATATATATATATATAATTAAACCATTCGCCAGTTTTTGAGACTTATTTAAGCCCTTTAATTACTGTCAGCATTCTTTGCTCTATTGTACTTAATGCCAGTGCTGCTTCTTTAATTTCTTCTTCCTTCTCAGGCTGTTTCTTAAGCTCATTAAGTTTAGCATTAGCTTCTTTCAGTTGCCTTTCCAACATTATCAATTCATCTGGAATATCCAATGCCTTCTCACCCCTAGCCTTCTTGTAAGCCTCAGTAACCTTACGCATCTCCCAATAACCATCAGGGTCTCCAGCCTCAACAACCTTATTGATAGCCAAGATATACCACGATTCACTCTCATCATAACCAATACCCTGCAAAAGCTCTGCCCCTTGACTAGGCGTAAGCACCATATTCTTGACACCTTTAATAATCTCAGCCTTAGTTAAATCCTTCTCATGGCTAAGCCTATCAACCTGCAACTCCTCATAAGTTTTCTTAACAAGAAGGCGTGCGTTGTACTCTGGCATTTCAAGTTTCATAAGCTCCTGAACCATCTGTTCGCCGCTGATAACGCCTTTACTGTACTGAGTTTTAAGCGAATCATACTTTTGAGTTACAAGAGTGTACATTGTTAGTAAGGCAGCTTGCCATTCACTCCAATCTTGCAATAGAAAATTGTCATACAAGTCATCCTCATCATACATCATTATAGCATACATGTTAGCTGCTACAGCACTTGTAAACGGTTTAGGCTTAACCTCTGCCACAGCTTCTCTAGTGTATATCTCAGTTAACAGTTCAGCATCATCTGGGCTATATCCAACAAGTACAAATTCCGTAGTCATCTGCTCTTTATTAATGATATGCACTGTATATAATTGTTTAATCTGCGCTAAAGTTAACTTACGATACTTAACCTCAGCTGCTTCAGTTTCCTTTTCAGTTATCTCCAGCTTAGCTCTTTCAACAGCAGTATCAATCCTATCACTAGTCCAATCTAAAGCCTTTAAGCTATTCCTCAACCACTCCTCATTGCGAAGTCCTAACTTAAACGCTGTTAACGCCTCACTGCTACTAACTATGCGACCTTCAACATCCATAGCAGGCTTCTTAATACGCTCATGGTACAAGTCAGCCCTTTCAAGCCAAAGGTCAATAGCCTCAATTGGAGTTGGCAAAGTAGCAAGCCTATTCTCCAGCTCATCCCTAGTAATCTTTTCAAGACCATAAGCATATATCAACTCAGTACGTACACTGTTACGTTCAGCTTCAGTCCTATAAGCAACCATAGACTCAGCAGCTTTCTTAGCATTCTCTGGACTAAGACCGCCCCAACGCCTAAACACCTCAATATCCTCTTGAGTATAAACGCCAACGTCAAAACCGTAGCCCATCTCTCTAATACTGGGAACACCATAAGCCACGTTAATAATGTCCTGCCTGTCATCTGGGTGAATGTCAACAATCTTAAGCATATGTTCCAGTTTCTTTATATCCCATAAGCCTCTGTGATAGTTAGCGTACATCAAGTTTACTGGAATACGCTCCCAATGACTGTACCAGTAATGTTCAGCATCTTGCGGTGTTAGTCCCATAAGACCAGCCATACGCACCATCTCTGGATACTGCTTCTCAGGGTCATGGTCAAGATAAGCCTCTCTTACTGCAAAGCGTATCAAATCGTCTATTGGCGGAATCACATCTCTAAGCTTCAACATAGCCTCAGCATCAATCGGAGTTATCTGATTACGCTGCATCCAAAAGTAAAATGTACTCTCATCTATGCCACCACGCCTTAATAAAGCCATAGCAGTTGTAAAGTCTGGATAACGATATTGCCCTTCAGCCCAATATTCAGCCCATTTATCCTCTAACCCAAAGATTCTTGTTGCACCGTAATACTCATCATTCGTAGTTAAACCCTTAGTATGCATTTCCGCTAATCTATACGGTTCAGGATACTGCACAACCAAGTTTTTCAAAGCCTCAACCATACCATCACTTACACGATAACGCCGCAACTGGTCACTTAGTGTGGGGTCATCAATTTTAGCTCTGCGCCTCAAATCCAAAAGTGTGCCAATCGGAGCTGGACTAGTCCAAACTTCCCTCAACCTCTCTATCCAACTATCATCCCAACCATTCTGAGCAGCATACTCCTTAAACGCATCATCAGTAAGAAGTCCAAGCTTAGCCATGTACCACGATGTCTCAGCGTCTGGAATATTAGGCTTAAACTCATTATTCCAATACCTGCTAACATAAGTTTCAATGCCAATCCTATTCAACAAACCAGTATAACTCTGCAATAACGCAGTTGCTCCAGCCAAGTTCTCATACAACCCACCATAAAGACCACCAACATGCCCACCTAAACCCGCTTTTATCAAGTCGAAAACGTGTATGTAATCCTTTTCAATCATGTCCTCTGTCACTGTCCACAAGTCCTTTATTGGTACGCCTTTATACATATAAGCTAACTGTTCATTCTTAGCTACGGCACTTTTAATGTCTGCTTTAAACTGGTCAAGCTTCACTCCAGCTAAAGCTATGTAAGCCTCATCCAAAATAGCCTGCGCTGTTTGGCTTATGTTAGCCACCAGAAAAGTAGATGACTCAGTTCCCTTCTGACGTGCTTCCCAATATTTCATTACTTCAAATCTTGTCGCTTCTGACATTCCTATTCACCTTCAACAGTTTTACCGAATGAAACTTTAAACACTTCCTTAGCTTCGGCTGGTTTAGTTTGCTTTTCAAGTGCCTGCCTTAACTGTTCCACATCAACTGTTACTTTCAAAGGTTCACCAGTTAACGCTTCAACCTTAGCGCTTAAACTGTCAATTTTGTCTCCAATATCAAACATTTCAGAGCCCAATGCATAGAGAATACTGTTTGCAGTCTGCATTTCCTCGAGTAGCGAATCAAGTTTTTCCTCAACTTTCTCAAACACATTCTTGCTTTTCTTACTCATCTTTAATCCCTCTTTAACTAAAGAAAAAAAAAGGGAAACTTAACTGTTTTCCTTCTTTTTACTTAATTCGCTGCCCACAGACACACCAGCCAAAGCCGCAATCGCCGTGACACAAGCCATCAACACTGAACCATCACCATACAAAGCCAACTGAACAATGCCCAGCGCTGTAATGCAGCCCATCGCAAACATCTCTTTCAACTTGTTTTCACCTCCCTAAACTGTGGCAAAGTTAACTTTGTCACTGTGAAACTTGAACATTACAGTCCAACTCCGACAAGCAACCGTCTTGAAGCAAGAGGCGCAACAGCTGTATAAGTAACTTTTCTTGTGCAACGCCTAACACCAGCACTTGCTATCAGACTTATGGCACTGCGAAGCCTAACTTGACAAGCGTTAATTTTAGCCCAAGTGTTAAGGATAGCGGAAACGTCAATGTCAGTTGCCCAATGCCAATACCCATCAGCTAAAACAGAGAGCCAACCTAAGCCTATCCACGTTGTTCCATCATAAACAAGAACTTCAATGTCCACTTCTCCCGCGTCAATAGCAATTTCGCTAGCTTCAAACCTCAATTTCACACTGTTTATCGTTCCGCTTCCCTCACTGTTTGGAAAGCCAAACTTGCTAATGTAAAGGTTATTCGTGTTAGTGTCAACATAGTCGCTGTCTGTGTCTTGTATGTAAGGAGAATTACCTGTTTTTGTCCATGTTGTACTATATTCTTCTGTGTAGCTGTTAACGTAAACTTCTTCAACAGTCATTCAAATTCCCCTATGGATTAATCTGGAACATTATGTTCAAAGTTGTGTCAGCTGGCAATTTGTCTTGAACGTTAGTTTTAATCCACGTTAAGATTGCAGTTATTGTTGCTGCGTCTAGGCTTGAGACCGTCTTAGTTAAAGTCACGCTCACTGTTATCATTGGCATACTTTCTCACCCCCATTAAGCTGCGTCATCACCTGAATAAATTGCAGTTATAGTAACTACCACAGCTGCACTTAAAGTAACGTATAGAGCCGTGTTCACTGATGTTACAGCCCAATATGCTGGAGCATTAGCCATTGGAATAACTGCTCCTTCTCTGGCTTGGAAACTCCACTCCATAAGTGATGCGCCTGCTGCTCCGTTGTTCAAGTTAACTACAACTGTGTTTTGAGCCTGAATTGTTAAAGCGTGAAGTTTAATCACTTTACCCGCAACAGCCGCCACTAAATTACCACTTGCACTAGCATCAAACACAGCAGTCTTATAAGTTTTGTTGTCATGTTTAGTGAACACATTCGCATTAAGATTAGACGCTGTAGCCTGCTTAACTTCTACGCTATCACTTACACTTGTCAAATCCCTAATATCTAAGTTTGACGCTTCAACAGTCGCCTTAAGATTAGCAGCAGTAGCCTGCTTAACCTCAACACTATCAGATACAGACGTTAAGTCTCTAATATCCAAGTTTGACGCTTCAACAGTAGCCTTTAGATTAGCAGCAGTAGCCTGCTTAACCTCAACACTATCACTTGCAGAAGTTAAATCTCGGATATCCAAATTTGTAGCTTTAACAGCTAACTCATCTGTTGCACTAATTTTTGCTAAGTCAACATAAAACCTGTCATTAGTATCATCGTAAGCTATTGCTGTGTTCTCTATACTTGTTGGAATGCACTGAGCGACACTTGGAGTTTTCAGTGCTACGCCTAAAATCTGTTTATGGTTAATGTCAGCAACATGCTCTATGCTTACTGGTAAACAAGCTGCCACAGTCGGGTCTTTAAGTGTCACACCTTTAATTTGATAATGATTTATGTCCACTGTATGCTCAATACTTACTGGTAAGCAACCTACAACTGTCGGAGTAGCAATTGCCACACCATCAACTTTAATTACGTCAACTTCCATAAGTGCTGGATACTCGCCTGGTATTGTGACTACTATAACTTTTTTCTCGTAGTCTGGCAAATCTGTTACCATTCAATTTTCACCCGATAAGTGTTCCAACCATAGCTATGCAATATTCGTAGGAAGTAGCAAAATTATCAGAAGTATCATATCCCTCACAACTTCCCAGTTGAGCTGAAGCAAAACTCGCAGCCCCACCTGCACCGCCATTCGTTCCGATTCTCACACCATCAGCCGCATTACACATTCTCACCATAAGATGATATGTTCCCTCTAAAATAATTGAGGATATTGGATTGCCAATAGCGTCTTTTTCAATCGGCAAATCTATCAGAACTATTGTAGTTGAACTGCTTGTAACTGCTTTTGTATAAGCAATAATATTTGCACCTTTAGTTATGATGCCGTAACATGTAACTGTGCCTGCATTCCAAATTCCAAAAGCACATTGCATTTTGGTTATTTTAACTTTTGGAACAGTGAAGTTTAAGGCTTTCATCATAAAAGCTATACCGTGAGTGTCATAGCCCACGTAGGAACTCCACGTGGTATATCCGTAAGTTACCTTTACTGGTTTTAAGAACCACCAGAATGGCTGCATTTTAGCTGTCATTGTTCCAGCCCCAGTTTTTCTAGGAATCCTCTAAAAAGCCTAGTCAGACTGAACATTCCAGCAGCATCTTCTGGTCTTACTTCTACACGAACCGTTATAGTGTGGTCGTATTCTGTGTCTGGACTGCAAGCTTTAATTTTAAGTTTATAAGGACTATCTAACAGCTCTGCGTATGTTTCTGTCTGCACATCCTCATCATCACCAGTCACCCATTCATCCTCACTTAACGGTACAAGCTGCAATGATTCTTGGAAAAGGCGTATTTTAACCATTCCATGGCATCCTGCTGGGAATTTAATGTTTATGCTTGTTATGATTCCTCTAGGCAGTGACAGCCAATCCTCTAACGGTTTATCCTCTGGAGTGTCCGCAGTTACTGTTATGTCCCAGCAGAAAAACATTGCTCTATCACTTTTCCCATTTACCATTAGCCCTCAGTTTGATTACTTCACCGTCAGCAATATCCGCACAGTACACATAATAATACTGGTTGTCTCTTAAGTAAACTTCGCCATCCCAAAAAACCATGTCA
>Ga0315280_10011958_pt1 | contig 10578 bp, 9 predicted proteins | sample YL17G06_40_MG_FD_203697 | JGI IMG/M metagenome (GOLD analysis project Ga0315280, IMG submission 203697) | Sediment microbial communities from Yellowstone Lake, YNP, Wyoming, USA - YL17G06_40 | ecosystem: Environmental > Aquatic > Freshwater > Lake > Sediment | place: USA: Wyoming | collected... | reverse complement strand
GTGTGGAGACACGTTCAGACTCAAGCAGCTCTACGCCAGCTTTCGCCATTTTGTCCCATGCTTCGGAAACAGAGACGTACGAAAATGGTTGCCTCAAATCAATCAGACTTCCAAACAATTACTTAGAGATTTAAGTGTTGGCCGAGGATATTGGCCGAAGATATTGTTCGTAACTTGACACTTCGAAAAAGGTGGTTCGAAGGTGAAATAAATACCGTTCCGACTAAGTCATATGTCTCGTGCTAATGCAACAAGGCAAAAACTGGCTATGACATGGGAAATCATATTCTTAGGAGATGATTGAAAAATGAACGAACATCAACGATGGATCTCACTTATAGTATTGGGGGCTGGAAAATCAACTAGGTTCGGCTCGAACAAACTCCTCTTCAAACTAGATAGTGAAACACTGATTGAAAGTGTAGTCAGAGCGAGTGTCCAGTCTATGGTTGACGAGGTTGTTGTGGTCGTAGGCTACGAAGCTGACAAGATTATGAAAGCCCTGAAAGATCTTCACTGTAAGATAGTGTTCAACCCTACCTTTGAAGAAGGCCAGAGCTCCTCCGTCATAACCGGAATCAAATCCGTGAAAGACCACGCCAAAGCGGCGTTGATACTTCCAGGAGACATGCCGCTCATCAGAGTTGAATACATCAACAAGGTGATTGACGAATACCATTCTACCGGTTCTCCTCTGGTTGTGGCATCATATAAGGGTAGGATGGGCCATCCTATCTTAGTCGATGCAGGGCTCTTTGACGAAGTTCTGGAAATTAGGGAGCAGACTTATGGTCTTAAGGAGGTTGTTAGGAGACACAACGCTGACGTGAGATTGGTTGAGGTTGGATCTATAGGAGCAGTTCTTGACGTGGACGTTCGTGACGACTTGAAAAGAATCGATAAAGAATAGGTACTCGAAGACTGTCAAGTCGACTTTTGTTCAACTGCAAAGTCGCCGTCTGGCATGATCCAAATAGTGAACGGTTCAATGATGCGAGCGCCTTCTATTGAACGCCTAGCCTTGAACCTAATATCCTCGTATATGCGCGTGAAGTTTGCCCTTAGTTTCATGTCAGCCTTGTCGGCTTGGTTAATCATAATGCGCGGTATATCGACCAGATGAGTGCCACGCTTTATGGTAACTTTCACAGACAGACCATAGGTTCGCAGCAAAGTAAGCGTTGCACGTGCCTTATCGATATTTAGCCAAGCTCGTTTCTCCAGCATCGTAACGTTCTCTCGAGAGGTTTTAAGACGCTTCGCAACTTCAGCTTGGGTCAACCCTTTCCTCCTCATCGAAAGTACCTGTACCTGCCGCCTGGTCAACAGCCCCATATCCTGTTTCTGAGCCATTGGATTACACTGTAAGCGAAATATGTTACAATCCAACTTAAATGTAACTTAACAGCACATCGTTAATTCGCGCGAGTCTGCCCTAGGTGAAACCCCTGCTCTCAGAGCTTGCAAGAGTTAGAGGCTAGACAATTGATAGATGGGCATTTCCTGCCAAGTCGCAGCGATTTAGCAGGTGCATTTGGAGATCTTGGAACCTTTGCTCCATTGACTATTGGCATGATAAGCGCATGTCACTTAGATCCGACCAATGTTATGATTGTTTTTGGACTTTGTTATTTCCTGTCAGCTCTCGTCTATAGGATGTCGATGCCTGTTCAGCCAATGAAAGCGATAGCTGCATTGGCTATAGTCCAAGGAGCCACTATAGCAACGATTGCTGGATCAAGCTTAACGATTGGCGTACTTATGCTGATATTTGCACTCACAGGGTCACTTGGTTGGTTTGCAAAGATAACGCCACGAGCCGTGGTTCGTGGCATCCAACTTGGATTGGCATTTACGCTAATTGTCACAGCCATCGGATTCATGCAGAAGAGCGGAGCTGTGAGCATTCTTGGAGTAAATGTCTCCTATCTTACTGTTGGAGCAATCTGCTTCGCTATTGTGCTAGTTCTTTCTAACAACAGAAAGATTCCTTCACTGCTTGTTGTTGTGCCGATAGGCCTAGGCCTTGCCACAGTGGGAACGCCTTTCCTTAAGCTGGTTCCTCTTCAACCCAGTCTTCCTACGCTTAGCTCTTCACTTACCTATGGTGGAATCATCACGGGGCTTGTGACATTGACAATACCGCAGATTCCGCTAACGATTGGAAACTCTGTGATAGCGACGGAATCGTTGAGTCGCTTGTTGTGTCCAGGGAAGAGAACTGTGACTGTGAAGAGGTTGGGTCTTACCTTAGGCGTCATGAATGTGTTTTCATCGGCTGTGGGAGGGGTACCTATGTGTCATGGAGCTGGCGGCCTTGCCGCGCATTATAGATTTGGAGCGCGAACATCGAAAGCCACAATTATCATGGGAATCATACTAGTATCGTTTGGGCTCTTGTATGGTAAGACACTGACCACGATTCTAGGTCAGTTCCCGCTGCCGATACTTGGTGTGATACTTCTCTTTGGTGCACTTCAACTTGCCTTGACAATCCGAGACGTTACAGGAAGAGAAGAGATCTTCATTGTCATCTTGGTTTCTGTTCTCTGTGCGTTCATTCCGTACGGATTTGTCATCGGATGGCCAACCGGAATTCTCTTAACGCGAGTCTTAAACAGGAAGGGTCGTGTATCCATGTCTTCATAGAGAGATTGCAGCAGGAATCGTATGAAGAACATGTAAGACCTACCGGCAAATGGAAATCCCGTAGCAGAGGTGTCATCGACATTAACTTGGTGGGATAAGACCATGGTCCTAAGCGGTTTACATGATCGAGCACATCGTTAGTTTTAAGAACGCTGGGTGGGTATACTTTTGCATGGAGTTGTTCTGAAAATGACAAATTCTACTAAGACTTTCCTCAGAACCAAGTCGGGTCTCGTAAGAGCAATGGGACCTTTCGACGCGCTTCTACTCAATATTGTCTGCATATCGTTCTTCTCATCCAGCATATTCGCCTTTCAAATGACACCATTACTATTTCCAGGTGCCAACGTCTCCGTGTCGTTCATACTGGCAATAATTTTCTCAGTGCCGCTCTACCTGACGTGGGCCATGCTAGCAACTAGTATGCCAAGAAGCGGAGGCGACTACGTCTTCGCAAGTCGGCTTGTACATCCAGCTCTAGCGTTCATAGCGACATTCTCAGCATGGGTCTTCTGGCAATGGTGGTATCAAGGAATTTTCCCAAGTCAGATAGTTTTTCAGTCAATTGCTCCGTTTCTCACGAAACTGGGCGCTACAACCGGTAACACTTGGTATTTCGAAGCTAGTGCGTGGTCGGTTAGTACCACCGGGCTAATCACTCTGGGGCTTATTATGTTGATCATTTCTTTTCTCCTCGCGATTCCAGGAGTCAGCTTCTATGCCAAAGTTCAACGAGTAATGTTCATTCTTGCTGGACTAGCTGTTTTGGCGTTACTCTACGTGCTTGTGGTATCAACCCCTGAAACGTTTTCGCAGAATCTCAATAGCCTGTTAGCACAGGCAACTGGAGAGAAGATAGATTGGTATAACAAGATCATCGAAGCTGCAGCGGCGGCAGGATATGTTAAGACCTCGATTAACTGGTATGACACTGTGGCAACCGTGCCCGTGACTATGATGTGCATGGGATATGGATTCTGGAGTATCATGGTTATGGGAGAGGTCAAGGAAGCTACAAGCTCAAAACTAGTGAACTACCAGATACTTGGATCAGTTGCGATAACGGGCATATTCTTCGCTGTGCTCTATGCACTTATGGTTAAAGTCGCGGGATTCGATTTCTACAACGCCTTCTTCTACCTCTACATGGTTGCCGATCCCATCATGGCAAAGATACCGTTTACACCAAACTACATGTTCCTAGGAATGGTGGTAAGTCCAAACATCGCTGTTGACTTCATAATAGCCCTAGGGTCAGCACTGAACGTCTTCAACCTCATGATCCAAATGTACGTGATAGGCTCAAGGGTCATGTTCGCACAGACCTTCGATAGGATCTGGCCCGAGAAACTGGCACATATCAGTACCAAGTTTATTTCGCCCATAAATGCGATGGTCGTCTATTTCATCGGCTCTCTCGTATGGCTGATCATAGCCGCATACAATCCACTGCTCTACTTCTACTTCACAGCAGTCGTACTAGGCGTAATACTCACTTACCTCATAGACAGCATAGCAGGAATCGTGTTTCCCTACAAGATGAAAGAGGTATACTCAGCTTCCCCCATTGCAAAGTACAAGATAGGAGGGGTTCCAGCGATAGTGCTCTGTGGAATAGGTGGCGTAGTTTTCTCGCTGTTCCTCTTGTATTTCTACGCAACCGTTCCGGCTCTGGGCCTCCAAAACCCAACATCTGTTGGCATAGTCTTAGCTGTCTACGTCGTCTTGCTTGTGTACTACTACCTAACCCGTTGGTACAGAAAGAGATATCAAGGAATCGATATCGACTTGGCCTTCAAGGAAGTGCCCCCAGATTAGCACTTCTCTTTTCCTTTTTTCTTACAACTCTAACTCACTAAGCATGACAAGTTTTCGATAGGCAACATCTATCATTCCGCTGTGCATGGTTCCTGGATGGCATGATGGCTAGTGGGTCACAAAACGTTCACGGTTTCTTAACGGCATGTTCTACTGTGGGAAGTGATGATCCATTTCCAAATGGTTTCGTCGACGTTTCAAGCCACAGATCGGTGTCTCTTATTAGCCAGAATGGCTCCAACCAAGATGAGTATGCCACCGAGAATAGTTGCCAAGGTGACTGAATCATGGAGCAATGTCGCTCCAAGCACAACAGCAACGACAGGTTCGAATGTACTTAAAATACTCGCACGAACAGCCCCGATCCGTGATAGCCCGTTAAGGAACGCGAATACTGGGATAACAGTTGCCACAATCGCAAGAGTGAACCCCACTGCCCATCCATATGCAGTTGCAGGCAGCATCAGCTGGTCAGTTATCTTTCCGTAGATCAGAAAAGTTGCTGCCGCAGATGGAAGGACATATGCCGTTAATACCCGTGAATCGACGGTTGAGAGCATAGAACGACTCGCAGTTACGTAGCTGGCATAGACAATTGCAGCACCCAGAACTATCGTAACACCACGGGGGTCTGTGTGAACAGGATCCGCCCCCGCTATCAGAGCAACACCACCAAAAGCCAGTGCTAGAGCAATAGCGGTGTACTGTGTAACCTTCTCCTTAAGAAAAATGGCCGCGATCATAACCACGAATATAGGGTACATGTAGAACACAATCGCAACCATGCCAACAGACATGAACTTGTATCCCCAGAAAAACAATCCACTCATAACAGCGTAGCCAAATGCGCCAAGTCCAACTCCGACTATCAAATTGCGCCCTGTTAGAAAATGAAAAGGTCTGTATGAATCCGCTTCAGGCCTTGTCTCCTTTCCCTTTCGTTCTCTAATTTGGTTAATCCCAAGCAAAAGGTAGAAGACAACAGATCCGATGCTGAAACGGAGAGCGAGCGTTGTCGGTATTGTGAGTCCCATATCGAAAGCCAGTCTGCCAAGTATGCCAAGCGTACCCAACCCCGTCGCAGCGATCAAGACAAGTAATGCTCCAAGTTTTTCATCATTCATTTCTCGATCTTCCCACGAGGAATATGTTGTCAGAACTGAAGTTTGATGACTATTCCTGTCTTTGTTGTTCTAGCGATACTTCTTCTCAGTGTTTATGTCCTTGTAGCATCTTTTGAAAGGATATCGGACGAGCTCAATATTTTCCTATATAAAAAGTCTAGCAAAAGTGAAGGTCAGCCAGAAGTAAACTGATAGCCCTTAACACTATCTCCTTTCAGTGTAACTATGACACCTCTGAGAATCCCTTCGCCATACTCACTTCCGGGGTTCAGGCAGAGTGTTCGTCCAATCTTAATGGCTCCTCTCGACTCGTGGATATGACCATGCAACCCCAAAATCGGCTGGTACTTTTCAATTGCTTTGCGCACAGCTAGGCTACCGGCGCCTATCGTCACTTGCACGCCACCCTCTACAACGTATCGGGGCGGCATGACACTTCCGTCAAGCTTAGGCGCTGTATCTATGGTCGAGTCTTTCGGTGGGACATGAAAGTTGAATATACATTTTCTAACGTCTTTCACTTGAGAGATCATCGCCTCGATCTTTCTTTCCAACTCCTCTTCACTAGATTCCCTAGGAGTTCTCCAAGGGGTCGGGTTACTATCAGCTAAGCTCGCCATTTCGTATTGGTCATCAATAGCGACAACCTGTCCTTCAGGGTCGATAACGTAACTCGACTTTCTGATCACGTTTTCAATGAATAGGGGATCATCGTTCCCACCAGTTATGTATAGCTCTACGCCGGTATCCTTCAGTTTTTCTTCAGCAAGCTTCAACCATTTTTCAAGTCTTTCAACTGCAAGTCTATCATAGGCCTCGTTTAGTTTCTCTGGGTTTGCGTCTAGATCTCTCTTCTCATCTTCGTTAATGACGAAAGGATAGGAGCCTATCACAGAGGCACGACGTTTCAAATCTTCCAGCTCTTCTTGTCCACCAGTCCATTTCTGTCCCTGGAACTCGCACTCGAAGTTTCCGTTGCCCTTATCGATGATTGGAATCGCCATCTTCCCGGTTAGGTCGCCGCCGAGAACTAGAACCTTGACATCATAACTCTTCCAGCAATTTATGAACTTCTGGAAGGTCCTTTCCGAGCCATGCACATCCGTTGCATAGAAGATCTTTGTGAACTTATCACTAGTTTTCAAGATGAAGCACAAACTCCTATTGGATATATTTGGATCAAGTGAATGTCTTTGGATAGTCCGAGACTTGTCAACTTTTCCGGTGGTTTGCACTACCTCGTAGATAGTTTTTCAGCAGCGTCGAGGATTGCGTCTATCTGTCGTGTGTAGCCTGTGCAGCGGCAGAGGTTCCCGACAATCGCCTTCTTGACTTCCTCTCTCGTGGGTTTAGGGTTCTCGTCGAGCAATGCTTTTGCAGACATAAGCATGCCTGGAATGCAGAAACCGCACTGTATGGCTCCGTGATCAATGAACGCTTGTTGTAGGGGGTGCAGATTTGTAGGTGACCCAAGTCCCTCAACAGTCATTATATCTGTTCCATTTGCCCTAGGCGCCAGTAATAGGCATGATAGAACAGCTTTTCCATTCATTATGACTGTACACGCACCACAGTTACCTCTTTCACATCCTTTCTTAGTTCCTGTCAGCCTCAGCTCGTCGCGCATAACGTCTGCCAAGGTCATATTGGGTTTAACTGAAACTTCGACGGATCTACCGTTCACACTAAATTGTATTTTCTGTTCTTTCATTAGACACCCCCCCTACCCCATAGGGGGGTATGGATAGCCTTCTGCAGGACCCGTCTAACTAGGATCTTGGATACCTCTTTTCTGTACTCCGCTGAAGCTCGCATGTCGGTTATCGGGCTTACGTCACTGTCCACTAGCTCAGAGGCTTCGTTTATCGTCTGATCTGTTATGTTTCGTTCTTCCAGAAAGGATTCAGTCTTGCGTGCCCTAATAGGCGTAGGGGCGACTGATCCCAAAGCAATTCGTATCTTGTTGCGTCCTGTTTCATTAAGAGTCACTATAGCTGCAGCGCTTGCAATAGATATTACGAGTGCATTTCTTTTCCCAACCTTCAGAAAATCTCCACCTGTGCGAGGTGGAATCTTAGGGACCTCAATATCGGTCAGCAGTTCATCATTTCCTAAAGTAGTCTTCTTAACTCCGGTAAAGAATTCTGAAAGCGGGATCTCCCGTTCTCTGTTGAGAGACTTTGTCTTGACTCTTGCTTCACAGACCAAGAGTGGAGGAGCAACGTCTGCTGCGGGAGAAGCGTTTGCAAGGCTTCCACCAATGGTGCCGACGTTTCGAACTTGAATTGACCCGACCTGTGTGGCGGCTTGGGCCAACACCGGTATCTTCTGCTGGATCAGGGGTGACGTTTCTATGGTCCTAAGCCGAGTGAGTGCGCCTATGCGTATTCCGTTGCTGGTCTCCTTAATGTATTCAAGTTCTGAGAGTCGATTAATATCAATCACATACTGAGGTGTGACCAACTTATCCCTCATCAATGGGATCAAGTCAGTGCCGCCTGCGATGACTCTTGCATCATCTTTCCATCGGTCGAGTAATGATAGAGCTTCGTTGACGTCAGCTGGTACAAAGTATTCAAACGGTTTCAGAGCATTTGCCTCCATTGAGACTCCAGTCCCGGAATGACTAGCCTCAGTGCTTCCGACCTCAAACTGATATTTGAAAGCCCTCCACCATAACCTCCTGAGACGGGGGGAAACAACTGGACAAGATCTCCATCCTTAAGAAGCGTCTTTGCAATCTCATCCTCGGGGACCATCCGCTTGTTTAGGTAAATTCTATAGAATTGTTCGAGTCTGCCACTCTGGTCCAATAAGCTATCTCGAAATTCAGGCCCGTGCATTCTGACCAAGGTTTGGATAAGATCTTTGACTGATGTGGCTTCGACCTCAACTTCACTTTTTCCAGAGGCTGCACGTAGATCCGCGTAAAGTCTTACAGTGACTCTTGCCAACAGTCAGCGTCTCCCACTTTTGATTGCAGAAAGCACTCTCTCGGGGGTCGCCGGCAGCTCTTTGATTCGGACCCCGGTAGCATTGTAGATTGCGTTCGCTATGGAAGATGCCATTGGTATCAAAGGTGCTTCACCCATTCCCTTCGCTCCAAACGGTCCGTACTTGAATCTATGTTCCACCAATGTTGGCTTAATCTCTGGAATGTCCATGGAAGTGGGTATCAGATAGTCTTGGAGCGTTGGATTCATGACAACGCCACCGTTGTATGTTATTTCCTCCATGATGGCGTATCCCATTCCTTGAAGCGCAGCTCCCTCAATCTGTCCCGCCAATAAGAGGGGGTTTATGGCTTTGCCCGCATCATAAACAGGCGTCACTTTCAAGACTTCGACCTGCCCTGTCTCGATATCGACTTCGATCTCGACTACGTGTGCCGCGAATGTAAAATTGGAGTAGGCCTCGCCCTGTCCATTCTCGTGATTAAAAACCATCTTTGGAGCTCTGAAATGGCCGAAATACGATATATTCACGCCTCTGTCATAGCATTCACGGGCAAGCTCTTCAAAGCCGATGGTCTTAGTTGGGTTATCCTTCGAATAGACCCTCCCGTCGCGAATCTCAACACAGTTCTCGCCGCATCCAAGAATGGCGGCAGCAACCTTGTTCAAGTTCTCCCTGACTTTATAGGCTGCGACCATGGCTGCAGCTCCTCCCCTAAGCAATCCTCTTGATGCATGGGTTGGACCACTATCCGGAACTGCGCTCGTATCCGGATTGTCAATATGAATCGTTTCCATTGGAACGCCTAGGATTTCTGCTACAATTTGCAGAATACCGGTGTGAGTTCCTTGACCGATCTCGCCTATGCCTGTCCTGAACCGGACGCTGCCATCTTTGTTGACTATTAAACTCGCAGCGGAATAGTCTGGAGCCCCTCTACTCGTACTGTTGCCATGCCACATTAGACCAACGCCGATTCCCCTACGTCTTATACCCGTCTGATTTCGCGTGCTGGCTCGCTTCCGTTTCCAATCTGAGATTTCCGCTGCTTTTCTCAGGCATTCTTCAATGCCTACCGAGTGGTCAAGAAGTTGACTGGACGCTGTGAGTGACCCTGGCCTCAACACGTTGTTTAGCCTGAACTCCACGGGATCTATTCCGAGCTGGTCAGCTAGCTCATCAATTTGAGATTCAGCTGCAAATTGTATCTGTGGATTTCCAAAGCCTCTGAAGGAACCTCCGTATACCTTGTTTGTATAGACTAGATAGGAGTCTACTTTCACATTCGGAACTACGTAGGGACCAGTTGAGTGTACAGTTGATCTCCAGAGAACGTATGGGCCATGAGAAGCATACGCGCCCACATCGGAAATGATCTCAATTTCTGCCGATGTCAGCTTTCCTTCTTTTGTAGCCCCGGACTTGTACTTGATAATGTATGCATGTCTCTTGTCATGAGCTGAAATTGATTCTTCCCGTGTATGGCCTAGGAAAGCAGGTCTCTTAGTATGTGTCGCGACTAGCGCGGCTCTGGAGCAAACCTCGGGGGGAATGTCATCCTTGCCACCAAATCCTCCGCCTGTGGCTGCTTGGATCACGCGGACTCTATCCAAGCTGTACCCCAGCACCTTAGCTACGTTCATTTGTACGGTGAAGGGGGATTGCATTGATCCTATGATGGTGACTGATGCGTCGGGTTCGGGGATCGCTATGGCGGCTTCTGGCTCTAGGTATGCGTGTTCTTGTTGAGGAGTCTTATACTCATTCTCAACAATCACGTTCGATTCAGCGAAGCCTTTGACTACATCGCCTTTTCTAAGTTGGCATTTGAATGCGATATTTCCCTTGTCATGGATTAGAGTGCTCGACTTCATCGCTTCTAATGGCGAGAAAATTGGGGGTAGCGGATCATATTGAACGTCTACAAGTTCGACTGCTGCTTCAGCTTGATCTAGATTTTCGGCTGCAACCAAGGCAACACCGTCTCCTAGGAATCGTACTTTTTCGAATGCAAGGAGAGGTTGATCGGGGA